>Ga0181530_10002968_pt1 | contig 19483 bp, 15 predicted proteins | sample PEATcosm2014_Bin_42_FD_119769 | JGI IMG/M metagenome (GOLD analysis project Ga0181530, IMG submission 119769) | Peatland microbial communities from MTU Mesocosm Facility, Houghton, MI, USA - PEATcosm2014_Bin10_60_metaG | ecosystem: Environmental > Terrestrial > Soil > Wetlands > Peat | place... | reverse complement strand
GGCCACCTGCATCGCTTCACGCGGCATGCCCCGCCGGACCTGTTCCGGTTGGGCGACCAGGCCTGCGTCGTCCCGTCGCTCGCCGGCGATGGCATGGCGATCGCGTTGCAGAGTGCCATGGCTGCCACGTCCACCTGGCTCCGCGGCGGCAACGCGGCCGACTACCACGCCCGTTTTGCCCGGCAGGCCGGCGTGCCGATGCGATTCGCCGCGCTGATCCATCTGGCCTGCCGCACACCGGCGGCGCAGCCGGTGGTTGCTGCCGCCTGCCGCGCCTGGCCCGCGACACTGGGCCTGGCTGCTTCGCTCACCCGCGTGGCCCGGCCGGCATAGGTGAAAGAATTCCCCCCCCTTCCCCTTGAGGGAAGGGGGTTTGGGGAAATAATTCTCCCCCTCCCCTTGAGGGAGGGGGTTGGGGGGAGGGGTGCGTACATCCGAATACGGCGGCTGTACGCACCCCTCCCCCACCCCCCTCCCTCAAGGGGAGGGGGAGGATCGTCCGGGTTGCGCCACCTGTCAGGCTATAGCACAAAGCCGGCCTCGCACGGGGAAAGCAGGCCGTCATGGCAACGGGAATCTCGATGGACCGGCACGACCATGCGGCCGCCCCAGGCTTATCGCCGCGGTGCGAATGAACGCCGGTCTTATCGCGGTTGTTCCGGGGCATCCCGGCAGCGGGACGCCCGCGGCGCGTCACCCGGCCGCGGCGTGCCCCCCGGCGGCGCGCCGCGCGCCATCATCATGGCACTGCGCAGCAACCTGGGATGTCGCTCCCCCCCTTGCGCCCGATCCGTTTGCGTATGCCTGACGTGGCTTCCCCGCCTGTGGCAACCCACAACGGTGACGCCGCGGCAACCGCGCGGCCAGGCACGTTGCGCCAGTTCGCCAGCCAGCCACGCATCTTCCAGCTCGCCGTGGCGGCGACGCTGCTATTGCCGTTGCCACTGTTCTACGCCAGGGCGATCGCCGATGGGCTGCTGTCCATTGTCGCCATCCTCTTCCTGGCCAACCGCTGGGCGCTGCGCGACAGGTCCTGGCTGCAATCGACTCACGTCCGGCTGTCGCTGGCCTTTTGGGTTTGGCTGGTGTTCTGCACGGTTGTCGCCGGCACACCGCACGCGATCGGCGAATCCGTCGGAGCGATCCGGCTGTTTCTGTTCGCGGCGGCACTGGAAAGCTGGGTACTGGCCGACGCCACGCAGCGGCGCCACATGGGTTATGCCATCCTGGCCGCCGCGGTCTGGACCGTTGTGGAAACCTGGCAACAATACGCCCTCGGCACCAACATATTCGGCGATCCCCGTTGGGGCAGCGGCGTGCTGACCGGACCGTTTCAGCGGGCCCGCGCCGGTGCCACCTTGCAGATATTGTACTTCGTGGCGTTCCTGCCGCCCGCCATGTATCTGCTGGACCGGCCGGGGATCTACCGCCGCCTGGCCGGAGCGCTGCTGCTGATTGCCACGGTCCTCACCATGGCGGTGATCGGCCAGCGTATGCCGATGCTGCTGGTCATCTTCGGTCTTTGCCTCACCGGCCTCGTGGTGCGGCGCTTCCGCTGGCCGATCGCCATTGCGTTGATTGTCCTGGTTGCGGCGGTCGCCGCTGCCCGGGTCGTGTCGCCCGTCACCTATGGCACGCTCGTCGTCGAGTTCCTCCGCCGCATGGAGAACTTCTGGTCCACGCCCTATGCGCTGTTGTATCAGCGGGCCGTCGTCATGGTGCAGGCGCATCCCTGGGTGGGTCTGGGTTTCGACGGATTCCGCGATAGTTGCAACGATCCGCGCTACTTCAGCCCGGTCGGTTGGCTGCCGGTGACCGACATCGGCGACAGTGCCGGGTGCTCGATCCACCCGCACAATTACTGGCTGCAAATCGCCACCAGCACCGGGCTTCCCGGGCTGCTGCTGTTCGCCGTCCTCTGCGCCGTCTGGCTTGTCCGCATCGGCCGCGGCGTGTTTACCGACGGGCGGCCGATCCAGATTGCGCTTTTCGTTACGCTTTGCACCGCGTTCTGGCCGATCGCCTCCACCACCGCGCTGTTCACGGTGCCGAACGCCGGATGGCTCTTTCTGCTGATCGGCTGGGGGCTCGCCGAACAAGGCCATGGCCGCGATTCGGCGGAACCTGGCCGGTGACAGCGGCGGAACTCTGCTGGAGCCGAGGCACCCGCTTCACTGCCCCCTTCGAGGGGTGCTAGTCAGGCGCCATGCGCACCGCCATCTTCGGCAAGCAGCTGGACCGTTACATCTTCCGCCAGCTCCTGTTTGCCCTCATCGCCGTGACCAGCGGATTGACTGCGCTGATCTGGCTGACCCAGTCGTTGCGCTTCGTCGAACTGGTGGTGAACCATGGCCTGTCTTTCGGCGTGTTTCTGCGGCTCACCGGGCTGCTGATTCCCAGCTTTGTCGCCGTCATCCTGCCGATCACCACGTTCGTGGTCGTGCAGTTCGTCTACCAGCGGCTCGCCGGCGACCGCGAGCTTACCGTGATGCGCGCGGCCGGATTGTCGCCCATCGCCCTGGCGCGGCCCGCGCTCGCCCTGGCACTGCTCGCGACATTGACCGGCTACGGCCTCAATCTCTGGCTGGTGCCCGAGAGCCTGTCGTCGTTCCGCCAGTTCCAGTGGGAGATTCGCAATCGCATCGCCGCTTTCCTGGTACAGGAAGGCGTGTTCACCCAGGTGTCGGACGGGCTGACCGTCTATGTCCGCTCCCGGGCGCCGGATGGCACGTTGCAAGGCATCCTGGTGGACGACGAGCGCGATCCGAACGCCCCCGCGACGATCCTGGCCGAGCAAGGCCGTCTGCTGGAAGGGCCAGCCGGTCCGCGAGTCTTGCTCATCAACGGCAGCCGACAGGATATCGATCACCAGACCGGCCGGCTCGACATCCTGAGCTTCCGGGAAAACGTCGTGGACCTGTCCGACCCGACGCACCAGGACAGCCCGCGCTTGCTCGACATGAGCGAGGCCTCGATCCCGAAGCTGCTGGATCCGCCGTCCAACATCTCGCAGGTCGATCGTCCCCGCTGGGTCGCGGAAGCCTATAAACGCCTGGCCAGCCCGCTTACCTCGCTATCCTACGCCTGCGTTGCCCTGCTGTTCTCGCTGACCGGCACGTTCCGCCGGCAGGGCGGCTTCATCCGGCCCCTTGTCTCCGTTGCCACGGTCGTCGTGTTGCTCGCCCTCGGCTTGGCGATCGACAATCTTGCGGCGCGCGACAACACGTTGATCCCGCTGATGTGGGCGCAGGCGGCGTTGCCCGGAATCGTCTGCGCATGGCTCCTGCTGGGTCCGCAATTGCTGTCGTCGTGGCGCGGCCCGGTGCCGCACGCGAATTGAACCCATGACCCCCGCCATCACGCTGTCGATCTATATTTCCCGCCAGTTCGTGGCCGCGTTCACCGCGATGCTGCTGGCGTTGACCGGATTGGTCGCATTGTTCGACTTTCTCGAACTGCTGCGACGCTCCACCAGCAAGCCCGACGCGACATTCGGGCTGGTGTCGGAAATCGCGGCGCTGCGGCTGCCCTACATCTCGATGCAGATCCTGCCGTTTGCCGTGCTGCTGGGCGGCATCCTGTGCTTCTGGCGACTGACCCGCTCATCCGAGTTGATCGTCGCCCGTGCGGCGGGCGTATCGGCCTGGGAATTCCTCGCCGCGCCAACCTTCTGTGCCCTGCTGTTCGGCGTCCTCGCGGTGACCATCGGCAGTCCGCTCTCCTCGATCATGCTGGCGCGCGCCGAGGTCATGGACAACACCTACCTGCATCCCGGCGGCGGACCGCTGGCACTGGACGGTGGCCAGCTCTGGCTGCGACAATCGGACCGGGCGCTGGCACCACAGGGCGTCGCCATCATCCACGCCCGCGACGTGGAACTGCACGGCAGGCAACTAACAGCGAACGGGGTCAGCGTGTTCCGCCTGGACGGCAACGATCGGCTATTGGCGCGCATCGAGGCAACCCGTGCCGTGCTCGGCCCGGGAAGCTGGGAGCTGGAGGGTGCCCGCAACCTGCGCCCCGACGAAGTGCCCGGCCCGACGCAAGAGATCAGCCTGCCGACCGACCTGACGGTGCAACGCGTGCAGGAGAGCTTCGCCTCTCCCGACACGCTGTCGGTCTGGGCGCTGCCCGGTTTCATAGCTCTTCTACAACGATCGGGCTTCTCCGCCATCCGCCATCGGCTGCATTTCCAATCGCTGCTCGCGCTGCCATTGCTGTGTGCGACCATGGCACTGGTCGGCGCCGGGTTTTCGATGCGTCCGGCGCGGCGCGGCGGCGTCGCGCGCATGATCGGCGGCGGCGTGGCGGCCGGGTTCGCGCTGTTCATGATCTCCAAGATCGCCGAGGAATTCGGGCAGTCCGGCGCGCTGCCCGTGGAACTCGCCGCCTGGGCCCCCGCGGCATCCGGCCTCATGCTCGCGGTCGCACTGCTGCTGCACATGGAAGACGGTTGACGATGGCGCGGGCTTTCCTCGTCTGCCTGCTCGCGTTTCTGCTGCTGCCGGTGGTTCCGGCGCGTGCGCAGCTCGGTGCGTTGACCAAGCTTTCGGGCAATCCGCAACCGTCGCGCAAGGAACCCGTCACGTTCGGCGCCGACCAAGTGCAGTACGACCAGCAGAACAACCTGGTGATCGCCACGGGGCACGTCGAGGCCTGGCAGAACGGCCACGTGCTGCGCGCCGACAAGATCGTGTTCGACCGCAACACCGGCACGGCCGCCGCCACCGGGCATGTCGTGCTGTTGGAGCCCGACGGCGAGGTGATGTTCGCCGACTACGCCGAGATGACGCAGGATATGAACGACGGCGTGCTGAAGGACATGCGCGCGCTGCTGGCGCAGAACGGCAAGCTCGCCGCCAACGGTGTGCGGCGCACCGCGGGCAAGCTCAACGAGCTGTCACGCGTGGTCTATTCCCCTTGCAACCTTTGCAAGACGGATCCAACCAAGCCGCCGCTGTGGCAGATCCGCGCCTATTCGGGGGTGCAGGACCTCGAAAACAAGCGTGACGAGTACTATGACGCCACGTTGGAGATGTTCGGCTGGCCGGTGGCCTGGTTCCCCTACATCTCCGCACCGGATCCGTCGGTGAAGCGCGCGTCCGGCCTGCTGATGCCGGCGATCGGCACCTCCAGCCACCTCGGCGGGTTCATCGCCCAACCGTATTATTGGGTCATCGACGATCAGTCCGACGCCACCATCACGCCGGTGCTGACCACCAAGGAAGGTCCGCAGCTCAACCTGGAATATCGCCGCCGCTTCAACGACGGCTTCGTGCTGTTGGAAACCTCCGCCGGCTATGTCGACAACTCGGCGCAGGGCACGATCGCCACCAAGGGCCAGTTCGACTATGACGATACCTGGCGCTGGGGTTTCGACATCAACCGGGCGTCCTCCTCCGACTACGTGCGGGATTTCCGGTTTGGCAACGGCTACAATCTCGATCCCAACCTGCTTGCCTCGCAGATTTACGTCGAAGGCTTCGGCGAGGGCTCATACGCCCGCCTGGACACCAAATTCTATCAAGGTCTCAGCACGGTTGTCGTGGACAGCGAGCTGCCGGTGGTGCTGCCACGCTACCAATACAGCTATTTCGGCCAGCCGGACGCCTGGGGCGGCCGCTTCTCGCTCGACGCCGGCGCTTTCAACGTGCTGCGCACCGACGGCACCAATACGCGGCGCATGAACTTGACGGCAAACTGGGAGCGGCCGTTTGTCGGCGAACTGGGCGATCTCTGGAAGATCACGCTGCACGGTGATGCCGCCGCCTACAATGCGTCGGACTTCAACGAGCAGCCGAATTACGGCACGCACAGCGATATCGATGCGGCGCGCGCATTGCCGCAGGTGGCGGTGGATTTCCGCTGGCCGTTCATGCGCGATTCCGGCGTTTGGGGCACCCAGGTGATCGAGCCGATGTTGCAGCTTGTTGTCGCGCCGCAGACCGGCGACAGTCAGATCAACAAGTATCCCAACGAGGACAGCCTCGATCTCGAATTTACCGACGCGAACCTGTTCGGCTTCAACCGGTTTCCCGGCATCGACCGGTTGGAGGGCGGGGTGCGCCTGAATGCGGCGCTGCATGGCACCTGGTATCTCGGGGGCACCACCTTCGACGGGTTCATCGGCCAGTCCTATCGCGACGGCAAGGACAGCCTGTTCCCGGAATATACCGGCCTGCACGACCAGGTTTCCGACGTCGTTGCGCGCGCCACTTTCTCGCCGGCGCCATGGCTCGACCTGATGTATCGCACCCGGCTCGACGCGCAGACGCTGGCCACGCGCATGGCGGACACCACCGCCACGGTTGGTGTGCCCAAGTTCAAGCTCAACCTCGGCTATCTTTATACCACCTACGACCCCTATACCCTGTTCGACACGGCGCCGCCGCCGACGCCGGCGACCGACCCGAGCTTCTTCCAGCCGCGCGACGAGATATCGCTTGGCGCCTCGTCCAACTGGGGGTCATACCGGTTCAGCGCCTTTGCTCGCCGCGACCTGACCCACAACGAGATGGTGGCGGTCGGTGCGGATGCGATCTACGAGGACGAATGTTTCATCGTGGATCTCAAGTTCTATCGCCGCTATACATCGATCGACAACGACAACGGCGCGACCGCGCTGCTGGTCCTGTTCACCTTCAAGACAATCGGCCAATTCGGCTACCGTGCGTTATGACTTTGGGAGTGTTTGCGATGCCGCATGACCGTAGGGTTTGCTTGGGGCGACTGGCGCCTCTCGCGGCCGCGGCGCTGGTGCTGCTGCTGTCCGTAACGGTCCACCCCGCGACGGTGCACGCCGCGACGGCGGTGGCCCCGCCGTCCCAGGATGCCAGCCGCATCGTCGCCGTGGTGAACGGCGACGTGATCAGCAACGCGGACGTGGACAACCGGGCGCGGCTGTTCGCGCTGTCCACCGGGCTGCCGATGTCGCCCGACGTGCTGGACCGGCTGAAACCACAAATTACCCGGCAGCTCATCGATGAGCGGCTGCGCATGCAGGAGGTACAGCATCGTAAGATCGTCGTGCCCGACAAGGATATTGCGATCGCCATTCACGACATCGAACAGCGCAACGGCTTGCCGCCCGGGGCGCTGCGGCAGAAGCTGGCCGCCGACGGCGTGAGCCAGCGCACGTTGATCGATCAGATCCGCACCCAGCTCGGCTGGTCGCAGGTGCTGCGCCAGCAGTTGGGCGATCAGGCGCAGGTGACCGATGCCCAGGTGGCCGAGCAGCAGAGGCTCGAAGCACAGCTTGTCGGCAAACCGGAATTCCGCGTCGGCGAGATCTTCATTCCGGTGGATGATCCGGCGAACCGCGCCGATGCGCAACGTTTCGCCGAGACGGTGATCAGCGAGTTGCGTAAGGGCGCGGCATTCCCCGTGGTCGCGGCCCAGTTCAGTCAGACACAGACTGCGCTGCAAGGCGGCGAACTGGGCTGGGTGCAGGCGAATGAGCTCGATCCCGAAGTCGCGCAGCTCGTGCAACAGATGCCGGTCGGTGCGATCAGCAATCCGGTGCCGGTGCCGGGTGGCTTTTCCATCGTCACCTTGCAGGGCAAGCGCGAGGTGGGTCGCGAGGTTGGCACTCTTCTGAGGATGCGGCAGACGTTCCTGCCGTTCTCGACGCCGCTGAATCCCCAGACGCCGACGGACCAGCAGCGCCAGACCCTGGAGAAGGCGCGCGGCATCAGCGCCAGCGTGCATAGCTGCGACCAGATGGAGCAGGTGGCGAAGGCGAACAACTCGCCGCGTCCGGCCGACCCTGGGGACGTGCGGCTGGAGACAATCAATCCGCCGACCTTCCGGCAGTTGCTGGCGACGCTGCCGTTCGACCGTGCCAGCCAGCCGCTGGTGGCATCGGATGGTATTGCGGTGGTGATCGTCTGTTCCCGCGAGGAGAAGAATCTGGCAACGATGACGGCTGCGGAAATGCGTCAGCGGATTCTGTCCGAACGGGTGGAACTGGCGTCGCGGCAGTTGCAGCGGGATTTGCGGCGGCAGGCAACCATCGACATGCGGAGCAACAACGGCGCGTGACCGTGCTGCCACCGCTGCGCGAGGTCATCGCGCGGCACGGACTCGACGCGCGTCGTTCGCTGGGTCAGCACTTTCTGCTCGATGCCAATCTGACCGCGCGCATCGTGCGTCTGGCGGGCGATCTGGCCGGCCGGCATGTCATCGAGATCGGACCCGGGCCCGGCGGGTTGACCCGCGCGCTATTGGAGTCCGGCGCCGCCAGCATCACCGCGATCGAGCTTGATCCGCGTGCGGTGGCGGCGATCGGGGAGTTGGCCGCCGGCTCGGAAGGGCGGCTGCGCGTCATCGCCGCCGACGCGCTGACTGTGGATCTCGCTACGCTGGTTGCGCCGCCGCGCCAGGTGGTGGCGAATCTGCCGTACAACATCGCTTCGCCGTTGCTGGTGCGCTGGCTGCGTCAGGCCGCCGCTTTCGAGCGTCTGACGCTGATGTTCCAGCAGGAAGTCGCGGAACGGATCTGCGCCGCGCCCGGTGGCGGCGAGTACGGCAGGCTGTCTGTGCTGGCGCAGTGGATTTGCGATGTGGCCCTGGTGCAGCGCATTCCCCCTGCGGCGTTCGTTCCACCACCGAAAGTGTGGTCGGCAGTGGTACGGCTGACCCCGCATGCGTTGCAGCCGGACGCGGCGTCGTTCGCGCGGATGGAGCGGCTTACCGCCGCCGCCTTCGGTCAGCGCCGCAAGATGCTGCGCGGCGCGCTGAAGCCACTCGGTGGCGAGGCGCTGCTGCGTGCGGCTGACATCGCGCCGGAGCGTCGCGCCGAGACGCTGACGGTCGCGGAGTTCGTAAACCTCTCCCGCTTCGCGGGAGAGGTCGAGACGCGTGAGCGGCGAGGGTGAGGGCGATCGGGTCGGCACGCTTGACCTGCTACGTGCCGACCCGATCACCCTCACCCTCGGTGCTCCGCACCGCGACCTCTCCCGCGAAGCGGGAGAGGTTTGCAGGGTGCGTGTCGGGCAGCCGGTCGCCACGGCCGAACAGCTTCTGCCGGTAGCTGCCCGGCGCGTATTCCCGCTTGAACATGCCGCGTTCCTGCAGCACCGGCACCACCAGATCGATGAACGCGTCGAGGCATTCCGGCACCACCGTGCGCGCAAGGTTGAACCCGTCCACGTCGCCTGCGTCCACCCACGCGATCAGTTCGTCCGCCACCTGTTCGGGCGAGCCGACGATCGGCGGTTGCCGGCTGCCCAGCACGAAACGATCGATCAGCTTGCGCTTGCTCCAGCCGGGGCCGAGTGCGCGCGCCATCGCCTCGACATTGGAACGGATCGCCTGCGTCGGCGCATCGTCGATCGGTTCGTCCATGCCGTAACGGCCGAAATCGATGCCGAGCGACGCGGCGGCGTGCGCCAACGCGCCCTCGACGCTGGCATGGCGCCGGTATTCTTCGAGCAAATCGCGCGCCTCGCGCTCGGTGCGGCCGACCACCGCGGTGGCGCCAAGGAACGCCAGGATCGGCCGCGGCGCAGCGCGGGCGCGCAGATCGGCGACGATGCGGCGTACATTCGCCTTGGTGCTGGGATTGACGAACATGCACTCGGCATGGCGCGCGGCGAATACGCGGCCGCGGTCGGATGCGCCGGCCTGGTACAGCACCGGCGTGCGTTGCGGCGACGGCTCCCACAGCGGGATGGCATCGACACGGAACTGCTTGCCATGATGCTGCACCCGCCGCACCCGCGCCGGATCGGTATAGACGCCGCCCGCGCGGTCGCGGATCACGGCGTCGTCCCGCCAGCCGCCCTCCCACAACGCATACACCACCTGCATGTATTCGTCGGCGAGGTCGTAACGGTCGTCGTGTTCCATCTGCGCGTCGAAGCCCATGGCGCGCGCCGCGCTGTCGAGATAGCCGGTAACGATGTTCCAGCCGATGCGGCCCTGCGTCAGATGGTCGAGCGTCGCCATGCGGCGGGCGAACAGGAACGGCGCCTCGTAGGCTAGGTTGCAGGTCACGCCGAAGCCGAGATGCGTGGTGGCGTGCGCCATCGCCGGCACCAGTGCCAGCGGATCGATCAAGGGAATCTGCACGGCATTGCGCAACGACGCAGCGGGGCTGTGTTCGAACACGTCGTAGACGCCCAGCACGTCGGCGAGGAACAGCCCGTCGAACAGCCCGCGTTCCAGCGTGCGGGCGAGTGACACCCAATGGTCGAGCGAGGTGTAGTCGGAGGACCGGTCGCGCGGATGCGTCCACATGCCGTGCTGGATGTGGCCGACGCAGGCCATGTCGAAGGCGTTCAGGCGGATCTGGCGAGTCTGGGGCATGGCGCTGTCACTGTGGCGGACCGCGGCAAACTGCCATGCGCCAGCCCGGCCGGCCAGATACGCCGATCCTGCTTGACGGTGCTCTGCCTGATCTGCGCGAATCGCCGCCGCACCAGCCGCAGGGAACCGCGCCAATGTCCGACGCCGTCATTGCCCATCTCAGCGCCCAGCGCGACGCGATCCTGGAGCGGTTGAAGGCGCTGCTGCGCCTGCCCAGCGTCTCCACCGATCCGGCATTCGCCGACGCCATGCAGGCGGCGCGCGAATTTCTGCTGCAACGGCTGCGGGCGATCGGCATGCAGAACGTGCAGTTGCTGGAAGGCGGCGGACAGCCGGCGGTGTTCGGTGAATGGCTCGGCGCGCCGGGCCGCCCGACGCTGATTGTGTACGGCCACTATGACGTGCAGCCGGCCGATCCGTTGGAGCTTTGGGATACCCCGCCGTTCGAACCCACGGTGCGCGATGGCCGTCTGTATGCCCGCGGCGCGTCGGACGTGAAGGGCTCCACCACCATTGCGATCGAAACGATTGCCGGGTTCCTGGCGGTGACCGGCGGCTGTCCGGTGAACATCAAGCTGTTCATCGAGGGTGAGGAGGAATGCGGCAGTCCCAGTCTGCGAGGGATCGTGGAGCATCATCGCGACAAGCTGGCCGCCGATGCGATGCTGTCGGCCGATGGCAGCCGCGCCAGCACGACGATACCGACGTTGGGCATCGGCGGGCGCGGCCTCGCCGGGTTGCAGTTCGCGTTGCGCACCGCCGCGAAGGATGCGCATTCGGGCCGCTATGGCGGCGCGGTGCGCAATGCGTTGCATGAGATGGCGGCGCTGCTGGCCAGCCTGCACGATCGGCAAGGTCGCATCCAGGTTGCCGGCTTCGGCGACGACGCCACGCCGATCAGCAACGCCATGCGCGCCGCGACCGCCGCGCTGCCGTTCGACGAGGCGGAATTTTATGCCAGCATCGGCGGCACGGCCTGGGGCGATCCGACGTACTCGGTGCGCGAACTGGTTACGTTGCGCCCGACCATCGAAGTGAATGGCCTGTGGGGCGGCTATACCGGCGCCGGCACCAAGACCGTGCTGCCGTGCGAGGCGCACGCCAAGATTACCATGCGGCTGGCGCCCGGCATGGATCCGCGCCGTGCGCGCCAGCAACTGCGTGCCCATCTGCAAGCGCTGGCCCCGCCGGGCGTGGAACTCAGCTTCAGTGCGCATGATGGCGGCACGCCGGCACCGACGCTGCCCGACGACCACCCGCTGTTGGTGACCGCCTCGCGCGTGCAGGAACGTCTGCACGGACGCCAGCCGGTTCCGGTGCGCGCGGGCGGCACTCTGCCGATCACCGCGATTTTCCGCGAGATGCTCGGCATCGATACGCTGGCATACGGTCTCGCCATGCCGGACGAGGACGTGCATGCGCCGAACGAATTCTTCCGCCTGGCGTCCTTCGACGAAGGGTTGCGAAGCTGGCCGATGTTGCTGAGCGAGCTTGGCCAACTCACCGCGGCCGACTTCGCGCCGTTCCGCCATTAGCATTGTGACGGCGTCATGCGACTCCTGGCGATGATCGCGCGGCGCTGCCTGTGGATGCCGCCGACATTGCTCGGCCTGGTATTGCTGGTGTTCGCCATCTCGCACGTCATCCCATCCGATCCGGCGCGCGTGATGGCGGGGGAGAATGCGCCACCGGAACAAGTGGCGGCGTTGCGCGCGAAGTATGGGCTGGATCGGCCGCTGCCGGTGCAGTTCGTGCGTTACGTCGCCGACGTGGCGCGCGGCAATATGGGGATCAGCCTGTTCACCCAGCGTCCGGTGGCCGAGGATCTGCTTGCCCGCCTGCCGGCGACGTTGGAGTTGGCACTGTATGCCATCGTGCTCGCTGTCGTCGCCGGCATCCCGCTTGGGGTTGTCGCCGCATTGCGGCGCAATTCATGGCTCGATCATGTGGTGCGGGTGGTGACTGTCGCCGGGCTCGCCATGGCGGCGTTCTGGCTGGCAATCCTGTTGCAGTTGCTGTTTTCCATGTGGCTCGGGCTGACGCCGGTGCAGGGGCGCATCGATGGCTGGGGACCGGATCCGATCACCGGCTTCTACACGCTGGATGCGGCTTTGCGCGGGGATTGGCCAATGCTGGGGCAGTCGCTGCGCTATCTCGCATTGCCGACGCTGACCCTGGCGCTGCCGGCGATGGCGACGATCGTGCGCTTCACCCGCGCCGGGGTGCTGAATGTCATGTCCAGCAATTTCGTGTTCTACCAGGCGGCGATGGGCATCCCGCGGCGGCGCGTGGTGTGGAAATACATTCTTCGCAGCGCGTTGATCGGCACGTTGACACAGATCGGCCTGATCTTCGGCAACCTGATCGCCGGCGCGGTGGTGGTGGAGACGGTGTTCGACTGGCCCGGGCTCGGCAGCTTTGCGGTAAGCTCGATCCTGCAATCCGACTACAACGCAATCATGAGTTTCACCTTGTTCATCGGCGTGGTGTTCATCCTGGTCAACCTGCTGGTTGACGTGGCCCAGGCCGTCCTGGATCCGCGTAGCCAATGATGGCCGCATCAAGTCCGGCCATGCCGTTTGTGGAGCGGGCATTCGCCCGCGACGCGGCATGAGCGCGCTGCGCCGGCTGTTGCGCGACCGTTCCGCCATGCTCGGGCTGGCGATCATCGTGGCGCTGGTGGTGGCGGCGCTGTTTGCCACACCGCTGGCGACGTTTCCGCAGGATGTCGGCACCTATCATCTGCCGAACCGGCTGCTGCCGCCAAGCGCGACCTTTTGGTTGGGCACCGACCGGATGGGGGGCGATATTTATAGCCGGCTGTTGTTTGGCGCGCGCATCACCATCCTGATCGCGGTGGTGGCAACCTCCGTGTCGGTGCTGATCGGCGTGCCGGTCGGCCTGGTTGCCGGCTACTATACCAATCGGCTCAGCGACCTGTTGATGCGTGTGTCGGACGTGTTCCTGGCCGTGCCGCAGATCGTGCTGGCGATCGCCATCGCGCAGACGCTGGGGCCGGCGATTCAGAATGTCATCCTGGCGCTGTCGGTCACGTACTGGCCATTCTGGGCGCGGCTGGTCTATGCCGAAACGCGCAGCCTGCGCAACGAGGTGTTTATCGAGGCCGCCGTCGCGCTGGGCGCCTCGCCGTTGCGCGTCATGGCGCTGCATGTGCTGCCGTCGATCGCGTCGTCGGTGATCGTGCGCACCACGATCGGCATGGGCGGCACGATTCTTGTTGCTGCCGCTTTGGGATTCCTCGGGTTGGGGCCGCCGCCACCGACGCCGGAGTGGGGCCGCATGATCGCGGAAAGCCGCGCCTACCTGCCGCAGGCCTGGTGGTATGCCGCGGCGCCGGGCGTGGCGATCCTGTTGGTGGTGATGGGGTTCAACCTGCTGGGGGATGGGCTGCGCGACGTGCTCGATCCGCGCTTGCGGCGGGGCGGCGACGCGCGCTGAGCAGCCTCGGCGATGTTCGATCGGTGCGGTCCGCGGCGCACCTGGCCGCGGCGCATTGGTGCCGCGTCCTCTCCCGCCTGGCGCGGGAGAGGCTGCGTGACCTTACGCCAGGCTCATCCAGCGAATGTCCTGCGCGTCGCCGATCGGGCAGAACCGCACGTCACGCACGTCCTTGGTGAAGGGGCCGAACCACTTGGTATTGTAGATGAACAGCCCGGCCGCATCGTCCACCAGGATGCGCGACGCTTCTTCGTAGAGCGGCCGCCGCTCTTCCTGCTTCGTGAGCACCAGCGCCTGGTCGGTCAGCTCGTCGAACCGCGCGTTCTTGTAGAAACTGGCGTTACCGGCGCCGATGTTGCGGCTGTTGTACATGTAGCCGGTCCAGTTGTGCGGATCGGCGAAATAGGCGCTGCGCCACAACGGAACCAGATCGTGTGTCTTCTCCGGATCGCCGAACTTGCCGGAGATCACCGGCCAGGGCTCGCTGTTCAGCTTGACGTCGATGCCCAGCTTCGCGCAGCCGGCCTGGAGCAATTGCGCCGCCGACTCGCTCTGGTCGAAGCCGGCCAGCACGCCGATCTCCAGCGGCCGCAGCGGCTGCTTCACCAGCGCCAGATGCTGCTTCGCCTTGTCCAGGTCGTAGGTGTAGCCTTGCAGATCCTTCGGCGCGCCCCACAGGTTATTGGGAATGATGCCGGCGTTGCGGGCCACCGAGCCTGACAGGATGTTGTTGATGAACCCGTCATAATCGAACGCGTAGCACAGCGCCTTGCGCAGATTCACGTCGTTCAGCGGTGGCCGCTGGTTGTGGATGATGAAATACATTGTGCGCAGCGACTCGGCCTCCAGGATTTGCACACTGTCGGTCGCGCGCAGGTGCTTGATCTGGTCCTGCGGCAGATAGCCGTCGGTGGTGTTGAACTCGCCCTTTTGCAGGCCGAGCGCCCGGCTGGCGGTCTCCAGCACCACTCGGAATTCCATCGTCGTGATGTTGGCATGGCCGAAACCGGCGAAATGCGCATCGAACCGTTCGGCCTGGAAGCCGATCGCCGGATCGTAGCGGCGCAGCTTGTAGCCGCCCGAGCCCGCCTCGTTGCGCGCCAGCCAGGCCGCGCCCCAATCGCCCGACTTTTCATTGGCGCGCACCAGCTTGCTGTTCACCACCCAGAGTTCCGCGAGGATGGAGGTGAACACCGCGTAGGGCTGGTTCAGCGTGAACTGCACGGTGCGGGCATCCAGCGCCTTGGTCCTGCCGGGATCGAGCACGCCCTTGAACAGACCGTAGGCGCCCTGTTTCATCGCCAGGATGCGTTCCATCGAGAACACCACGTCGTCAGCGGTGACCGCCGCGCCGTCATGGAATGTCGCACCCGGCTTCAGCGTGACCGTGTAGGTCACCGCGTCCGGCGCGATATCGATCTTCTCGGCCAGCCACAGATCGAGCTTCGGCGGATTGTCCACCCAGCGCACCAGGCAGTCGTACATGTTCAGCCGCGTGGCGATGCGGCCGATATCGAACACGACGTGCGGGTCCAGCGTGTCGTAGGCGCTGTTATTGGCGGTGACGAAGCGCTTGCCACTCTCCGCGCCGGCGCCGGCGGGAAAACCCGATGCCAGGGCCGCGGCACCGCCCAGCGCCAGCAGGTTGCGGCGATGCAGGTTCGGCATGATCGCCGGGGCGAGCCCGGTCCTGGCGCGTGCGTCCATGAAGTTCCCCGTCGTTGGCGTCCCGGTTGCCGGGATGGTCGCTGGCGGGCGGCGGCCGTGTCAAATGCGCGGAGGGTGTGAGCCGCGCGGACAGTATGAGAGGCGCAGAACACTCCCCCTCCCCCCAGCCCCCTCCCTCAAGGGGAGGGGGAGCAGGTTCGTGCCTAACCTTCGAGGAACTCGGCGAAATACTCCTCCGGAGTGACGCGGCGGCCGGCGATGCCGAGCGCGAACGCCTCGTCGTTGAACACCTCGATCGTGCGGCGGTTCGCGTCGAACCCGTACGGATGAAAATCCGCGCCCATCAGCGCCTCGGTCTCCTCCAGTTCGACGTCGAGCCAGGGCGAGGCATAGGGGAACGAGCGCTGTGCCTTGCCGAACATCTCGTTGCAAGCCAGCAACGCATCGGTCAGGCTGCGGGCGATCCACTTGTTCGCCTGCCAAACCGCGCGCCGCAGCACGACCAGATGCTGTGGCGGGAACATGCCGGTCTGGCGGAAGTAGTCGCGTTCGATGGCACGGATATCGGGAAACAGCCGCACGATCGGACCGTCGATCGGATGGTAGCGACGCGGCCGCGGCGGGCTCAACATCGCGTCCAGCTCACCGTCGATCAGCATTTCGGACAGCGGCTTGCCTGCGGGCGCGGCATGCACGCCCTCGGGCAGGGTATAGACGTGGTTGGTGATCCCCGGTTCGTCCACGCTGCCGATCCACCACTGCACCTGGTCCGGCAACACGCCGATGAATCGCAGGAAATGCCGGTACCAGATCGAGCCGCTGGCCACCCAGTCGTACATGCCGACTCGCCTGCCGCGCAAATCCGCCGCCGTCTGCACCGCGCCGCCCTGGCGCACGTACAGATCGCGGGCGGTAAAGTTGCGCAGCGGGAAGACCGGAATGGCGACATGGCTGCGATCGCCTTGCGCGATGCGGCGCAGATGCCCGGCCATCGACGCCTCGCCGCCCTGCACGGCGGGATCGTTCAGCGCGCGGCGCAGCAGATCGGCGCGTGCCGGCCAGGAGCCTTCGCGGCCGAGCACCAGCGTCAGGTCGATGCCGTCCGGCTTCACCTGGCCAGTTGCCAGCGGCATCACCCGGGCGTAATCGGCGATGGTCAGGGTGAGGGGCAGATTGCTCATCGACCGATCTCCTTATCTGCGACCTGTACCGTCCGATGCGTCTCCGCCGACTGCGCGATCGCTTCGAACACCGCCACGCCATGCAGGATGTCCGACAGCGGCGTGGGGAACGGGCGGTGCTCCGCGACGCAGCGGGCGAATTCCATCAGCTCCGCGGTCAGCATGTTGAAGCCTTGCGTCTCGACCACCTCGGGCGTCGCGCCCGACAACTGGCCGGCATCGGCCGATGGCGTCAGGCGAAATGTGTGCATGGGATGGAACAGTACCTCGCCGAGTCCCTTGGTACCGTACACCGCCATCCGGTAGTGCGGTGTCGCGGCGACAGAGCAGAAGAGGTGGCCGGTGGCACCGCTTTCGAACGACAGCAGCACGCTGGTCGTGTCGTCGCCGCCATGCGGCGCGGCACGACGTTCGGTCAGCGCGGTGACTGCGCGGATGCGACCGAGCAAGTCGATCATGCCATCGACCAGATGCACGCCGATCGGGGTCATCGCGCCGGCGGGTGATTCGTTGGGATGCGCGCGCCATGCATCCGCGGCGAGGTGCAAGCCGTGCAGCGCCGTTTGTTCCGCCATGACAGTGACGATCGTGCCCAGGCGCTGCTCATGCACCGCGCGGCGCAGATGCCCCATCGAGGGATGAAAGCGGCGGTTGAACCCGACGGCGAGCACGATGCCGGCACGTTCGGCCGCCTCGATCGCCGCCACCGCGTCGGCGACGCTGAGGGTGAACGGCTTCTCCACGAACACCGATTTGCCCGAAGCGGCGGCCCGCAGCACTTGCTCGACGTGCGCGCTGTGCGGGGTGGCGAACACCACGGCGTCCAGCGTCGGATCGGCCAGCACGGCGTCCAGGTCGCCCACCCAGCGCAGGTCATGCTCGCGGCAGAAGCCGGCGACCGGCGCCGGGTGGCGGGTGTGCGCGGTGGTGAAGCGAATCAGGTCGCCGTGGTCGCGCACGGCGTTGACCAGGTTCTTGCCCCACCAGCCCAGCCCGACGATCGCCGCGCGGATCATGGTTGCTGTCTTTGCGCCATTCCGACGAACCGGAACGTGCCGCCGGCGCGCTCCACGTGGCCCAGGCCGGGCCACGGATGATGGTAGCCGATCACCGCCAGCGTCTCGTCCGCCAGCCGTGCCAGCAAGCGGCGGCGCGTTGCCACCGCCTCGACCGGGTCGGTGTCGAACGCGCTTGCGGCCTCGGGGAACGCGTAGGACAGCGGATCGTGGAACGCCACGTCGCCGGTCAGGCACCAGCCGCCGGCGAACAGATACGCCATGTGGCCGGGGGTGTGCCCCGGCGTCGCCCAGGCTGCCACGCCGGGCAGGAATTCCTCCCCGTCGCGGATCAGCGTGATGCGGTCGCGCAGCGGCAGCAGGTGCTTGCGCACGCCTTCCAGGCTGCGTTCGCGCCGCTCGCCGGGCGGGTTCGATTCCCAGAACGCCAGTTCCGCCTCCGCCAGGTAGATCGTCGCGTTGGGATAGTTCGGCACGCCGTCGTCACGCATGGTGCCCCAGCAATGATCGGAATGCGCATGCGTCAGCACCAGCGCATCGACGGAGGCTGGATCGACGCCCGCCGCCGCCAGGCTGTCGAGCAATTGCCCGCTGTCCGGCCCGAACAATTTCGACGAGCCCATGCCGTTGTCGAACAGCACCCGCTTCCCCCCGGTGTCGAGCAGTAGGCAATTCTGCTCCACGCGCACCTTGTCGGTGGCTTGGCCGGAGGCGCCGAGCGCCGTGTTCATCGCCGCTTCGTCGGGGCCTTTGAAGATGCGCGCCGCGCGCGGCAGCACCAGCGGGCCGTCGGACACGATCGTGGCGTCCATCGCGCCGATGCGGAAACGGTGGAACATGGTCACCTCACCAGATTGTCGGTCACGCGATGGCGGCGGCATCTCACCTTATTGAGTGAATCGATGGCGCTGGCAATGTTCCCTCGTTGCGCAAGGACGATGCCGATTTTGATATCGCTCTCCGCCAGATTCCCCGGCCACATGCGGTTCCCCGGATCGCGCGCCGCCAAATTCTCCTGAATGTTGTGAAATCTCATGAATGCATCGAGTGCTATCGGTGTATTTCCCAAAATGAGGTTAGTGGATCCAATGCGCCCTATTCAGTTCGGTTTCCGCGTTCGCCGGCCCGGGAGCGACTGTACCGTCCGCAACCTCTGACCGTCCATGCCGGCGATGTCGTTGCACCAGCCGCATTGCGCCGCGCCGGCGGGTCACACCGTGCGGTACCGGTTGTCATTCCAGTGCAATTCGTGTGAGATCGAGGCACCTCGTCGGGAGTTGGTGCCATGCAAGCATTCGGGCGTGTAATCAAGAATGGCGACGGGACGGCCCCGCTCGGGCCGGCGGTGGCGATCGAGCTAGCTCCGGCGACCAACCGGGTTCCGGTGCTGAACCTGGATGGTCGCGCGGGACTTTCGGAGCTCAGCATGTTCGTGCGGGGAGCCATCGCGCCACCAGGTAACACCACGCTGTGGACGATCAATGCATCCGGCGGATGCGTGCCGATCATCGCGGCCGAGATCGTGCCGGGCATGCCCCGTACCGTGAGCTGGACGTACCTTATCCACGCCACGGGAACGAACCTGCCACGCAGCCTCGATGGCCATATTGGCACCGCGGCCAACGTCTATGTTGTGGTGTTGGGCAACAGCAGCACACACAGCGAATGGGCGGCGGAGGAGGGACAGGGCATCTATCTTGAGGCACTCGACCCGAACAACCGCATACCCAATGCCAATGCCGTTGCGATCTGGGCGCCGTACGGCAGCCTTGGCATCACGCCGGCGGCGAATGTCGGTGTATTGGATGACGACCGGGCACCGACGGCTCCGGGTGGCGGTGGCGGTGGCGG
>Ga0181530_10002965_pt1 | contig 19494 bp, 17 predicted proteins | sample PEATcosm2014_Bin_42_FD_119769 | JGI IMG/M metagenome (GOLD analysis project Ga0181530, IMG submission 119769) | Peatland microbial communities from MTU Mesocosm Facility, Houghton, MI, USA - PEATcosm2014_Bin10_60_metaG | ecosystem: Environmental > Terrestrial > Soil > Wetlands > Peat | place... | reverse complement strand
TTTACCGCCATTCGCCGGTCGGCGCTTCCTACGATACATTCGGCACCGAACGCTATGTGCTGACCACCCAGAACCGCGCCCTGCGCGATGTCGCCTCGTTCGCGCCCTATGAGTTCATCGAAATCCTGGTCAACGGCCAGACTTACGGCGGCGGAGGAATCTTCAATCAATTCGCCACCGTGGCCATCGACAATCTCTGGTCGGGATATGTCGGTGTCCACGAGTTTGGCCACCAATTCGCCGGGCTGGCCGACGAATACTACACCTCGGACGTGGCCTATCTGCCGCCCGAGCAGAAGACGGAGCCGTGGGAGCCGAACGTGACCGCCTTGCTCGATCCCGCAATTTTGAAGTGGAAGGATTTGGTTGCGACGGAAACCCCGGTGCCCACGCCTTGGGGCAAAGACGACTACGACCGCTTCGAGCGCGACATCCAGCGCCAGCGCAAAGAGCTGCGCGCCGCCGGCAAGCCCGAGGCGGAGATTGACGAACTCTTCCGCAAAGAGCGCGAGAAAGAAGATGCCATGCTCGCCGCCGAAAAGTATGCCGGCAAAGTCGGTGCCTTCGAGGGCGCGAACTACGAATCCAAGGGCTACTACCGTCCCGAGTTGGACTGCATCATGTTCACGCGCCACAAGAGCTTTTGCGCCGTCTGCCGCCGCGCCATCGAGCGCGTGATTCGCATGTATGCGGATTAAAGTCGGCGACATCCCAGCGAAATCGGCCGCAATTACCTGCGCGGGGCGGCTATCAGCCTGCGGCGCAAGCACGATTCGTATCAGGGTATGCCTTTAGGCATACCGCAAGTGCCATGTGATGAATGCGCCTTTAGGCGCTGGCTTTGGGTGCTGGAGTTTTACCACCGCCTGCCTGGCTGACTTTGGCAGGCCAAACAGGGTACTATCAGATTTCCGCATGAGATTGCCTCTGCCCTTTACGGCTGCATCCCGAAGTTGCCCGTCGCTATTGGTTGCGATGGGCCAGATTCACGGCTGGGCGCTGTTCTCCGGCCGGGCGGTGCGCGCGCTGGCTCTGGGGATATTGCCCGCCATGTTCCTTCTCCGCACCAGCCGCGACGAGATTTACAACATCCTCTGGGCGCTTGTCTTTGGCTTCGCCACGCTCAATATTTTGAGCCTCGGAGCGCGCCATTTCGAACAGCAGAAAACCGGCCTCAGCTTTGGCGAGATGCTGGCCATCCTCGTCGTCGTGGTCTCGATCGTCCTGCTGGGTTGGGAGATGCTCTATCTCTTCCACATTCTGCCCATCCGCCTCGCGCCGCAGTGACCCCGCGCTGACCCCGCGCTGACTTCGTTTGCGGTATCATCTCCTGTGGTGAAACGCGAATCCAATTTCGAAGTGACTTGTCCCTGCTGTGGCGCGGTCATGAAGATCGACGCTGCCACGCGCAGCATCATCGCTCACACCGCCCCGGTCAAGCCAAAAACCTTCAACGACATGGAAGAAGCCGCCCGCTCCATGAAAGAACAGGACAGCCGCCGCGACTCCATCTTCCGTCAATCGGTCGAAGCCCAAAAGCACGCCTCTGAGTTGCTCGAGAAGAAATTCCAGGAGGCGGTGAAGAAGGCCAAGGAAACTCCCGACACCGGCAAGCCCATCCGCGATTTCGATCTGGACTGAGCGCCAGTGGAGCGCCGGGCGTCCCCGCCCGGCTGGACCCTTCGACTTCGCTCTGGGCAGGTTCGCGAGTTTTCCGTCCCTCCACGCACATCCCCGCCATTGCTCCCGCCATCCGCCTCATTTACATTGAACAGGATGCCCACCACCGGCGAACGATTCGAGCGAGCGGTCCAGATCATGGCGCGGCTGCGCGCCCCCGGCGGATGTCCGTGGGACCGCGAACAGACCTTCGACACCATCAAGCCTTACACCCTCGAAGAAACCTACGAAGTCCTCGAAGCCATCGACAACCGCGATTGGCCCGAACTGACCGGCGAACTCGGCGACCTGCTGTTGCAGGTGCTCTTCTATTCGCAGATGGCGAGCGAGGAAGGCCACTTCTCGGTCGATGACGTGCTCGACCGGCTTGCGAATAAACTGGTCAACCGCCATCCCCATGTCTTTGGCGACGTCAAAGCCGATACACCCGCCGAAGTGCTGCGCAACTGGGAGGCGCTGAAGGCGCAAGAAAAAGAGAAACGCCTGGCGGAGGATGCCGGCAACAATAAGGACAAGAATAAGGACAAGCACCCAGACGAGGACAAGCAGGCTGAGCAGTCCGTGCTAGCTGGCGTGTCGTCGAAAATGCCCGCCCTGATGGAAGCCTACAAACTCAGCTCCCGCGCCTCACACGTAGGATTTGACTGGACGGAAATGGAAGGCCTCTTCGCCAAGCTCGAAGAAGAAACGCTGGAGTTGCGCGAGGAGTTGAAGTCCGTCCCGGCGCGTTCTTTGAAAGATCAATCGTTGGGGAAGGGAATTGCCGGATCGGGCAGGCCACAGCTTCCGCCGGAAATGCGCGAGCGTCTGGAAGATGAAGTTGGCGATCTGTTTTTTGTCTTGGTTAACATTGCGCGCTTTCTCTCGCTCGATCCCGAGTCGGCGTTGCGCAAAACAAATCGCAAATTCAAGCGCCGGTTTCAGTGGATGGAAGAGCGTCTGCGCAAGAGCGGAAGAACGCCGCAACAGGCCTCGATGGACGAACTCGAAACACTATGGCAACAAGCCAAGCAGCAGGAGAAATACGCGTGACCGCGACCGCACTCGGCGAAGTGACCGTCCGCAACTGCGAAACGCTGGACGAGATGCGCGCCTGCTTTAACCTGCAGAAAGAAGTATGGAAATTCTCCGATGCTGACTTAGTGCCGGTTCGCATCTTCGTGGTAGCCGCGAAGATCGGCGGCCAGGTCATCGGTGCCTTCGCTCCTACTGTAGAGACGGGGCTTGCCCCGCCTCCTCCAGCGAATAAAAGAAACTCCGATCAGGAACTGATCGCCTTCGCGCTCGCGATCCCCGCAATGCGGAACGGCCACTGCTATCTGCACTCTCAGATGCTGGCCGTCCGCCAGCAGTATCGCAACCACGGCCTGGGCCGCCGGATGAAGTTCTTCCAAAGGGAAGACGCGCTCGCGCGCGGCTTTGAACTGATGGAGTGGACCTTCGATCCCCTCGAAATCAAGAACGCGTATTTGAATATCGAGAAGCTCGGAGCGATCGCGCGCCGCTATAACATTAACCAGTACGGCGTCACTTCGTCGCCCTTACAGGGTGGTTTGCCCACCGACCGGCTCGTGGCGGAATGGTGGCTCAAGTCGAAGCGGGTGGAAGCCGCATTGGCGCATGCTCCGCAATCGAAGTTTGAATGCCGCGCCAGCATTGATGTGCCGGCGCAGGTTTACCATTGGAAGGCCGAGCCTGCTACACGCCCAAAGGCGTTGGCGGTGCAGGAAACAAATCGCGAGCTGTTCACCAGTGCGTTCACCGCCGGGCTGAGTGTCCTCGGGTATGATCGTGACGAGCACGGGAATGGCAAGTTTCTACTGGGAAAGTGGGACGGAGGTCGGCGGTACTAGCAAGCTGCGAAAACGCTGGACAGGATTACAAATGCCGTTGTGTAAGCTTTGCAAACAGGATCGCGAACTGCAAGAGAGCCATTTTCTCCCTGCGGCGGTTTACGCACAGCTAAGAGACCCTGCTCAACAGAATCCGAATCCAGTCTTGATTACAAGCCAGATTTCTCTAAGCACCAGCAAACAGATTACAGACCGTGTTCTCTGCGACGAATGCGAACAACGATTCAGCAGACTGGGTGAAACGTGGGTCCTGGCAAATATGGCTCGTCCTGAAGGTTTTCCAATTCAGGAAGCTTTAGCCGCAACAGCGCCGATCGCCGCGAATGAGAGCTTTGCCTACTACTCATCGGCGGCTATATCGACGATTAAAATGGATGCTCTCGTCTATTTCGCTCTTAGCATATTCTGGAGAGCATCTGCTCACAGATGGAGGAATGTGTCAGGGTTTATGGAAGGCATCGATCTCGGCCCGTTTGAGGAACCAATTCGATGCTTTTTGCTCGGGGATAGGTTCCCTGCGGACACCGTTATTCTTGTTTCTTGCTGGCCCACCAGGGACGTCGTTCCAGCAGCCTATACACCGCGCCGAGGTAGGGCTCCTGGGTATCACTGCTTCAACTTTCTTATCCCGGGACTGGAATTCAAACTTTTGGTCGGCAGGCAGATACCGGAGATCCTGCGAGCTATGTGCTCACATGCATCTGCCGACAAGTTGATATTCTGCGCGATGTTGGTAGTGTCGGACACTACGGAGGCTTTTACGAAACTGGCGACCACGAGTCGTGTCTCGAAGGGCCTTCAGGGCATTACCAAATAGTTGCTGCAATGCCCTCTGGTGATCTGAGAGTTTGCCGGTGCCGTTGTCAGTTGAGCTGATGTCTAATTCATGAAAATCGAATCCGTAACTCTTCGCGAAATCCACATGCCGCTCGTCCACTTCTTTGAGACGAGCTTTGGCCGCGTTACCAGCCGCCGCATTTTACTGGTAAGCATCGCCTCCGAAGGGGTCCGCGGCTGGGGCGAGTGTGTCGCTGGGGAAGGTCCGTTTTTCAGCTCGGAGTGGACGGATACCGCCTGGCCCACCATCAAGCACTATCTGGCGCCGCTGCTGTTGCAGAGCGATCTCCCTTCCGCCCGCGATTGCGCCGCGCGCTTTGCCCGCGTCCGCGGCCATCGCATGGCCAAGGCCGCGCTCGAAAATGCGGTCTGGGACGCCGAGGCGCGCCAGCAACAACAGCCGCTCTGGAAGTTGCTGGGCGGAACGCGCCGCGACATCGCCTGCGGCGTTTCCATCGGCATCCAGGATTCGCCCGAACAACTTCTGCAAAAAATCGACACCGAGCTGGCGGCGGGATACCGCCGCATCAAAATCAAAGTCAAGCCTGGATGGGATCTCAATGTGCTCGAGAAAATCCGCGCCCGCTGGTCCGAAATCGTGCTCAGCGTCGATGCCAATTCAGCCTACACTCTCGACGAGGTCGAGCACCTGCGCAAGTTCGATGCCTTCCACCTGCTCATGATTGAGCAGCCCTTGTGGGACGACGACATCTATCTTCATGCCCGGCTTCAGAAAGCCATCCAGACCGCGATCTGCCTCGACGAATCGATCCATAATGCCCGCAACGCCGATTTTGCGCTCGAGACCGGAGCTTGCCGCATCATCAACATCAAGGTCGGCCGCGTGGGCGGATTCAGCGAGGCGATCAAAATCCACGATGTCGCCGCGCGCCACAACGCTCCCGTGTGGTGCGGCGGAATGCTGGAATCGGGAGTGGGACGCTCCCACAACATCGCCTTGTCGACACTCGAAAATTTCCGCTTGCCCGGAGATGTGTCGGCCTCAAAGCGTTATTGGAAACAAGACATCGTCGAACCCGAAGTCGAGGTCCGCCCCGATGGCACGATCGCCATCACCGATGCGCCTGGTACGGGCTACGAGGTGTGCGAAGAACTGGTGCGGAAATTTACCGTGCGCGAAGAAACTTTTCGTGCAGCGAAATCATAAAACGGAAGCGCCGGACGATCGCTTGGCAGCCCGTCGTGAAAGCAAGATTTGTATCAGGGTATGCCTTTAGACATACCGCAAGTGCGTGGTGTCCATGCGCCTTTAGGCGCTGCTTTTGGATGCCGCACTTTCACCACGGGCTGCTAGAGATGCGGCAAACACCGTCTCTAGCGCTGGGAAGCCGTCGCCGCCGATTCTTCCTTCTTCAACAGTTCCAGCCCCTGCGCGAACGTCAGGTCCGGCGAGACCCGCTTGAAGCCGCTGAAAATCTCTGTCGAAACAATGGAAAAACTCTTGATGAGCAGGATCCTTCCCGTGAAACTCAAATTCATCTCTGAAACTTCCCAGAAATTATTGCCCACTTCCTGCTGGTGGACCACGAAGCGCCCGCCCCGATCCAGGTGTCCGAGAATTCCCCAGCCGAATCCGACTTCCCTGAAGAGCGTGCCGTCAATACTGGCGATGCGGTAGTGGGTGGCGTCCACCAGCAAGTACCCCTCCATCCCGGTCAAAACCTCTTCTATTCGCGACGGTGGATGGTAGTTGGGATTGGGACGGAATTTCAATTTAACCAGAGGGTTGCCGGCCCGCCCTATGCCTTCCGATCCTTTTTCTTCCCCTGCGTACTCGAACAGAAACGCATCGGGCATCGCCCGAACGATGCGCTCCGTGCGGTCCTCATTCTCGTGCTCCTGCTCCCGCTTCTTTTTCAGTTCTTCGGGGTTGCCGACGAAACGTCCGACCCGCGCCTCTTCCTCCTGTCGCTGTTCGGGAGTCAAAGCCTTGCCGTTATAGGCCACCACCAGGCCGGCCGTGGCCTCCTTGGTCTCAACATAGATTCTTGTCGTGGACCCCTTGGGCGTGGTCTTGGTGCCGCGAAACAAAAAGCGCATGCTGCTGTCATTGTCTGCCGTGATTTCGTTCTGCACCGCCTTCCGCACCAGTTGTCCCGGATCGCCATAAGAAGAATGTCCCGCTGCCTGCCCGCCAAAGCTGGCCGCGCTGAGCAGCAAAACCAAGGCGCCGGTGTGGACGATCCTGTGAGTGGCGAAGTCGCGCGAGATAAAGTTGCTAGACCCGGAGTTGACGACCCTCAAGATGCGATTGGGCACTTTCATCCTTATTATGTGATGGTAGCAAAGCCGAGGCGCCGGCGGGGCCGCGTTTTTCGCCGCTATCCTAAGTTCCTCAGCGAGAATGAATTGCCAACGCCGAAACCAGCCGCAATCCAGCCGAATGATTTACAATCGGTGCATTCGCGGCGACCAGAGCGCGACCGGATGGAGGCCAAAGCGATGAATGCTCCGCAGACCAATGCTCCGCAGACCAAAGAGTTAGCCCACATCGGCAAGTCCATCGTCGTCAAGGGAGAACTGTCGGGCTCCGAAGACGTGTATGTCGAGGGCATCGTCGAAGGCAAGATTGAGCTGCCCAACCACAGCCTCACCGTGGGTCCGAACGGAAACGTCAAGGCCGCGGTCATCGCCAAAGCCGTCGTAGTTCAGGGCAAGTTGGAGGGCTCCGTGACCGCCTCCGATCGCGTGCAGTTGCAAAAGTCCGCGGTGTTCAATGGAGACGTAATCGCGCCGCACGTGGCCATTGAAGAGGGCGCGTTTTTGAACGGCAAAGTGGATGTTCAGCAAGCGTCTGGAAAATCCGCCGGGCCCGCGTCTTCCTAACTCGTAGCGCGCCCGTCCCGTCAACCGGCGCGCCGATCGCTGAACATGACAGACCTGGCGGACATGGCATCTGTTTCTGACAACGTAATGAGATTCTTCCGCAGCTCTTCCAACCAGACCGCGGTTCCCCCAGTCCCGCAGAAGCGGACCCGCCGCTCCAGCGGCATGGCCGAGATTTCGCAGCTCCTCAACTCGCGCGAAGGCCTGTGCGTGCTCGACCTCGGCCCGACCTCCGCCGGCAATATCCGCTACTTCATCGACAAGGGACACAAAAACTACAGCGAAGACCTGCTCTATTCTTCCCTCGACCCGGAGCTCCGCATCAAAGACACCGCCGGCAACTCCATCGTCGACAGCAAGACCTTCATCGCCCAGAACCTGGTGTACGAGAACGCCCAGTTCGACGTGGTGCTCTGCTGGAACCTCCCCGACTACATGGAAGAGAGCCTGGTCAAGCCCACCATCGACCGTTTGTGGTCGATCATGAAGCCGGGAGGATTGCTGCTCGTCTTCTTTCACACCCGCGACGCCGGCCCCGATTCCGTCTGCTATCGCTATCACGTCACCGACAGCGACATATTGCAGATGCAAGAGGTGAAGTTCGCCCCGCCCGGCCGTCCCGACTACGAAAAACAATCCCCGCGCCTCCAGCGCGTGTTCAACAACCGCCACATCGAAAATCTCTTCCGCGACTTCGCCTCCATCAAATTCTTCCTCGCCCGCGACGCCATCCGCGAAGTCCTCGTCGTCCGCTGAGGTCCCGCTCGCGTGGGGACGGCCGCCCTCGGCCGTCCAAGCCGAGCGCAGCTCGGCAGCTGCCCGTGGTCAAAGCATCTCTGGATTTGATGTGATAAACGCTCCTCGCCTAAGAGCTGGACTTGCACGCAGGGCACGTCTTCACATGCGCCAGCCGCGCCTTGTGTGCCCGCTCGTACGCTTCCCTCTCGTCCTTCTGATGCTTCCGCTTGGCCTTCTTCGAAAGCTTCGGCTTGTTTTCGTTGCGGTAAAGAAAAGAAGCCCATGCCGCCTGCGCGCGGTCCTCGCGCTCTCTCAACTCCTTGTAGACGGCGCATTCCGACTCAGACATCGTGAGCCCCCAGTCGTTGACTCGTTTTCGGAAGGCATCGAAATCCCCCAACACTCACAGCAATCCCGGTAGCACATACGGCAACTGCGTAGATCACCATGACGTGCGATCGAACGGGTAGATTTCCGATCAGAGCGCCCAGCATTCTGCTGCTGGTGTTGAAGAAGGCATGCAGCACCATGGCAACCAGTATGCCGAAACGCGCAAGATTGGCGGCCCAAGTCAGCAGCAGCGATACGCCGACGAGAATCAGAACATACTGCCAAGGTGAAGCGCTGTTCCAATCGGGAATGAGGAACAACGGCCAGTGCCACAGCGCCCATAGCGGAGCCAAAATCAGAGAAGCCACGAAGGGACCGAAGCGCGACTGCAATTTCGGCAGGGCAAACCCGCGCCATCCCGCTTCCTCGTTGACCGGGCCGCCGAGAAAGGTCGAGTAGTTGATGCCGTAGACACTCCAGTGCAAAAGCGCTGACCAGTGGAGCGCATAAATTGGCGCTTTAACGAGCGCAATTGCGGGTACCGCAACCGTCGCCGCGAAGAAGCCAGCCAGGCCAAATACCAGGCCCGTGAGCATTTTGCTCCACCCCGTCCACAGCGGACAGATTCTGAAGTCTCGATATGCGAGCCATCGCGTGACCAAGGCCGCTACCGTGGGTCCGCACGCGCCCACCATGATGAAGCCGATGTCGAATGCGTCAGATTCCCACCCCAGCGCAAAATGTGTTACCACGCGCGGCACTACCAGCCACACCGTCCATGCCCAGAGATATGCGATCACAAAGAAAACGGTGAGCGGTCTCCTTTGCGCCAAAGAAGCGAGCAGGGAGCCACCGTCTGGCGCCAGTTTTGTGGGCACTGTCACAATGCGACAAACTATATCATCCCTGCTCACACCGCCGCTTTCCTGTTTGCGTCGATCTCTTGCTAATATGTAGTGTCAGGCATCGGTTCCGCGCGACGTTTTCCCGCCAACCCCGCCAGGTCCGGAAGGAAGCAACGGTAACGGGCTCTTTCGTGTGCAGTGGACCGCCGGGTGTCCCCGCCTAGCTGGACCATGATCTGAAAGGAGAAAACAAAATGCGCCAGGCAATTGCGGTGTTCTTGCTGCTGTCTGTGGGGTCGGTACTCGCAAAGGACAAGCACGAATACGAGCTGACAATCACCGTATTGAGCTCGCAAGGTGCTGAGGCCGAGTACCGCCGAAGCTGGATCAAGGGCGGTGGTCGGTCAGTGACGACCAACGTACTCGTTACTGCCAGCGATGGTAATACCTACGAGCTACTCGCTCACCATATTTCCCATTCTTCGAAAAATGTCTTACGGTCAGACGTGCTTTTGCCAGGTACGTATCCGGCAGCGCTTGAAAATAACGGCCTGAGGGTGTGTAAATCGAAGACCGACGGTAAGTGCCAGGACGTGGTGTTTGATATTGTCAAAGTCGAGCGCACTAAAAACTAGGCAACCGCGCCTCCCTCCATTAGAGACAGTGGCCTATTCATTCCTATTTTCCGCAATCTCTTGCTAAGATGTAGTGTCAGGCATCGGTTCCGCGCGACGTTTTCCCGCCAACCCCGCCAGGTCCGGAAGGAAGCAACGGTAACGGGCTCTTTCGTGTGCAGTGGACCGCCGGTGCCTGACTTTCGTGTCTGCTGTGTCGTGCGGGGACGGCCGTCTCGCCCGTCCAAGCCGAGCGCAGCTCGGCCGTTGCTGGCGGCCACGGTAAATCTGGATTCTCCGTGAGAGACGTGTGATGCTATGACCAAGCGGCTGTATTACGAGAATCCCGCCCTGGAAGAATTCGATTCAGTCGTCGAAACCGTCGCACCTCCCGCGCCGGACCAGCCGCGCCCCTCCGTCATCCTGCGCGAAACCGCCTTCTACCCCACCAGCGGCGGTCAAGTTCACGACACCGGATGGCTCACGCTGAATAACGCCGAGCGCCTCCAAGTCGTGGAAGTTGCCGACGCGGAAGACGGCACGGTCGTCCATTACCTGGAAGCGCCCCCGAAGTTGCCACTAGCAGGCGACAAAGTCCACGGCGCCGTCGACCCCGAACGCCGCCGCGATCACATGCAGCAACACTCCGGACAGCACGTTCTCTCCGCCGCCTTTGTCGAGCTTTACCAGATGCCCACCGTTTCCTTCCACATGGGCGCCAGTGAAACCTATTGTTCAATTGACCTGGCCACGCCAACGATAACTCCCGAGCAGGTTGCCGGAGCCGAAAAACGCGCCAATCAGATCGTGTTTGAAAATCGCGCGGTCCAAATTCGCCATGTTTCCCGCGCCGAAGCCGAGAAGCTCGGCCTTCGTAAACTGCCTCCCGCCGACCGCGACGAACTCCGCCTGATCGAAATCGCAGACTTCGATCTCTCAGCCTGCGGAGGAACCCACGTCGCCGCCACCGGCCAGATCGGCTCGATTCTGCTGCGGAAAACCGAGAAGGTGCGCAACGGAACGCGCGTCGAATTTGTCTGCGGCGATCGCGCGATCCGCATGGCCCGCCGCGATTTCACCGCCCTCACCGAGGCCGCCGCGCTCTTTTCAGCGCAGCTCTGGGATGTGCCCGAGCAGATCCGCAAAAGCCTCGAAGAGAGCAAGCAGTTGCGCAAGCAAAAAGACGATGTCCTCGATCAACTCGCCGAGCTTATGGCCGCAGCCGACCTCCGCGAGCGGACCGAGACCAACGGACGAAAAATTGTCCTGCGTGCGTTCCCCGATCGCGACCTCGCCTTCGCCAAACTTTTTGCCCAGAAAGCGACCCGCGCCGGAACCCCGGTCATCGCGCTGGTCGCGAGCGCCATCAACCCTCCAGGCCTGGTTTTCGCGCAGACTCCCGGCGGCCTAGCCGACATGGGCGCCTTGCTCAAGCAAGTGTTGTCGTCGGTCGGAGGCCGCGGCGGTGGCAGCCGCGATTTCGCCCAGGGCGGAGTTCCGGCAGGCTCGAATATCGAGCAGCTTTTGCACCAGGCAGCGGTTACAATCGGAGCCTGATCCCGGGCGCCGTTTTCCGGAAAGAACTAATTCGATGCTCGAACCACGGCTGATACTCGTCAATCTCCTCATCAAGCTGGGCGTGGCCGCCGCCGTGTCGAGCGCCCTCGTGCGCTCCAAGGAATTCAAGAACCTGATCTTCCGCGAGCACCGCGAAACCAAGCACAAGATTTATCTGGCGTTGTGGATGGCAATCCCCATCGCCCTCGGCGTCTGGATACGGTGCAACGTTAAAAGCTTCCTCGCCGGCGATCTCTCCCTCGAAACCGCCCTGTTGCTGGGCGTGATTGGCGGCCGCCTCTCCGGCGGCGTCGGCGGAGCGCTCATGTCGCTGCCCGCGGTCCTGCACGGCGAGTGGGCCAGCCTGCCGTTGAACGTGATGGCCGGAATTCTGGCCGGCCAGTTGCGCCGCATCGCGCCCGAGCAGGAAGACATCTGGTCGTTCTCGCCCTTCATCGATCTCACCGTCTATCGCATGATTCGCCGCAATCTGCCGCGCCCTCGCGTCTTCGACTGGCAGGTCGCATTTTTCGCCACCATCGTCGGTCTGCGTTTTCTTCAGACCCAAATCTGGCGCTTCTGGCCCAATTCCATCTTCAGCCTCGAAAGCCCCGGCCTTTGGACGGGAAGCGCCCACGGAACTTTAAACGGGTACCTGGTCGAGAGCGCGATCTATCTGACCGTGGTCATGGTGGTGGGCACCGAACTCAAAATCTTCAACGGCGTCCGCATCCAACTCAAGCTCGAAGAGCAGGAGCGCCTTCTGCTTCAAGCGCGCATGGCCGCCCTGCAAAACCAGATCAATCCCCACTTCCTCTTCAACACCCTGAATTCCATTTCGTCGCTCGTGCGTTTCGATCCCGATACCGCGCGCGAGATGGTCCTCAAACTCGCCACCATCCTCCGCCGCCTCCTCAACAGCACCGATTCGTTCGTGTCCCTGCGCGAGGAAGTCGAGTTCATCGACAACTATCTCGACATCGAAGTTGTCCGCTTCGGACGCGACAAACTCAAAGTCGTCAAGGACCTCGATCCCGCCTCTCTCGAAGCCATGGTTCCCAGCATGTTGCTCCAGCCGCTGGTCGAGAACTGCATCAAACACGGACTATCTCCCAAAGTCGAAGGCGGCAGCATCACTCTGCGCAGCCGCGTGCTCGAATCGCGTCTCGTCGTTGAAGTGGAAGATGACGGCGTCGGCATGGTTCCGGCCCAGCCGCACTTGGAGGCCAATGGCGTGCCCGGCATGGGAATCGGCATGGCGAACGTCGCCGAGCGCCTGAAAGTCCTCTACGGCGATGCCGCCAAAATGATGATCGAGAATCGCGAAGCCGGAGGCACTCTCGTCCGCCTGCGCTTGCCCATTCTCCCCAATCCCGAAGAGCTGATGACGCCTGCCAGCCCGCGGTGAAAGTGAGGTTTTATCGGGGCGTCGCTAAACCTTAAGGTTCATGCCAGGGTATCGCGAAGGTTCGTATCAGGGTATTGCCAACGCCCAAGGCTCGTATCAGGGTATCGCTTTAGCGCTACCGCAAGTCCTTCGAAAACGTACGCCCCTTTAGGGGCTGGGCCGCTACGCCGCCTGCTCCAGCACCTTCCGGTAAAACTCTTCGTAAAGCGGAATAATCTTGCTCGAGCAGAATCTTTCCTGCGCCGAATCCCGCGCCCGTTTCCCCATGGCGCGCAAAGCCGATTCATCGCCGAGAATCTCGACGGCGTAACGCGCCATCGTCTCCACGTCGCCCACATCGGCCATAAATCCGGTCACCCCGTGTTCGATCAATTCCGGCACTCCTCCGGAGCGCGCCGCCACCGGCACTACCTCGCAAGCCATTCCTTCCAGCGCCGCCAGTCCAAACGTTTCCAGTTCGCTCGGCATCAGCAACACATCCGAAATCGCCAGCTTTTCCCGGATCTGGTCCTGCTTCCCAAGGAACAGCACGTGTTCGTGAATCCCCTTCTGCACCGCCAGCCATTCCGCCTGCGAACGATCGGGTCCGTCGCCAATCAGCAGCAGCTTCGAGGGAATCTTCTTCCGCACGCGATCGAACACTTCGATCACATCCAGAACACGCTTTACTGGGCGGAAGTTCGAAAGATGCACCAGTAGCCGCTCGTCGTTCGCGACATATTCGCTGCGCTTTTCCAGCCACTCCGGTTTGCGCAGATATTCGTCGCAGTTCACGAAGTTCGGAATGACTTCGATATGTTTCTTGACGTCGAAAATCTTCAGCGTACGCGTGCGCAAATACTGCGAAATCGCCGTCACCCCGTCGCTCTGCTCGATCGAAAATCGCGTGATCGGAAGATACGAGCGGTCCAGCCCCACCAGCGTGATGTCGGTGCCGTGCAGCGTCGTCACAAACGGCAAACGCTTCCGCGGCGGAGTCGCCGCCAGCATCTGCTTCGCCAGCATCGCGCTCACCGAGTGCGGAATCGCATAGTGCACGTGCAGCAGATCGAGTTCGTAAAGCTGCGATACCTCCGCCATCCGCGTCGCCAGCGCCAGATCGTATGGAGGATATTCAAACAGCGGATACCTCGTCACCTCGACCTCGTGATAGTGAATATTAGGTTCCGGCCCGGTCAGCCGAATAGGTTGCGAATAAGAGATGAAATGAATCTCATGCCCACGTCGAGCCAGTTCCAGCCCCAGTTCGGTCGCGACCACCCCGCTGCCCCCGTAGGTCGGATAACACGTGATCCCAATCTTCATGCGCCTCCCGGATGCGATTCCGTTGTGAATCCGTTGTGACTCCAACGATACCACCCTTCGAATTAGATTCGCATCAGCGTCGGGCGATGCAGGGGAGGGAATTCGACCCGCGCCCACGCCGTGATCTCCTGTTGACTTATCAATGGAGGGACGGGCGCCTTGACCCTTAGTCGCCCAAAAGAAACGCTGCCAATGCCCTCCCGCCAAGAAACATCCGCCAACCGAGGCGACTCGACGTACAATGAACGCTAGCCAGGATAACGGGGCGTGAATCCTGGCTTAGATCATTGCCCTTCCTGGATACTTGTTTGGCACCAAGGTGACTTATGGAACCTTCCGGCGCACCTGACAGATCCGACGAGCATGTTCCAGGGAATACTCATCTTCGGGCGCCGTCCAGTCCTTTCCCTGTCGATCCCCTCCATAACTCGTTACCGCATCTATCGCAAGACTTGCTGTGTACCCACGATCTGAGCGGCCGCATCCTTTCCATTCACTCGCTTCAACCTCTAGTGTTGGGATACACCGTCGAGCAGTTGCTGCAAATACGCCTGCCCGGCCTGCTCGCGCCGGAATACCGCCCGCGCTTTGATGACTATCTCGCCATACTCCAGGAACATCAAACCGCCAGCGGTTTGACCACACTCCTCGCCAAATCCGGCAAGCGAACCATTTGGGAGTATCACAACCTGCTCCAGAGAGATGGCACCGCGCCAGTTGTTTTCTCAATTGTCCGAGATGTTACCGAAGCCCGCCGCACACAAAGGAAACTGCGCCGCTCAGCCAATCTCAATCGCGCCATCGCCGCACGCCAGCTTGCCGAGGAAAAACTCGGGCAGAGCCACCGCTCCGCTTCGCTGCTCTGGTCGGTGGCCCACACCTTCAACAATAGTGGATCGCTCACCGAGGCCTTGCAATCCGCTGTCGATGGCATTGTCGAGGGTTTAAGCTGCGACGTGGCCCTCTGCTTCCTGGAAAAAGATGGGAAACTTCCGCTGGCTGCGATCAGCCGCACCCCGGCAGCGGCGAATTTTCCCGAAATCCCGATCCATCGCCTCGGTCAGTGCCTCTGCGGCCTCGCAATGGAACTGGCATCGCCGGTCTATTCCTCCGACATTTGCGCCGACCCGCGTTGCACCTGGGCGGAATGCAAACAGGCCGGACTGCGTTCCTTTGCCGCCTTGCCGCTCCGGACCGTGACCGGAACCAGGGGCGTCCTCGGACTCGGATCGGCAGCGCCGCGCAATTTCAGCCAGGATGCGCTTTTACTCGAGGCACTGGCCGCCGAAGTCTCCCTCATGATGAATAACGCCGTTCTGCTCCAGGATGCCTCCCAGCGAACTTCCGAGTTGGAGCGGGAAATCGCCGATCGCAAGCGTACCCAGGAGGCATTGCGCGAGAGCGAGGAACGCTATCGCCGGGTCATCGAACTCGCCGGCGAAGGCATCTGGATGTACGACGCCCATGCCCGGATCACCTGGGTCAACCCCCAGATGGCCCAAATGTTGGGCTACACCATCGACGAAATCCGCGGCCGTCCAGCATTGGACTTCATTGTTCCCGAAAGTGTGGGTCTGGTCCAGTCCCATATCCAGCGTCGGATGCAAGGCATGTCCGACCACTACGAAGTCAAGTTCCGCCACAAGGATGGCAGCGGCATCTGGGGTCTGGTCAACGCCACTGCCATGCGCGACGCCGAAGGAAAAACTGTCGGTGGCGTCGGCATGGTCAGTAACATCTCCGAGCGCAAGCGAACCGAAGAAGAGCTATTCAATTCCCGCCAGCTCCTCCAGTCCGTCCTCGACAACATTCCCCAGCGCGTTTTCTGGAAAGATCGCAATCTTAAGTTCGTTGCCTGCAACAAACCTTTTGCCCTCGACTCCGGCTACCAGTCTTCCGAGGATGTGCTGGGCAAGACAGATTACGAAATGTCTTGGGCGGCCAACGCCGATCTCTACCGCGCGGACGATCGCGACGTAATGCAGTCAGGCAAGCCCAAGATTGGCTACGAAGAACCGCAGAACAAGCCGGATGGCACTCAGTCTTGGCTTGTGACCAGCAAGCTCCCCATGGTTGACCTCAATGGCCAAGTGATCGGAGTGCTCGGGACTTATGAGGATATCTCCGACCGCAAGCGCGCGGAAGAGGCCCTGCGGCGGAGCGAGGCCGGACTGCGCGAATTTGAAAGAGTAGTCGAGAACCTGGACGAGATGATCGTAGTGGTGGATCGCGAATACCGGAATGTAATCGCGAACCCGGCCTTCCTGAAATATTGGGGCAAGACGAAAGAACAGGTTATAGGACATCCAGTGGCGGATGTAACCGGCCAGGAGTTTTTTGCAACCGTGGTCAAGACAGTACTCGACGATTGTTTCCAGGGGAACCTCATCCACCTCGAGCGCAGCCAGTCTTTTCCGGGGATGGGGATGCGGGAACTCGCGATCACCTATTTGCCCGTGGAAGGTCTGGGGGGAATCGATCGCGTCGCTTGCATCTTCCACGACATCACCGACCGCAAGCGCGCCGAAGAAGCCCTCCGCCGCTCCGAAACCCAGTTGCGCTCCTTTGTCGAGAATGCCCCTTACGCCATTACCCGCGCCAGCGTCGCCGAGAATAGGTTTCTGGAAGCCAATCCTGCTGCCATAAAAATGTTGGGATGCGATTCCAAAGCGGAAGTCCTCGGCCTCAAGCTGTCCGACCTCTATGTCGATCCTGACGGGCGGAAGGCGTTTCTTACGCGGTTGCTGAAGAACGCCGACCCTATCGACGTCGAACTTCGCTGGAAACGCAAAAACGGCACCCCCCTTACCATTAGCGGCAGCACCTGGATCACTCGCGACGAAGCCAGTGGCGAGGATGTTGTGGAAGGAATCTTTGACGACATCACCGAGCGCCGCCTCCTCGAAGAGCAATTCCTTCACGCCCAGAAGATGGAGGCCGTCGGCCGCCTCGCGGGAGGCGTGGCCCACGACTTCAACAATCTGCTGGAAGTGATCCTGGGATACGCCGACATGCTCGCCGAAGTCGAAAAGGACCCCGCCAACCAGCGCAAACTCGAGGCCATCACCTCCGCCGCCCGCCGCGCCGCTGACCTCACCGGACAATTGCTCGCCTTCAGCCGCAAACAAGTTCTGGAGTTTAAGTTACTAAGTCTGAATTCCGTAGTGTCCGATACCGATCGCATGTTACGCCGTCTTATTGGAGAAGATATCCGCCTCCGCCTTCATCTCCAATCCAACTTAGCGCTGGCCAAAGCCGACCCCGCCCAAGTCGAGCAAGTCATCATGAACTTGGCCGTCAATGCCCGCGACGCCATGCCCAATGGCGGTGAGCTGCTCATTGAAACCGCCAACGTCACCGTGGATGAAAACGCCGCCTCGCCCGGCAACATTCCTCCGCCCGGCTACTATGTAATGCTGGCTGTCAGCGATACCGGTGCGGGCATGGATTCAGATACCCAGGCCCACATCTTCGATCCCTTCTTCACCACCAAACCCGCGGGAAAGGGCACCGGATTGGGCTTGGCCACCGTCTATGGCATCGTCAAACAGAGCGGCGGATGCATCCGCGTCGTCAGCCAAGTGGGGCAAGGCGCCCGTTTCGAAATCTTTCTGCCCCAGGTTGAAGGCACTGCGGATTCTCTCAAGCCGCCGAAGCGCTCAACCGAAGTCCGCGGAGGCGATGAGACCATCCTCCTCGCCGAAGATTCGGCCGCCTTGCGCGCCTTCCTTTGCGAGAACCTGGAAAAACTCGGCTACAAAGTCTTGCCCGCCCGCGATGGCCCCGAAGCCTTGCATTTGGCCGAACACGAGCCCATCCCCATTCATCTCCTGATCACCGACGTAGTCATGCCCGGCATGAGCGGCCCCGACCTGGTCACCCGCATGAAAGAACTGCGCCCCGATATCAGGGTCCTGCTCATGTCCGGATATCCGGAGGACGAAGCCGGCCGCAATCCCGCCTTCGATCCCCAGTCCTTCCTCCAAAAACCCTTCGAGATGGCCGACCTGGCCCAGAAGATACGCACCGCATTAACCGCCAACCCCAAAAATCGCCGCTGAACTCCCCGCCGCGTGCCCCATCCTCCGCGCACTTTGCGCAGGCTGGGCTCGGAGCACCGATCGCACTACAGGCCTACCGCGATCACGCCGCCGCGGTAGCGATGCAGCCCGCGAGCCACGATCCTGATGGTGCTATCAACAGCATCGCGGCCCACCCCCTGCAAAAAACGCATGCATCAACCACCCGTGTCCCTTGATGGGCTAGGATGAACGAAGTCTAGTGAATGCTCGACCACCCGCCTGGCGCACGGCCGCGGTTACCCAGGAAATCTTTTATTTCACGCTGTTATAGTCCTTATCGCTAACCGGCTCCAACCAAATTGTTTTTCCCTTTTGAGTGGGTGTAACTGCCAGATAGGCAAAGCCGCTGTTCGGTGACGCACCGTGCCAATGCTCTACGCCCGGAAGGCATTTTATTACATCCCCTTTGTGAACTATTTGTATGGGCTTTCCCCTTTCCTGGTAATAGCCGGTGCCTTCCGTGATAAGTAGAACTTGACCACCCGGATGAATATGCCAATCCAGCTTTGCACCGGCATCATAAGTTGCTGCAGCAATACTGGGATCGAACGTGCTGTCGCCGACATTTAACTCTTTGAGCCAGATATTCCCCGTGTGGTTTTTAGTCGTGGACAGTTCGCCTTTTGGGAAAATTGCGTTTCCTGTTTGTGCGTCGGACTGCGGTCGCGTCAGACCTTTTGCTTCCAGCCAATAGTAAAAGTCGTCGATCCAATGATCGCTCGATTTACCTTGTTTGCGCATATCCCAGCCATGACCGCCGGAGCTATAGATGTGGAATTCCGGTTTGTATCCGGCCGCCTTGACAGCATCGTAGAAGGCAACAATTTGCGGTCCGGCAAGTGTGTCGTCTTGCGCCATCTCCATGAAGAAGGGCGGCACGTCTTTCGGTATCGGGGGCACAGGGAACGGCGCGCCGTAAATCGGAGCAGCGTAGTTCGGGCGCGCGCTCACGTCAGATTGAACGGACGCAAATTCCGCGATCGACCCGCCGGCTGAAAATCCCATGAAGACGATGCGATCCGGGGAGATTCCCCATTCAGCGGCATGCGCACGCACCACCTTGATGGCCTGAATGCCGTCGGCAATCCCGTACTTCCCGTCCTCTGCGATCAAGGCGTGATTGTTCAGCTGAGCTCCGAAGCGCGCTCTGCCGGACTGGTCTAACTGCGCTTCGTTCTGACCGTCGAGCTGAACTGTCCGGTACTTCAAGACGAATGCCGCAAGTCCCCGGACCGCCAGCCACTCGGCAACTTCGTGGGTATCCGTGCCCAGGAAGATGAAGCCACCGCCAGGGGCGATAATGACCGCGGTGCCCGTCGCCTTGGCCGGGTCAGGCAGGTATGCCGTCAGGGTTGGCGTCGTCACGTTGACGATGCGCTGCATCGGGCCGGAACCAAG
>Ga0181530_10002954_pt1 | contig 19535 bp, 18 predicted proteins | sample PEATcosm2014_Bin_42_FD_119769 | JGI IMG/M metagenome (GOLD analysis project Ga0181530, IMG submission 119769) | Peatland microbial communities from MTU Mesocosm Facility, Houghton, MI, USA - PEATcosm2014_Bin10_60_metaG | ecosystem: Environmental > Terrestrial > Soil > Wetlands > Peat | place... | reverse complement strand
CCGCCAGCGTGTGAAGTATTCCGGATGCTCCAGGAAGCTCACGTCGTGGACCGTCGCCACCACCGGCACCGGGCACGCCAGCGGCGCCGTGTACTGCACGTGCAACAGGTCCGGCCGGTCTTCCCGCAACTTCATCGACAGGTCAAAGCCCAGCCGCGCAAACGGGTTCAACGCCACGCGCCGCGTCCGGATACTGGCCGGAATGCTGGCGCGCGATTCCTGCGCCGACACGTACGCCACAATCTCGCAGTCGCGATCTTGTGCGGCGAAGGCGTTCAGCAGGCTGCGAACGTAGACTTCGTTCCCCGTCAGGTGCCGGCCGATCGCGTGAGCATCAACAGCGAAGCGCATTACTCACCCCTAGTATAGCGGACCATTATGACTCTCGCCTGTGTCGGAAGTACATCCCTTTCCGTGCGCTGCCGCACGTAAACTCCTTTTGCAGCAACCATCTGGCGGCCGCGCCCGGTTCCATCGGGACCCATGGGAGCACGCCGCCAGCCGCCGCAACCCGATATATGCGGGACACTTATCCCGGAACCACCCAACGGAATGCTAGAATTGGACTGGTCTTCAACATCACACAGGTCTTCGTGTGTGCGGAAAGGGCTTGCGAGTTTCCCAGGTCGGACCCCATCCTCATCGATACGCCGGCTTCGAGTTGTTGCCAAGGAGAAGTGAAGGTAATGAAAGAAACAGGTACGGTCAAGTGGTTCAACGCCGGAAAAGGATTCGGCTTCATTCAGCGCGAGAGTGGCGAAGATGTCTTCGTGCATTTTTCCGCTATCTCGGCGAGCGGCTATCGCTCGCTCGATGAAGGCGCTAAAGTGTCGTTCGTCGTCAAGCGCGGTCCCAAGGGCCTGCAGGCCGAAGACGTCACGTTAGTTTAGTCGATCCCCAATCATTCCACCTTCCCTGGAGCCATGGCGCATCGGTAACCGCGAAATCTGCAATGGGCGGTGTTGGCTCCGGGGGAGGGAGAAGTGTCTGTGCCGCGTTGCGCTGCTGACTTCCAGCTTCCAAATCCCGCAGGGATTTCAAGGCCGAAGCCCTTGCTCAGCTCTCCGCCACCGACCTCTGCGCCAGTTCCCCGAACAGCGGCAGCGAGTACGCTTCGCCCTGCGAGGCCTTCACCATCATGAAGACGGACATCCCCAGCAGAACCACGCTGATCAGGTCGTGCAGGTGCCCCACGTGCGAAATCGGGTCCAGCACCCATTTCAGCACTTGGTCGTTCATCAGCCAGGCCACAAACAGGTACAGTCCCTGGAAAGCGTGGAAACGCACCGTCCGCTCTTGCCGGTAGCGCTGCGATGCCAGCACCAGAATCGTTACAATCCAGCCCACCACCGGGACGTAGCACAATATCGACGCCGTTCGCGGCGTCACGCTCGCAAACGGGTCGTTGCCCGCCGGGTGCCCGGACTCGCTCCGTCCCTCCCGCGGTTGCGCCGCCCCGCAGCGGTTGCAAAAGCCGTCCGCCGGCCCCACTGCTTTCCCGCATTGGCTACAAAACGGCATCCTACTTATCTTTACGTTATGCGAGCCCCGCGTGTTCCGGCAACTTGCCGCTCCCCCCCGTGCTACTATTTTTGCCATGCGGAAGCTGCTTTCGTCCATTCTGCTGCTGGCCGGCGCTACCCTCCTGCCGGCGGCCAGGAATCTCGAGGTGTATTGCATCGACGTGGAAGGTGGCAAGGCCACCCTCTGGATTTCGCCGTCCGGCGAGTCCCTGCTGGTCGATACCGGCTGGCCCGGCTTCAACCGCCGCGACGCCGATCGCATCCTGGCCGCGGCCAGGCACGCCGGCGTCAGGAAAATCGACTATCTCCTCGTCACCCACTATCACAAGGACCATGCCGGCGGCGTTCCGCAACTGGCCGAAAAAATCCCCATCCGCAATTTCGTCGACCACGGCCCCTCCAGTGAACACGGCCCGGACGAGGACGTGCTATTCAACGCCTACAGCGCGTTCCGCGACAAGGGCCACCACATCCTGGCCAAGGTGGGCGACACCCTGCCCATCAAGGGCATGGAAGTGAAATTCGTCTCCAGTGACGGCGACCTGCTGGAGGCGCCGCTCCCCGGCGCCGGCCAGCCCAATCCCGATTGCGCCGGCTTCCGGAAGCCCGCTCCCGAGTCCAATCAGCCCGAGAACGCCCATTCCGTCGGAACCCTGATCACGTTCGGCGCCCTGCGCTTTCTGGATATGGGCGATCTCACGGCCGACAAGGAATTCGACCTGGTCTGCCCCAATAACAAGCTCGGCGTGGTGGACGTCTTCATGGTGTCGCACCACGGCTCCAGCCTCTCCGATTCGCTGCCCTTCGTTCGCGCCATTCACCCCCAGGTGGCCATCATGAACAACGGCTCGCGCAAGGGCGGCGCGCCCGAAGTCTGGCAGCGAATCCACGAAATCCCCGGCCTGGAAGACTTCTGGCAACTGCACTTCTCCATCGCCGCCGGCAAGGAGCACAACTCGCCCGACACCTTCATCGCCAACGTGGATGAGATCTGCGAGGGCCAGTGGCTCAAACTGACCGCGCGTCCCGACGGCGCCTTCACCATCTACAACAGCCGCAACAAGTACCAGCGGGAGTACCGCAAGCGGTAGGGTCAGAGGAAATAGCCGGAATCCTACTGGCGGCGGACCGGCTTCGGCGGCGCGGGCGGTGCGGTGCCGGAGTCCGGATCGGGATCGGCGACGGCAGGGACCGTAGCCGGCCCCGGCGGCGGCTGTGCGGCGGCCGGCATAATGCCGTGCATCACGTCATTGGCGAAAAAAAACTTGCCGTCCGACGGCACCATCATGATCTGCACTTTGTCCGACAGCTTGTCGGCGATGATCTTCTGCAGCAGGATGGGGCTCTCTTTCAAGACGCCGGCTTGCAAACGCAGGTCGTCGGTATCGGCTTTGGACATCACCTGGACGCGGTCCACATCCGCCTGGTTCATGAGTTTGCGGCGCTCCAGTTCGGCCTTGCCGTCGATCACCTTGGCCTGCGCGCGGGCTTCCGCTTCCAGGCGCGTCTGCTCAATCTGCTTCTGCTTCAGCGGCAGGGTGTATTGCATGGCGTCGGATTGCGCTTTGGCCTGCAGGACGGTCACCTGCGCCTCGCCTTCGGCGGCTTTCACCTGGCGCGCTTTGTCGGCCTCGGCTTCCAGCTCGGCCGTGCGCACCTCTTTCTCTTTGACTTCCACTTCCACCGACAGGCGGTCGTTCTCCTGCTCCTTGAGCAGCACGCCTTCCAGTCCCTTGGCGTATTCCGCGGGAAGATCGATGTCCCGCAGCATCACTTCCTTCACGATGATGGCGTCGGGGGCGAGCTTGCTCGTGATCGAGCCGGCGGCTTCGCGGCGGATCTCTTCGCGCCGCGAGGCGAACAGGTCGCGCACCAGGTAGTTGGCCGCGACTTCGCGAAAGGTGGTCGAAACCACCGGCGGCACCAGCTCCTTGTCGACCGGCTGCGGCAGATTGGCGTTGACGAACGACAGCCGCTTCGCATCGATGCGGTAGCGCACTGCCACCGCCAGTCCCACCGAGAGCCCTTCCCTGGTTTGCACCCGCAGCGGCTGGGCCGATTTTTCGCCAACCGTGGTGAGGAAGATCTGGTCGCGGACGTCATAGAGCTCGATGCGCTGGACCAGCGGGACCACCAGGTGCAGGCCGGGATACAACGTCCCCGGAAGCGTTCCCGAGATCTGGCTGATGCGCACGCCGGCCATGCCGGCGGGCACTACCTGGATGCTGAGACCGGTGAGCAGAACCCCCAGCGCCGCCGCGGCGATGCGGCCGGACGCCCGCCAGCGCGGGCGGACCGGTTCGGGACGCGGTTGATTGGTGAGGATCAGGGTGGACTGTTGGTACAGCCGGTAGAGATCCTGGAGCAGGATCGCGGTGGCCGCCGCCAGTAGCGCGAGGCCCGCGATTTCGAAAAGGTACTTCAAGGTGAGCACGGTTGATTTCTCCCGGCGCAGCACAAGCACGCCGGGTTCCAAGTGGGACAGACGATCGGTTTTTGTCGTCTGTCGGCCTTCCGCCTTTGCCGAAGCATGACAGGCCGCAAAAGGCGATGTCCTGTCCCACTCGGCCGCGCGTGTCCCGGCGGAACGGCGTGGAAGCGCGGAGACGGCGATTTGACACGGCGCCAAAATAATCCTTGACATGTATTAATTAACTAGTACATTATCTTTTTAGATGAGTAACACGCGAACCAAGGAACGAAAGAGCTTCGAGTTCCGGCTGGATCTCGAAAGCGGCGTTCCGGTCTACCGCCAGATCATCGACCAGGTAATGGGTGGCATGGCGGCCGGCAGGCTGGCCGGCGGCCACCAGCTTCCCACGGTGCGGCAGGTGGCGGTGGATCTGGAAATCAATCCCAACACGGTGGTGCGGGCCTATCGCGAGTTGGAAATCCGCGGCGTGCTGGAAACCCAGCAGGGCACCGGCACCTTCATCAGCCAGCAAAAAGTGAAGCGCGACGACCTGGAGCGCCAGCGGCAGCTCAATCAGCTGGTGGACGAATTCGTGTCCCGGGCGGGCGCCGCCGGATTCAGCATCGGAGACCTCGTGGAGCAGCTGCACGATCGTCAGGGCGAAACGCAGAAGAACAGGAGATAAATCTATGTGGCCGGATCAAGCGCAAATACGGTTAAGCAATGTGGGAGTGGCGTTGTTGGTGGTGTCGCTGGCGGCGGGCGGCGCCACCATGGCCGTGACCGGCAGCCGGGCGCCGCTGGTGGCGGGTGCGCTGGTGGGGCTCTACTTTCTGTTCTCGATCCGCGTGGCCGACCAGTGGGAGAAAGTTGCGGTGCTGCGGTTCGGGCGCTTCCGCGGACTGCGCGGTCCCGGCATGTTCCACATGATCCCGATCGTGGACAAGCTGAGCCGCTACGTGGACCAGCGCGTGCGGGTGTCGAACGTTTCGGCGGAATCGACGCTGACGCGCGACACGGTGCCGGTAAACGTGGATGCCATCGTGTTCTGGCTGGTGTGGGACGCCGAGAAGTCGATTCTGGAAGTGCAGGACTTTACGCAGGCCATCACCATGAGCGCGCAGACCGCGCTGCGGGAATCCATCGGGCGGCACGAATTGCACCAGATGGTGGCGGAGCGCGAGATGCTGGGCCGGGAACTGCAGCGCATCCTGGACGAGAAGACCACGGCATGGGGGATCACCGTGCAATCGGTGGAGATTCGCGACGTGCAGATCCCGCTGGCGTTGCAGGACGCCATGTCGCGCGAGGCGCAGGCGGAGCGCGAGCGGCGGGCGCGCATTATCCTGGGCACGGCCGAAACCGAAATCGCGGAGAAGTTCGGCCAGGCGGCGCTCACCTACCAGAACAACCCGGTGGCCATGCACCTGCGCGCCATGAACATGCTGTACGAGGCCATCAAGGAGAAGGGTGCGATGGTGATTGTGCCTTCCTCGGCGGTGGAGACCATGGGCCTGGGCGGCATGCTGGGAACGGCCTCGCTGGGCGGCATAAAGCCGCAGTAGAGATCCCAGGAGGGCGCCCTCGCCCGCGCCGGACCCCCTGGTCCGGCTCTTTCGCGAGGCCCGTCCCGCAACACAAACAGGGAGGAGCAACTTATGAAGAAGATGCTATTCGTGTGTCTGATGGTGGGCGCTTTGTTCGCCGCGATCGAGAAACCGGCGATCGAGGGCAACTGGGAAGGCGAGAGCAATGGACTGAAGGCAGTCGCCATCACGGTCCACGAAAACAAGGGGCAAATGGAGGGCAGCGTGATCTTCTATGTCATGCGCAATGACGACGGTCAAAGCAAGCGGATCGTGGGCCAGGACGAGCGGAAAATGTTGGAGACGCACTGGGACGGTAAGACCCTGCGGTTCGCCGTCGGCGCTCCCGATTTCGAACCCGGCGCGCCGGGTGTGCGGTTCGCGATGACCATCACCGGCGAAAAGAAGGCGGAACTGAAGCGATTGGCCGAAGACGGGCAGACCTTGGCCTTGGTGCGTGTGGAGTAGCTACGTATGGCGCAAATGAAGCCTGAATTGCTGGCGTCCTGTTTGCGGGATTTGCGCCATGGCGTGACCCTGCTGTGGCGGGACGCCGGCATCTCCGGGTTGATCGTGCTGGTACTGGCGCTGGGGATCGGCGGCAATGCGGCCATCTTCACGCTGTTGAAGGCCGCGTTCCTGGACCCGCTGCCGTATCGCGAAGCGGGGCGCCTGGTCACCATCATGGAGGGCTCCGGCTGGATTCCCAGCGTCGCCGAGTTTGTCGAAATCCGTGCGCGAACCCGCACGCTGGAGCAGATCGCGTTCGCCGAGCACCTCGACATGCAGCTCACTGGGTCGGGCGAGCCCGCGCGGGTTTTCGCGGCGCGCGTCACGGCTTCTTTCCTCCCGCTGCTGGGCGTGTATCCGTCGCGGGGCCGTACGTTTCGTGAGGAAGAGAATCAGCCGGGGCGAACGCCCTCGGTGATCCTCACGGACGCGTTCTGGCGGTCGAGAATGGGTGCGGACCCGGCGATTGTCGGGCGCACGCTGCGCCTGGATGGCCAACCCGCGGAAGTGGTGGGCGTGCTGCCGCCCGCCTTCCATTTCGATTATCCGACGCTGCGCATCGCCGAGCCGGTGGACATCTACGTGGCCTACCCGTTGGAGCCCGCCCTCGCTCTGGCTTCGAGTGGAAGCGGCCACGGCGTGCCGGTTCGCGTGATCGGCCGGTTGCGTCCGGGCGTCGCCCTGGCGCAAGCCAAAGCCGACCTGCAGAGCGTCGGAAACGCCATTGTGCGCGACCACCCCAGGGCCTATCGCACGCGCGATGGCGGGCCGGGCAGCCTGGTTTTCGCAACCCTCCCGCTGCGCGACGCCATCGTGGGGACCCACCGCTCGCTGCTTTGGCTGCTGCTGGGAGGCGTCGGGGTCTTACTGTTGATTGCTTGCGCCAATTCGGCCCAACTGCTGCTGGCGCGCGCCATGCGGCGCGGCCGGGAAGTGGCCATCCGTTCGGCGCTGGGCGCTGGCCGCCTGCGCCTGATCCGGCAGTTTCTTCTCGAAGGACTGGTGCTGGCGTGCAGCGGCGGCGCGGCCGGGCTGCTGGCGGCCAACTGGATTGCGCGCATTCTCGTCCGGTGGCTGCCGGTGCGCAGTCCGCTTCTGGCTTCCGCGCACTTGGACGCGCGTGCCATCGGCTTCACGCTGGCGATCTCGCTGATCTCGGCGCTCCTGTTCGCCATCGTCCCGGCGGTGAAGGGCAGCCGCTGGACGCCGGGGCCCAGTCTCAACGTTCGCACCACGGCGGGCGAGGGAAACCGCTGGCGTCACGTCATGATTGCGATCGAAGCGGCGCTCTCCACGTTCCTGCTTTGTGGCGCGGGGCTGGTGGCGCAGAATCTGTGGACGCTGATTTCGACGCCCATGGGCTTCGACCCCGACCACGTGCTGGCGATGCAGTTGAAATTGCCGGGGCGGCACCAGAATGCGGGCGATCGGCAGGCGGGCGTGGTATTTCAGGATTATCTCGACCGGATCGCCGCCATTCCGGGAGTGGATGCAGCCGCCACTGTGACAGGGCCGCCGCTACGCCCGGCGCGCGGAGGCCCCAGCGAAATCGTGGGCGTGACGGACGAAACCGGCAAGCTCAAGAGCGTGATTGGAGACAGCCACCTGGTGAGCATGGATTATTTCCGCGCGCTGGCGATTCCGATTCTGGCCGGACGCGCGTTTCGCCGCGACGATGCGGGGCGGCACGTCACGGTGGCGATCGTGAACCGGGAATACGCGCACAGCTTCGGGCTCGGAGCGGACGTGGTTGGCAGGCAGATCGACGAGGGGCCGGGCGAGCAGCCCATCACCATCGTCGGAATGTGCGGCAACGTGCGGACGCGCGGCTTGCAGACGGCGCCATTTCCGGAAGTCTATTTATCGTCGCTGCAGCTTTCCTGGGCGAACGCCTACCTGGTGGTGCGTTCGCCGCTCCCGCCGGGCCAGTTGCTCAAACAGGTGAAGGCGGCGATTGGCTCCGCCAACTCCGAGCAGGCCGTGTTCGGGGTCGAGACCATGGACCAGGCGATTGCGGATTCGCTGGCCGGGCCGCGATTCGATGCCTTCCTGATCGGCGCTTTCGCGCTGCTGGCGGTGGCCATGGCGGCCGCCGGAATGTACAGCGTGATCGCCTGCCTGGTCTCGCAGCGGACCGGCGAGATCGCCATCCGCATCGCGCTGGGGGCCGGCCGGGGCGCCATCGTGCGGACCATTCTGGGAACTACCGCGGCCTGGGTGGTGGCGGGCCTGGCGTGCGGTCTGGGCATGGGGCTCGCCACCCGGAACACGGTGCGTTCGCTTTCCAGCACCGCGGTCCAGGGCTCGCCCTGGATGTACGTGCTGGTGGTGGCGTTCTTCTTTGTGGTTACGCTGGTGGCGGCCTGTCTGCCGATGCGGCGCGCCAGCCGGCTCAATCCCGCGGTTGCTCTGCGCGCGGAATAGCCGGAACGTGCTTTAGAAGACCAATCCATGGCGGCCACGCTTCGCCGGCGCTGGCGCGCGGGATACGATAAGGATATGCGCTGGCTCACGATCACGCTTACCATGGCGCTGGCATCGGCGCCCGTCATGGCTAACCAGGAAAAGAGCAAGACCGATGAAAGGCTGGACGATGCCGCCGGCCTGTTCGCTGAAGTGATGGCGACTCCCGACAAGGCCATCCCGCAGGACCTGTTGAACAAATCGCAGTGCATTATCCTGGTGCCCGGCTTGAAACAGGCGGCCTTCGTGGTGGGGGCGAAATATGGCCGCGGCTTTGCCACGTGCCGCGCCGCGGGCGGACAAGGATGGGGACCGCCGGCGGCGGTGCGGATCGAAGGCGGAAGCTTTGGCGTGCAGATCGGAGTGGCGGCCACCGACGTGATCCTGCTGGTGATGAACGAGCGGGGAATGAAACGTCTGGAGACCAGCAAGTTCACCATCGGCGTGCAGGCGACGGCGGCCGCGGGACCGGTGGGCCGCAACGTCACGGCGCAGACCGACGCGCTGATGACGGCCGAGATCCTTTCCTGGTCGCGCTCGCGGGGGATCTTTGCGGGGGTATCGCTGGATGGCGCCACGCTGCGCAACGATCTCGACGAGAACCAGGCCATGTACGGCCAGCGTTGGACCTTGAAGCAGATTCTCGGCAGCGGCGCCAAGCCTCCGGCGGCGGCCGGGAAGTTGCTGGAGGAGCTGAACAAGTTTTCGAGCCGCAAGGGCGGGTAAGGAAATGACCGGGTGATTTGGTGCCAGGGGTTTCCGCTCAGAGTGTGAGTGTTACTTTGTGAAGCGTGCGCGGGCTGTCGGGGTCGAGGCCCTTTTGCGCGGCCAGCGACGCCGCGAATAGCTGCGCCGGCACAATGTACGGGATGGGAGTGAGCGCCTCCTTCAGGCGGCGCGGCAGCCGGATCACGCGGGTGGCGTGATCGGACGCCTGGCGGTTTCCGGAATCGGTGATGGCCACAATCTCGGCGCGCAAGTGCTGTAGCTTTTCGAGGGTCTCGCACATCGAGGGCCAGGTGCGGTCGGGCGGCGCGAAGACGAAGACCGGGAAGCTGGGCTCTACCAGCGCGATGGGGCCGTGCAGGAAATCGGCGGAGGAAAAGCGCTCGGCCACCACGTAGCAGGTCTCCATGAGTTTCAGCGCGAACTCGAAAGCGTTGGCGTAATTCAGACCGCGGCCCACCACCACGGCGTGACGCATGAAGCGGTAGCGTTCCGAGAGCGCGTCGATCTCCGGCGCGAGCGCGAGCGCGGCGTCCACGGCCTGGGGAATGCGTTGCAGGTCGCGGAGGCGGACGCCTCCGCCCAGGGCGTATGCCAGCAGGTAGAGAAGCAGCAACTGGCCGGTATAGGTCTTGGTGGCGGCCACGCTCTTTTCTTTGCCGGCGCGCACCAGGAAGACGTGCTCGGCAAGCTTGGCCAGCGTGCTGGAGCGTTCGTTGGTGATTCCCAGGGTGAGCGCTCCCTGCGCGCGGGCGCGCTCCAGCACCAGGTTGGTATCGGTGGATTCGCCGGATTGCGAAAGCCCCACCACCAGGCTGTCGCGGTAATCCAGCCGCGCTTCGTACAGCGTGGAGATGGAAGGCGCGGCCAGCGAGACCGGGATGCCGGTCGAAATCTCGATCAGGTAGCGGCCAAAAAGCGCGGCGTTATCGGAGGTGCCGCGCGCTACCAGCACCACCAGCCTGGGTCTTCGCCTGGCGAGCAGTTTGCGAAAACCTTCGGCGCGCCGGATCGCCCCCGCCAGTGTCCGCTCCAGGGCTTCCGGTTGCTGGCGGATTTCGTCGATCATGCGGGACATTATGGTTCACGATAGCAGGCCGCGCGTAGGCTGGGATGAAGAATTCACCGCGGAGACGCGGAGGCGCGGAGAAAAGCAACGGTAAAAACATGGGCCGGGAGAAGCCCGCATTCGCGCTCACTCTGAAAATAACTCGAACTCCCGATTTGCGAGGCGTCTCGGCGTCGGTCCGGCGACAGGATCTCCGCTTCCTCCGCGCTCTCAGGTTTTGACTTTACTTCTGTTTTTTCTCCGCGTCTCCGCGGTAAATACACAGTCTCCTCTTTGGTTCCGGCACTGCCGGGTCAAGGGCCTAGAACACCGTGAGCGGGCGTTGATCCGCTCCGGTGCGAAACGTGCGGGTGCCCGCATCGCCCGGAGGCAGCGTCAGCAGCACGGGCTTCAGCAACACCAGCACCTGGTCGCCGGAACTGTCGTGCTCATGCGTGCTGGTGAGCGGCCCCAAGCCCGGTATGCGGGCCAGGCCGGCCAGTCCCGCAATGGTCTGACCCGCCTGATTGTCCAGCAGGCCGGCCACCACCGCCCACTCCCCGAATTTCAGCCGGACGTCCTCCTTGATGGCGCGGTTTGAGATCACCGGAAGGCCGTTGACGGATTGCCCGGTCAGCACCTTGAACGTCGCGTCGATATCGAGCGAGACTTCCTCGCTGTCATGCACCAGCGGCGTCAGGGTCAGGTTCAATCCGAGATCCTCGAAGGTGAAGGAGGGCGGCGGCGTGTAGGAGCCGGCAACCGTGGTGTTGGTCTGATACCCGGCGGTGACGATGGGATACCGCTCGCCGACGTGAAAGGTGGCCTTCTGGCCGCTCCCACTGCGGATCACGCTGTCCAGCAGCAGACTGCCGGAGGATTTCGACATCTGGGCCACCAGCGAGGCGTTGCTGATGCCGATGCCGATCAGCGTCTTGCCCGCGCCGAAAGTCAGCAGTCCGGAGATGTTGGTGGGTAGCGACGCCAGGTTGTTGAAGGCCGTGGTCAGGGCGTTGAGCGAAAAGACCTGCGGGAAGTTGATGCCGTAAGTGACCATGTCGTTGCGGCTCACTTCCAGGAACTGCATCTCGATGGCGACTTGCGCGCGGGGCCGCGCCAGCTCCTCGAACAGCGCCTGCGCCGGCAGCACTTTCGAAATGCGGTCGCGCATCACCACGGTGTTGGTGGACATCTGCCAGTAAACCTTCTCGATGCCCATGGACTGCTGGACCGCACGGAGGACGTCCTGAAAATCCTGCTGCACCACGGCTTCGGAAGCCCTGACCATCACCGTGACGGTAGGCTCTACCGCGGTGCGCTTCTGGACCGTGTCCTGCACCACCAGGAAGAGCTTGCCGCTCAAGGGAACGATGAAAGAGCCGGTAGCGGCCTCCAGGCCGTGCAACGCGTCGCGGTAATCGACGTCGTCCATGCGGAAGCGGATGGGGCTTTTCTTGTCGAAATCCGAATCGAAGACGCAATCCAGGCCCCACGCTTTCGCCATTTTTTCAAACAGCTCCTGGCGGTTGCCGAGCAGGTCGAAGCTCTGGCGGCCGGCGGTGGCTGCCAGTTCGGTGGGCGGCAAGGGGCGGTTGGCTTCGGCCAGAACCTGTGGCGGGGGCTCATCGAAGTGTGGCGCTTCGGTCAACTCCGCCATTTCCTTGTCCAGGTCGGCGGGTTGAGGAATATTAGGCTGGGGTTTGGCCTCCATGGCCGCGCGCGAACGCACTGCCTGGCTGCGCAGCCAATAGGTTTTATTCTTGGGGTCCAGGGCGGCGGCCTGGGAATACAGCAGGTAGGCCTGACTCATGTGGCCGGCCTTTTCGGCGGCGCGGCCCTGCTCGTACAAATCCCAGGCCGCGGGGTCGTCCGCCAGAAGGCAGCCGGCCATCAACAGCCCGACCAGGGACACACTTAGCCGCACAATTTATTGACGAAAAGGACAATTGGCGCGTGCAGACGATTTGATCTGTGCGAATCTGAGTAAGGAAGCGGCATGCAAAACCTGCGGCGTCTGCTGGAAAAGAATCCGATGGAAGTGGTGTGGCCGGTAGTGATCTTCGCCGTCACGTTTGCCGTCGGGTGGCTCGTCCGCGAGGCCGTGCTGCGGGCGCTGCATGCCTGGGCCGCGCGCAGCAAGAGCCGCCACGGCAAGAATATCGAAGCCGCGCTGCGCGGTCCCATGCTGATCTGGTGCGTCATTCTGGGAGTGCACATCGCGCTGCAATCTTCCGGCCTGCCGGCGAGGTATACGGGTTGGGCTGCCCACACGCTGCTGGCGCTCTGGATTCTCTCGCTGACCCTCATGTTTATGCGGGTGGCGGGAGACCTGGTGCACGACTACGGGGACCGCGTGCCGGGCGCGCTCCCGGTGACCACGCTGACCGAAAGCCTGGCGAAGGTGACGGTGCTGCTGCTTGGGCTGGTGCTGCTGCTCAAGGACGCATTCAATATCTCGGTGACCCCCCTGCTGACAGCTTTGGGCGTCGGCGGACTGGCGGTCGCATTGGCCCTGCAGGACACGCTTTCGAACCTGTTTGCGGGCGTCTACGTGGCCATGGCGGGGCAGATCCGGTTGGGCGATTACATCAAGTTGAACACGGGCGAAGAGGGTTACGTCACCGATATCGGATGGCGCGCTACCACCATCCGCTCGCTGGCCAACAACATGATCCTGGTGCCCAACAGCAAGCTCGGGCAGGCCATCGTGACCAATTACCATCTGCCCGCCCTCCAGATGTCGGCGTCGCTGCAGGTGGGCGTAAGTTACGCCAGCGATCCCGAGCATATCGAGCGGGTGCTGCTCGAAACCGCGCGGCAGGCCGCCGGCGAAATCGCCGGCATGCTGGCCGATCCGGCGCCAACGGTGGCGTTCGACCCGGGCTTCGGCGAATCGGCCCTGCTGTTCACGGTGAATTTCCAGGTGGCGGAATTCGCCGACCAGTTCGGCGTGCGCAATGAATTGCGCAAGCGCCTGGCGCGCCGCTTCCGCGAAGAAGGCATCGAGATTCCCTTCCCCACGCGCACGGTGCGCTGGGAGCGGCCCGGCGCGCCACCTTAATCCCGGAAGCTGTCGGGGAATCGGTTGGCCGGCGAAAGCGCCCGCCCCGCCGGAACCCAAGCCCCGGGTGCATCGAGGTGGGTCGGGCTCTTTCGTCCGTCAACCCGGCGCTCCCGGCTTTTTTTCCCGGCCTCCCGCCCCGCTTTCCTCGAACCGTCCGGGCGTGGTATATTTGGAGCGCGTTTGATAGCTTCCGCGAATCCGGTAGAGAGTTTCTTGAGCGACGGCTGCATTTCCCCGCTTTTGTTTCCTCTTCGATGAGCCCGGCGTCAATCAGCAGGAGGAAGGAATGAAGAAGATTTTCGTGGGCAACCTCGATTTTCAGGCGACTGAAGAGGCTGTGCGCGGCCTGTTCGAGCAATACGGCCAGGTGAGCAGCGCGCACATTATGACGGATCGCGATACCGGCCGTTCGCGCGGGTTTGCCTTCGTCGAAATGGACAACGAAACCGAGGCGGACCAGGCGATTACCGCGCTCAACGGATTTACCATGGGGGGGCGCGCGCTGAATGTGAATGAAGCGCGGCCCAAACCGGATCGCGGATTCGGCGGCGGTGGCGGCGGCGGCCGTCCCGGCGGCGGCGGCCGGCGTCCCGGCGGCGGCGGCGGTGGCGGCGGCGGCGGCCGGCGCGAACCGCGCTGGTAAGCTAGCCTCCCCGAGTCCCGTTTTCCAGAAAGGCGCGCAGACGGTGGCTGCGGCTGGGATGCCGCAGCTTCCGTAGCGCCTTGGCTTCGATTTGCCGGATGCGCTCGCGCGTCACGGCGAAGTTCTGCCCCACCTCTTCCAGCGTGTGCTCGCTCCCGTCTTCCAGCCCAAACCGCATCTTGATGATTTTCTCTTCGCGCGGCGTCAGGGTCTTGAGCACCTGCGCGGTCTGTTCGCGCAGATTGAGATTGATCACCGCGTCCGATGGCGAGATGCCGTTGTGATCCACGATGAAATCGCCCAGGTGCGACTCTTCCTCTTCGCCAATCGGCGTTTCCAGTGAGATCGGCTCCTGGGCCACCCGCAGCACCTTGCGGATTTTGGGCACCGGCAGCTGCAAGCGCTTGGCCAGTTCCTCGTTGGTGGGCTCGCGCCCCAGTTCCTGCACCATCTGCCGCGAGGTCCGGATGAGCTTGTTGATGGTTTCGATCATGTGCACCGGGATGCGGATGGTGCGGGCCTGGTCGGCGATGGCGCGCGTAATGGCCTGCCGCACCCACCAGGTGGCGTAGGTGGAAAACTTGTAGCCGCGGCGGTATTCGAATTTGTCCACCGCTTTCATCAGGCCGATGTTGCCTTCCTGGATGAGGTCGAGGAACTGCAGGCCGCGGTTGGTGTAGCGCTTGGCGATGCTCACCACCAGGCGCAGATTGGCCTCGATCAGTTCCTTCTTGGCTGCCTCGGCTTCCTGGTGTGCCTTGGTGATGATTTCCAGGGTGCGGCGCAATTCCGCCGCCGATCCGCCAAACTGCTCCTCCATTTGCTGCAGCTTCAGGCCGTGAACCCGCTGCTCTTTGCGTACTTCCTTGAGTCCCTCGGTGCGCCCGGACCACGTCTCGAGCTTCTTCTGGACGCGCGTCACCTCGCGCTCCAGGGGCTTGAGATCTTCCACCGCGGCGCGCAGCCGTTCGATCAGGTGGCGGATGACGGGGCTCTGGAACTTCACCCCGCGCACCAGCCGTGAGGTCCGGATCACCAGCCGGCCGAGCTCCCAGAGCTGCCGCCGGTACTGCTTGGGCTTCATGCCGCGCGGCACGGCCTGCAGCTTCTGGCGGCACTGCAGAATCTTTTTATAGTGGCGCGAGATGTCTTCGATGGATTGCGCGAACTCCAGCCGCTTCTCCTCCACCAGCTCGTCGGTGAGCATGGGGTCGGCGATCTGCACCACGTCCCTCGCCGAGATCAGGTCGCGCGCCATCTGGTCGCCCAGCGAAATGATTTCCTGGATCACCAGCGGCGCGCGCGACAGAGACTTGAGCGCGGTATTCTGGCCATGTTCGATGCGCCGCGCGATTTCCACTTCGCCCTCGCGCGTGAGCAGCGGAACGGTCCCCATCTCGCGCAGGTACATGCGGACGGGATCGTTGACTTTTTCGCCCACGCCCGCCGGCAGCTCCAGGTCGATCAGCTCTTCGGCCTCGTCGAGCTTCCGTTCGAAATCCTTGGGTTCTTCGAGAATTTCGATGCCCGCGATGTCCAGGCCGGCCAGCACATCCTCGAGATCGGCGCCGGCCGACAGGTCTCCGGGCAGAACTTCGCTCACCTCGTCATAGAGGACGTAGCCCTTCTCCTTGCCCATTTGCACGAGCCGTTGGAGACCGTCAACTTTGTCGTCAAGCGCCACCGAAGCCCCGTAACTCCCAGCGAGAAGAATCGAAATTATTGTACACCACGGCGCAATGCCGGTTGAGGAGGCGTCAAGTCTTCCCTCCCCCCGAATGTTCCAGGGATTGCAATTCCTGTAACACGCGCATGACTTCGGCGCTGTCGCCGGCGCGCTCCGCTTCCTTGATGCGAACCTTCAAATCCCGCGAGCGGCGCTGGTCGTCGGAGCGGCGCAGGCTCTCCAGGCACTGGCGTCCGTATGCCAGCGTGATCTCGCGGCCCTCCACCTCGTCGGAAAGAATGGCCTCCGCCAGCGCGCTCTGGTCCTCCGGCTCCAGGCGGCTGCTCACCGCGTCGAAGGTGAGCGCCGCGCCGCTCGAGTGTACCCCCAGCACCGCCTGGTAAATACGCCGCGTGGCCAGGCGGTCGAGGATATCGAGTTTTTCCAGGTCGCCCAGGAGCGACTCGCGGCCCTCGACATCCGAGAGCAGCACGCTCAGCAGCCCTTTTTCGTCGACGCGCACGGTCTCCTTCGGCCGCTCCATGGTGTTTTCCTTGCGATCGGCCACGGTCCTGCGAAAACTGTCGAGCACCAGGCCGCGGTCCACCCCGATGTAGCCGGCCACATCGTTGGCGATGGCCATGCGCTCCAGCCGGTCGGGGACGCGCTGCACCGCCGGCAGCAGGAATTTGAGAACCTCCACCACGCCTTCGCTGGTCTTCGTGTCGAACCGCGCGCGCGCCCGGTCCGCCAGCCAGTAGAAGTAGCCCTTGGCGCCGTCAAGCTGTTTCTGGTAAGCCGCCGCCCCGCGCTGCTTGCAGTACTCGTCGGGATCCAGATCCGCGTCCAGTTGCAGAATGCGGACCTGCAGGCCCTCATCCAGCAGCAGGCTGATGGACCGTTCCGCGGCTTTGGCGCCGGCCGCGTCCGGATCGAAATTGACGATAATCTTTTCGGTATGACGCTTGAGCGCCCGCACCTGGTCCTGCGTGAGCGCCGTCCCGCAACTGGCCACCACCGGGCGGAAGCCCGCCGCCGTGACGCCGATGGCGTCCATGTAGCCTTCCACCAGAATCGCCCGCTCTTCTTTGCGGATGGCTTCCCGGGCGCGATGAAGGTTGTACAACACGTGGCTCTTTTTATATATCGGCGTTTCCGGCGAATTCAGGTACTTGGGATTGTCGTCCTCGGCCAGCGCGCGACCGCCAAAGCCGATGATTTTGCCTGATTCGCTGTGGATCGGAAACATCAGACGGTTGCGGAAATAGTCGTAGAAGCTGCCGTCGTCGCGCCGCCGCACCAGTCCCGAGGGCTCCAGTTGCGCCGCGCTGAAGCCGCGCTGTTCCAGCAGCCGTAGCAGTGCGCGCCCGTTGCGATCGGAATAGCCCAGGCCGAACTGCTCGATGGTTTCCGGCCGCACCCCGCGGCCGGTCAGATAGGCCCGCGCGATTTCGCCCTCCGGCCCCGCCAGGCCCCCGCGGAAATTCTCCTGCGCCAGTTCGTGCATCTGGTAGAGGGCTTCGCGCTGCCGGGAATCCTCATCGGCATACTGCGAGCGCTTGGGCATGGGAATGCCGTTGCGCTCGGCCAGGCTCTTCAGCGCTTCGTAAAAGCTCAGGCCTTCCAGTTCCATCACGAACCGCACCACGTCGCCCTTGGCCTGGCACCCGAAGCAGTAATAGAACTGCTTGGTGGCGTGGACCGAGAAAGAAGGCGTCTTCTCCTGGTGGAACGGGCAGAGGCCGGAATAGCGGTAGGCGCCGGTCTTGCGCAGCCGGACTTTTTCGCCGATCACGCCGACAATATCGACGCGCGATTTCAGTTCCTCGACGAAGTCCATGGCCCCTGGTTCATTATCCCGCATTGTGCCAACCGGTACTGCTGACCAAAGCGGCCTATCCGACGATAGCTTGACCGGCGCCGCCGCCCGCTCCACACTTCAGTCATGCTCGCCAGTATTCTCGACCATTTGAGCCACTACGCGCGCATACTCACGGCGGTGACGCCGTTTCTATTGGCCGTCGCCATCCGGTTCGTCTATGGGAAAAAACGGGTCACCGGGATGCTGTTGTCGATCAGCGCCATGTGGTTCGCCGTCAATGTTCTGGCGGCCCCGTATTCGGCCGGGATGCAGCGGGATCTCGCATATGTGCGCGCCTGGTTCCGGTAAGTGCGGCCTGCGCACAGGCGCCTGGTTCCGGTGAAGCCAAACGGGTGTGCGGTTCGCTACAATGAAAGCGACAAGGAGGCCGTATGGAACCCATCCAAACCGCCGGTTTTTTCGGCCTGGGCGGACCCGAGGTAGCTGCGCTGTGCGTGCTCGCCGTGCTGTTGTTTGGCGGCAAGAAGGTTGGTGAACTCGGGAAAGGCCTGGGCGAAGGGATCCGCAACTTCAAGACTGCCTTGAAGGGTGACGAAGAGAAGCACGCCGAAGAAGAGAAGAAGTAGGGAATTAGGCTTCGAGAACAGCCCGCAAGTGGGGCTGGGTCCAGCTCGGCTTCAAGAGATCCAACTAAAAAGGAAAACCCCGCAGGCCCCGAAGGGTCTGCGGGGTTTTAATTTTTTCCGGCGGACAGCCGCGTCCGCGCGAAACTATTTCTTCTTGGGCGGAACGATTGCGTCCTTGGCGGCTTTGGCCACGCGGAACTTCACCACCTTCTTGGCGGCAATCTTGATGGCTTCGCCGGTGGCCGGGTTGCGACCCATGCGGGCCTTACGATCCTGGCGGACGAGGCGCCCGAGACCGGGAACCACGAACACGCCGTTCTTCTTCACTTCCGCGATGGCCAGGGCGGCCAGGCCATCCAGGAACCCGCGCGCCACCTTGTTGCTGACTTCGCAGTGCCCCGCCAGTGCCTTCACAATCTGGGTTTGGGTCATTCTTGTAGTTGCCATAAATCTCCTTTGATTCTCCCGTCAACTTTCCATCGAAACATTTTCGTGCCGCAATGTTCTCGTCGAACATGCGCCGTAATCGATATCCATGATAAGGGAAGGCCATGGGGATGTAAAGGGAATTTCCCAAAAAAAGCCCGGTTTTCCGCTGTTTTTTTGCGTGCTGGCGGCTGAAAAGCCCGTTTTACGGGCTTTTCACGAAGCCCGGGCCCGGCCCGTAGTGTAAATCCCCCCCGCCGAAGGCTGCCGCGGCCTTGTTTTTCAGCACTCGGAAGCGCACCCGGCCGGCGGCTCGCCTTTCCAGCGAGATGCGGACGGCGGCGTACAGTTTGAGCGCCGCTCCGCCCGCGGTGGTCTCCGATTCTTCCCGCGAAGCCTCGGGGCGCGAGCGCAGTTGATTCAGAAACACGACCACCGTGCCGGTTCTGGCCACAATCCCAGCCACGCTCCGCAGCCCCGACGCCAGCACGCGGCTCTGCAAGCCTGCTCCGCTCTCTCCCAGCGCGGTCTCCAACTCCAGCCGGGGGATGAGCGCCGCCGCCGAATCCACCACCACCAGGTCCACGGCCTGCGAAGCCGCCAGTTGGCGCACCATCTCGAGGGCCTGCTCGGCCGATTCGGGCTTGGCCACCGGCAGCCGGTCGAGCGCCACTCCCAGCGTGGCGGCGTAGGCCGGGTCGAAGGCATGTTCGGCGTCGATCCAGGCGGCCGTCAGGCCGTCGCTCTGTGCCTGGGCAACCGCCTGCAGGGCCAGCGTGGTCTTCCCGGTGGATGCGGCGCCGAACAGTTCCACCACCCGGCCGCGGGGAAATCCTCCCGTGCCGAGAGCCGCGTCGAGGGCCGCAAAACCGGTGGCAATGACGGGTACCGCGGGCGGCTCGCCCATGCGGGCCAGCCTGAGCCGAATGGCGCGTTGCCGGTCCTGCTCGGTCATGGCCGTCGAGCCGCCAGCGTCAAAAGCCGTGAAAGAATCGGCTGGCAGGCGGAAGCGCCCAATG
>Ga0181530_10002953_pt1 | contig 19542 bp, 18 predicted proteins | sample PEATcosm2014_Bin_42_FD_119769 | JGI IMG/M metagenome (GOLD analysis project Ga0181530, IMG submission 119769) | Peatland microbial communities from MTU Mesocosm Facility, Houghton, MI, USA - PEATcosm2014_Bin10_60_metaG | ecosystem: Environmental > Terrestrial > Soil > Wetlands > Peat | place... | reverse complement strand
GTCTCCGGCAAGGTGGCCGCGAGTGTCGTTGACGGTTTTAAAGCGGTCCACGTCCACCATCATCACACCCAGAGGTTCAGCGGTGCGCTTCTGGCGTGCCATCTCCTTCTCCAGGAATTCAAGGATCGCGGCATGGTTCCAGAGGCCGGTGAGTGCGTCATGGGCAGATTCAAACTCCAGGGCCGCTTGCGCCCGCGCCAGGCGATGCTGAATGATCAGCACCCGGACGCCGACCCCCGCGAAGCTCACGATCATGATGACCGACGCCAGAACCGGGTGCCTTCGCGCGGCTTGCCCCAGCAGTAGAAAACTGAAAAAAGGAAACAGCAGGGGAAAGAACTGGCGGACTACGACGTTGTGGGCTGGGGCCGGCGGCGCAGCCGCTGAAGGTTCCTCTTGACCCCAGGTGACAGCGATCAGCAACGGTATAGTCACCAAGATGCTCCAAACCAAGTCGAACCAATGCCCTCCCACAAGCACATTGTTAGGAACATAACTGGCGTACGAGTCGGCGAGCCCTGAGCACACAATAAACAGCGCCATCCGCCCGAAGAACGCGCGCACCAACGCCGAGTTTGTCAGAACCGCGCGCAGAAGGAACGACGTCGCCAGCACCCCGTCGATTACCAGGCTGGGAGTCCAACCGAAGCACTTCCATGCGACCACCGTCGGCGCCGCCGATCCTCCGGGGAAAAACACGTACGCGCTTGCCCAGAACGCGCAAACCTGCAGGAAATCCAAAAGGTGCAAACGGTCAAACCGGTCGGGCTCGCCATCGGCATCCAAAAAAAGCAGCATTCCGAAGGGGAGCAGCGAACAGAAGAACAAGAAGTCGACGAGACGCTCAAGCGCATCATTGGAGGCGCCTAGAGGGGACGCGTCGAGGTAGGTCCCAAGCGCTTGCGCCACCACCCAGATCGCGAAAGTCGAGGCCAGCCATCGCCAGTAATATCGCCCCGTTGCGCCCGAGCGGCGATATGCCTGTAGCGAACTCAGCACGCACAGCAGGCCAAGCAACAATTGAATCAGATTCGACAGCAATGCTCCCAACGGCCGGCCGCCGAACCGGAAGAGCACTGCACCCTGCGTCAGGAGCAGGCCACAGGTGACAAGAATCACCGTGCGCGGAGAGAATCGCCTTTCAATCCACCATCCCGCGCCGCGCAGTGGAGTTCCGCCGTGCGGCGCGCGGAGTCCATGCAACTCTGATCCCCTCCCCCTCTGCGATTCGAGGGTCTCACCTTCAGCCATGAAGACATTTCGGATTCTTTGAAAGATTGGCACGATCCAGCCTGAACTCTACCAGAACAACAAGAAAACGGGCTATTACTGGCGAACGTTACTTCGGTGAAGGGCCATAGCACAAACCTCGGTCCACACTGGCCGCAACCGCGGGATCACTCTAGCCCCGCCCGCGCAGGAGTTCGGCAAGCTCCTCGCCGAATTTCTGCAATATCTCGATCCGCTCCGGTGTGGCGTCGATCACTTCCCTCTTCGCCTGAAAGACTTTCCGTCCCTCCCTTTGCGTGAGCACGCCCATCACTTCCCCCATCCGCCATCCCGGCGTGCCCAGGATTTGCAGACCGTCCACGCCCGGGACAAGCAGGGCAACGCAGTTCTCCCGTACCACTCCAATGCACTTGGGATAGCGTTCAAAAGTCTGGAGTTCGAATCCCGCAAGGTATAGGCGCTGCAACTGTTCGGCGGAATCGGGCATGGATTTGTAATGGGTGATCTGTAATTGCTAATTTGAAATGCCCGCTCAAACGGACTTCTGCTGCCGCTTACTGCCTCCGCCACACTCAAAGCTAAACTGAGAACTGAGAACCGGGAATTGAGAACTGCCCCTCACATCTTGTACTTGCCCAGATCGTCGTCGCCGAGGTCTTCCAGCCACTTGCGAAGTTCCTCGCTGCTGGCGGCGGGCACGGGATTCGTTGCCTGCTTCGAGTTCTTAATCACTTCTTCGTCCACGAAAATCGGGCAATCCACCCTCAGTGCCAGCGCCAGTGCGTCCGACGGACGCGAGTCGATGCTCACCACCCGCCCTTCCCTTTCCAGCCAGATCACGGCGTAAAAAGTATCGTCTTTCAATTCCGTGACCACCACTTTGTGGACCAGCGCGTCCAGTCCGGTAAGCACCGTCTTGATCAAATCGTGGGTCATGGGCCGGGGCGTGCTGACCTTTTCGATTTCCAGCGCGATGGCATTGGCTTCATACACCCCCACCCAGATAGGCAGCACCGTTTCGCTCGCGACGTCCTTCAGCAGAACGATCGGCATGTTCGATACCGGATCCATCATCAGCCCGCGAATTTTCATCTCTACTTCCATAAGGACCTCAATGGCACTCACTATCCCGCCAATTCTCCCACCAGGCTGTTCGGGAAGCTCCGCGTGACTCGCACTCGCACGTAGCTCCCGGCCGTGAGTTCGATGCCTTCAGTTGCCGTGAAATTCACGACCTTGATCTGCGAAGTCCGCCCAATCCACTGTCCGCGGGCCGCGTTCTTCCCTTCCACCATCACCTCAAGCACCTGCCCAACATGCCGCCGGTTGCGCCGCGCCCCAATCTGTTTCTGCCGGTCGTTAAGCACGGCCAACCGCCGCTCCTTCTCCGCGTTCGGTATCGCATCCTCCAGCCGCAACGCCGGCGTATTCGGACGCGGAGAATACTTAAACGTAAACACGCTGTCATACCCCACCGCATCGAGCAACGAAAGCGTCTCTTCGAACTCCCCTTCCGTCTCTCCTGGAAATCCCACAATCATATCGCTGGTGATCGATATATCGCGCCGCGCCGCCTGGATCCAGCCAATCCGCTCCAGATATTCGTCCCTCGTGTACAGCCGTTGCATGGCCGCGAGTAGCCGTGTCGACCCGCTCTGCACAGGCAAATGTATGTGGTCGCAAAGCGCGGGCACATCATCGATCGCCTCGACTATATCGCGTCCAAAATCCCGCGGATGCGAAGTTGTAAACCGCACCCGCCGCATCCCCGCGACTGAAGCAACCGCAATCAGCAGCTCGGCAAAGCTTTTCTTTCCATCCGGATCACGATAGGAGTTAACGTTTTGCCCGAGCAGTTGAATTTCCGTATAGCCAAGCTCAACCAGCCGCCGCGCTTCTTCAACTACAGACGCGGAAGTCCGGCTCCGTTCCCTGCCCCGCGTGTAAGGTACAACGCAGTACGAGCAAAACTTGTCGCATCCCTCGATGATCGTGATGTAGCCGCGGTTAGGGTTCGTGCGCGCCGTGTACTCCGTCTCAAAGCACTTGTCGGTGGAGCGGTCGTCGAGCCCCGTAACCCGCGCCTCCCCCGTCTCCAGTTGCACCAGCATCTCGGGCAGCTTGCGATACGAAGCCGATCCGCAGACCAAAGAAACGTGAGGCGCGCGCTCAAAAATCTTTTCGCCCTCCTGCTGCGCGACGCACCCCAGTACGCCAAACTGTTTGCCTTGCGCCCGATACTTCTTGTAATCCGCCAGCCGGTGAAACACCTTCTGCTCCGCCTTGCCGCGAATCGAGCAGGTGTTATAGAGGACCAACCCCGCCTCTTCCACCGTCGCCACTTGCCGATACCCCTGCTGCAGGAGCGTCCCCGCTACCTTTTCGGAGTCGTGCGCATTCATCTGGCACCCGAAAGTCTCCAGATAAAACGTTTTGTCCCCGCTCCCCGCCATGGCCCCAGTATAAACCAGCAATACCGCGCCGCCCCACGGCACGCGCGAATCACAGCGCGACGCAATAGACTCGAGCTCGCTGGCATCGGAATCACAGCGATCTGCGTCTCAATTACAATAATCGCCATGCAAAACCCAACCCCGCTGGCCGTTGCCGTGTTGGTGTTGGAGCTCAGTCCGGCGGCAGCCTTTGGACTCGCCGGAAAGCGTATTGGCGAGGCATGTGCCCGGTGGCCTTCAACCGCGCGAACTGCATTGCCAGCGCTCTGTGCGCTGCCTTACGTTGTGATTTCTTGCTCCGCACACATGTTCGCATGGCAGTGGTGTGCTCTTTACGCGGTGCTGCCCGTGTCCATTGCGTGGCTGCTAGGGCAGGCCGCAACCGCCGATCCTGAACAACGCGGCAATTGGCGAGACGCGATCGTTCTTCTGACGCTTGGGCTGGCTGTTGATTTGCGCTGGTTCGAGCGGGCGTGGCCGAGCGGGCTTGCGGGCATGGGAAAATTGCTTCTCGTCGATGCCGCGTTGTATGGATTCGTCGCCATCCGCCGCCTCAGCGGGACGGGCTTTGATTTTCACTTCCACTGGAGCGATTGGAAAACCGGGCTCCGCGAACTGGCTTTCCTGACGCCTTTGGCACTGGCCTTGGGACTCGCGCTCGGCTTCCTCCATCCTCATAGCCACGCGCTGCGCTTCTCGATGATTCCAACCTGGATCTATATCTTTATCTTCATTGCCGTTCCCGAGGAACTCTACTTTCGCGCCTGGGTGCAGAATTTTTTGGAACGGCGGGTGGGACGGCGAGCGGCGCTCGCGATTACGTCCGCGTTGTTCGGCCTCTCGCATTTCAATAAACGATCGGCGCACTTCAACTGGCGCTACGTCTTGGTGGCGAGCCTCGCCGGAGTCTTCTATGGCCGCGCATGGCGCGAGAATCGCCGCGTGCCGGCTTCGACAATCGCTCACGCCAGCGTCGACGCCATCTGGTCGTTCTGGCTCTAGCCAGGGAACGGAGGTCCTGTGGCAATGGATGCGAGTCGGGTCGATTCGACGGCTCTCCGCGCGCTGACGACTGGCTATCAACGGTACCTTATTTGGGCCCAGATCGCCATCTCGTATCTATTTCTGCAACTCGCGATTTGGGCCCCAACGCCGCACCTCCGGAACCTCTGGGCCGCCGTCGCAGCCATCACAATTCTGGCTCTCGTGCTGACCGACGTGCTCCGCAACCTGCGGAGCAACGATCACTCTTCGCTAAAGCCACTCGGCCTGGGACTGCCGACCATCTCTGGCGCTGCCCTCGTCCTGGGGATTGGTTTGGCAACGGTTGCCTCCATCGTGCTGCTCGTCCGTTGGGCGGGCGGCCAGATTCCCGCCAATCCCTCCTGGTTTCCGAATCTTCGGTCGGCGTGGGGCTACGCGATCTGGGCCCTGCTTCAGGAATTCATCTTGCAATCTTTTTTCTTCATCCGCTTCGAAGATCTCTATGGCAGCTCGGCTGCCGTTTGGATTGCGTCCACGCTCTTTGCCGCCGCCCACCTGCCCAATCCCGTCCTCATCGCAGCCGCGCTAGCCGGAGCCCTCTTTTTCTGCGAAATGTTCCGCCGCTACCGCAGCATTTATCCCCTTGCCATCGCCCACGCTTTGCTGGGACTGACCCTCGCCCTCACCATCCCCGACAGCCTGCTGCATCACATGCGCGTCGGGGCAGGATATCTGCGGTACTAGCTCGATCACACCGAGGGCAGGGCCTTTAATTTTCGCCTCCTCGCAAGCCGCCTGTGACCACAATCACAGACATAAGCCTCAGCCCGCCCAAGAATAGAGTTCTGATTGGGGCAGTTTCGAGGTTCGTCCGTATATCCAGTCGGCCCTCGAAGCTGCCCCAAACCCATTTTCAGCGCTCTTTGAAAATATAACTCCTTATTTCTGAATACTTTGCCTCTAAGTCCATTGCAATCAAGACTTTGACGAAGAATTCTCCCTAAAGTATTGATTCCAATATACCGACGGGGGAGGGGGGTACCTACCGGGTACAGACCCGGCTCATCCCTGACAGAATGAACCGGGCGCATTCCTGACACTGCAAAGGCGACCGGCGCTAGTCGTCATCGGGGTCGGTGGGCGGACTCTTGTCGTTGATGAAATGTGCGGCATCGAGCGGCGCCGGAATTGTCTGGAAGGTGATGGGCGTTTGGCTGAGATTGAAGCAATCGGACAAGTCGTCGGCCGGTGCGTCGGCGTAGTTGAGCGAGGGCAGGCCGTACGTGGTCTCAATGAATTTAAGGATGCTGCCAAAGTCGTGTGTGGTGTGAGAAATGTAAGCGGCTTTGGCGTAGGGCGAAACCACGATCAGCGGAACGCGGAAGCCGTACACATATCCCGATCCCCAGCTAACGCCGTCGTCGACGACTTTGGGCGCCACGTGATCGTACCAGCCTCCCCAATCGTCCCAAGTGATGATGATGGCGGTGTTGGCCCAGTACGGGCTGTTGCCAATCCCGTTGACGATGGAGGCTACCCAGGAGGGTCCGCTGCCGTTGTTGCTTGCCGCGTGATCGGACTCGGAGCCATCGGGGATGACCCAACTCACTTGCGCGAGTTGGCCGTTGTTGATGTCTTCCAAGACTAGCTTTTCCGGGATGAACACATTGTTGGTCCACTCCGCTCCCACGCAAGCGGTGGCATTGGGTGGCGGCGCATTCGGTCCGCAGATATGCTCAATGGCGTCGGGTCCGGTCCAGATGGAACCGGCGGAGGGAGTGTAGTAGCGCCAGGAGATGGCCGCAGCGTCCAGCAGATCGGTGAGCGTTGCGTGTTCAAAGCAGGGATACTGCGACGAGTTTTCAACGCCCAACGGGCTGATTAACTCCACCGTTGTCGTCGCCGCGGCGATGCAGCCAGCGTTGCCCGCCCCGCTCATATTCTCCGACGCGAACAGGTCGCTGGTCGCAGTGGGGGCCGAAGTGCCAGAAATGATGAACTGGTGCGCGGGAAAGCTGGGCCCCTCGTTGGTCTGGAACATGCGGTCGCCGAAAGTGTATTGCTCGGCCATGGCGAAGTAGGGCTGCACGTCGGATGGTTTGACGTACATGAATTGCGGGTTGGGATAGGCATCGCAATTGGCGGCTGGGTTGCACGGGATCAGATTCGCGCCGTCCATCTTGCCACCGTCATACATGGAAACGAAGGCGGAATGGGCGTGGCTGAGGTCGTAATTCTGAGGGTTGGTGCCGGCCGAACCCAGATCGATGGGTTCAAGTGTAATGGTCTGGCCACTCGAGTTCACGCCGCTCTGGGCAATGTCCGCTCCATTCTTGATCAACACAGGATCCTGGAAAAGATTGTCGGTGGTGCGGTTCTCCTGAAAGATGACCACCACATGCTGGATCAGGGCCGTCGTGGTCAGCGCCAGCGACTGGGGGCCGTTGCTCGGACCCGTACCGGAGCCATCGCTCCCAGTGACCGTGATGCTGTAGGTACCGCCAGGCGTCCCGCTCGAAGTCGACACGGTCAGCGTGGACGTTCCCGGAGTGGCGCTCGAGATGGTGATGGGAGACACGCTGAACGCGCATGTGGGAGGGGGCGAGCCGCCTGTGATTTTGCTGCACGAAAGGTTGACACTGCCGGCATAGCCCGTGGCCGGAGTCACGGTGATGAGGGAAGTGGACGCGCCTCCCGCGGTGACTGACCCTGGGTTCAACGCCGCGGCCGTGAGTGCATAGCCGGGCCCATTGTTTGATGGCGAGCTACTCCCGCAAGCGGCAAGGCTGAGCAGAAGCGCGCTCAATCCGAGCGCTGCGCTGGCGAGACACAGGGTACGACGGCGATTCATGGGAGGGCCTCCTTACTGCTTCCGTATTGGATGCTGGGCAGTAGCAACCCGGTTGGCGACTTCTCGACTCGGTGGAAAATTACTTTTTTCAGAGGGCTGGAAAATGGAATTCACGCAGAGCACCTTGCTGAGATGGCTGTTCTTCGGTCAGCGAGTTGCGGGCTGACGAACCTTGCGCCTACGATCCGGCCTTTGGCGTTCCTTGGTCGCGGCAGTGTGAAGGTGGCAAATGGCGATGGCGAGCGCATCGGCGGCGTCGGCGGGTTCGGGGATTTGGTCGAGGTTCAGCAGACGCGCCACCATTTGCTGCACCTGATGTTTTTCGGCGCGGCCATATCCGACGACTGCCGACTTGATGGAGAGCGGCGAGTATTCGGCGACTTCCAGTCCGGCCGAAGCAGCGGCCAGCATCGCGACTCCTCGCACCTGGCCCAGCTTCAAGGCGGACTTCACGTTGGCGGCGTAGAAAACGTCTTCGATGGCAACGCGGTCGGGACGGTGCAAGGCGATGAGGTCGCGCAAACCAATCGAGATGCGCGACAGGCGCGCGGGCATGGGGTCGCGCGGGGAAACTTTGATGGCGCCGCACACGATGCACACCAGTCGATCATTTTTGCCGTCAACAGACAGCAGATCGACGACGCCGTATCCGGTGTATTCCGTGCCGCAGTCGATGCCGAGAACGCGCATGTGGGAAGTGTAGCAGGAGCTCTTTCAGCGATCGGTTGTCAGTGGACGACTGTCGCTACTCGGGCTAGCCCGTGTCGCATGATAACCTAATATCTTCCGGACCACACCTACAAGGGTGCGGACGGAATTCATCCGCTCAAAGAGCGGATTCATACTCGTGGCAATAAATCAAACTAGGAGCAAGGCGATGAAAATTGGAGTGTTGACGGGCGGCGGCGACTGCCCTGGACTGAATGCGGTCATTCGGGCAGTGGTGCGCAAGGGGACTTTCCACTATGAAGACTCGTTTGTGGGATTCATGGAGGGCTGGCGCGGGTTGCTGGAAGACAAGACCATGGATCTGGACCTCTCGGCAGTTGGTGGCATTCTGCCGCGCGGCGGCACAATTTTGCGCACCTCGCGCACCAATCCGGCCAAGCGCGCCGACGGCCTGCAGCGCTGCGCGGAGAACCTCAAGAAACATGGATGCGAGGCGCTGATCGCCACTGGCGGCGACGACACGCTTTCTGTAGCCAAGAAACTTTTTGACAACGGAGTAAAGGTGGTGGGCGTCCCGAAGACGATTGACAACGATCTGGCCGGCACCGATTTCACTTTCGGCTTCGACACGGCCATGAGTATTGCCACCGAAGCCATCGACCGCGTGCACACGACGGCCGAGGCGCACAATCGCGTGATCGTGGTCGAAGTCATGGGACGCGCGGCGGGCTGGATTGCCATCTATAGCGGCATCGCCGGCGGCGCCGACGTCATCCTGATTCCCGAAATTCCTTTCGATATCGAACAGGTATCGGAAATCATTCGACAGCGTCACGCCAGCGGAAGATATTTCAGCATCGTGGTGGCAGCCGAAGGCGCAACCTTTGCCGGCGGCCACGAGACATTGCAGGCAAAGGGCCTCGACGAATTTGGACACGTCCGGTTGGGCGGAATCGGCTCGACGCTGGCGGCCGAGATCGAAAAGCGAACCGGCTTCGAATCGCGCTCGGTGGTGCTCGGACATCTGCAGCGCGGCGGATCGCCCACCGCCGCCGACCGCGTGCTGGCCACCCGTTACGGACTGGGTGCCATCGACATGGTGCACCGCGGTGAATTCGGGAAAATGGCGGCCCTGCGCGGAAACAAGATTGTTTCCATTCCCCTGGCCGAAGCCATCGCTGAGAACCGCAAGGTGGACAAGGAAATTCTCGACGCCTCGATTGGCATTCTTGCCACGCTCGACTATAAGGGTTCAAAGACTTCCTGAGCTGGACTGGAAATGAAAGATGGGGAAGAACGCTTTGGCGTTCTTCTCCTTTAACATTTTTGCGGTTCACAAGATGCGGAAAGAACCGTTCCTTGCCTACCCAGCACTTCCGGTTTCGCATTCTCCGTAGCTACGCGGCTTGCCGCGCCTCTCGCCGCGCCAACAGGAAACCGGCCAAGGCCCGTTCTCTACGATAAGAAGAACGCTTGGCACGTGTGCGGGTTTGGGGGCATACTAACTCAGCACTCCCCGATACCGAATTCGAGGATTCCAGCGTGCCCATGTTTCGCGACGAAACTCAACTCGATCGCCAACCGGATCAGTCCAGACCCGTGAGACTGCAACCCACACTCCAAGACGCCGAAGCGCAGCGCAAGCGGATGCTGATCGCGCTAGGGATACTGCTGGTGGCGCTCGGGGCGGTGCTCGTGAAAGACTGGGATTTCTGGTTTCTGCCGGGCGCTGAAGTCCAGGAAACCGCCATTCCAAGTAAAAGCAAGACTGCGGATCGAAGCCCGACCGCGGCTGCGTCAACCTCGACCGCTCCCACGACTCCCGCGCGTGAACGCAAACCGGAAAAGCCCGCGATACCGGCTGCGGTTGCAGTTCCCTTCTCGGCCACCACCGAACGCGCCGTCTTGCCTCCTCTGCAAGTGGAAGTAGTGGCGGGAAATCGCCACATCGACGTGCCCGCGAAGAGCAATGCCATTCACCTGGATGTGGCTCCGGGCGCGACGCCTTCCGCACCCAGCGCCCTCGACTCGGCGAACACAACGGCCAATGCCGGCGATCGGGTACAGCTTTCGCCGCAAACGACGCGGAGTGTGAGCGTTTCCGTGCCGCCCGATTATCCCTTGCTGGCGCGGCAGATGAAGGTGCAAGGCGCAGTCAGTTTACAGGCGCTCATCTCGCGCGAAGGCTCGATCCAGGAATTGCGGATTCTCAGTGGCCCGAGTATTTTGGCTACTGCGGCCCGCGAAGCGGTAAAGCAGTGGCACTTCAAGCCCTTCCTCCAGAACGGGCAAGCCGTGGAAACTCAGGCCCGCATCACGGTGAACTTCACTATTTCGACAAATTGAGCAACGGACGAATCGGGTTGTTGCGCGTGTGGCGCGGACACGGTTGTCTGTCCGGTAGGATTTTGTAATTTGGCAATCGGGATTTTTGTAATTCAAAACCAAACCAGTGCTAGATCTTCAAATCACCAAATTACTCGATTACAAATTACCAAATCGCCTCAAAATTAAACGGGCGTCCGGATTCTTTCGAACCCAGGACGCCCGGGCAGCCCTCCCCCAGAACTGCTCAATCGGGAATGTAAAACCAAGCGGCGATTCTGAAAATGGCACGCGGGTGCAAAATTATTCCACGAAAGTGCCAGCCCCAAATTGAAGAGTAGAAAGCTCGAAGGCAAACTCGACTGCCCGCTTCTACTCGGAGAATACCATCAACCCAGGCTCCGCTCCGGTGGAAAAAGGCGAGTCGGGTAGAGCTTTGGGAACGCCGGTATTCTGATCATAGGAATAGCCGACAATATCGCCCTTCTCACTTCCGACATAAAAAAAGTCTCCGACTGGGTCAATGACGGCGAACAGCCCGCCCGCGGCCAAGCTGAACGGCGAGTTCGTCACCTCCGTCAGTTGTCCGTTGGTGGGGGTGATGTTGAAGCACCAGATGGAGTAGCTCGATCCCGGAGTCACGGCGTAAAGATACCTGCCGCTGGGATCGACGGCGATCGCGCTGGGGCCGGTGCCATTCGTGGAAGTGAAAGGCGAGCCTGGGATCTGGGTGGTCAGCGCTCCACTGCTGGGATCGATGTTAAACCCGGAGATGTTTCCTGTAGTGTTCATGTAGGGGGGGACGTTGGCTGCCGAAGGGTTGGCCACGTAGAGGAAGCGATCGCTGCCATCCACTGCCAGATCGGCGGCTTCGCCTCCTGGCGCCGCAGGGAACGGCGATCCAGGCACGGCAGTGAGCACTCCGTTTGAAAACGTAAAAGCTGTGACCGAAGCGATGCCCGGATTGGTCACGTAAACGAATTTGCCGGAATGGGTGAACAGAATGTCGGTGGGAAGCGCATTTGCGTAGAAAGGCGAGTTGGCGACCTCGGTCAAAGCGCCGCTACCGGCGTCGATGGAGTAGACGGAAACATTGTTTCCGAAATTGTTGGTCACCAGCAAATACTGGCCGGAGGGGTCGATGACGGCGACATTTGGGCCGGAACCGGCCGAAACCGGAGCGCCAGTTAGGGTCAAAGTGCCGTCGCTGGCGACGGCGAAGATGGAGATGGTATTGGCGCGGGAGTTGATCGCGTACAGATATTTTCTCGACGGGAGCAGCACGAGGCCGGTGGGCGTGGTGTTTTGCACCGGCGGCGTTGACGCTCCCGCGGTCATGACGCCGGTTGTCCCATTGATGTGGAGCAAAAGCACCGTGCCTTTCGAGGGCACGGTCACGTAGGCATCATGGTTCGGAACGGCTGAGCTGGAGCCATTGCCGCAGGAAAGAGAAAGTCCGGCCAAGACGATGACCATGGCCACAAGAATCCAGGGAAAACCATTCTTACTTGCCAGTGCGGCACGCGCCGCCCTTAGAAAACTCATTTGCGAGCCTGCTCCTCGACATCCAGGATGAGAACCGAAAAAGCCGTATTGACTATCGTGCATGAGAAGGCGGGAACAAAGCAACTGCATCAGAGAATCGGGCCATCGGGTGATCGGGTCATCGAGCCATCTCAGCTTCTATCTTTTAGATGCCACGATCAATTCAAACGCAGCTATGTTCTAATTGTTGCAAGCCCAAGGAGCGCGTTGCAAACTGTATTGCACGCAAAAACTGCGTCGTGATCGACATCCACTGCCACCTTTTGCCCGAGGTTGACGACGGTCCCAAGTCCTGGGATGCGGCGGTGGAAATGTGCCGCATGGCGGCAGCGGACGGCATTACCCATTCTGTCACTACGCCGCACGCCAACGATCGTTACGTTTACGATCGCGCTTATCTTTCCGGGCTGCTCGGCCAGTTGCGCAATTCGATAAAGGAAAAGATCGGTCCCGCGCTGCCATTGCAATTGAGCCTGGGCTGCGATCTTCATCTTTCCATCGAAAACCTGGAGCGAGTCCTCGACGCGCCGCACAACTATACGATTGGCGAGACCAACTATCTGCTGATTGAACTCAGCGATTTCAGCGTGCCCACGCGACTGGCCGACTGTTTCACTCGCCTGGGAGATCGCGGGCTTACGCCGATTTTGACTCATCCCGAACGGAACCCGATCCTGCAGCAAACGCCGCAGCGTGTTCTGGAGTGGGCCGAACAAGGCTGCCTGATTCAGGTTACGGCCTCGTCGCTCACGGGGTTTTGGGGAGAGCGTCCTGAAATCATCGCGCGGTGGCTGCTCGAACGTTCTGCGGTCCATGTGCTTGCTTCGGACGCGCACGATACTAAGCGGCGTGTGCCAAATCTTTCCGCGGCGCGCGCGGTGGCGGAGAGAATTGTGGGCGCTGAGTATGCCGAGGCGCTGGTCGAGGGCAATCCGGGAGCGATTGTGCAAGGGATGCCGATTCCCTACTGCCCGCGCCCACGGCTGGATTAGGGCTGCTGGGCCGTCACGCGCTTTGAATTCTTGGCCATTACTCCCCTTGGAAACTATCAGGATTCGTTCTCCGTTTGTTCGCCGGAAAATAAATATTTTGAGAGTGCGTGGGCGGGAACCGTTTTTTGGGGGTTTGTGGCTTCTTGCGGTGTTTGCTGGTTGGTGGTTGCGGTGGTCGCTTCCCTCTTCCGGCTATTGGAATCAACGTTTTAGCGAAGTTTTTCTGGCAAAGTATTGAAGGAAAACGACTTAGAGGTAAGGTATTGATTGTTTTGGACTTAGGTACGCTTCCGGCGGTCCCGTTGGGCTGGGTTGCGGACGTTTTTACTTCTTGCTGGCGTTGGACCCCCATTTCGTCCCAAGCAAAAAGTCAAGCTTGACAAACCCTGGTCTGGGAAAGGGGGGTGTTTTCTTGCGTCATGGTTTTTTGGCTCTCAGGTTGGAACTGCCGCACTCAGGCGGAGGAAGAGAGTGGGCCGCCGACCACCGGCTGCGTGAAGGGCGAAAGCCGGGGTGCGAGCAGTCCTCCGGCCCACCCTTGAGCAAAGAACGCGCAAGGATGGGGCACCCAATTCGTCGTAGTGCCGGCGGAAGGATGGGGAACCCGGCGCGCTTCGAGGTCAGAGGAAAGATTTCGGTTGACACTTCTCTTTATCGTTTTATCGTTATTCTTCTTCGATAATCATGCGCCTTACCCATGAACAGTTCCGTGAGCTGGCCGCGAAGCACGGTGTCGCGGTCACGCACCAGCGTCAGGTGGTCTATGAAGCCGTCATCGCTTCCCACGGACACTATTCCCCAGAAGACATTTGCGCCGCGGTCCGGCGGCGCGTCCCGTCCATTTCTGTCGCGACGGTCTACAACAATCTGCGGATATTCATCGAGTGCGGGATGCTGCGAGAGGTCACTCCGCATGCGTCCACGTTGCGCGTGGACGGCAATCTCAAACCTCATCACCATCTGGTCTGCTCCCGCTGCAAATCGGTGCGGGACATTGCAGGAGGGTTCATTGATTTGAAGCGACTATCCCGGCAAGTGCCGGACGGCTTTGATCTGACGCAGCCGTTGATCGAGGTCTTTGGCCTCTGTCGCCGCTGCCGTGCAAAGAACTGACGCGTGTGCGGCTTTATTGCTAAGGAGAAGCTCGGTGGACGCAAAGGAGAAATTGAGCCCAATTGGCAAGCCAGTGCCGGAGTTGCCGGTCGCCGATGTCGAACGCGCACAACAGCATTACCGAGATGCACTGGGCTTTGAGATCGGATGGCTTTATCCAGGTAAAGAAATTGGGGCCGTGTCACACGGTGATATGGGGCCAGTATTTTTTCGGAAGAGGAAGCTACCGTTCGAGCCTGCTGTGCACTGGGTGTTTGCCGAAGATATCGATGCGTCGTACCAGGAGCTAAAGTCGTCAGGTGCGAACATCGTGGATCCTCTGGAAAAAAAGCCGTGGGGATTGAGGCAATTCACCGTAAGGGATCTGGACGGGAACCTATTCTATTTCCACCATGACTGAGTAAACGTCGCATAACAAATTAGCACGCTACCGATAGCTGAATTCGTGATAAGGATCGAAGATTGCGCGAATGGGAAAACCAGGATGCGCTTGTAGTTCGCCATAATTTATCTGGAGGAGGAGCAAGTCATGACAACCGAAGCGAAGTGCCCGTTCACACACACCGCAGCTGGGGCCGCGACGAATGCCGACTGGTGGCCGAATCAGCTGAATCTGAAGATCCTGCACCAGCACTCACCCCTGTCCGATCCGATGGACAAGGGTTTCAACTACGCGGAAGAATTCAAGAGCCTCGACCTGAAAGCCGTGATCAAGGACCTGCATGCCCTGATGACGGACTCGCAGGAGTGGTGGCCGGCCGACTTTGGCCACTATGGGCCGCTGTTCATTCGAATGGCGTGGCACAGCGCGGGTACGTACCGCATTGGCGACGGCCGGGGCGGGGCCGGAGCCGGTCAGCAGCGCTTCGCGCCGCTCAATAGCTGGCCCGACAACGTGAACCTCGACAAGGCGCGCCGGTTGCTGTGGCCGATCAAGCAGAAGTATGGGCGGAAGATCTCCTGGGCCGACCTCATGATTCTCGCCGGCAACGTCGCCTTGGAGTCGATGGGCTTTAAGACATTCGGTTTTGGCGGCGGGCGCGAGGACGTGTGGGAGCCCGAAGAGGACATCTACTGGGGCCCTGAGGGCAAGTGGCTGGCGGACGAGCGCTACAGCGGCGACCGTGATCTTGCGAATCCCCTGGCTGCGGTGCAAATGGGTCTGATTTATGTGAATCCGGAAGGGCCCAATGGAAACCCGGATCCCATCGCGGCGGCCAAGGATATTCGCGAAACGTTTGCTCGCATGGCGATGAATGACGAAGAGACGGTTGCGCTAATTGCCGGCGGTCACACGTTCGGGAAAACCCACGGCGCGGCCGATCCGAACAAGTATGTCGGCCCCGTACCCGAGGCCGCTCCCATTGAGGAGCAGGGGCTCGGCTGGAAGAACAAATTTGGCACAGGCAGCGGCGATGACACGATCGGGAGCGGCCTGGAAGTCATTTGGACCACGTCGCCTACGAAGTGGAGCAACAACTTCTTCGCCAACCTGTTCAACTACGAATGGGAGCTGACCAAGAGCCCGGCCGGTGCGAATCAGTGGAGACCGAAAAATGGAGCAGGCGCCGGTACGGTGCCGGACCCGCAGGATCCGTCAAAGCATCACGCGCCATCGATGTTGACCACGGACCTCTCGTTGCGGTTCGACCCTGCTTACGAAAAAATTTCACGGCGCTTCTACGAGCATCCGGATCAGTTCGCGGACGCGTTTGCGCGGGCGTGGTTCAAGCTGACGCACCGCGACATGGGACCGATCTCGCGCTACCTTGGCCGCTTGTGCCGAAGGAGCCTCAGCTGTGGCAAGATCCTGTTCCCGCCGTGGACCATAAATTGATCGGCGAGAAGGAAATTGCTGCCCTGAAGGCGAAGATCCTCAAATCCGGACTGTCGATCTCCCAACTGGTCACGACGGCCTGGGCATCGGCGGCGTCGTTCCGCGGCTCCGACAAGCGCGGAGGAGCGAACGGGGCGCGCATTCGTCTCGCGCCACAAAAGGATTGGGAAGTGAACCAGCCGGCCGAACTGGCGAAGGTACTCAAGAAACTGGAGGCGATCCAGAAGGAGTTCAACAGTTCGAAATCGGGCGGGAAGAAGGTTTCGCTGGCAGACCTGATCGTGCTGGGCGGCTGCGCCGCCGTCGAGGAAGCTGCGAAAAAGGCCGGGCACAAGGTGAAGGTTCCGTTCTCGCCGGGGCGCACGGATGCTTCGCAGAAGCAGACCGATGTGCATTCATTCGCCGTAATGGAGCCGATCGCGGACGGGTTCCGCAACTATCTCCGAAGCGGACACCAAATGGCGGCGGAGGAACTGCTGGTGGATCGGGCGCAATTGCTGACGCTGACTGCCCCTGAGATGACAGTACTCATCGGTGGCCTGCGCGCCCTAGATGCTAACTTCGGGCATTCTAAACATGGCGTCTTCACTAAGCGGCCCGAGACGCTGACGAATGATTTTTTCGTCAACCTGCTCGACATGAATACGAAGTGGGAGCCCTCCTCGGCATCCGAAGGCGTGTATGAGGGGCGCGACCGGGCGACGGGCAAAAGCAAGTGGACCGGCACGCGTGTCGACCTTGTATTCGGTTCGAACTCGCAGCTGCGGGCAATCACGGAAGTCTACGCAAGTGACGACGCGACGAAGGCGTTTGTGAAAGACTTCGTGGCTGCGTGGAACAAGGTGATGAACCTCGATCGCTTCGACCTTGGCTGAGGGCGGCGAAGGTGAGGTTGGGTCGGCTAAAGCAAACTCGCCGCTATTCCTGACGCATGGGGACGCATGGCGCGCCCCCATGGCGTGCTTGGCAAAAGGCGCAGCGGTCTCATGGTGTAATGGCAAGAATTCCTGCCGGGTGTAGTGGTATGCTCCGCTATGGGCCTGAGATTCGCGGGCCTGACATTTCAGCGAAGGAGATTGAACCATGAGACCGTTGACGACAGTTGCGGTTCTGTTGCTTGTGCCGGTGTTCGCTAGTGCGCAGACTCCACAAACTCCACCAACTCCGCAGGGTCCAAAGCCGTGTGAAGAGTTGAAGACGGAAATCGCAGGCAGGCTGGACGCAAAAGGGGTGAAGTCGTACACGCTGGAAATCGTGGACAAGGACAAGGAAGCGGAAGGTAAAGTGGTCGGCACTTGTGAGGGCGGGACGAAGAAGATCATGTACACCAGAACGACGGCTCCGGCGAAAGCCCCGGCGCCGGATGCGAGCAAGCAGTAATTCTCTGGGATCGTGAGGCGGGGCGTCAGACGCGCGGAGGCCGAGCTGCGCTCGGCTGGACAGCCGGAGGCGGCTGTCGCTACGCGGCCGGGCGGGGGCGCCCGGCGCTACATGGGCAGACGTCGATCAAGGGCGGTTCATTTGCTCGCAGGCGACACTGCCTTGGGCGAGGTTGTACTGGCAGCGCCAGGAAAAGCCCTTGAGGTCGTGCTTGCCATATCCCCAGACGCGGAGCGTGAGCATCTCCGCTTCGACCTGCGACGCCTCGACAAACACATGGTCGTTTTCGCGCAACTGGGGACGCAAGTCGATCGGAACCATGTGGGTGAGCATCGGCTTGTCGATCACGATCGGATCGCCGGCGCTGTCGGCAACGAAAACCAGAGCGCGGGAGGTGCGCTTGCTGAGATATTGGGTGACGACGATGAAGTCGTTCTTCGCCCAGGCGACGGCGGCTACGCCAACGTAGTCGCAGAGTTTGCGGTAACGGCCGCTGGACGTTTCCTCAAGGAACAACGAATGGAAGGTGCCGACGAATTCGGAGAGAGGAGCGTCGCGGTCGGTGTTGCGGACGACAAAGCGTCCGTCGGGCGAGGGCAACTGGCCGGCCTTGGGAAAGACGACAAAGGGCGCGGCGTGGGCTGCGATGTTGAAAGCGAAGAGTGCGGTGACACAGAGCAACGCCTGGCAGACGCGCACGAGCGGAGCCTCCAGAGAGATTTTGCGGCGCGGTCGTCCGAAGGACAAGTTACCACAGTGGGGCGGAAGCTTTGATGGCCCAAACGTGCGCTTCCCCGTCGAGTGAGTAAACATCCGGAACAGGCGGCAGGATGCCGGCGCTACAACTCATCCATGGTCGTAATCATCTCCCGATCACGGTACTAGTTTTTGGCAGGGGGGTTATCCGGCTGGGTCGGATTGGCGGCGGGCTTTGGATCGGCGGCGGGGGGAGCGGCGGGCAGCGTTGTCGTTGTCTTTGGCGTTGTCGTCGTTGTGCTTGTCATTGCGGTTTCCGGATTGAGCAGGCGATCGTGGCTGGGGCCTAATCCGAGCTTGATCAGGGCGCGGGAGTCTGGAGTCGTTATCGACTGCCATCCGTGATCTTGCTGATAGCGTTTCATGGCGGCCTGGGTGGAGGCGTCATATGCGCCGGTGGGCTCGCCTTGCAGGTAATGCTCGCGGATCAGGGCCGCTTGAATTTCGCGGGCTCGAGCGGAATCGATGGCTTGCTGGCCGCGTTTCTTGGCGGTTTTCTTGCCGCGAGAGCTTTTGCTCTTCTGCGCCGAGGTGCGCGCTGAAGTGGAAACTGACGTGTGCGATGAAGTGTGAGCCGATGCAGAAGTGGACGTGTGTTGGACGGTGGGTTTCTTTTTGACTGGCGCCGGCGCAGCTTGAGGCGGCTTGGCGGGCGGAGGCGGGGGTTGGGTCTGCGCTCCAGCAATAACAGGCGAGGCCAGGCAAAGCAGGGCGCAGAATCTTAGGTGTCGCCAACGCCGAATTGGATGAACGAGGCTCATTGTTGGATCGTCGCCAATTCCGAGCTTGCCGCAGCGCCTGAAGGCGCTTTCAGATTGCTGCGCTTGCGGCATGCCTGAAGGCATGCCCTGATACAAACCGTACTCGCACCGCCGACACCGTGGCCGAGCTTCGCTCGGCTGGACAGCCGAGGGCGGCTGTCGCTACACAAACAAAAACCGGCGAGACTGGCCTTACTCATCGTCCCCTAAATGGGGATGAAGCGCCAGTCTCGCCGGATGTACGGTCGTTACGGAAGTGTACCGGCCAGGAAGATGGTTCCATCCTGGGCCCGGGCGCCTCGCGGACGCACCAGGAACACGACATCCTGCCCGCTCTTGAGCGACGACTCGATCTTCGAAAACTCGTCGACATTGTTTACGGGCTGCTTGTTCACTTCGAGGACTACGTCGCCGCGATTGAGGCCAAGATCTTCGGCGAACGATCCGGGCTTCACGTCCTGGACCACGACGCCCTTGCCGGCGGCAATGCCGAGGCGATCGGCCATATCGGGAGTGATGCTGCGGACGGTGACTCCGAACTTGCTGGCCTTGGGCGCCTCCTCGCTCTGGTTATCTTCTTCTTCGCCCAGACGGGCAGCGAAGAGCTTCGAGCGGTCGGCGATGGTTACGGTTGCGTCATCCTTTT
>Ga0181530_10002952_pt1 | contig 19558 bp, 16 predicted proteins | sample PEATcosm2014_Bin_42_FD_119769 | JGI IMG/M metagenome (GOLD analysis project Ga0181530, IMG submission 119769) | Peatland microbial communities from MTU Mesocosm Facility, Houghton, MI, USA - PEATcosm2014_Bin10_60_metaG | ecosystem: Environmental > Terrestrial > Soil > Wetlands > Peat | place... | reverse complement strand
GTGGCACGCTTTCAGCCAACGAGGATGATGTTGAGAATTATTTTGTCCAAGAATGTTACTGGGGAGAATTCTCTCGCAGTATCGCTCTGCCAGTACCGGTTAAGGAAGATGACCCAGAAGCCAGTTTAACGGATGGCGTATTAACAATCAGCTTTACTAAAGCCAAGCAGGATACGGTCAAGAAAATTCAAATTCAATAGTTTGATCGATTATCGTAATTTATAAATAATGTTGCTCCAGCGATTGTTTAATTCAGCGTTGATACTGATCTAAATAAAATGGCCCGAATAACCGGGCCATTTTTTGTTTCATTTTGATATCGCTACAAACTACCAATAACAAAGTGAACAACAAACTGAGAAAGTGCTACAATTACTAACCCAACAAGGGCAAATATAATCGTATTTTTAGCCCCCGATACGGCTTGGTCGTTACCGCTACTGATTACATAGCGGAAACCGCCGATGATTATCATAATAACCGCTACCGCACCGACAATCACTGAGAATATGTTAATTATTTTCCTAAGCAATTCGTTAAGGCCGCCACCGCTAGCGCTACAGCCACCACTATTACCACTCAGGTCAATGTTGCTGCCACTACATTCGTTTTTTACTATAGTGGTCTCTAAGTTGTTGTCTGCATGCGCGATAATAGGCACAAAGGCCGGAGCCATCAACGCACCCACAAAAGCTGGGATTATTAATAGTGTTCTTAATTTACGAAGCATACTAATTTAACCTTTCTTTAGTCATATTCATTTATACCATAGTCTATTTAACTTTGTTAATCAAGTTATGGCTATTATTTCTTTAGCACAACCCTATAATCAGTTAATATTCCTCACGTGTTAAGAACAATATGAATAATAATTTGCGCTACAGCAACAATAATGATTCCCACAATCGCATAAATAATAGCATCCTTGGCGGCGGCCACCGAAGTATCATTACCGCCACTTATGACATAGCGGAAACCGCCGATGATTATCATAATCACAGCTATGAACCCGGCGGCGATACTAAGAATATTTAGGATCTCTTTTAAAACTTTATTTATGCTTACGCCACTACCTGGACAGCTGGAGCCAATTTTACCGCTGGCCGTACCAACACCTTGGCAGACTACATTCTGCGAGGCTTGAGCGGTTACTGGTAAAGCAACCCCAAAACTACCGATATATACTACTACCATTAATGATGTTAGCAAGATTGCAATTTTGGGAGAGTAACTAAAAAGTCGTCTAATCATATATTAAATTTTATTAAGTACGTAAACAAAAATTGTCTCTGCCGCCGCTATCAGGATTAGCCCGATCAGGGCATATATAATAGAGTTCCGGGCAGAAGCGACTGAGCTCGGGTCGCCCCCAGACACCATGAATCTAATCCCGCCGATTACTATGACAATAATGGCGGCAACGCCGGCTACGCTGGCGATAATATATGACGTAATGACGATGGCTCCATGTTTCCCATAAACTTGATTGGTTGCGCTCTTGGTATCCTGGCAATAAGCGCTGTTCGCTGCACCGGGTTGGGCGCAGATTGAATTAACATTGTTATTGCCCTTGTTGATATTAACGGCGTAACTTGTCTGCGATATTAACAAAACCGGCATAAACGCCGCCACCACAAATGCAATCGATAAAAGTATGCGTTTCATAATTTACCCGCCACAAAATTAACTATTGCCACTGCGCTTAAGGTAACCGCCAGACCGATCAGGGCGTAAATAATAGTATTCTTGGCTTTGGCTGTATTTTTCGGATCACCGGAAGATATAACATAGCGGAAGCCGCCAATCACGATAAATAACAGCGTTACGGCGCCAAAAATACCAAATATAATATTTAGCAAATTCGTAATAAAACTCCCATTAGCTGTAACTTTGGGGAACGGGTTGGCTACTTGCGCAATAATTGGGATTAGGCTTTTGAACATCGTACTTACATATTCCATTTAAAATTGTTTTGCAATAAAAGCAACCGATGTGGCGGCAATAATAGCTATGGCTAAACCGATCAGAGCATGAAGAATAGTACCCAGGGCAGCGCTAGTTTGCTCCGGTGAACCCTGGCTAGTTGTATAACGAAAACCGCCATAAATGACAAAGGCTACAGCGGCCATACCAGCAACTCTTAATAAATCTTCAAATATAGCCAAGCCAATAAGCCAGACAGTTTCTAGAGAACTTTGGCTAACTCCGCTTATAACCCTGTTGTTGGCAATATCAGCAGCCGAACATTTTTCTTTGACGCCAGCTATCACAACTGAATTGATTTTGTTTTTGTCGCTACAAGTGAAATTAATCATTAAGTTGACATGAAACCCACAATTTATTGTACCGTTAGTGTTATAGGTATACGAGAAATCACTCTTAAGATATTGATACCATGGGTCTAGCCCTAGAAATGAACCGCCTTTGGGTGTGCAGGAGTGACCAAGTAGTGGTTCTGATGGTGTTCCGCCAGCTACGCCAGCCAATACATTATGTGAGAATAACAACAATGAGCACATTGATATGACCATCAAGATCTGTGAAAAATATTTAAAATATCTCATCTTTTTCATAGCTACTTAAATAATAAACCACCTGGTACAATCCATTCCAGAAATGCATAGACCAAAAGCCAAGCAATTAGCGCTAGTATAGCATTGCTAATACGTTTTTTAGCTTCAGCTACATGATTTGGATCACCGCCGGAAGTTATAAATTGGATGCTGCCAATTACTATCATAATAATTATGATTAGGCCAACTCCACCGCCAAGAAAAAGAATTATTGGGTTGATATAGTTTTGAATAATATTAGAGCAAAGTGCGCTGTCATAATCATAACTTCCAGGGTTACAGGGATCGGACGGCCCGCAATTTACCCCGGCTGGTATTGACGACCCCATTTGACAAACCAAAGTTGTACAATCTTCCTGATCATAGGCTGTAATATCATTCCCGGCCGGATCCGTAACTTGTTCGACATAATAACAATAAGCAGAATTTATTTTAAACGATTGCCCTTTGGGATTTAACACCGTGCTTTGCGGCGCAGGACAATCAATGGGTTGACTTTCTCCGAAGTTAACTTTGGTTAGTACAGTGATATTTATATTACTGGTGCTTGGTTGCTCTGTGTAACAGCCAGCATAAGATGAATCGGCACTAACTTGAGTAGAATGAGCCATTAACTGGGCTAATGCCAGCGGTATTATTAATAATCCAACACTAATTCTTATTATTTTTTTGTATTTTATTATTAAGGTCATTTTCTGTTACTATAACTTTATTATATCTCATTATCAAGCTGGAAGATTATGCTTAAGGCACTATGATATTATTTATAGAATGTAGAGTTGACTTTAAGATTCCGTAGTCGACCCTAAATTCTAGAACCAAACGCAACCTGCGTTAAGTCTAGCGGACGATCTGGGTTCTGTACAAGCCAATCGTAAACTTCCTGTGGTGTATGCCAGTGTAATCTTCTTCTAGGTTTGTTGTTAAGCTCCCAGGCAATGTTATCCAGTTCTTTTTGGGTTAGATCCCTAATGTCGCTGCGTTTAGGTAAGTAGGCTCTTAACTGGCGGTTACTGTTTTCATTAGCTCCACGTTGCCAAGAACTGTAGGGATCAGCGAAGTAAACGGCCACCCCCAATGCCTCGGTGATCAGACCATGAGCCGTAAACTCAGGGCCATTGTCGAATGTAATGGTATAAGCTGTATAACTGCGTAGTTTGTTTATGACAGCTGCAGCTGTTAATAGGGCTGTCTTCTGTGACAGCTTGGTAAATGCCACTAGGCTGCTGACCCGTTCATTTACCGTGTTAATGGCATGTTTATAGGTATAAACAACACTGTCGCCCTCCCAGTCGCCCAAACGGGCTTTCTCATCCACTATAGCCGGCCGCTCATGAATAGATACCCGGTTGGGTATCTTAGATCTCTGCGCGGATCTACCTTTATGTTTACTGCGCCGTTTCTTACCCTGGCGTAAGTATTGGTACAGCTTCTCGGCAATAGCGTAGGCACTGTTATATATCCATTCGTAAATAGTTTCAGCACAGACTAACAGTGAAAAACCCTCACCGGCTAACCTACCGGCGATCATACTGGGATCCCAGCCTTTCTGCAGACAAGCTACAATCCAACCCCTCAATCGGTAGTTGGCCGGATGATCTAGTTTTGGTATTTGCTTACAGCGGGCCCGGTTTGTTTCATAAGCTACTTGGGCTATCCAGGCACGGTAGATGCCGTAGCCATCCGAGCCTTTCTTAATCTCTCGGCTAATGGTGCTAGGATCTCGTCCTAGTTTCTTAGCAATGCTTTTGTTTGTATACTTCTCTTGGAGTAAGATTTCTATCTTACCCCGGTCCGCAGCCGTTAGGTGCTTCATACTAATCCTCCTAAGATTAATTATGATGTTATTCTAACGGTTGCGTTTGATATTGGAACTCGGATACTTTTGATTCAAAGTGATTATGTATTACACTTGGATGTGTACTCTATCATTCTCAGTACGCAAAAATTTACAAGTGGTAAAAAATAAAAAATAGTTTTAGGACAGATCATATAACCAAATATGGCTAATATAAAACAATTAAAATACATCTGGGTATCACTACTATTAGTGGTTTTGGTAGTTTCCCAATTGATAAGCAGAACCGGCATAGTAGCTGCAGCGCCTACGCCATGCGGACATGGCGGTGAAGTTTTATACGTCACACTTAAGGGCACTACAGACCCAAGTCAATATCATGTATCCGGTACTCAGTATATTCAAAATACTGGCTCTTCCGCTCCAGATACCAATCCATTAACTTTTGAGTATAAGTCATCCGCTTGTGGCTTGGGCAGTGGTTTCGTTTCGTCAAGATTGTTACCAGGAGGTGAAACTGATGCCTGTCTTAGTAATTCAAATTCCGCTGACATAACGGTTAAAGACTCGTCCGGTCAAGTTGTTGGAAGTGACGATGGTATTGATACTTGCGTGGCTAATGAAGGAGGAGAAGATTATAACCTGGTACCCATCACGGTATCAAGTACACCCGTAAAATTGGGTAGTATATCGGGTACGATCGAATTTCATCCTTATATAGGTCAAACAGAAGATACTAGTGTTACAGCCCCATTTAATGGTTCAGAAGGAGCTCAAGGTACTGGGGCTACTGGTCAATTAACTGGCAGCGGTTCGGCTTCATGTACCTCAGGTTGTAGCCTTGACATAACTGCCCAAGGCTATTTTGACGTAATCAATTTAAAAGCCGGTACATATACTCTAATAGCCAACTATAATCCTATTTTGATATGCGACCCAGCAGACAATTCAATTGAATGTAGCCCGGGTGATGAAGGGACTAACCAAACTATCACTATAACAGCTGGGGAAAATGATAATTTAGGGACTATACTCGCTACCCAAGGGGGATCTGCTACGCCATCAGGTGGTGGCGGCAGCGACAGCGGCACAGTCGACTGCGCTGCCAATCCTAATTCAGCTGCCTGCAATGGCCAAATAGTAGTATGTAATGCAACCTTTGGCAATCCGATAAGTTGGTTTGTGTGCCCCGTGATAACAAGCATCCAAGAAATTATGTCTTCTGTCGGAAGTACTATAACTAATTATCTGACCATACCTAGCTCCTATTTTAGTATTAGCAGAAACAACCAAACTGGACAGGCAATGTATCAGGCTTGGAGTAGTGTCCGCGATATTGCTCTATCGCTGCTGGCAATTGTGGCGCTGGTTATGGTTATATCTCAAGCACTGTCATTTGGGCCGTTCGATGCGTATACGGTTAAGAAAGTCTTGCCCCGCCTTATTATCGCTGCTATTTTAATTACGCTTTCTTGGCCGCTGATAGGGTTTGCAATTGGTGTTTCTAATGGTCTGGGCGATGGTATCCGTTATCTTATATATGCTCCGTTTCAGCATTTACAAAACGTTAATTTCACAATCGGTAATGAATCTTTGGCGGCCGGGCTGGGTGTTGGTGCAGCTTTGGGTCTTTTCGGCATGTTAACGCTAGGCCTTATGGCCGTTTTGGCACTATTAACTGGATTATTTATTATAGTGCTTCGGCAGATTATTGTTATCCTGCTAGCCATACTTTCGCCAATAGCGCTAGTTTTGTATGTCCTGCCTGGAACTGAAAAGGCTTGGAAAATGTGGTGGAGTAGTTTTTGGGGGGCACTTATTATGTTCCCCTTAATTGAAGCCTTTATTGCGCTCGGTTCAGTCTTTTCAAAAATTGCCAGCTCGGCTGGAAGTACGGGAATTTTGGACAAAATTATCGCTTATATCGCCATCTACTTACCTTACTTCTTGCTACCCATGACGGTGCGCTTCGCTGGCAGTACGATGCAAGCTGTTGGCGGGGTTGTCACTAGAAGTGGCAGCAAAATACAGGGCGGATTATCAAAAAGGAGAGCTGCTACGGCAGCCGCTAACCGGCATGAGCTATTAACTGGACAACATTTTAATGAGCGTACACATTTTAATGATCGTGTACGAATCGGGCAAAGGTTAAACCGAATTGCCGCCGGAGTAGGGGCCGGGCCCCGTGGCTGGCTGCCAAACGGCAGAGGCCAGGCGGCGAGAAAGATACGCTTGGACGCCGCTGTTGCCGAATTCCAGAAAAACAATGCTGGTTATCAATCGGCACAAATTGATCCTGGTACGCTGGGTTTTGTGGCAAGATATGAAAATGGCCACCAAGCCCGGCAAGGCGCCTTAGCCAGCCACGGCCAAAGACAACTTGAAGCTCATCAAGCACACGATAATAATCTAAGAAATGGAATGTCTATGGCTGATGCCAATCTAAGACTACAGGAAGATTTAGCTAATTCTGATACACAATTACAAAGAGACTATGGGTCAATTGACAATGGCGAAGCTATGGGTTGGAATCGTGTCAGCCGGATCGCGGCATTCCAGCGACTCGGCCAAATGGGCGGCATAGGTTTCCGGGATTCAGCAGACGTCCGTGCAGTGGCACAATCTATAGCCGGCGGTGATAACGCCACCTTATCTAGCATGGTCAGCAATTTTGAGTTTGCTGCTGCCAGGCAGGGCGGCGCTACTCAATTTGGCCGCACCAGTGAGGGCGCATCTGCTCATCAAGCAGCTTGGGAAAGATGGAAAGGCTCTGAAGTACGCACCCATATGGTCGCCCCTCCCGATACAATGAGATACTATACTACTGAATTTACAAGAGGTTTAGGCAGTTCGGACATGAATGAGGTCCAGCATTCCCTGGAATTTTTTGCCGAAGCACAATCCGGAAAGAGCAGTGGTGGAGCCGGTGCCGAAGTGGTTAACGAAGCTCTTAACAACCCTGCCACGGCGTCTGCCATCTCAGCCGCTTATGCTAGGCTCAACGCCAGTATGCGGACGCAAGCTCCGACTGCCGCCAATACAAGACCACCAGTATATGGCCCGTTAATGCAACCCAGGCGCGGAAGTGGACATCCTAGGCGTGACCCTAACAACAGGAACCAGATTATTGAAGAGCCGGTTGAAGAGCCGGTTATAAACCAATTAACTAATCGGCCAGTTATAGTCCAAAAATCAAACACCTTGGAAACTGCCGAAGAACTAATTGCCCGTCGAGCCAGAACAATGGGGCCTCCACAAAATCAACCCCCCCCAAACCAGCCTCCACAAAATCAACCCCCAACTGTACCTTAAGAGTATTATCTATCTTTATTGTTAAAATATAGTATAATATACTTGATTTATATTAATCTTTATGCTTATATATATGCATGGCATTACACCGCCGAAGACACGAAACAATAACTACCGATGAAGCTTTGCAAAGAATAGATGAAGCTGACACTCATGCTGAAGTTACGGCTGCTACTACAGGCTTAGTCAGAACTCTCAGCTCGGCTGAAAACCTACCCAATGTTGAAGCTTGGAGACAAGCTAAAAGTGATATTAGCACAGTTACCGACGCCGGCACATCTAGGCATGTTGATTTATTAAACCGGTCTGTCCACGCGATTCCAGCCAAACGGTTAGGCTTTAAGCCTGTCGCCGATGGTAAAGATGGTAAACTTGAACCAATCAAGCAGCCTTTTGTTGATACTTACGCTGATAAAGCAGAATTTGAAGATGATTTAACTTCAAATAGAAAACGCTTGATGGGGGAATTAAAAATGGCAGTTAAAGGCCACCGTCGAACTGTTGGCACTGTTAAAACAATTGTCGGACGTATACTGCCTGAGAGTTTGGGTACCCAGTCTGCCCGACAAGACAGAGTCTTGAGACGAGCAGTAAAGGGTTTGGGTGTATTAGCCAACCTTTCTGACGATAGGCGAGTAAGTGAACTCACGGGTGAACAAAGATTAATCGTCGACGAGGATACGAGTTATGAAAATCAAAAAGCTTTAAATAACATGCGTTATATGGACCAAGCTGCCCGCCCGATGTCCGCCCAAGACCAGGCCATTGTAGATCAATACCGGGCTACTCATACGCCTAGACCAAGCTCCGCACCAGCAATTAAAAACCCGACACTCCCATCAAACGATCCTGGTAATCCCTACTAAATTAAGATCTTGAATTAAGCTAACCCAAGCCAATAAGATCTTAATATTATTGGGGTATTATTTAAATTCTGTTTTTAATGTTAGTTGTTAGAACTGGAATAACATTAACTATGTAGTTTATACTATTCGGTAATGGCTACTTATAAAGTAATTCAAGATATTGAAGCCGAGGACAAACTTATCGGCGCACTAACTTTAAGGCAATTTATTTATGCCGTGGTAGCTATTTTCTTTGCCTATCTAAGTTTCATGCTGATATTAAAAAAAGTATATATAGGGGCTATCCTCTTTATGCCAATTACGGCTGTGGCCGGTTTTCTATGTTGGCCATGGAGCTTAAACCAACCAACTGAAGTTTGGGCGCTTTCCAAAATACGCTTCTTATTAAAACCCCATCGGCGAATATGGGATCAAAGCGGTACTAAACAACTGGTTACCATTACCGCTCCCAAGAAAAATGAAAGAGTTAGAACCAGTGGATTATCGCAGACAGAAGTCAGAAGCCGATTAAAGGCACTGGCTGACGTCATTGATAGTCGTGGTTGGGCAATAAAAAATGTCAATCTCAACCTATATTCTCAGCCGCTGCCACTTGTGCCATCAGAAGATTCTGACCGGTTAATCGACATTGCCAGTTTGCCACAAGAAGTACCAATCATAGACATCCAATCGTCTGATGATATTATGGATGAAAATAATCCGGTATCTCAGCATTTTGATCAAATGATTTCAGCGACCAGCACAACGCGTCATGACCAAATTGTTAAGCAATTACAAGAAGAACTTAGCCGGCAACAAAGCCCATCAGGCACTAAGACAATATCAACACAGCCCAGAACCGATGAGCCGCCGGCTGATTATTGGTTTATGGGCAATGGCACTAAACCAGCCCAAATACCGGACGACAACACTATGTTTGATCAACAGATAGTTGCTCCTTCACCGATAAATTCGGCGATCGGTAATAAAGATGACGCCGATTACAAAGCTAGCCTGATAAAACTGAAAGAAAGTAAAGCGCCTGAACCGGTTTTTGCCAGGATGCGCCATCTTTCACTGCAATCGCCAACCCCCAAACAGTCGAATATTATCCCCTCCCAGCCAGCCATGACACCCCAGCCGAACCCTGCTATACTGGAAAATGTCGGTAATAATGACCTGAGTGTCGCGGTTATTGAACGGCTCGCCAACAAGCAACAACCTGAGCAGCCGCCGGATGAAGTTATTGTACCGTTGCATCATTAATTCCAATTAACCGATATTTTTTAAACAAGGGTGGTTTTATCATGGATCCGAACACACTATACCCGAACCCGAATGCACAGGATATGCCCGCTAATCCGTCTCAAAATCAGGGTGATATACCAGCTATTGATCCTTTGTTAACCCAAGCTCCATCAACTCTACCAGGTGCGCAGCTGGCGCCTAGACAAGCAATCGCCAGCAATCCCATGCAAGCGCCGATGCCCGGCCAACTTTCCAATCCAGCAATCCATGCCCCTTCTAATCCAAATAGCACTCAAAATACTCTGGAAATTGCCGAGATTCGTGACGGTATTGTGATTATTAATGATGGCTCATTCCGCTCAGTGGTAATGGTAAAATCTATAAACTTTGACCTTATGAGTACAAACGAGCAGGAATCGGTTGAGTTCGTTTATCAGCGGTTTCTTAACTCTTTAGTTTTCCCGATTCAGATATTTATTCGCAGCGAGAAAATCGATTTACGTCCTTATATTGACAAGCTTGATCGGATACGCGTCCAGCACGATAATATGCTACTGGCGATGCTGATGGACGACTATATCAATTTTATTGACAATCTCAGCCAGCAAGCCAATATTATGGACAAACGTTTTTACATCGTCGCCCCATATTTTCCAGTGATTAACATTGAAAAAGCCTTTGACCAAAGTAAGAATTTATTTAAGGGAATTGGTAATCTTTTCAGCAAAAAGGAACATCATGTCACGGTTAATGAAGCTGATCTGGAGGTCGCTAAAAACGAACTACGCAATCGTGTTCAAACTATCTTAGCTGGTCTCCAGCAATGTGGAATCCAGGGTTTGCCACTTGATACCCAAGAACTTATAGAGTTGTACTACGATACATATAACCCGGATACTGCCACTCGACAGCAGTTAAAAAACTTCAATGACCTGACAGCTGATGTCGTAACTAAAGGCCAGGGCTATGCGCCACAAACCCACTTACAACAGGAAATCCAATAATGGCTCGAAGATTTAAAAAAACATCCGTCGATCCAGTTTCAGCCGCCCAAATGCAACAGCACCGCGAGCGACGAGAAGTGGGTGAAGCTTTCCAAAAGGGAATAACAGCCTTAAGAGACTTCATTGCCCCTAGTTCAATCGAATTTAACTCAACATACTTTCAAATCGGTACTCGTTATGCTAGGACTTTCTATGTCTATGGCTATCCAAGGCAAGTCTTCACCGGCTGGATGAGTGGACTGGTCAATATTGATGAGGTAATTGATATCTCAATGGTAATTTATCCGGTAGAAAGTCAAGTCGTTTTGGAAAACTTACGCAAAAAAGTTACCCAATTGGAGGCTGGCATTATGTTGGACACCGAAAAAGGTCGGGTCCGTGATCCTGGCAAGGAAGCCGCCGTAATGGACGCAGAGGAAATCCGAGATAAGCTGCAGGTTGGCGAAGAGTTATTTTTCCGTTTGGGTATTTATTTCACAGTTTACGGAACTTCTGTGGAAGAATTGGAATTTGTGTCACACAAAGTTGAATCGATGCTCGGCCAACAACTGGTTTACTCAAAACCGGCCACTTCTCAACAAGAACAAGGCCTAAACAGCACGGTTCCACAATTCACCGACCAGTTGCAAATCCGCCGTAATATGAGCACGGGCGCATTAAGTACCAGTTTTCCTTTCACTAGTGCCGATCTAACTGATGATCATGGCATTCTTTATGGAGTAAACATGCACAATTCCGGCTTGGTTATATTTGACCGCTTCAGTCTTGAAAACGGCAACTCGGTAGTATTTGCCAAATCTGGCGCTGGTAAAAGTTTTAGCGTCAAGTTGGAAGCGCTGCGCAGTATGATGATGGGTACAGAAATATTCGTGATCGATCCGGAAAACGAGTACCAACGGTTGTGTGACGCCGTAGCCGGTGCTTATGTACGTTTAAGTCTAAATTCAAATACTAGGATTAATCCGTTTGACTTGCCTAAAGTTATTGATACCGAAGAGGCCGACAATGCGCTGCGCAGTAATTTAATCACTCTTCATGGGTTGTTCCGTTTGATGATGGGTGGAGCCCAAGCTCAGCTGATCGGGGGCAACACTACTTTAATGCCAGCTCTCAGTCCAGCAGAAGAAGCTGATCTAGATACCGCGCTGATTGATACTTATGCCAAGGCCGGCATTACTAATGACCCATTAACACATACCGCACCGCCACCCACCATAACAGAATTTTATGACACGCTCCTGCACATGGGAGGAAATGGGCCGCAATTAGCGCAAAGGATACGAAAGTATACTACCGGTACGTTTGCCGGTATATTCAGCACGCAATCAAATATTGAGATTACTAACCCGTTTGTGGTATTTAATGTACGCGATTTGGAAGATGAACTCCGGCCGGTCGCTATGTATATTGTCCTTAACTATATTTGGAATCAGACAAAAATGGACCAGAAGCGCCGTATATTGATAGTTGATGAAGCTTGGCAGCTGATGCGCTATGAAGATTCAGCCAATTTCCTGTTTAGTTTAGCCAAGCGGGCTAGAAAATATAATCTTGGCATTACAACAGTTACCCAGGACGTCGAAGACTTTATGGGTTCGCGCATGGGCCGGGCAATTGTAGCCAATGCGTCAATGCAATTTTTATTAAAACAATCGCCAACCGCAATTGATATGTTAAGCGATGTTTTCAAATTGACCGAAGAAGAAAAGAAGCGCCTCAGCCAATTCCCGGTCGGACAAGGATTATTTTTCGCCGGCCAAAATCATGTCCATATTCAGGTTATAGCCAGCCCAACTGAAACCGGGCTAATTACAACTAACCCCGGACCAGTCCAACCCAATAATCAAGCCGGCGAGATTAATCAACCCCAAGGTACAATTGATCTCAATAACCGACTCAGTCCAGGTACCGCTGGAGTGTCAGTGTAGAATTAAAATATGCCTGCAGTCTACGACGATCAGAAGCCCAAAACCGAAGATATTCGCGGCGGCATTTCTCGCAAAGAAGAGTTGGCGATGGAAGAAAGAGCCATCAAGGGCGCCGAAGAAGATCGGCGTCAAAAACTTGCCAAAGAAAAGGAAGGAGCTGAAACTTCTTCTAAAATTGAGAGCAATGATGTATTGGGCAACAAAGAAGCTTCAGTGGCTGGACCGGAAGATGACAATGGCCAGGCAGAATCCGAGTTTGGTTATCATGATGAAGGCAAGTCCCATAAATTAACCAGTAAACTCAAAAAGAAACGCAATAAATATGCTATAGGCCTGGTTGGCGGAGGCTTACTTGGTATGGCTGCAATTATTGCAATCATTGTCAGCATAATCGGCACCCTGTTAATTCCCCAATTGGCACAGCATATTGCAGAATATGAATTTGCCCGGGTAACTAGGCAATTTGCGGAGAGCGCAGAAGAAGTGACTGATGAAAAAATGGCTATGGATGGTTTGACTGATAGTGCCTATACCTCTTTGCGAGACAAATTAGATGTAACCCCTGGTAGCTTAACAGATAAATTAATAACTACTATGAACAAATTCAGTACTGCCAACGCGATAAAAAATCTCGAAGTCAATAATGGCTTTAGTCTTACCTATGCAACCGACAACACTGGAAGGTCAGTGTTGAAAAGCATGACCCTTGACGGCGTTGAATATTCAATTAAAGAACAAAGTTTATTAACAAAATATATTCCGTTTATAGGAACGATAATAGACTTTAAAAACGGGATCACATTTGCTAAAGACGCTGCACCGGCACTAAGAAGCTCTTTACGCCTCAACGACGCCGGAGTGCTTATTCGTAGCTCCGCCGTAAAAGACATTCGGGAAGAACTTGGCATTAATTTGGCGGCATTTAAAATTGGTGAATTTTTGGGCAAGGACCCTGCTCAAGCTAGGTTAGCTGAAGAAAAAGTTAAAGTAAACACTATCGACCGGCCAGTAGCAACAGATAATGCTGTAACCCAAGATATTAAAGATGGTGATGCCGCTGCCGAAGAAGCTGAAACAGAAGCCGTTAAAAGTCCCGCCCAATTGGAGGAGGCTATAGAAAGCGGCGGATTCGTTCAAAATATCATTACTTCCATTGAAAACGCCATAAAAGGCTCATCTTTAAAATCTGTTATAAGCGCCATCAACCCAGCGTATGCTGTCGCTATGCCAGTATGCATTATTTATGACGGATCCTTGGATAATTCCGGTGGTACAATCGATAATCAAACAAGACAGCAACAGGCAGCTTATTATTATATAGAGTCAGTTGCTGACCAACAGAAAGACGGCAGTACTTCTCCTGAAGCGATTGGGGCAATTAATGATGATGTGGACCCACAAGATATCAGTCAATCAATCCCCGAGGAAAGGGCGGCTGGGCAAGTTGTTGACACTTCCGACGAGGAAAGCGCAGAAGCTTCGGCGGGCGGACAATACACGTTACTAAGTACGACTCTGGGCGATGCCGGTGTTGCCGGCGCCGCTGGGGTTGCGGCTGCAATTGATGCTGTCGCCAACAATGTCTGTCCAGTACTAACCAATCTCTGGGCGTCAGCAGCACTTGGAATTGGCAATATTGTCCTTGGCGTACTTACGTTTGGCACATCAGACGCAGAAGAAGGCGCCGCTGAAGCGGCGGCTAAGACAGTCACTGACGAAGTTGAGGGCAACTTAGTTTCTCGGTTTATTGACCGGGCAGTTATAGTTACAAGCCGGGTCGGGAAACTGTTGGGTGATTCTTGGAAAGGAGCGGCTAAATCTGCGGTTGAAATTTCTGGTTTAACACTTATGGCAAAATTAATTGTGTTAGATCGTTCTATGACAACTGAAAGTGGGTTTGCGCAAGGCATCAATCTGGCTAACGAAGCTGATTCTGGCGGCAATATTCAAGCTGGAATGATATCTCAGCAAGTTAATTATGGACGACCAATGACCGCTACCGAAGTGGGTGAAAATAATCAAATCGATCAACAAAACATATCTTATCAGAATAGCCAGAAGAGTATGTATCAACGTTATTTGGCTTTTAGTAATGCCGATTCATTAGCTTCCAAAATCGGGATGACAATCTATGCCGATGCCAATAGTAGTTTTTTTACAAAAATGTTTGCCGATATCGGGAAAATAATTATGCCCTTGAATCTCATCTCCAAAATTTTTGGTTCATTTGACAACCATGTGGCAATGGCTGACGCGGCTGCTAATGCTACTGACTACGGCAATGTTCAGTTTGGTTGGTCAACTGCCGAGGAGGCTCTCATAACTAGCGATCCTAGTTATCAGCCAGTAGAAAATCAGCAAGTACTTGATTCGGCTTCGCCAATCAACGGCCAATCTGCCGAAGATTATATTTCTTCAACATATGGACAATGTTTTACAGATTCAATCGGCACTCTATTGTCTTCTGGTTTAATCCAGCGTGATGATAATGGCGATGTAATCGCCAACCAGGGAACCTGCTCGCCAGACAATTTGGGTCCAGGCAATTTAAATGGCTTAGTTTTCCGGTGGCGACTGTCGATGTCATATAATAATGCACTTACTCTCCTTACTCAGGAAGCTAATGTGTCAAGTGGATCATAAAATGGAAAGGTTAAGATAATTATGCTGCGGCAGTTTATGCGCGTATTTTGTGCGTTATTCTTAGCCTGCTTGGTTATACAAACCTCCCCAGTGTTTGCTCAAGCTTTTAATCAGAGCGATTTAAACAGTCTTATAACTAATACCCCATATTATGACCCTACTGACACTACTTCAACCGGCACCTGTTCCACCTCTACTACAACTAGCGGCGACACGACGTCAACTTCGACGCTAACTTCCGGACAGGATATTTATATTCTTGGTGATTCGATCACCGAGCGGTCGTCATCAACCTATGTAACTGATTTCCGACAAAAAGGCATTACAGCTTACGTTGATGCATCGTCAGGTAGAAGCTTGGGTGGGGGCGGCACTGATGGTAATCAATTAAGTGGTATGGCGGCCATAACTGCCGACCAAGCTCAAATCCAAAAAGCCCAAGCCGTAGTTATTGCTTTGGGAACCAATGGTGGTGACACAGATTCAAGTATCGATCAGGCAATTGCTGCCCTTAATACCAAGGCAGCAGTTTATTGGGTTGACACGATTGCGGTTGGCAGAACGGCTTCGCCTGGAGAAGTTGCATGGGACCAGGAAGAAGTCGAACCAAACAATCAAGCCATCTATAGTCAATCAGCACCGGAAAAATATTCAGTAATACCTTGGTACAATACGGTCGACCCGAGCGGTAATCCACAAAGCCCCAATGGCGCCGAAACCGACGCTAATGGTTATATTGATAATAGTGATGGTCTTGGTGTACACCCCTCCCCAGCCGGAATTGATGCGCTGGTTAATTTAGTAATTAACAGTGTTACTGGAAATGGTTTTGTAGTAACACCCCAAAGTAGCTCTTGTTGTAGTGTGACTGCTTTACCAACTAGCTCTTCGGACTCTAATCTGGATTATGCTGGCCGGCCGATGTTGAACTCAACCCAATTGCAAACTATTGCCCAGAATGAGCCGGTTTATCAACAGGCTGCCGCCAAAGCGGGCATTCCATGGCAAATGTTAGCAACTATACACTTATTGGAAAGTGGCTTGTCTTTAACTAATCCAACCGATAATGCTAATGGCGTATACCAAATTATCAGTAAAAATTACCCAGAAGGACAGCAATTAGACAACGCTGAATTCCAGGCAGAGTCAGACGATGCTGCTATGTTTATCAAAAGTATCGTCAGTGATAATTATTCTTCTAACCGGAATTTGGCCGAAGACACGACAGATCCTGATACTATTAAAGACACGTTCTATAGTTATAACGGACGCGGTTATTCTGCCCAAGCCCAACAAAATGGCTTTAATCCTAATACCCAAGCTTTTGAAGGTTCGCCATATGTAATGAATACGGCTGATGCCAAGCGCGACGTCACTGCTTTGCCTAAGAACGAGACAACCTGGGGGCAATACAAGACTAATGGCGTATTTTTATACCCGGCCGATTATTTTCATGGCGCCTACTTAATCTTTGAGGATATTTCTGGTGATACATCTACTGGTTGTGGGCAAAGTGGGACAGGTTCGTCAGTCGCCCAAGCCGTCGTCCAGTATGCAAAAGCTGAATGGGCGCTATGGCAGCCACCAGACCCAACCATGGTACCCGGTACTGATTTTGGAAAATATACTGGCGGCGCGACCGGCCCGGATGATTTTTGGTGCGCTTATTTTGTAAGTTGGATTTATAACAAAGCCGGCTACCCGCTTCAAACAAATGGCGCCCCAGTAACCGTAGTAACCGATTTAGTGCCAGCCAGTGTTCAACTGCAAAACAACTATGATCCTTCGGGTTTCTTTAGTATTGAGACGGGTGGTAGATTTACCTGGCACGCTGTAAATAGCGGCTACACACCACAACCCGGCGACATGGTGATTCACAATTATCCAGGCTATAATCCCTTAACCCATTTTAATCTAGTTGTTGGGGTAAGTGGCTCAACGCTAACACTTATTGGTGGTGATGAGGAAGGTGGCGGAACTGTTTATACCAACCTTGTAAAAGAGACAGTTGACGCTGGGTCGGCTGGTTGGCAGGGCGATGGAATTATTGGATTTGTATCACCTAATTAGGGGGTAGTATGAGAAAAAATATTAAATCAATTGTCATCTTGGTAATTGCCATCGGCTGCATATGGTTGGGTTACACGATTTACAAAAATGCGCAATTCCATGTTGTTAGTGTCAATCCAAGCCTATCTAAAATCAGCGTATTAACACCCTCTATTGATGTAAATTTCAACGATCCGATAACTTCAAACGTTGTTGCTACGGGCGACTCATTTATTAATAGTGTTCAGAAGATAAGTTCTAAAACAGTTCAAATTGGATTTGCTACACCCTTAAAGTTAAATCAAAAATACAGTATCAACCTGGGTACACTGACCTCCACCAACCACCAAAAGATTAACAATTTAGTCCTAGTTTTTAAAGCTGGCTATATTAATTTTAATAATTTAAGCAAAGCTCAACAGCAACAAATATTAAGCAAAACCGATACTCTTCCACCGTCATTAAACGACCCCATAGTTAGCCACCTGCCATATGGGACGCTTGATTTTAATCTTACGGCTTCACCAACCTACTCAAATGGAAAAACATCACTAGTTTTAAACGCTCAATTGTTAATACCTTACGGCTATCTATCTGACCCAACCGCCGAACAAGCATTGGTCAACCAATATAAACAAGAGGTTGTTCAATATATAACCTCGCTGGGTCTTAATCCAAACAACTACAATATTCAATACACCATCTCTTAGGCAATTATTTTATTAATTATTAGCATTTACTGGGATTATTTTGCAGGTCTGAGAAAAATGCTGAATGACTATATCGGCATCAGTGGTAGTAATAAACGCTTGGTATGGCTTTAAAAATTTAGTCAAGGCCTGCCGCCGGGCGCCATCTAGTTCACTGAATACGTCATCCAACAAGAGTATTGGTTTCTGGTTGTGGGCAGCTTCAATTAGTTGGGTTTGGATAATATCTAAAACCAGCATCAGAGTGCGGACCTCGCCCCTTGAAGCCTTAGTTTGAACATCAAAGCCATTAAGCATAATCTGCAAATCGTCGCGGTGCGGCCCATGGCTAGTAAAACCCCGTTCAATATCCCGATCGATCGACGATTCCAGACGGTGCAGCAATTGCGAGCCATATTGTTTAATTGGTAGATGGCTGTCGTATACGAGCTGAAGCGACAATTTTCCGCCAGACAACTTCCGGTACAAAGTTTCGGCTGATTTATTCATTGATTCCACTAGTTCATGCCGGTTCGTGGCAATTTGCTCACCCAGTTCGCTTAAGCGGATATTCCAAACAAACAGCTGTTGGCTGGCAACTAACTCGCCTTGTCTTAACAAATTATTGCGCTGGGTTAGAGCCCGCTTATACTGTCGCCGCAATGAGCCATAACCAGGTTTTAGTTGTTCTAACAAGTCATCCAAAAAATTTCGTCTTAGTTCCGGCGAACCGGTAATAATCAGTACGTTATTTGGTTCAAACAGGACTATTGGTAGGCGACGCGCAAAACTTAGTCGCCGGTATGGTTGATCATTAATTTTAAACTGTTTGCTGGCGCTATCGCCCTGGCGTTCTAAATAAGCTATGCGGATATCATTCTTGTCGCCATGGGTTTCCAGCCGGGCAGTATCAGCCTTGTTATTAATAATCTCAGCCAAACTGTGCGTCCGGTAAGAGTCACCAATGGCAATGAATAAAATCGCTTCCAGCAGATTGGTTTTACCGCTGGCATTGGGTCCGACAACAATATTAATACCGGGTGAAAATTCAAACGATTCGTTATTGTAAGAACGAAATTTTTCCAGATGGATATCGGTAATCATACCCACTCATTTTAACTTTTGAGCGGCATAATTATATGGAGATAATTTTCGTTAGCCGGATCTTTTAAGAGCGACGGCTCCAACTTGCCATTAAAACAGAAGCTGATCTGCTCGCCGTCAAAAGCATGCAGGCCATCCAATAAATAGCGCGAGTTCAAAGTAATGCTGCCGCTGCCGTTAATGCTAGCAGTAGCGCTGGCGGTATTCTCGCCCAGCTGTGAAGCGACTGAATGGATATTAACGGATTGGGCTGCTTCATCAACTTTCAGGGTTATACTGCCGGCGGTTTCCCGGGCAAATAAGCTTGATACTTTGGTAATATTTAAGAATTCTTCCCGGGCTAGGGTAGCAGTAACTGAGAATTT
>Ga0181530_10002947_pt1 | contig 19576 bp, 17 predicted proteins | sample PEATcosm2014_Bin_42_FD_119769 | JGI IMG/M metagenome (GOLD analysis project Ga0181530, IMG submission 119769) | Peatland microbial communities from MTU Mesocosm Facility, Houghton, MI, USA - PEATcosm2014_Bin10_60_metaG | ecosystem: Environmental > Terrestrial > Soil > Wetlands > Peat | place... | reverse complement strand
GTCGCCCGCCAGGGACACAAAATTCTGCCGCTCAACATCGGCGATCCGCTTAACTTCGACTTCCAAACGCCCGCCCACATGATTGAAGCCGTCTATCAAGCCATGCGCGACGGCAAGAATGGATATTCTCCGTCTTCAGGAATCACAGAAGCGCTCGATGCCATCCGCGGCGAGGCGGCGCGCAAGGGAATCGCCAACATTCAAGACGTTTTCGTCACTTCCGGCGTCAGCGAAACGGTCGATATCTGCCTGACCGCGCTGCTCAACTCCGGCGACAACGTGCTGACCCCGTGCCCCGATTATCCGCTCTATTCTGCCGTCCTCGCCAAGATCGAAATCGGACGGAACGCGTATTACCTGAACGAAGAAGACGGCTGGCAGCCCGATCTCGACGACATCAAGAAAAAAATCACGCCGCAAACCCGCGGCATTGTGCTGATCAACCCCAATAACCCGACCGGTTCCGTCTGCACCCGCCAGATGCTCGAGCAGATTGCGGAACTCGCGCGCCGCCACAACTTGGTGATTTTTGCCGACGAGATTTACGACAAGCTGATCATGGACGACGACCCCCATGTTGCCATGGCCGCCGTCGCGCCCAATCTGCCCGTCATTACTTTCGGCGGACTTTCGAAAAATTACCTTGCTCCCGGATGGCGCATCGGATGGGGCATTGCCAGCGGCCCAGCTTCCGCCCTCAAGCCGTATCTCGAAGGCGTGAATAAGCTGTTGAGGGCGCGCCTCTGCGCCAACCATCCCGAGCAATACGCGATTAAGCCCGCGCTCGAAGGCCCGCAAGACCACCTGATCGCGGTGAAGCGCAAGCTGCGCAGCCGCCGCGATCTCACCATGAAGTGGTGCGCCGAAACTCCGCGCCTAAGTTGCGTCGCGCCGCGCGGCGCTTTCTACGCTTATCCGCGCATCGACATCCCCGAAAGCGACGAGGCGTTCGTCACCGAATTGATTCGCCAGAAATATGTCACGGTCGTGCACGGCTCCGGATTCGGCCAGCGCCAGGGAACGAAGCACTTCCGCATCGTTTTCCTGCCCGACGAAAAGACGCTGTCTTCCGCCTACGCGGCGATCGCCGATTTCATGCGCGAGCGCTACAGGTAGGAGTTTTTCACGTGTAGAGACGGAGCTTGCCCCGTCTTGCCGGAGTCTCTGAAAACGCGGAGACGCGGCAAGCCGCGTCTCTACAGGAAATCACCATGCCCTGCTACACCATCTCCGTGCCCCAAAGATCGTGCAGGTGCACGATCCCCAACAACCTCTGATCACCCTCCACAACGGCCAGCGAAGTGATCTTCATCTCTTCCATGCGCGCCAGCGCCGTAGCTGCGAACTCCCGCGCGCCTATCGTTTTCGGAGCACGCGTCATGCAATCTCCCGCTGTAAGGTCGAGCGCATCCTTGCCGCGCTGCTCGAGCAAGCGCCGCAGATCGCCGTCGCTGATCACCCCCAGCAACCGATCGCCGAGCAAAGGATCGCCCTCGACCACCGCCGTCATTCCCAACTTCTTGCGCGACATTTCGTAAATCACGTCCGGCATCTTCGTCCCAGCCGTCACCCGCGGGACCGCGTCTCCCGAGTGCATCAACGTTTCGACCCGCGCCAGCCGTTTGCCCAGCTTCCCGCCCGGATGCAGGTTGGCAAAATCTTCTTCCTTGAACCCGCGTTTTTCCGAAAGCGCCACCGCCAGCGCATCGCCCAGCGCCAGCATGGTGGTTGTTGAAGCGGTAGGAGCGAGCCCCAGCGCACAAGCCTCCTGCGAAATCGAGCAATCCAACGCCACATCCGCAGCCGCCGCAAGTGTAGAAACCCGTGTAGAGCGGGCGCCCACACCCGCTAGGCTTTCAGCCATGTCCTCGCACGTCATGCTAATCAGCGGAACCTGCAGCCGCTTGATCGTCGCCAGCAACTGCAAGATTTCTTCCGTCTCGCCGCTGGCCGAGAGCGCCAACACCAGATCGCCGCGCACGATCATTCCCAGATCGCCATGCAGCGCCTCGACCGGATGCAGATACAGCGCAGGCGACCCAGTCGAACTCAGCGTAGCCGCAATCTTGCGCGCAATCAGCCCGCTCTTCCCCATCCCCGTCACGACCACGCGCCCCCGGCAACCGAACATCAGTTCGACGGCCCGGTTGAAGTCCTCAGCCATCGGCCCCGCCAGTCGGTCCGCCAGCGCCCGCAAAGCCTCCGCCTCAATGCGCACCACGTTTTCGCCAATGTGTTTCATGAAGGTGAAATGTTAGCAGAAGCCGTGGCGCATCGGGTGAAATCGCTATTTGGTCCGTAGCTGGCCTATCAGCTTGTCACATTCCTCCACGATCTTGTTGAGGCCGTTTGGGTCATTTAACTGCGGAAGAGAAATCCAAAAATCACGAAGCTGTACTGCGGTGTTCAGTGCCGCCGAGTAGTGTGTTGTTTCAAGTCCGACAATCAACTCGTAAGTCTTGCCATATCGCTCTCGGAGCGGTGCGTGGGGTCTCATGTCTTCATTCCACCAACCTTGTGAAAGAGAAGGCCCGGTGGATTTCCAGAACGCCAATTCCTGTCGCAAGCGGTCGTTCAATTCTTCACCTACACTCTCACCACCTGCCTGGACAAGCGCCTTGACTAGCTCTGCCGCTTCGTCGGCAAAAGCGGGATCGTCCAACATTCCACAAATCGGCCGCACCGCAGAGGGCCCTGACTTGCCCAATTCTTCGAGCGCGAGCAGTTGGGCTGGAAACAGTTCTGAACGCACATAGGGTTTAAGCCCCTCTGCGCGCTCCTCTCCGCTCTTCGCGGCGAGGACCGTTGTCATATTCTCTTGAATGCCGACAATCTCCGCCACACGGTACCGCAGTTTCTCCTCGGAATCGGGCATAACAAAAAGGAGGCTGGGGCCCGGATTCATTACCTGCGTAAAGCAATACAGCTGGCCATCGTCTATCCACACGGCAGAGGCTTTCATATCATTCATTGTGTCGGAAGGGTTCCATACGTGACGTTTTGATTTGTCCGTTCCGTTCTTGAGCGCTTGTCCATCGGCGCTGGTTTTCAGAAAGAGAACTACACGTGAACCCACCGGTTGCCTTGGAATCAGTTCGGAAACCCCACTAAGGGCGCCCGATCCCCATGATTTCGGATATTGGGAAAGCGAAACTGCAGTTCGGTAGGGCCTCAGCTCAGGGATGGCCAACCGCTCACCAACGCGCAGATCGCCCTTCCATGATTCAACAACTTCAAAGGTTCCGTCGGTAGGTGTCGTGACGACCAGCACAATGTGTGTGGCGTGCCAGGATGAATAGTCGACCGAGAATGAGGGGCGAATCGCTGGGAAGGCTGGATGCACCAAAGCCGCAAACAAAATCAGGGACAAGCGCAAACGGAATATTCGCATCGCGTCCCTAATCTTAGGTCGTATTCATCAAGAATGCTATATCAGGCCAGGGGAAACTGGCGTTTTACCAATGTCCTCACATGGCCTATCCACCATTCCCCTCCCTGCTACAATCGTCTTGGCTCCCCAGCGTAGCCAAGCGCATGAAATGCCCCTTTTGCGGATTTGAAAACGACAAGGTCGTGGATTCGCGCGAAAGCAAGGAAGCGGATTCCATCCGCCGCCGCCGCGAATGCCTCAAGTGCGAAAAGCGCTTCACCACTTACGAGCGCATCGACGAAATCCCCTACATGGTCGTCAAGAAAGACGGACGCCGCGAGCGTTTCGACCGCCAGAAAGTTCTCAACGGACTCATGCGCGCCTGCGAGAAGCGCCCCGTACCCATCAGCAAACTCGAGCAGATCGTCAATGAAGCCGAGTCGTTCGTCATCGAATCCGCCGAGCGCGAGCGCAAAACCAGCGAAATCGGCGAGCTCATCATGAACCGCCTGCGCCGCTACGACAAAGTCGCCTACGTAAGATTTGCCTCCGTCTATCTCGACTTCAAGGACGTGCAGGAATTCATGACCGAACTGAAAGATCTGCTCAAGGCCAAGGACAAAGATAAAGACAAAGACGCGCCCGAAGCAAAAAGTAAGACCCTGAAGATGTGATCTGCGTTACGTGTTGGGACGGGAGCCCTCGTCCGTCCAAGCCGAGCGGGGATCGAGCGACACGCTTTTGAGTTGTCATCCTGAGCGAAGCGAAGGACCTCTGCATTCTGCGGACGCCGGCGAAATGCATAGATCCTTCGCTTCGCTCAGAAGGACAAACTGAGGAAGAATTAAGAATTGAAGTTCGGCGTTCCACTTTCACCACGGGCCGTTAAGGCAACCCCAGTCTAGCCCGTCCTCTGCTAAACTATCGCGTTCAGAGAAACGTACCGGCCACGTCATCGCCGGTTTTCAGGAGGGCCATCGTTATGGAGAAGGGCATCGAAATTCCATACCATCGCGGACTGAACCGCTTCGCCGTCTTCACCGCCTGCGCCACTTTCCTCCTCATCGTCGCCGGAGCGCTCGTCACCAGCAATGACGCCGGCTTGTCCGTGCCCGACTGGCCGACCAGCTTCGGCTCCTTCTACAAAATTCCGCACATGGTGGGCGGCGTCCAATACGAACATGGCCATCGCATGTTGGCGGAATTCATAGGGCTGCTCACCATCATCCTGGCCGGCTGGACATGGATCGTCGAAAAGCGCCTCTGGTTGCGCCTTCTGGGACTCGCGGCGCTGACGACCGTGATTATGCAAGGCATCCTCGGCGGACTGACTGTCTTGTTCTTTCTGCCCGCACCCATTTCCACCGCCCATGCCGCCCTGGCCCAGACCTTCTTCGCGATTGCGGTTGCGATTGCCGTCTTCACCGGCCGCCGATGGGTCACGGAACAACCGCGCACCGAATTCGACCGGCGCCACCCCGCTCTTTTCACCTTGACTCTGTTCTCGATTTCGATGCTCTATCTGCAACTGGTTCTCGGCGCCATGTTCCGCCATCATGGCCTGAGCTGGTGGCCGCATGTCATCAACGCAGGCCTGGTGGCCACCGTGCTCTCGTGGACGGCCGCGCGCGCCATTTCCGCCTACCCGCAAGTGGACGCCGTCCGCCGCCCTGCCATCGCCATGCTTTGGCTGATGGTCGCGCAACTCTGCCTCGGATTTCTCGCTTTCATCACTCGCGTCACGTGGGGACGAAACGCCACACAACCCGAACTGCCCATGGTCGTCTCGACCGTGCTCCACGTCGCCGTGGGAGCGCTGCTGCTCGCCACCACCGTGGTGCTAGCCATCCAAGTCTGGCGCCATGTCCCCGTAGCTTTCGAAGAAAGAGTTCCCGGACAAGGTCAGAAGCCCGTCGCCGCGTGAGTGTTTTCCACGTGTAGAGACGGGGCTTGCCCCGTCTCCTTTGGACGCAGCGAGGGAGACGCGGCAAGCCGCGTCTCTACGAGAACTTAGATCGCCTTTAAGAATGACGCTTCGCCGCCAGATGATAATCGCCGCGTGCGCGTCGTAGAATAGCTTGTGACCACAAGACCAACCGCGCTCGACCTCGGCCCCTCCGCCCAACCCGCAGCCCCGCCGGTCATCTCCGTCCGCGACCTCGTCCATCGCTACCAGGACCGCACCGCGCTCAACGGCGTCTCGTTCGATGTTCGCCCGGCCGAGCTTTTCGGACTTCTCGGACCGAACGGCAGCGGCAAGACCACTCTCTTCCGCATTCTTTCCACGCTCATGGTCCCCACCTCGGGCAGCGCCACCATCGCCGGTTTCGACGCCGTCCACCAGCCCGGGGCTTTGCGCCGTCACATCGGAGTCGTCTTCCAGGCGCAGAGCGTCGATCTCAAACTCACCGCCTACGAAAACCTCTGGCATCAGGGACACCTCTACGGCCTGCGCGGCTCCGAACTCAAGAAGCGCATCGCCGAAATCCTCGCCCGCGTAGGCTTACTCGACCGCCGCGCCGATCGCGTCGAAACTTTTTCCGGTGGCATGCAACGCCGCATCGAGCTGGCCAAAGGACTGCTCCACCATCCCGAGGTTCTGCTCCTCGACGAACCCACAACCGGCCTCGATCCCGGCGCCCGGCGCGACCTTTGGCAATATCTGCAAATCCTCCGCGATCAGGAGCGCGTCTCCGTCATCGTTACCACGCACCTCATGGAAGAGGCCGAACGCTGCGACCGCCTCGCCATCCTCAACGAAGGCAACCTGGTAGCGCTAGGTACACCCGAAGCTCTGACCCGCGAAATCGGCGGCGATGTAATTCTGCTCGAAGCGCGCGATCCGCAGTCGCTGGCCGACCGAATTCGCGCCAAGTTTCAAGTCGAGGCCACCGTCATGGACAACCACGTCCGCCTCGAAATTGAACACGGCCATCGCTTCGTCCCCGACGTAGTCGAAGCCTTGCCCGGAGAAATCCAGTCCCTAAGCGTGAGCAAGCCCACGCTGGAAGACGTCTTCATCCATCGCACCGGCCACCGCTTCTGGAGCGAAGACGCTGGGCCAATGCCCGAAACCGGTAAAAAGAAGGCCAAGAAGAACTGAACCACCGACGCTGCTAAACTAGAACCAATGTCCACGCAATCCGCGACCTTCCCCGCAACCGCCCCCGCATCCGCAGGAATTCTGCTGCCCGCCTTCACGCTCTGGTGGCGCGAAGTGGTGCGCTTCTATCGGCAGCGCGCGCGCGTGGTCGGCGTGATCCTGTCTCCACTCTTGTTCTGGATCGTGCTCGGCAGCGGCTTCGGGACCTCATTTCGTTCCGGACCAGGCGCCGGCCAGCAGCACTATCTGGATTATTTCTATCCCGGCACGCTGGTCATGATCGTGCTCTTCACCGCGATTTTCACCATGATGTCGGTGATCGAAGACCGCAACGAAGGCTTTCTGCTTTCGGTGATGGTGGCGCCGGTGCCGCGCGCGGCCATTGTTCTGGGAAAAGTTCTGGGTGGCACCACCCTCGCCACCATTCAGGGATTGATTTTTCTGGTCTTCTCGCCGCTAGTCGGCATACACATGACGCTCGCCTCGTTCGCGCTCATCGCGCTCACCGTTTTTCTGGTGTCGTTCGCCTTGACCGCGCTCGGCTTCGCCATCGCCTGGCCCATGGATTCGACGGCTGCTTTTCACGCCATCATCAATTTATTTCTGATTCCGCTGTGGCTGCTTTCGGGAGCCCTCTTCCCTCTGTCCAAGGCTTCAGGGTGGATTCGCTGGATCATGTACGCCAATCCGCTGACCTACGGCGTCGAAGCCCTGCGCACGTTGATGTATCCCGAAGCACCCAGTTCGTTCTCATTCGCCTTCTCGCTGACCGCCTCCATCTTGACGTTGGTCCTGTTCGCGCTATTTATGTTCGGATTGGCCTTCGCGCTGGCGAACCGGAGGACGACGAAGCCGTCAGCGTAAAAGAATTTGGTAATGTTGTAATCGGGTAATCTGGTAATTCAAGAACGAAAAGGTCGCTGGGTTTTAGAATTACAAAATTACCCGATTACCAAATTACAAAATGCCCTTAGACATTCTCGCCCTGGCCGCGCACCGCGATGACGTAGAGCAAACCTGCGGTGGAACCCTGCTCAAAATGGCTGAGCGCGGATGCCGCACGGGCATCCTCGATCTCACGCAAGGCGAGATGGGGACGCGCGGCACCAGCGAAGACCGCGCTCGCGAAGCCAGCGAGGCGGCGCGCATCCTGAAAGTTTCCTGGCGTCACGCGCTCGATATTCCCGACGGGCGCGTCGAAAATACCTGGGAGAATCGCCTGAAGGTCGCCCGCGTAATCCGCGAACAGCGACCGCGGGTGCTGATCCTTCCCTACTGGGAGGGGCGCCATCCCGACCACTACACCGCTTCGGTGCTCGGTTACGAAGCCAGTTTCCTGTCGGGTCTGGCGAAACTGGATCTAGCTGTCAGCTCTCAACCTGGAGTTCTCAGTAAACCCTCCGCTGCTTCGTCCACGCCTCATCGTCCTTTCAAGATTATTTACGCCAGTCTGTACCGCGACGTACGCCCGACGTTTGTCGTGGACATCACCAGCCAGTTTGAAACGCGCTTCGCAGCCTTGATGGCCTACAAGTCTCAGTTCACCGACCAGGACGCCGGCAGCGGAATCTTCCCCGCGCAAAAAGAAATTCGCGCTCGGGTTGAATCCATGGCTCGCTATTATGGCCTGCTCGGCGGCGTCACTTACGCCGAACCGTTCGTGCAGAAGGAAGTCGGACTGGTGGATGATGTGATGGCGATTCCGGTGAAGTCGATCTGAGGCGAACCGCCCGCGCGCCCTTTCTCGAAAAGCGCGAGTAGGGGCCCACCCCCGGTCCGTGAGGTCAATGCTCTTCCGTCATTGTTCCAAAACAAATCTTCCAAGACAATCGCTGCGTCTTACTTCACCGTTCAAGCGGCCACCCGCCAGCACCGCGGGACTTGATGTGCTGGCGGGTGGAATTCGCCGACTCAATGAACGAGATTGAGCTGCAAGACCGGCTTGACGACGTGAACAGGAGGACGGGCATGGACGAAGACCTTCACGGCCGTCTTATCGTTCAAAACCGTGGTGTCGAGCGTGCAATCGTCGAGCAGAGCTTGCACGGTTATGTGGGCCGCCTTGCAAGCCGCGAGTGCGGCTGCGGATGCCTTCGGATCGAGATCGCTGGCAAAGAACGACTTGTCGGGAACGCCGAACTTGATCGTCGTCGCCTCAGTAAACAACGACTCGTTCGGTTGCACCTGCCAGCTGTTGGCGTAGGTATGGTAGAGATCGGTGAAGGACACCGGCTCCTTCAGCACCACTCCGTTACGCGTCGCAAGCTCCTGGGCGTTTCCTTTGGGGTTGCCCAGCAGGCCGAGCGCCTCGGTCACTGGCGAATGACCCAGGCCCACCGACACGTCGATCCAGGTGCTGTTGAGCGTGGCACTCACTCTGTCGCCGCTGTCGCTGGTTATGACATACGCATTGCCATTCCTTGTGACCTGTACGCCAGTTGGCAGCAGGATCGTCTTGCCGTCGGCCAGATCGTTGGCTGCGCCATCGATAACAAGCCTTGTCGGCTCGATGTAGAGGGCGACACGAGATTTGCCCATTTGCGTGGCAACCGCCTTGTTGACTGCGGCGTTCGGCCATGTCGGCGCGCCCGACGCTTGCCGCGTTTGCACCACGAAGTCCGACCCGTTGTGCGCCAGCACGAAGTCTCCAGACGCCTGGAAGTCGTAATGCAATCCGTCGAACGTCGTCAGATGGGTATCGCCCACGCTGGTCGCGTCCGCGCACGTTGCCGCCCCGCCGGCAGGTGCGGGGAAACTCTCCCAGAATAGGAGCGCCGGCGCCGCCCCGAGCACTGCGACAGGAGCGGTGTTGCCCAGCGTCAGGTTGTTCGTCTCGCCGGTGAAGCCTTGCTCGTCACACGCGGGCCCGAGCGAAGTTCCGCTGTCCACCGCGGTGCGCACATGAAGTGTCGATCCGCTGTTGAAGTTGGCCTGGTCTCCCCCGCCATCGCCAAACACATTGAACTCGGCGATCTGCCATTGGCTGCCCAGATCGGGGAAATAGTTGCCGCCCGTCGCCGTATAGACTGTGCTACCCACGGTTACGGAAATGCCATCCGGGCTGGACCCGACGGCCGCGTCGCCGGTGAGTTTTAGCTGGCCCAGCGCAGTGATCGGCTCAGATGGCGCGGGCGCGCTATTCGCGCCGTTGACCACGCAATAAACCGGGCCTCCGCTCGAGAACGAAAATGGACACCATCCGTCGCTAAAGACCTCGCCTTGCACGCAGCTGGCGCCTCTTGGTTTCGGGCATTCTGTGCCTGACGGACCGTAATTCAATAGCCAGTACTGGATGAACCCACTTCCGCCAGAGGAGTAGACGAACTGCTCCCACCCCTGGCACGACCCTGGATCCGGAGAACCGCTGCACGCCGATGTCGTGATGGGCTCAGTATTGAGCTGCAGAGAATAGGAGTTCGGACCATCCGCCGAACTCTCGCTGGTCACACCAACCACGCTGTCGAACGATCCCTCCGCTTCCGAAATGTGGCCTGTTACGTCGGCGGAAAAATCCACGCCATTCCCCACGGTGACCGGTCGGATCCCATGCTTCGGCGGATATGGGCGGCGCGGCGCCGTTTTACATGCAACTTCCCGCCACGCTGTTTCCGGATAGGCAGCCGTAAAACACCCCCTCTTGGGCCGCGCCGCCTTGAGAATCGTCTTGCGCCAGCTTTCCCGCTCCACCACGGTTGGCAGTCGCTCCACCACCGGCGGCTTAGCCTGATCCCGCTGCGCCATCTGCGTTGGAGCCTGCGCCAAGAGCGTGGGCGAGTTATTGGCAGCCGGCGTATTCATCTGTAACTGGTTTGGAGAAGCAACGTTCTGCCCCATTGCTCCCGAGCAAAGCAATAAGACCAGGCAGAGAGTGGCCACACTAACCACTATGCGGTTCGAGTTCTTCATGGAATTCTCCCTTCGGTTGACTCAAATTAGTTAGTTAGAAACCTAGGGGCCCCTTGCCGTATAAATGCAGTTCTATAACGAAGTTGAAGTTATTGAAATGACCCACGCACGGCTCGCGTTGATTCGTAGCCTGTCCTCGGGCCTGATCACCGAAGAACAGAAAGATCACGCGAGAAAGTGACGCCATTATGCCCCGGTTAGATGAAATGTCAAGAAAAATCTTTGATATCTGAAGCATTGTCGGCCCCGGCTGGACTCGATCCTGCATAGTCAGATTAGAAAACTCCGATCCTATTCGTTGAACGACGGGCCCCTGGAACGCAGCTTAGGCGAAACGCTCAGCCTTCTTATGGTAGGCCTCAAAGTGGGTGCTTACGCTCCATCGAAGACAAGTCGCCGCACTCGCATTTGCACGCCACTCTACACTCTTACCGGATAGTCGGCAATGCGCGCGGCCCTGGCGGCCTCTGACACGAGGCGAAACCCGCCGGCTTTTCTTCGACGCCGAATCGAAACCGTATAATATTCAGTTCGTGATCTTTATCGTTTCCGCTGCGCCCTGGGAGATCATCATGTCTACTCATAGCAAGCCAAAAGCTGCCTCATCCGCCACCTCGACCCAAATCAAGACCCGTACCGAATCCGACAGTATGGGGAAGATCGAAGTGCCCGCTCACGTTTACTGGGGGGCGCAGACCGAGCGTTCGCTGCTGCATTTCAATATTGGACGCGACACCATGCCTCCCGAGCTGATTCGCGCCTTCGGCACGCTCAAGAAGGCTTGTGCGCTGGTCAATCAGGACCTGGGCAAACTTTCGCCCGACATCGCGAAGCTGATCGCGCAAGCCGCTGACGAAGTCATTTCCGGCAAGCTGAACGACCAGTTTCCCCTACGCATCTGGCAGACTGGCAGCGGCACGCAGACCAACATGAACGTGAACGAGGTCATCTCCAATCGCGCCATTGAAATTGCGGGCGGCGAGATGGGTTCGAAGAAGCCCGTCCATCCGAACGATCACGTCAACATGTCGCAGTCGTCAAACGACACGTTTCCCACGGCCATGCACATCGCGGCGGCGGAGCGGGTGAAGAACGCGCTGATCCCGGCGATCAAGACCGTGCGCGATGCCATCGCGGCCAAGGCCAAGGAGTTTGAAAACGTGGTGAAGATTGGCCGCACGCATCTGCAAGACGCCGTTCCTCTGACCTTCGGGCAGGAGTTTGGCGGATGGGCCAGTCTTTTAGACCGCGACATTAAGCGGCTGGAACAGGCTCTGGACGGCCTCTACGATTTGGCCATCGGTGGTACGGCCGTGGGCACGGGGCTGAACACGCATCCGGAATTTGCCGAGCGCGCCGCTAAAAAGATCGCCGAATTGACGGGACTTCCCTTCCGCTCCCATCCCAACAAGTTCGCCGCGCTTTCCGCCCACGATGAGATCGTATTTGCGCAAGGCGCGATGGCAACTCTGGCCGCGTCGCTGATGAAAATCTCGAACGATATTCGCTGGCTCGCTTCCGGTCCGCGCTGCGGCCTTGGCGAACTGGCGATTCCGGAGAATGAGCCGGGATCGTCCATCATGCCGGGCAAGGTCAATCCCACGCAATGCGAAGCCATGACGATGGTTTGCGCTCAGGTCCACGGGGCGACGGCCGCGGTAGGATTCGCCGGATCGCAGGGTAACTTCGAGCTCAACGTGTTCAAGCCAGTGATCATCTACAACTTCCTGCATTCAGTGACGCTGATCACGGACGCCTGCCACGGCTACGTCGAATACATGATCAAGGGCATTGAAGTCGATCGCGCCAAGGTGGACTGGTACGTAAAGAATTCGCTCATGCTGGTCACGGCCCTCGCTCCAAAAGTGGGATACGACAAAGCAGCGCAGATCGCCCACACCGCCCACGTCGAGCACAGCAGCCTGCGCGAGGCGGCGTTGAAATTGGGATATCTCACAGGCGAGGAATTCGATCAACTGGTCAAGCCGGAGAAGATGACGCGACCCTAGAGAACGGCAGAGAAAGTTCGTAGCCTAACTTTCGTAGGATGACTCGGACTGTCATCCTAAGCGAAGCAAAGGACCTATGGATTCTGCGCCGAGTGCTCAGGTCGTTCGCTGCGCTCAGGATGACACCCCATACTGATGCCGTAATTCACGCGATTCCCAACATCTGGTTGAAGAATCCCACGACATATTTCCAGACAAGATAGTAAATCGCAATCACGACAAGGAACCAGGGAGCGATCAAAAAATACGGGATGCTGATCGCATGAAACCAAGTGAAACCGTGCGCGCCGATCGTCAGGAACCCGCCACACGCGGCGGCTGCAGCTCCCGCCGGAATCATGATTACTGGCAGCAGCACGCCGTGTAAACCGATGGACAGATGCCGGTGCGGTCTGGAACATACATAGACAATGTTCCAGAGGCCAAACAGATTCGGCACCAACGCCATCGGGAAAATGATGACACGCTCAATCGGAATGGGCACCTGCAGCACGAGGCGCGTGAGGATAAATGCAGTCAGCACGACCAGCAGGCCCAGACTGGGCAGGAAAATGCCGGCCATGTAGGCACGAAGATAAGGATGCGTGTTCATACTGTCCTCCTAGTTAAAGATGCAAGTTAAAGGTGCAATTACAAGTGATAGAGCAACACCGGAATCGCTCCCGGGAATAACGCCAGCCACGCGGCCACCGCCGCGAGCAAGGCCCAGTCAAACCAAGGCACCGCGGAGCGCCGCGCATCATCACCCATGCGCCTCAGCATCGCGGGCCAGAGGTCGCGCCGGGGCCCAGCGCCCGCTTGCTCGCCGAGTGGTGGCAGCGACTTTTTGAGTAATTGCCCGATTCGTTTCTCGTCTTGTTCATTCATGGTTCGATTCCTTGTCGTTTCAATTCTTTTCTCAGCAGGCGGAGCGCCCGAAAGACGCGCAATTTGACGGCCCCAACGGAAATCCCCAAAGCCTCCGCGATTTCCTGGTACGGTTGCTCTTCGATCAGCGCCAGCGTGGCAGCGGTCTTGAGCTTAGGCGGAAGCCGGTGGAACGCGCACGTCGTCTTCCGTCGCACCTCCTCGGCGATGTCGGGGTCCGGCACTGGCGGCGATGCCAGATCGCCGGGAAGTTCAGTTTCATGCCGCGCCGTCCTCAGGTGATCTAGCGCGGCATTGGTAGCAATGCGCCGCGCCCACGCCCCGAAGCTGCGTTCGGGATCGAAGCGGGCGTGCGCGCAGTGGATGCGCCAGAAGGTTTCGATCGTGAGGTCCTCGGCGGCCGCCGGATCGCGAACGATACGAACGATCCATCTGTAGACCTCGCCCTGATGCTGGCGAAACAGCGCTTCGAAGGCGTCGAGGTCACCGTGACAGAACTGCCTCAACACGTCGGATGGCTGTTCCAGCACCGGCATCTTTACCCCCTTCTATATACATTTACGACGCGGAGCCTTAAAGGTTACAGATTTGTTGCGCGGCCTCAAGTCGCCAGAGGATGCCGCACCGCCCAGTCAGACGCTATTCCAGAGGACACGGAATTGGAGAGGATCTTAGTGCTTCTTCAGAAATCGCCGCCGATTGAGGTGGGTCGTGGCCGTCGGCTCGATGTCGTCGTACTTCAATACGCTGATCGAGCCATCCACTTCCAGCACCGCCAGCGCCGCTTGTTTGTAACTGCCGACGCCGTGCTCGCGCAGCGCGCGTTCCAGTTCATCCATGCTGACATGCTCTTTGGACATGTGCGATTGGATGAGCTCGCCGTCGTGCACCAGCAGGCTGGGCTGTCCCTGTATATATTTCCGGAAGCGGCGGTTCCCGCCGGAAACCTCGGCCACCAGGTAGTTGAGGATGAGGAGTGTAGTTGCGGCAATGGCGCCTCCGGCGAGCGAGGTGTCAGGGCCGGTCATGGCATTCTGCACGGAATTTGAAAGCAGCAAGAGAAGCACCAGATCGAACGGAGTCATCTGGCCGACTTCCCTCTTGCCGCTGATCCGAATTCCGATCAGCACGAGGCAGTAGATGACTCCGGTGCGGAGCGCGATTTCAACCAGCGTGTGCGCGTTCGCGGGCAGCATAGGAAGGTTCGAGGTTATTAGAGGTCAGAGGTTAGAGGTCAGATTGCAGATGTGAAACCCCAGGATCGCCGACCACTTGTTGCGTGATGGGTTTTAACCTCTGCAATCTGACCTCGAACCTCTGACCGCCTCACCTACTGCGGCGTAGCGGTGACCGGTATCGGAGCGTTCTTCGGCGTGGCTAGATAGCCGGTAACCTTGTTCTTGTCCACCGTCCAAACGACGAGTTCAAACAGCATGTGATCGCGCCCGGTGTAGAACTGCACCGGCTCGCCCTGGCTTCTGTCTTTCTTCTCGATGGTTTTGTCGTCGGCGGTGACGTCCACCGTGTACTTGCCCTTTTTCGGGTCTGTCTTTTTGAGTTGCAAACCCACGGTCGAGTAGGCCTGTGAACCAGCGCCTTTCACCAATGTGAACTCGTAGTATTGGCGGTCGCCCTTGTGTTTCAGGGCTTCGAGATCGCTGCGTGTGTTGGCGATCAGCCCGCTCTGCACGTTCAGGTCGCCAACCGTGCTCTGCAACTTCGCGATGGTCGCCTCGAGCGACGCCTTGGTCGCGGCCACGTCGGTTTTCACGCCGCCAACGTCGGTCTTTACGCCGCCGACTTCTCCCTCAACGGCGCTGACATCTTTTTTCTCTTCCGCCGCCTCGGCCGTAAGACGCGCCGCTGCAAGTTGCTGGGCGTGTTGCAACTCCGCCGATCGCGTCGCCAATTCTTTCTTGGTCATGCCCAACTGCTGGGCCAGGGCCTCGGAATCCGATTCCGAGGAGTCCATGCGTTTCGACAAGTCGTCAATTTGCTTTTGACTGGCGGCTTGATCCTGCGCGACCTTTTGCAGTTTGCCGTGTTGACTGTAGATGAAACCCGCCGATGCACAAACATAGACAACGGCCACGATGATGAGAATCCATTTGCCGACGTTGCTTTGCGGCTCTGGCTGATAAACTTCTGGTTGCTCGCCTTCAGGCATAAGTGTAGGTCTCCAGTTGAAGTAGGCTGTCCACCTTATTGTTTGCGAGATATGGGCCGCTGTCAATTGCCATTCAGGTTCAGAACCGGAAGTACATTGCGGCGCTGACCTTTGCCGCGGCGGAGAGACGGCGCGGCCTGTCGGGTATATACTGAGACGTTTTCGGCGATCACTTCACTGCGCGCGCGCAGCGCGCCAGAAAGGCTTAAGAGTATGGCTTCTCCGGCAGTCGATTTTGCCCGCAAAAACCAGCCGCGTTTTCTCGACGAACTGAAGAATCTTCTCCGCATCCCCAGCGTCAGCACGCTCGATGAACACAAAGGCGACATGCTGAAGGCGGTCGAATTTGTGGCCGCCGAACTGCGCCGCATCGGGATGGAAAATGTTGAAATCGTCCCCACCCAGGGTCATCCCCTGCTCTATGCCGATTGGCTGCATGCGCCCGGCAAGCCCACCGTCTTGATGTACGCGCATTATGACGTGCAGCCCGCCGATCCCGTGGACGAATGGCACACTCCTCCATTTGAACCGACCGAGCGCAACAACAATATCTATGCCCGCGGCGCGGTGGACGACAAAGGCCAGCTCTGGATGGAAGTCAAGGCACTGGAGTGCCTGATGCAGGCCAACGGAGGCAAGCTGCCCATCAACGTCAAGATCATTTTTGAAGGCGAAGAAGAAGTGGGAGGAGAGGCGATTGCCGAGTATGTCCGCAAACAGAAAGCGAAGTTGAAGGCAGATTTCGCACTGGTCTGCGATACGGAACTGTTCGCGCCCGAGCTTCCCACTCTCTGCGTCGGACTGCGCGGCCTGGTTTATACCGAGATCGAAGCCTTCGGAGCCAAGACCGACTTGCACTCCGGTGTCTATGGCGGCGCCGCGCCGAATCCGTTCTTTGCGCTGATTGAGATCATCAGCAAGATGAAAGACGCGAAAGGCAAGGTGCTGATCCCCGGCTTTTACAAGAACGTCAAAGCGCCCAGCAAAGACGAACTCAAGGCGTGGAAGCGGCTCCCGTTCAACGAAGAGCATTATCGCAAGACCGAAGTCGGCTCCAAGGCTCTGACCGGCGAGCCGGGATTTTCGGTGCTCTACCGTACCTGGGCGCGTCCCACGCTTGAAGTACACGGCATGCCCGGAGGATTCGTGGCTCCGGGAGCGAAGACGGTGATTCCGGCGAAGGCGTCGGCAAAAGTTTCCATGCGCATGGTGCCCAACCAGGACCCGGACGACATCCTGAAACGCTTCACCGCATTCGTCAAGAAACACACGCCCAAAGGCATCGAGACCAAGATCAAGGTTTGGAGCAAGGGCCCCGCAGGCGTGGTGGGCACCGACAACCGCTTCATTAAAGCGGCCACCGAGGCGCTGCACGACACGTTCAAAAAAGAGACCGTGTTCATCCGCTCCGGCGGCTCGATTCCCATCGTGACCGATTTTCAGGACGTTCTGAAGATCCCTTCGGTGATGATGGGCTTTGGCCTTCCCGACGACAACCTGCACGCTCCAAACGAGAAGTTTCACATCCCGAATTTCTATCGCGGGATTGAAACCATCTGTTTGTTTTTTGAGAAGCTGGGCTAAAGACCCATCATCGCAACTCGAGAACTCACGGTGAAAGTCGGGGAGAGATGCGCCGAGTTTCTCTGGCATTGTCCCTGATTTTCGCCTGGACTTTTTCGTGGATTTCCCCTGTTTACTCTTCAGGCATTAACCCACCGGAAGGTACCCCCCTGCCTTCGGTATATTGGAATCAAGGACTTAGGAGGAAGTTCCCGCCAAGTCTTTGGTTTTAAACGACTTGCTACTAAGGTCTTCCAAAATCAATAACTTAGCTTTAAAACTTCACCTAAAATGGGTTTGGGGCAGTTTCGAGGGGTATCTTGGCGAACTGACACTCGTCGAAACTGCCCCAAACTTATCTCTATTGTTGGGGGGTGCGAGACTTATGTCTAGATAATCTTGTGATGATAGAAATCAGAGGGCCCACCCAAGCTAGGCTTGGACGGTGCATCCTCGGGAGGCAAACTAATGGCGGTTGCCAGGGCTATTCGGCCAACTCGAAATTGTTTATCGAAAAACAAAAACAAATTATTGATATACATTATATTTTTATTGACAAACGATAAATCATGACCCATAATAGCGTTTCGTTGGAGGATATATGAACTTGGTTGGCCCGAAGTCAATTGCTTCAAAGCTCCATCTATTGGTCAAGGTGGCGTTTTTTCTAGCAACTGCGGGTGTTCTGCTGATGTTATTCGCTCCAATTTTTCCTTTACGTGATCAACATCATGTGTCGTTTGATGTCCAAAGTGGACCATTGCGTGTCATCTTCGATATGTTTCGAGGCACCGAGGCGCGATGGTGGATCTGGGTTATGGAGCTCGTCTCACGAACCTGCCATGCTGTGGTTCTTTACTTGCTGATGCGAATTCTGGAACCTGTTGCAGCCGGAGAACTGTTTCACGCCAAAACGCCGAATCGCTTGCGGATGATGGGCTGCGCTGTCATTATCAGCTCCCTTCTGCGAACGTACTTTTGCGCCGCCTTGTTTAACTTTTGGGCGTTCAACGTATCAGGTACACATGTCTCCTGGACGATCGATACCGATGCGATCTTTATGGGAATCGTGCTCGTGGTACTCGGTGAGGTTTTTCGTCGCGGCTACGTACTCAAAACAGAAAGCGAACTCACTGTGTAGGTAAGGAGCTATGGGAATTCGTGTTCATCTCGACCGAGTCATGCTTGAACGGGGCATCTCTCTTACGGAACTTGCCGGGCGCGTCGGAATTACGCTGGCGAACCTATCCATTCTGAAGAGCAACAAGGCAAGGGCCATTCGATTCTCCACGCTCGACGCTCTGTGCGAAGAACTGCACTGTGCTCCGGGAGATATTTTGAAGTATGAGATACGCGCCGAAGACACGGAATGAATCGCAGCGACCCTCTGACAAAGACGACGGCGGGTGATCTGCCCCAGCCTTCACCATACTTTGGTCTTCATTTCCGATAAAGGGACGTGGGTGGCGCATCCTTGCGTGTTTTCAACGGTGGGCGGTGATGCCACTGATCGCGTCATGCTGGTCATGCCTGGCAGACTACATCGTTACTACGGCGCCGATCCCCTGCTCTTTATCACAGGTGCTTGTTATCGCCGCCTGCGGCTTCTACGTTCGGCACGGAGCTACGCCCGAGGATCGTCGGTGGAGCAGTGATCGCTTCTAATTTCTTGGCAAAGTGGGGCCGGTACGGGTGAATGAGGGATGGGGTGAGGCTGGCGAGAGCAGCTCCGAACAATCCCAAATGAAAAGGGCCGCAGCGATCATCGCTGCGGCCCTTCGCATTATTTACAAGTTGGAAACTGGCTGCTGACGCTACCTTCTTCCGCGTCCGCCGCCACCGCCGCCGTGGCCGCCACCGTGACCGCCTGGGCCGTGGCCTCCCGGACCGCGCCCTCGTCGCCGGCGATTACGATCGCGATCGCCTCCGCTAGGACGGCCCTCGCGCCCGCCTTCCGGACGCGCTACGCCCGGCTCGACCGACGCTACCACTCCGTCCACGCGGTTGAAGTTCGGCTCGTCATCGGCATCGAACTCCGCGCCGCCTTCGATCACCGCCGTGGGCGTGCCCTGCGGCACTGCAACTGCCGCCGATCCTGGCTGTGAAAAATCCCCTGCCTCGTCGGTTGGCGGAAGAGGCGGAGCGGCTCCGCCCATTTTGGCGCGCTGCTCCTTCAGGATTGCCTTGCGCGACAGCTTGATGCGGTTGCCTTCGACGGCCAGAACTTTCACCAGTACCTGGTCGCCTTCTTTCAGTTCATCGCGCACATCCTTGATTCTGTGTTCGGCGACTTCGCTGATGTGCAGCAGGCCGTCCAAACCAGGCAGAATTTCGACAAACGCGCCGAAATCCGCCAGGCGGCTGACCTTGCCGAGATACGTCTTCCCCACCTCGGCCGACGCCGTCAGGTCTTTGATGATCTGCAAAGCCTTGTTGGCCGCGACTTCATCGTTCGACGCCACGTTGACCTTGCCGGAATCTTCCACGTCGATCTTGACGCCGGTCTGCTCGATGATGCTGCGAATCATCTTGCCACCGGGCCCAATCACGTCGCGAATCTTATCCACCGGAATCTGCAGGGTGTAGATACG
>Ga0181530_10002941_pt1 | contig 19598 bp, 16 predicted proteins | sample PEATcosm2014_Bin_42_FD_119769 | JGI IMG/M metagenome (GOLD analysis project Ga0181530, IMG submission 119769) | Peatland microbial communities from MTU Mesocosm Facility, Houghton, MI, USA - PEATcosm2014_Bin10_60_metaG | ecosystem: Environmental > Terrestrial > Soil > Wetlands > Peat | place... | reverse complement strand
TGCGCTGCTTTCGTGGCGCCGCGGAGTGCAAATTCGGCATCAGCCATTTCATCCTCATCGATAGCCTTAATTTCGTCTTCGAGCTCTTTGGAGGCACGCGAACCTATCTTGAGCTGCTCGACCATCCGGATTACGTTCGGCAGGCGGTGGATTTCGCGTATCAGCTTAATCTGGATGTACAGCAGACTTTCTTTAATGAAATCCCCCTGCTCGAGGGCGGGACGTGCAGCAATATGGTCCAATGGATACCGGGACGGATTATTTCCGAAAGCGTCGATCCCTTTCATATGACGACCGTCGACTATTTCGAGCGCTGGGGGAGAGAACCGGTGGAGCGGATCTTCGCCGCATTTGACGGCGGCGCGTTACACATTCACGGCAACGGTCGGCATCTGCTCGAGGCTGTGTCATCCCTGCGCGGCCTTAAGGCCGTTTTTTTGGGCGACGACAAGGACATCCCCACGGCCTTCTCGGTGCTCGCTGAACTCAAGCGACGGACGGGGGACTTGCCTCTGGTTGTACAGGCTCATTTCCCTGATTTCGTAGCCGCTCTTGAAGGTCACCGCTTGCCCGGCGGCGTCCTCTACAAAGTTGTAGATGTCCCTGACCGCGACACTGCGAATCGCCTGATGGATCGCGTGCGTGTCTATCGAGTTTGATTCCACTGACTCTACCCTGCCGCTCTCATTCAGCATCGGTGGACGGGGCGTCAACTCGTGCGTGAACACGGAGGGTCAGCCTCCTGCAGGCGTGAGCCTTCCGCGGTGGAGGCGAAGTTTGCTGACGGGACTTTGGCAGCGTATCGTCGGTGTGTACCTGCCAAGCCCTAGAACCTCAACACATTATTACTAGATCGTATCGCTCTTGGGTGTTAAACTTATTTGGCTTGAGGCACAGCGGCGGCTACACCCTGACTTCCACATAGTGACGATCTGGTATCGACTTGGCGATCCAGGGTGGTGTCATTTTGAACGGTGCTTCGAGATTGAAGAACGTGAAAATCGAAACTTCCCAGATAGAAGCCGTCAGTGCCGTTGTATACCGTGCTGGGGTTCTTCTCCTTAGAGGCCAAGCCAAGGTCTCCTGGATGCTGAAAAAGGACGGGACGTTTGTCACCGCACTCGATCTTAGGACCCAGAAGCTTATGGAAGCAAAGATGAGACGGATCTTCCCGGAATACGCATTCATAGGGGAGGAAGATCCTCGAAGCTGGGCCAGGGCGTTCAAGCCTCAATGCAGGATTATTGTCGACCCTATAGACGGCACGGGGCCTTTCGCCCGCGGATTGAACTACTTCGGAATCTCCTTAGCGGTAATCGATGAGAGCCATCTGCCACTCTTGACAATAATGCATCTCCCAGGGCTAGCGAAATGGTGTGTTGCGTCATTCGAAAACCAAGTGGCAATTCGACATCGGATTACCCGCCGTGGCAACTCCGTGCGGATCTCGAAGCATGAAATGTCGCCGCCGATGCGGATGGATTGGCGCATTGAAGACAGTTTCACTTACCTAGGCTCGGACGCCCATCAGCAACTAGATCTGGCTGGCTACCCGGGGAAGATTCGAGCCCTCGGCTCCACAGTGGCCCATCTTGTGCTCCTCGCGGACAGGACGCTCGATCCTGCCGCCGTCATTCTCACCCGGTACCGGATATGGGATGTGGCGGCCGGTCTTGCCCTGGCACTCGCCAATGGGCTGGAGGTTCGTAATCTGACTGCCGGAACTGACATGCAGCTTGGGGAGATCTTCGCGAGGGTCACTCAAGTTCCACCAGCGCTGATGGTCGGCCATCCCAAAGTTCTACGTGCCCTTGCTCGCTATGTGCGTGTTCGCGGAGGATAGCCCATGCAAGCAGCCGATGTCGGGGCAACACACATTTCGTCTCTCCGGCCGCAACTGCTGCGAATTGGTGTCGGAAAGTCCAATCGTCATGAATATGGGAGAGAAAATGGCTATTTCTAGAGCGCTGGAGATAGTGAGCGGTCTGCTGGCTAACAGGTATAAGGAGCCGGGGCGGGCCGCCGCGGAGCGGCTTCAGCGCTGGATGTCCGGCTCTGTGCCCTTCGCTTACCCGGAGGAATTGGCAAAGCATTTCTCGGAGGAGCATCTCCCTTTACTGTTCGAATCCTTCCGGCAAGAATTGCCGTTTGGAACGGGAGGGCGACGGGGGCCCGTTGGCTATGGCCCCAACCGAGTGAACCCCACCATGATCGCCTTGACAGTCCAGGGCCACTGCAAGTATCTGCGCAACGCTTTTCCGGAGCGAAAGGACCTTGCAGTGGTGGTGGCGAATGATGTGCGCGTCTTCAACGATCTCCGCAAGGTATACGACTTCCTTGCTGAGCGGCATCCCCTCCTGGGGGTTTCCTCGCGATCGCTGGCCAAACTAGCATGCCAGATCTATGCTGCAAACGGCTTTATCGTTTACCTCGAGCAGCCGGAAGCTGAACACGCGGTGGTCAGCACGCCCGAACTCTCCTTCCTCATCGGAAAGTTAGGCTCGGCGGGAGGAATCAATCTCTCCGCGTCTCACAATCCTCCCGACGATAATGGCATAAAAGTATATGACGAGTACGGGAGCCAGCCGGTCGCCCCCAAGGACCAGGAGCTTACCGATGCTATGGACGCCTTCCAAGATACGACGATGATGCCCTTTAATCAGGCCTTGCAGGAAGGCAAGATTCGGGCTATACCCCCAGCGTCCGAGAAGGAGTACGTTCTGACCTACACGAGGCTTTACAACGGAACCTACGCTCCGGAGTCCGACGATCCCATTGTATACACGCCACTCTGCGGTTCGGGGGATTCGTCAGCGGGTGCTGTCCTGAGGGAATTGGGATTTCCGATCTTTGTGCCGAAAGACCAGTATCCGGATGGAACCTTCTCCGTCATCCCGTTTAGAATCCCCAACCCCGAGGTACCTGAGGCCACCGAGCCTGCCAAGAAATTTGCCGAGGCCCAAAAATCAGGGATTGTTCTGTGCAGCGACCCCGATGCGGACCGGGTGGGTTTAGAAGCCAGGCTCGCCGACGGTTCCTGGTATCACTTTGATGGCAATCAGATCGCGACGATTCTCTGCTATTTCCTGATGCTCGACCCCAAAGGGCCGCAGCGTCGGGGGCTAGTGATTGAAACCTTGGTCACAACTAAAATCCTCAGGCCGATCGTCGAGAAGGCTGGAGATTCATGGCTGATTGACGATCTCCTCGTCGGTTTCAAGTACATCGCGAACGTGCTCAAACAGTTACAGCGGGAGGGGTGTTACCGGGGTATTTGCTGCTCCGTCGAGCAACTTGTGCTCGCGGCGGAAGAAAGTCACGGTGTTATGGTTGTCCCGAGCATTCGGGACAAGGATTCGACCCCCGCGTGCATGTATCTGGCTGCCCTTTATCAGAGGCTACGCAGAGAAGGGCGAACCCTGCTCGATTATTACTTGCAGATTCTACAAGAGCTCGGACCCTACGCCGATATTAGCCGCTCCATCCTGATGGCTGGGGCTGAAGGCGAATCCAAACGCGACCACATTATGAAATCCCTGAGGGACTCCCCTCCAGAGGCGTTGGCGGGGCAAGAGGTGACGCGCATCGTCGATCACCACGACCAGGAGGTGTTCGGCCCGTTCGTCAGCAAGACCGATATGCTCCCACGAAATGTCATACAGTTCTTTACCTCGGACCTGATCATAACCGTGCGCCCCTCGGGAACGGAGCCGAAGTTGAAATTCTACTGTCAGCTGTTGCCTGGCTCGAATCCGCCAATGAGAACGGGCCTGGAACTGCTGCATGAGACGCGAGCCAGAGCAGAGGCCAAAGGCAAGCTGGTATACAACGAGCTGTTGTCGTGCATCGGATTGCGCTTGGAGGACGCGGGTTTGCTCCTACCCGATATCGTTTACCTTGAGCAGAAATTGGAATTCGAACAGCACACGATACCTCGACTCCGGGAAGCAATCGCGAGCAACAGGTTTCAGAGCCTAAGTGAGCTTTTGGATTGGCTCCGCCAGGAGGTGGCGGCGATGACCCCGGGAGCCGACCCCTTGCCGGCTCTCAAAGGCCCCATGGGCTCGCTTTGTCGCACCTGGGCCAGGGAAGGCGTTGTCAGCCCGCTGCTCGCGCAATTGACGAATTGGGCCGAGCATGATCAGCGTTAGGGCGGCGAGGACCGGCGGAACTTGCAGAGTTCCGTGTAGCTCAGTGCCTCTGCCCAACGATGCACCAATAGCGAGGGCAGAACGCTTGGGCAATTCTCGATTGAGGGCTTTCTTACCAAACTTGGGGAAGGAGTCCTGAGGGCATATGAATCCAGAAAGCGCCAAGTCTCCGAAAGCCGTTCCCGCTGCCGATGTGCTCACCCACGACGAACTGCAAAGGATGAACGCCTATTGGCGGGCAGCAAACTGCCTGTCGGTCGGGCAGATCTATCTTTTTGAGAATGCTGGAAGAGTGGATGAGGAGCTACAAGCCCGAAGAACTCTTCGACGAAAACGGGAAACTGAAAGCGGAGCCGGCGGAGCTGGCGCCCAAGGGCGGACGCCGCATGGGGGCCAGTCCTCATGCTAACGGAGGGACGCTGCTGAAGGACTTGGTGATGCCCGACCTTCGCGATTATGCCGTCAAAGTGCCCAAGCCGGGAGACGCTGTCGCCGAAGCTACGCGCATCATGGGCGGAATGCTGCGCGATGTAATGAAACTGAATGCCGAGTCGAAAAACTTCCGCGTCATGGGGCCGGACGAGACAGTGTCAAACCGTCCGGGCGCCCTGCTGGAAGTAACCGATAAGGTCTTCATGGAAGAGGTATTACCTACGGACGACCATCTTTCTCCGGACGGGCGGGTGATGGAGGTGCTCAGCGAACACCTGTGCCAAGGCTGGCTGGAAGGATATCTGCTCACGGGACGCCACGGCTTGTTTTCTTGCTATGAGGCTTTCATCCACATCATTGACTCGATGTTCAACCAACATGCCAAATGGCTCAAAGTGACGCGGCACATCCCCTGGCGGCCCATTGCTTCCTTGAATTACCTGCTCACGTCGCACGTCGGGCGGCAGGACCACAACGGCTTCAGCCATCAGGACCCGGGATTCATTGATCACGTGGTGAATAAGAAAGCGGATATCGTCCGGGTCTATCTGCCTCTTGATGCGAACACCCTGCTTTCGGTTACCGATCACTGCCTGCGCAGGCCGGCGATGTCGTCGACCGCGCGCCGAGGCTGCAGCGCTGGGGCGCCCACTTCAGGCAGCTTCTACGCAACAAGCTCATCGAGCACAAACAATACATCGGGCGTTACGGCGACGACATGCCGGAGATCCGCGATTGGAAATGGCCGTATTGAGGTAACGCTTCGGGCCGCCTCGTCCGCCCGAGGGCGCCGCGGTTCTGTAACCCCGATCCGGCTGCCGGAGGGTGGTTTTCGCGCACAGAATTTCTTGATTTACAGGAAAGAAAAGTGAGATAATGAACGTGGTTAATCCCCTTCGATCAAGTCGAGCAGGGTGGGTAGGACGAACTCCGAAGACGAAGTAGGGTCAGTAGGACAAACTCAAGAGAGGAAACCCTATGCGAACATTGCGTCAAATGCTTACGGTCTTTGTTTTGTCCCTTACGGTTTTACTGCTGGGAGCCACGCCTCTCCTGGCCAAATGTGCACATCTGAAACTGAAGGTAGCCCCTAAGGAAGCGTACGTTTTTGTGGATGGTATTCCGGTCGGGCCGGGAAGCGGGGTCATCTGGGCCGACCCAGGCGAGCATACGCTGGCTGTTTACAACTACGGATACAAGCCCTATAGCGCCAAATTCACGGCAGAGAGCGGGAAAACCACAACCCTGTCGGTGACGCTGGAGCAGATTCCCGGGACAACCCCCGGCCCTTGGGGACGGATCGAGCTGAAGGGCGGGGCAGGCGGCGCAGTGCTCTTGAACGGAACTACGCCGGACTATTTGGTGGGCGACGTGGGTGAGACCAAGGGCGGGAAGCGGCGCCTGCTGGTGCCACCTGGCGACTATCAACTCACGGTACTGGGCTGCTGCTCAGGGACGCTCTATTCCGGGCCGATCACGGTCGGGGAAGGCCAGGCAACTATTATTCCACTTGCCAATCCGGGAGGGAAAACCAACGGCGACTTCGCGGCGGGGAAAACCCTGGGCGCTCTGCCACGCTTCCAGGCAGTGGGTGCGGCCGTGACCATCGCGGTGGCCAAGCCGACGGCGCAGATGTCGGCTGCTTCCTCGACGATTGACTGCGGGGCCTCGACGCAACTCAATTGGTCTACGACGGACGCTCCCAAGGTCGAAATCAGCGGGATCGGAGCGGTGGCCGCCTCCGGTCAACAATCGGTGCAACCCAACCAGACGACCGACTACAAGCTGACGGCCACCGGGCCGGGCGGCATTGTGACCAACGACACCTCGGTGAACGTGAATGCGAACATTCAGAGCACACTGAGCGTGGAACCGTCTCAGGTGCGTTACCACAAAGTCGGAGACAAGGTCGACGAGCAAGGCAGCGCCACGCTCACCTGGAACGCGCCTGCGGCTAGCAGCGCCACGCTGGATCCACTCGGATCCGTGTCGCCCAGTGGCACTCGCACAGTTCAGCTCACGCCCACCAAGTCGGACGTGGGGCCCGTTGACGAGACAGTCACCTACACATTGCACTCCTCAAATGCTTGCGGCGGCTCAGACACCAAGACCGCCAGCGTGCACATTGTGGGGTCGATTGAGTCGGGGCGAGAAGCGCAGGCGGAAGTTCTCGCGGCCAAGCTTCCTGGCAACAGCATCTACTTCGCAACCAACCTCCCCACCAAGAACCGGCCGGAAGGCGGCTTGGTTTCAAGCCAGGAACAAGTCTTGCAGCAACTTGCGGACATCTTTAAACAATATAATTCGCTTCTCCCCGATGCCCACCTGATCCTGGAGGGCCGGGCGGATCGGCGCGGATCGGTGAAATACAACATGGCGCTTTCACAGCGCCGTGCTGACCGCGTCAAGAGCTTCCTGGTATCACAAGGACTCACCGGCGGGAACATCGAGACAAAGGCTTTCGGAAAGAGCGAACAGATGGATTCCGCGACCGTGAAGCAGTTACTCGAACAGATTCCCAACCTTACGGATCAAGACCGTAAAAACGTGCGCCGCCGGCTCCCAAGGTTTGTACTGGCGAACAATCGCCGCGTGGACATCGTTCTGAGCACCACGGGGAAGAGGTCGACGCAATACTACCCGTACACTGCGACAGACTTGAAGCAACTTCTCAAGTAGATTTGGAATGGCAAGTTGGGACCCGAAGAGCCTTGAAGGGCGCGCGCAGTGAGTGCTTGAGGCGTGCGCCCTTTCGTGTCGCTGTTTTTTCGGGCTTAAATGTTGGGCAAGGCTGTAGAACGGTTTAGGGTGCCCCTGGTTTTTCATCCAAATGAGTAAGTAACCGTCCACCCAGCTCACACTGTTCAACTTCAGAAACCGTGCTCGCCGGGGCGCACAAGATGGCCCCGGCGAAGCCACACGTCTTCATTTCGTCGAACCAAGCTTCGGTTCACGCAGCAGCACATTCAGGTGGTCGGAGTTATAGGGGAAGTAGCGGTGTGACGTTTGGCCTGTGGCAGTGAGGCGAACGTCTACTCGGCGATTAACGGTCATGCGGAAAACAGCGAGATTGCGGCGCACACACTTTCGCTCCTCCGGAGTGATGTTGGAGTTCCGGCTCCGCAGGAGTCGCCGGTGGTCTTCCCTCCCAGGTTGGACAACGGGATAATGGTGGCTTGGCCTTCCCCGACCGTAGTCGGCCGGGAATAGAGCGTTCCGGATTTGCCAATTGTGGAATCGGACTAAGGGGACGGGTCGATGGGGGGGGCGTTCTGATTTGGTGAACCGGAAAAGAAATCCTGGTCGATGAATGCGCCGGAGGCCTCCATGAGATGTTGAACGACTTCGTAGGCTTTCGATTGGCGCAGTTACGATTCCAAGCCGGGCTTGGCTTCCTCGAATGTGTCACACGTTTTTGCTCGACCTTTCGATCTTTATGATGGAAGGCAAGGTTCGTTTGGAGACGGACGCCGTGCATAGCACGTACCGTTACAGCATACCTGGCCTGGGGCGCAGCAATGGGAGCCGCAGCAGACCGCGCTTGGAGCGCAACACTGGCCGTGGCAGCAAGCGTGGCCGGGCGAGCAACATTGAGTGCCACAGCAGGTATCCGTCTTGTGACAGCAGTGGTCGGTGCAGCACTGTTGGGTAGGCTTCCAGCAAAGCCCCCTACCGCAGCAACTCACAGACGCTGCGAGCTTAGGCGGGAGGCAAATTTCCATTTCGCCGCAGCACGTCTCAGACGGGTCGCAGCACATCCTGCCGCATCGGACCATGCCGCGTCCACACGGCAGTGAATCCTGCGCGAGAGCACGCGAAGTCCTCCCTAAACCCAAGTAGGCTAAGATGCCCCCACCTACCATGTTCACGGCCAGCCGTAGCGCCTTGCGGCGTGGAATAGAACTGGCTATAATTCGAGATAGGCCATCAGCAAGAGCATCCATTCGTCACCTACCCTAGTGCAAGAATGGTAGTTCCTTCCGCAACGTCGCGTTCGCTGCGGACGATCTTAGACGCGCAAACGATATTTACAGCGGGTGGATTATAGCTCATCAAGATTTCAAAATCCACTGCCTTCTGGAGCCCATACAATGAGGTTTCTCTCCAGGCCCTATTGGGTCTGTGAAAGGCATAATCCAGAATGCATTGCGCCAGTACGGACCAGAGCGGCTACGGGCAACTCGCTCCGGCCGGAGGCGTGTAGGGACTCGGCTCGCCTTCCTGGTTCGCAATTACGTTCAATGCGCAACCTACCGCGTTCGACGCCGCGGCCGCTGCCGAAGCTGCTGACTCAGCCGCCGCCGCCGTGGAAGTTGCCGCTGCTGCCGCTGCCGCCGCCGCTGCCGCTGCCGAAGCCGCATCAGTCGCATTGGTGTTTGCGTTCCCTGCGCGGGACACTGCTACCCCTGCCAACACCGCTGCCGTGCCTGCGGCGGCCGCAGCCACGATGGGCCAAACGCCTGCGCTGCCACCGCAGCAACGCCCCGCTGATCCACCGCCTTGCGGCGCCTTCATCTGCGGAGTCACCGTCAATGTCTTCCCTTTGGCAACATTCACCACCTTGCCGTTGCCCTCGTCGACGCGCAACGCACCATCCTTCGCGGTGACGATGACCGTGCCATTCAGCATGGCCACTTCACCCAGCGTTTTGAAACCGGAAACTGGAACCACGGAGACGTCGCCGATCTTCATTCGAACCGGAGTTCCGGACACATCGTGGAAGACGGAAACGTTGCCTTGGCCCAGCAGTACTGTTACCTCATCGGAATCCCGCAGGAACGAGGCTACGGTGTCACGGCCGAATACCATGCGGCTCGCATTCCCCAGGGCTACCACGGCCACGCCATCTTTCACCTGGAGGCTGTCACCACTGAAAAGGGTTGTGTTAGGAAGAAGAGTCTGGCCGCCCACTGTTGCGTTCATGGTGCCCGCCACCGATCCGACGACCGCCGATCCCGCAAACACCGGCGCCACAGCGACCAATCCCAGGAGGATCAGGTACAGCGAAAAACGCGCGATGCAATTCCTGCTCAACATTATTGGTTCTCCTTTTTTGTGGGCCAGGATAGCGGTTGCCTGCCTGGCCAACCGTAGCCCCAGAACAGCGCTTTAGCTTTCAACCGGTCTGCTGACTCGCCCCGTACCCAGACCAGAGCGAGCCAACTTCACCATCGGCAGACGTTACAGCGCCCTGGCCAACCTAGGCGGAGGGGATCGGACCACCTTCACCTCCACCAGTGACGGCGCATCGCCCCCCTGCACATGTAAAGTCTGCACTAACGGGAACCTGGCAGGGCAGCAGGGTTCTGGTTTCCCGCAGGTTCGCCAAAGAACTCCTTGTCAATCACCACGTGGTACTCGTCCTCAATGTGCTGGACGACAGCAGACGCTTTCGACTGGCGAACTTGCGATTCCAAGCCGGGTTTCGCTTCCTCGAATGGTATCGTACGTTTCTGTTCGACTTTGATAATCTCAAACCCGGAGGGGGTGGCGATGAGGTCACTCACCTGGCCGGGAGAGAGAGAGTGCGCCGCTTCGATAATCGGCGGAACAACCCTGTCGGGATGAATGACACCCATGTCCCCGCCGGAAGCAGATGTAGTGGCGTCCTCCGAATACTTTTTCGCCATCTCTGCAAAGTCAGCGCCAGCGAGGATTTGCTTCCGGATCTCTTCAAGCTTTTTTCGCGCCTCCGCGTCAGGCAAACCCGGGTGAGAAGGGTCGTCAGACTTAAAAGTGGCATTTTCCGTCCTGATCAGGATGTGAGAGATGCGAACCTCTGCAAAAAACTCTTTCTTTTTCTCGTATAGGTCCCGCAGTTCCTGATCGTTGACCGTTATGCCTTCCTCAATATGTTTTTGCTCGGCATCAGTGAGGATACTCTCGCGCGCAATTTCGATGGCGCGCACCACGTCGGGATGGTTCGCCACTCCTTCCTTGACCGCCTGAGCGGAGAGTATTTTCATACGAATGATGTACTGAGGCAAAAGATGTTTCCCCGGCCCACTGTAAAATTTGCGGTATTCAGGAGGCATTGCCGCGATTAACCGTTCGAAGTCCCCATCAGTGATTTTCTCGTCGCCGATCGAAATCACCACCCGCTCGCTTGCGACCGACTTGTTGGTGGCCGGCGGTACAGTCGGCGCTTGCGGGCACGCCGACAGGACGCAGGCGGCATACAGCAGGAAAGCTGTAACAGGTGCAACTAAACGCGCCATTCCTTTGGCCTTTGAGGGATTTGGACCGCAGGCCGGAGTCACTGCACCGACTTACCGGTCGTGTTCTGCTTTGAGTTCTCCCTCGGTGGGGGAACCACGTATCCGAACACGGACAAGTAAGTGGTCAGATTGCCCGGGTCCGTCTTAACGACGATGGTCTGAGCGTAGTTTAGCTGGAATCCCTTCGGGTCGAACTCAATGTCAAGTTCGCCCGACTCACCCGGTTTGAATTCCTTTTTCTCGACCTTCGCTCTCAGACAATCACAGAATGTGTCGATCTTGCTTAGCGTAACCGTATGATCCGAGGTGTTGGAAAATGGAAACCGGACCACCGTCACCTGTCCAGGCTGGATCCTGCCCATCATGTACCGGTTGTCCTTGAATTTCAAATCCCCGGGTGGTGTCTGACTCTTCTGGACTCCGGCACCGTTGAAAAGCGCCTTCATATCTCCCTCTTGCTTTGTCGAACCGCTCACCACGAGATACCAGAAACCATCCACCCACTCCCATGAAGTCTGGCGGGGAATGGTCGTCGGAGAGACCATATGAGGCACAATAACCTGCATGCTCACCACGACCGTCGCCTTCCGACCGCCGGGTTCCAAACGCACCGAATCCACCTTAAAACCCAAAAATCCGCCCGCCTTCTCCCGGCGGAAGGCCTCTTTCGAGTCGGGAGTGACATAGGCCTCAGCTTGGTCCATGCGCCCTGATTGCAGGAGCTGGTAGAATTCCTCGGCCCGCTTGCGAAGACTGTCTTCTCTTGCCTTTAAAACTGAAGGCGCTATCGCCCCAGACTCACCCCCAGGTCCGTTCCGCTGTGGCTCGACCGGAACTTGAGCCACCGCTCTCGCGCCATACCCTGTCAGGATGCAGAGCGAGGCCACACAAAGGAAAGCGCGAAGCTCAATGTGTCTCCGCGCCTCAAAAGTCCAGGGTATCCTCAAAACCAGTTTCATGCCTTTTGTGTAACCCTTCCGAAAATCAAAATCGGAGGCCCGCCCTCCTAAACTTCTGGGCGAGACGACACCCTTCGAGGCGTATCGTCTCGCCCACTCGACATACAGACGGTCCTTACACGACCTAACTAACTAGCTTAGCTGGCCATCAGCGCTCGACTGTCTGATTAATGGTCCAAGCCCTCGCCAGTATTAGGATAGCCAATCCAACCGTCGGCCGCGTCAACCCGGGAGCCCAGGATCACCGGATCCGGAATCACCAGCCCGAGGTAAGCTTCAGTGAAATTCAGGGAGCCGACACTGGTTCCTTGCCCAATCGCAGCATAACCGTGACCGAACTGGAAGTTGCATCGGGCCATCATGTAGCCCGTCAGCCCGGCGAACGGACTGCTGCTTTGGATCCAACTCCATGTTTGCCCAGTACTAAGCATTGGGCTCGTTTGATACAGCGCCGGGGCCTCATTGCTGGGGAAGTAGTACAACGTGCAAGTCCCGGCCTCGGGCGTAGTCGGCGTAACGAATGGGAAGTTCGGTGGAGCGATCAGGACCGAGGTTGGCAGCGCAGCGGCATTGGTGTAGTCCTGAGTAGTGTTGTTGATGATGACGCCGGTGTCAAACCCTGGCACATCCACGACCCACGGGAAGAGTAGGGTTGTTGAACAAGGAGCCAGCGTAATGAAGGGCAGTGCAGGTGCTGGAATTGGCGTGTCACTCCACCGCGGCCTTGTAAGGTTAACAGTATTTGGGGGAGTCGTAAATGACGGAACCCCGCCTGGTACAGGCGTTGATAGCGGCACGACTTGGGCCTGTATAGTTATCGTGCCGGTCGTGCTCTCCACCGTGCCGGTAACCAGAGGAGCGACAGCGAAAGTCTCATATACCGTGTCGCAAGCGAGTGCGCTATAGCAAGTATAGCTGTAGAGAACAGTTGCGCTTGTCACCGGCCCGGTTATGGTTCCACCTGAGGCAAGAACGAGGTGATCGCCCGCGGTAACACCGTCAGGGGCACCAGCAGGAGGCGCAACGTTACCCGACACCAAACCGGGGAAGGTCAGGGTGACCCCGGCTGGCACGTTGCCAACGGTGAACAGTATCTCCGTACCACTATCTGTCGCGCCAAACAAGGGGCGCGGAGCAAATGGCGTGGTGCCGCTGTTCGAAACATCCGCGATGGTGTAATCCACAAAGTCCGCCTGATAAGGTTCCTGGACGGTGATCGTACCGACGGGGATCGTACCATTGAGGCAGTTAATGTAAACCCCAGCCGTGACAGAATCGGCCAAAACGGTGAAAGGGCTAGCGACTTGGACCGAATTGGGCGCTGTTATTTCCCCGGAGCCCACGCTCGAAGAAAGTAAGGCGGAGGCGTTAACAGAACCTCCAACGGCTGTCGGGGAGAACTCCATACGTGCCCGGATTCCATCCACCTGGAACCAATCTCCTACGTTAGGCAGGCCGTAGGCAGGGCCCGCGTCGGAACTCACAATGTTAACGTTGATCCCGATCACGCAAGAGCCGGGCACAATCGAGTTGTTCACGTCATAGCCGCCAGTTGCGGGGATCACGTTCGTAGCGCTAAAGACAACGGGCGTGGCGGCCGACGTCCCGAAACTGAGGCCCACACCGCTTGCAAAATTGTTATCGCAAGAGATTCCGTTAAGTACAATTTGAACCCCTTGCGCGAGCACATCGGTACCCGGGGCCGGAATACCCGTGCCCGTGGGGTCAGAGACGTTGGTGACCTGGAAGCGCACTGAACCGAGCACTTCCGAATCACCCGTGGATGCAACCGTTGTTGGCACGGACGACAGTTGGTAAAGAACGACGGCTTGTTGGGCCCAACCCGAAACCACACCGGCCAGTAGACACACACCCAACCACAGCAAAGTCTGCTTGCAAATTATTCTCATCTTATTTTCCCTCTCCTTTTTCGTCGCGTTTTGTCGGGGACGCCCCGCTGAAGGGGTCGACCCTCATTCGCTAAAGAACGTTCGTTGGATTCTGGAACTCTAATCCCAATTCGATTCCTTGTCGACCTCCTTCTGTCCCACTACGGCCCTCGTGCCCACGACCGCCGGCGCGGCGATCGCTCCCCGCTCCCTCTTGCGCCCATCTCTCGCCTTGGCATTACATCACTCTAACACTACGGCTTTGCCGCCTGCAAACTCTCAATGACGCGCCGAATCTACCACTACCAGACACGTGTGTCAAGGACTTTTTTTGATTTCTCTTGGGAAGTGCCTTTTGTCGCTAGCTGTCTATCACCGCCTGAGCGAACCGAAAGCGATGCCAGGCCGCGGCCGCTACGGCAACTCCTCACGGCTGCCGTCGGCTACTTCACTGGTTCCCTGGGGTTCACCAGTTGATCCTTCTTGAAGAGGAGGCGCAAGTCCTTCAGCTTGTCTCTGAGCTCCTTGGAGGCGTCTAGCGCATCCTGGTTGGTCTTGATGATTCGGGGGCTGAGTAGCACAAACATCTCGGTCTTCTGCACGCTGTGGGAAGTGCTTCCAAACAGCGCTCCGACGATCGGGATGTCGCCAAGTAGCGGAATGCGATAGGTCGTGTTGTTAATGTTGTACGAGATGAGGCCGCCCAGCGAGATCATTTCTCCGTCCTTCACGACCGCGTGGGTCTTGATCGAACGCTTTGAAAAGCTAGGGGATTGGATGCCACTGGCACCAGCCGGGACGACGCTGGTGACCTCCTGTTCGATCTCCAGAGACACCAGGTCTGTACTCGTAATTCGCGGCTTGATCCTGAGGATAATACCTGTGTCCACATTTTGGATAGTATTCAAAAAGGTAGTGCTTCCCCCCACCTGGACTCCGCTCGCCGCGCCGGTTGAAGTAAGCACCGGCACCTGCTCGCCAACCTGAATACTAGCCAGCGTGTTGTCGGTGGTAAGCACGGACGGAGCCGACAGAATCTTCACGTTCTGCCGGTTTTCGCTAGCGGTCAGGAAAGCCATCAATTGGCGGGTTCCGACGACGATGCCGGTGGAACCTGTCAAGGCGTTCGAAGAGGTAACGCCATAGTCACCGAGGAACTGGAGAGGCGTCGTGCCGGCGCCGCGCTGCTGGAGCGCATACTCGAGGCCAAAGGTAAGAGCCCCGGTCAGGTCCACTTCGTACACTCGAGCCTCGATCAGAACCTGCCGAGGCAGAACGTCGATTTCTCTTAACGTTTTCGCAACATCGGCAAACTGGGCAGGGGTGCTCACGATGACTAGCGAGTTGTTGACGGGATCCGGGACGATGCGGAGGTTGTCGCCGAGCTGCCCTCCCTCCGATTCGTCCATTCCGAGCCCCAGCGCAGGGGGACTTGCCCTCGTTGCGCCTCGAGTTCCTCCTCCAGATGCCCGAGAATCCGCTCCTTCGCTGGCGATGAAGCCCTCGGGAGTGCTGGATGCCGGCTTTTTAGCTAGAATTTTAGCTAACAACTGGGAGAGGTAGGCCGCTTCTGAGTTCTGCACCCTATAGACAAACGCCTGAACCCCGCTTGGGGCAGCCGGCAGGTCGAGTTTCGTGACCCACTTGTCCACCTCCTCGAACGCCCCGGGGTCGGCGGCCACGACCAGGATGGCATTGATTCGGTCCAAGGGGAGAAAGCGCAGCGGTGATTCCTTGGCGTTGAGTGCATAGGCGGAGAAGATCGATTCGAGTTCCGGGATCAACGCCGAGGCCAGGTTGTTCTGAACCGGCACCAAGTGCACGCGTTGTTGGGCGAATGCAGGGCTGTCGAACTGCCCCAGGATCTCCATCAGACGTTTCACGTTCAGGCTGTCATCGACCAAAAGCAGGACGTTCCCTGATTCATGAACGCTGATGGCACCGCCGTCGGAGAGAAAGGGCGAAAGCATCTTGCTCATGTCCCCCGCCGGCACAAACCTTAAAGGAATTATCTCCATCACCATTCGGTCGTCGCGGGCCAAATCTTTCGCGCTGGTGTCGCGCCTGACCTCCAAAGGAACCTTGGGCGCCTCCTTCAAAGGAACAATACGGTAAAAGTTCTCGTACGGGACGGCGGTCGCTCCGTTGATTTCGAGAACGCTCTCGAGAATGGGAAGCAGATCGTCATGGTTGAGCCTGCCCCCCGTGCTGATGGTTACCGAACCCCTAACGGCTGGATCGACGACGTAATTGATCTTTAACTCGGTGGCCACAAGATTGATGAACTGGAGAAGGTCAGCATTCTCGAGACGAAACCCGACCCCCGCCTCACCCCCAATGGCAGGCGGAGTGGTGGGAGAAACTTGGCCGGCCGGCGTGGTCTGAGCGCCAGGAGGAGTCTGCACAGACGGCGGAGTCGACGGGCCGGCCTGCGAGGGTTGTGGCGCAGGCGGACCTGATGGCACCGCTTGCCCGGGGGCCGTCCCACTTTGGCGGGACTGCGGTGATGCTTGGGGCGCGGGCGGCATGCTCGGGCGGCGCTGTGGCATTGGGGCGCCGGGCGGCTTAGCCTGCTGGGGCGCTTGAGGAGTCGGCGACCCCGCGGCCACGGCTTGCGGCGCGGGCGGCACAGTTTGCTGAGCGGGGAGTGGACCCGCACCGAGGTTTAGCGAACCCGCGAGGCCGAGCACCGCAATGACAGTGGAGAGCCACAACACGCCCGGCCAGAGGGCCGACGCCCTCAGGCATTCCTTGATAGTGGTCATCCACAGTGTTCGAAGGCGACTGAAAGGCGAGCAACAGAATGAATGCACTTTACTCCTCCTTAATACGGACTACAGAACCCTCACTTATTGGGCGCCGCGGATTGCTGCGGTGCCTGTGAGCCTGATGGGCCGACGTCCTGCCACTGGATGGACGGGCCGAAAGGAGTAGGGATCACGACTTTGCGCTTTCCTCCGACGACCGTGCCTGCCGGGGCATCTAAGGGGACCCCGGGCGGCGCCAGACCGGCGACACCAGCAGCCTTTGCGCCTCCAGAAGCAGAGCCTACCGTGGTCACCGAACCCGGAGCATTGCCCGATGGCGCTCCAGTACGCGCGGTGGCCTCACTCGCAAGACCGCCGGGGCTGCGGCTCGCAAGCGCGGTGATTTCGAGCGTAGTTCGCTTATCCTGCCACTCGACCACGACATTCGAAGTGCCGATCGAAACCAACTTGTAACCGCCAATCTCCTCCCCTGGCAGGACGCGCTTCGAGAGGAGCGGAGATTGGTCCCCAGGGGACATCAACGCAAACCGGCCGCTTCCAAGGTTCATCGTCCCGAACAAGACAGGCAGTCTCGGAGCCTTAGCCACTTCTTGCGGCTGCGCGGGGACGCTGCCGCGCAAGGGGCTGAAAACATTTCGATCCACAATGTCGACGAAGCTTGACGGCTGCCCTGCCTGATTCGACCCGGTCGCCGAGGCGAGCGCCCGTTGCGGCGCCACGCCCTGGGAGAGCCACTGGATGCTGTTGCGGTACTCCTTCCAGCGCCCTACCAACAACCAGCCCAGCAGGAGGTTAAGGGCGATGAGCCCGCTCACGATGAGGATCAATTCGCGCTTTCTGCCTAGCATACATCCCCCATTAAGGACCGAAATTCGAAAGTCGAAATCCGAAAACCGAAATTCAAAGCCGGAGTCGATTTTCGAATTTCGAATTTCGAGTTTCGATCAGTGCGTTGCGGCGCTTCCTTCCTTGGCCGGCGCCATGGCCCGGGCGGCCGCGCCAATCGTCAGGCGGACGATTAGCCTCCCTTGCGGATCGCTTTGGACGCCGACAACCGAGAGGCCCGTGACCGACAAGAGCTTCGGAAAACCGGACAAAGCCACCATGAAGTCAACGAGTTGGTCCAAACGACAGCGGAACTGCACCCGGCCGGTCACGAGCGAATAACCGCTGCCCAGTTCCTGAGTGCGAAGCAACTCACTGCTGCCGAGTTCGATGCCCTTGCTCTCCGCCAACTGCCTCATCAACTGCTGCCACTCAGCACTAGCCAAGGAAGGAGTAGAGCCCTCCAGGAGACCGCCCTCAAGCGACTTCAAGTGTTCCCTAGCGGCTGCGAGGGAAGTCTTCGCGACCCCCTCTTCGGCTAACAGCCGCTTGTCCCTGCGCAACTCGATCTCTTTCTGCTGCGCTGATCCCGTGCCGGCACCCAGGTGCTCGATAAGAGGTAAGACGGCGAAATCCAAGAGCAGGAAAAGAATCACACCACCCGCGCCTAGCCCCAGAGCAATTTGATCTCGACGACTGAGCTTTTTGAACATTTCAAACATAGGAGTCACTGGAACCATCGGTGATCTGCGATTAGTGATTGGCGATTGAAGCAAACCCTTCATCGCCAATCGCAAATCGTCAATGATGGGCTTGCTTCAATCTCATGCGAATTCGAAAGATCTCTCTGTTCTGGTTATCCCGAGTGATAGGAGCCGTGAATTCGACCTGCGTGAAGTAAGGCGAATTCTCCAGGGGCGGGGGCAAGTCCGCCGCGCGACTGGAAAAACCGTTGATATCCACCGTGTCTTCGCTGATGTCTAATTCCTGGAGCCAGGTGCCGTTTGGCAGCAGCTTCGTCAGTTGCTGGAGCGTGTGGAGCTTCTGCAAGTTGGCGGCCCGAAGATGCTCGAGGACTGCCGCGCGTTCCTCGAGGCTGCCGGTCTCCTGGTTCTGCCCCCGAATTTGTTGAGCATGGACATTGAGGCGATGAAGTTCGCGGTCCAAGGCGCGGCTATATAGCGCCCTTTCGGTCCAAGAGTGAGATGCCAAGGTGAGAGCCAGAAGCGACGCGGTGGCACTTAGAGCGTAAATGGGAACACGCGCCGCGGCTTGCGGCTGCCACCGCTCGGCCGGAGGGAGCAGATTGATGAGAGGCCCGGCCCCCCGGCGCATCTGACCCGCATAGGCTGCGGCCAAGGCGACCCAGTCGAAGCCGCGCTCCAGGGAGCCGTTGCTCAGATTCAACTTTGGTGGCGGTAAGGGTGACGCACCCTCGAGTAAGGCGGGAAACGCGGGTGGCATCGGCCCGCAGACGAACCAGGGAATGGCGGCAGGATCAGACGAGGGGAGAGCCGCGAGGACGCGATGCCGCTCCCGTTCGAACCGCTCGGGAAGGCTCGCGCCCGGTTCAAAAGGAATCTCTTGTGTAGCGCGGAGGTTCCCCCCGTGGAAGGATAGCAACTCCACTCCTGTGCGTCGTCCGCAGGCGATCAAAGCCATGGGCGGCAACTGGGGCTTCAGCAAGGCAGCCATCGCTGCGGCACCCAACGTCACCGCGCTCGGCTGTAGGCCCAGATCTTGAAGCACTCGCTTGAATTCACTCACGCGTGACTTCTCCACCACTGCCACCATGACATCGATCTGCTTCGTCTTCGGATCGCGTTCTAGGACCGCGCAGTCCCAATAGACTTGACCGTCCTTGTAGGGGTGAAGTGAACCCAACTGGTAATCGACGACTTTGGCCAACTGTGGCTCAGTTTCCTGCGGGAGGCTCAGAAATCGAACCAGGACTGCTTCGCGCGGCAAACAAGCAATCACGCGGGCATCGCGGAGGTGATGGCGGTCAAGAAAGCCAGCCACCTTTGCAGGCGCGTCCTCGCCCAGCGGCTCCGTAAGTTGCAATTCGCCTACCAGTATGTAGCGGCGAAATCGCCGTCCGAGAGCAGTGAGGTGATACCCCCCGCCGCTACAGTCAATACCCACAACGAGTTTGGTAAACATGCGAGGATTCAGGATTCTGGATTCAGGATTCAGGACCCATAAGAGGCGAGGCTGGGAAGTGCTATGGAAAGCCTTCCCTGCATCCCGACTTCTGATTCCTAGTTCCCGATTCCCGAATCCTGCCTTTCTTCATTCATTCAGGGTTCAGAACCTGGAAGTGCGGGACCAGGGGAAGTGCGCTCGAGCTCTTCCC
>Ga0181530_10002936_pt1 | contig 19646 bp, 22 predicted proteins | sample PEATcosm2014_Bin_42_FD_119769 | JGI IMG/M metagenome (GOLD analysis project Ga0181530, IMG submission 119769) | Peatland microbial communities from MTU Mesocosm Facility, Houghton, MI, USA - PEATcosm2014_Bin10_60_metaG | ecosystem: Environmental > Terrestrial > Soil > Wetlands > Peat | place... | reverse complement strand
CCAAGTCACGATCAGATCCCCTTGCCGATCGCCCTCGCGCCCCATCGCCATCCCACAATTCCCGATCAGTCCCCCCGCTTCACACAGAATCAACCAAAGCCGACTTCGTCAACGGGCTGGTAGCAGAACCAGCGCCTCGCTGATGCTATTGCCGGTGGCGCCGATATCGATGTTGCGCACCGCCGCGGTAAACGCAGCCTCATCAAGCGGGTCGATGGTGATCGGGATCGGCTTGGTGAGCATATGGCTCGCCAACGAGTCGATCGTCATTTCGATGCGGTTGGGATGTGCTTCGGCGTCACGCTCCGGCTCGGCGGGAGCGGCGCGCGGCTCCGGAGGAGGAGGCTCCTGCGGCGGGCCCGGGCGCGGCCGATCGAGCGGTCGGTGCGAAGCGCTCGACGGACGCGGCGGATCGGACAGTCGCTGCGGAAATGCCGCGCGCGCCGCCCCGTACCGCAAGCCCGATTTGCCGCCAAAGTCGAGTGTGAGCGTCGGCATCGGCGCCATCACCACGCTGAGCGACGGATCGTTGGTGCTGACCGAAAAAATCGTTGCGGAAGAGGCGACGGTCGAGGTTTTCCACTCGTTCGTCCGAGTCCGCTGGGTGGTTCGCGCGCTCACCCCAGTGCCGGCGGCGTCTTCGCGCCCCTCACATCGGTGACCAGGGTCGATTTCATGTTGTAGACCGGCTCGCCGTTGGCGGCCTCGGCGTCGTCGACCCGCGATACGGCGATCATGATGGGTTTGACGCGCAGCACCGTGCCGTCGGCCAGCCGGTATTCGCTCCAGGCTTCCTTGGCTTCAAGCACCTCGACCTCGGTCGAGCTCAGCATCGTGGATACGGAAATATCGTTCACGCCCGTCTCCCTGGCTCTAGACGCGCCCCAAGCCGGCGCCACTCTGAGAGACCGAGGTTTACGAAGCCTTAATCCGGCACCTTTCGCGGCTGTTCAGAGCCGATTTCTCCTCGCCGCTTCACGCGTCGTCTCGATCGAGGCGCCGGCCTCGGCGTCGCGCCGCATGCGCGAAACCTTCTGCGCCGCGGGGCGCTCATAGCAGCGCCGCAGCCAGTCGCCGAAATGCGGCGTCGCCGAGAGGTCCATCGCGATCGCCCGCAACGCGACCGCGGCGACGTTGAGGTCGGCGACGGTAAAGTCGTTGCCGAGCAGATAGGCGTTCGTGGCGAGCTCATGATCGAGCACGCGGAACGGCGCCGCCAACAGCTCGATCGCCGCCGCGGCGATCTTCGGGTCGCGCTCGGCCGGCGGCAGGCGCTCGGCGTGGAACGACCAGACATTGGTCGCCCGCTCGATCTCGTTGGCCGCCCACAGGCTCCATTGCGCCGCCTTGGCCTGACCCTCCAACGTCGCCGGGTACATCGTCCCGGTCGCGTGCTTTTGCGCGAGATAGAGGTTGATCGCCAGCGACTCCCACAGGATGAACCCGTCATCGTCGATCGCCGGCAGCCGGCCATTCGGATTGACCGCGAGATAATCGGGTTTCCGGGCGCCCGCCGGTCCGGTCTCGATCGGGAAATGCTCGTAATCGAGGCCGAGCTCCTCAGCCATCCACAACACGCGAAACGCGCGGGTGCGGGCGATCCCATAAATACGCAAACGAGCCATCGAATTTCTCCCTGCCCGTGGCGACCGCGCGGTTACCACATCGATCGCCGTGGAATTGCAACGACGGTGGGGCGTTATCCACCCAGATGGTGTGCGCCTGTCACGATTTGTCGCTCGCGCCCCACTAGGAGGAAAGAGACATGACTTTAGGCAATCATGCTGGCCGCTTCGTCCGAACGCTAGCCTTTACGGCGGCGATCGTCGGCGTCGTCGGTCTGACAGCGGCGCCGCGGCCGGCTCACGCGCTGAGCAACGGCGCGGCGGTTGGTATCGGTCTCGGCGCGCTGGCGGTCGGGTCCGCTATCGGTGCCGGGGCCGCGAACCCGTACTACTATCCCAACGCGTATCCCTATCCCTACCCGCCACAGTACTATTACGGGCCGGCCCAGCCGACCTATCCGAATTACCCGTCGGGGGCCTGCTGGAGCCCGTATTACAACCGTTATGTGCCCTGCTAACCCACCCACTCGGTAAGACGGGGCGGGCATGTCACGTGCCCGCCCCGTTCGCGTTTTTGCGCTCGATCGCCCAATATCCGCCTCAATCGTGATTGTAAAATGCGGGCGCGCTCATCGCGTCAAGAGGTGGGTGCGCATTGCGGCTCTCCGCGTCTCTAAAGGTGGAGGTTGGTAACATGGTCACTCGTGTTGTGAGCCGGCTGGCAGGCGCAGCGGCTATTCTTGGCGCGGTCGGGAGCGTGGCGGCGCCGCAGCCGGCACATGCCTTGGGCCCGTGGGCGGCCGCCGGCATCGGGGTTGGCGCCTTTGCCCTCGGGAGCACCCTTGCTGCGCCGTATTACTGGGGCTATCCGGGCTATTACGGGTATCCGGCGTATTATTACCCGCCCGCACCGCCGGCGCCCTATTACCCGCCCTATCCGCGCAGCTGCTGGAACCCGTATTACCGGACCTATGTGGCCTGCTGAGGACCCAGTTAACGGGGGCGGGCTGCTCCGCTCGCCCCCGGTTTGGTGACTAGAGATACTTCGTCGGCTGCCTCAAGGTGCGCCACATATGCGCCGAGGGGCTGCTGTCAAAGCCGAGGCCCTCTTCCGGCTGGCGGAAATTGCGGCCGATGATGTCGGTGAATTCCTCCAGCTCGACATGCACGTCGGGGTCGAACGAATAGATGTCGTGCACGGTGATCATCCGCGCCGTGCCATACCATTTATGCGCCCGCGCCCGCTTGTACTCTTCCTCGATATAGGGCTCGGGCTTGTAGTCCTCGCCGAAATACGCCTTGTAATTGTCGGGATAGGCGTAACCGGCTTCCTCGTCGGGATAGAAGCGCAACGCCTGGTGCGCGCGGATCGCCCAGGTGACCTCCTCGTCGACATAGGGCTCGACCATCTGCGCGCCCCAATAGCCGTGGTCGGAGCGGATAAACCCGATCACCCCGATATCGTGCAGCAGCGAGGCGAGGATCACCTTTTCCGGCATGCCGGCGACAAGCGCATGTCGGGCGCTCTGCAACAGGTGCATCGCCGGCGCGAAGCGGTACTTGAAGAAATCCATCAAGGTCGGTTTGTCGGGCATTTTCGGCAGGCGCGGGTCGTCGCCCATCAGCATCTTGGCGCCGGGATGGGCCTTTTGCAGCGCCGCGCCGTTGGGCATCGCCATATCGCCATCGGCGAGCAGGAAGAGGCGCGACTTGACCGCGATCGCCTCGTTCATCTCCTGCATCATCTTGTGCTCGAGCGCATCGGCGCGCTCGGTCGAGGTCATCACGTCGTTCATGGAGATTCTCCTTCAAGCGTCATTGCGAGCGGAGTGAAGCAATCTCCTCCCGATGGAGGCTCTTCCGGCGGGAGATTGCCGCGTCGCCTTACGGTTCCTCGCAATGACAGTTAGAGATACTTCGCCGGGCGGATCATCGCCCGCCACATATGCGCGACCGGACTGTTGTCGTAGCCGAGGCCTTGCTCGGGCTGTTTGAAATGGCGGCCGACCACGTCCTCGAACTCTTCCAGTTCGGGATGCACGTCGGGGTCGAACGAATAGATGTCGTGCACGGTGATCATCCGTCCCGACATGTACCATTTGTGGTTCCGCATCCGCTTGTAGTCTTCCTCGATATAGGGGTCGGGCCGGTACTCGGCGCCGAACGAGGTGATATAGCCCTGCGGATACTCGTAGCCGACCGACTCGTCGGGGTAGAAGCGCAGCACCTGGTGGGCGCGGATCGCCCAGGTCACCTCCTCGTCGACATAGGGCTCGACCAGCTGCGCGCCCCAATAGCCGTGGTCGCCGCGGATAAAGCCGATCGTCGAGATGTCGTGCAGCAGGCAGGCGAGCACCATCTTCTCCGGCAACCCGCCCTTGACCGCGTGCCGCGCGCTTTGCAGCAGGTGCATGCAGGGGCCAAAGCGGTATTTGAAGAAATCCATCAGGGTCGGCTTTTTCGGCATCGCCGGCAGGCGCGGATCGTCGCCCATCAAGACATGCGCGTTGGGATTGTCCTTCATCAGCGCGGACGCGTTGGGCGCCGGGCCCATGTCGCCCTCGGCCATCGAATAGAGCCGCGATTTGATGACGATGTAATCGAGCTCGCGCGCCATCTTCTCTTCGAGCGCGTCGGCGCGCTGCGACAGGCTCATCACATCGTTCATCGCACCCTCTCCTCGGATCACCAGCGTTGCCCGAAGCCTAGCAGATTGCGGGCGTCGGAGGCATGCTCTGTTGCTATGGGCGGTGCCGGGATTTTATTTTCGGCTCCCGGCTCCGCAACGGCCACTCGCCGCGACTGACACGTACGGCCGGGTTTGCCCCCTTCCAGTCATTGGCGGAGAGGTCTCACCCAAGGCCGGCAAGCACGTTCATGGTCGGAGAACGTCACCCACGAAGCGCCGAGATGGCGGCCGGATGCCGCTGTCGGCACGCTGTTTTCAGCGTCGCCAGCGTTGGCACAGTGAAGCGGCCGGCGCCGACCGATCTCGCCGGATCGAGGTCGAAATCGCGGCCCGTCATGTAGAGCGCCGGCAGCGTCGCGTCCGGGTCCTGGGTCACCCCGCCCCGCCGACTGAAGTTCGATCTCGGTCGCCCGATGTGGCGAGCGCGCGATCGCCGCTGGCGCCCGCAGATCGTTGGCCAGGGTCGCAAGGACCCCGTATTTCGAGCGCGACAAGGCCGCTGGCGGGAGGCCCCGGCGTCCTTACTCGATCAAGTCAATAAGCCCGCCTACACAGTTACAACTCAATTTAACCATCATTTTAAGTGTATTTTGGATATTCTTGCCTTAAGGGCGCGTGTGACGCAAAATTCGCTTGTCAGAGCGGGGAGAAAAATCAATGAGCATGAGGTGGAGCACGGGGATTATCAGGACACTGACCGTCGGTTGCGCGGTGGGTCTCCTTTTTGTCGCGCCCCCGGCGACGCGTGCCCAAGACGCTTCGGGTGAAATCGCCATTGGGGTCCCGGATGCGTCATCGATTCTGAACAGCGGTTACGATCCGGGTGTCGTGGAGGAGTCGACGGTCGACGACCCGGCGACCTGCAAGGACGGAGGCGGATGTCTCACCATCAAGAAGGCGGTCCACAACACCAAACCGACCATAATTGCCGGCTTCGTTGAATATAACACGGGGAGCTGTGCGCAAATCAGTTCAGGGGAATTCTTTGGGATCAAACCGCCTTCGGAGGGAAACTACGGAAACACCACGTTCAGTTGTACGTTGTCGAGCGGATCGTGCTCGGGTACCACATACACCTGCAGTGGGCTGTATTACACCGCGAATACCGTGAAGGAGAAACTGGTAAAGGACAGCTTCAGCGCGTATTGGAAGACTAAGGACTACCCGGATGTCTGCCCCACCTGCAAATACAAGGTGACGGCCCACGTCAAGATCTCAGACTAACCCACCGTTCCGCTTACCCAACCTGAGAAACCTCGCCCTGAGCCGGCTCGCCGGTGCAGGGCGAGGTTTAATTGTTTCCGAGGCCGGCGCTTAAGAGCTGTAGAGCCGTCTAGGGGCACCCAGCACCATCGACGGCGCGAGATCGAATTCTTCCAAAGAGCAGGCAGCGATATGGGCGTGGCAAGCCGGCTGCCACGACCGGCAAGGAGACAGAACATGCCGTTTTTTATGTACCAGGGCTCCTACACCGCCGAATCTTGGGCGGCTCAGATGAAGAACCCGGAGAACCGCGTCCAAATCGTCGGCCAGCAAGCCTGCGAGGCGGTCGGCGGCAGGCTGGTCGCCGGGTGGTACTGCTTCGGCGAGTACGACATCATGGTCATATGCAATGTGCCGAACGCCAGGCTATGGCGGCGGTTGCCATCGCGCTCGGCGCGGGCGGTGCTCTCAAATCCGGCAAGACGACGGTCTTGATGGGTGGCGCGCAAGCCGTCGAAGCCATCAAGCAAGCGGGCGACGTTGCCAAGGTCTATCGCCCGGCGCGGTAAGGCCGCGGCAGGTCAGAGCGGAAACGACATAGACTGACCATTCTTTTGAACGCCTATAGGCCGGACTTGATTCGGCCGTGGTTAACCGGCCTGCGCCGATCGTTCCTTGGACCGGGCCAAAGGTCGGGTTCGCGTCGAACCCGGTGGTTCCGTTCAGCGAACGGCTCCTGTCGGCGCATCTCGGCCGTTTCGCGAACTACCGCCAAATGACGGCTACCCACTCAAAACCGAAGGTCATGCGGAGGGCTGCCTGCCGTTACCCGCCGCCCTGGCCCTGCGCCCGCGCCCACGAGTCGCGCAACCCGATGGCGCGGTTGTAGACCAACCGCCCCGGTGCGCTGTCGGGGTCGCGGCAGAAATAGCCGAGCCGTTCGAATTGCACCGCGGCCTCGCTGTTATCGGCGGCGATCGCCGGTTCGAGCCGGCAATCGCTCAAGATTTCCAGCGAGTCCGGGTTGACGTCGGCCAGAAAATCGCCTCCGGCGCCCGGGTCGGGGCGGGTGAACAGCGGATGGTAGAGGCGGATTTCCGCCGATGACGAATGCGCGCCCGAGACCCAGTGGATCGTGCCGCGCACCTTGCGCCCATCGGGCGCGTCGCCGCCCTTGGTCGCCGGATCGTAGGTGCAGCGCAGCTCGACGATCTCGCCGGCCGCGTTCTTCATCGCCTCGCGGCAGGTGACGAAATAGGCGTAGCGCAGCCGCACCTCGCGCCCCGGCGCAAGGCGGTAGAAATTCTTTGGAGGGTCTTCGAGAAAATCGTCGCGCTCGACATAAAGCTCGCGGCCGAACGGTATTTTTCGGCTGCCGAGCGCCGGATCGTCGGGGTGGTTGACCGCGTCGAGTTCTTCGCTCTGTCCCTCGGGATAGTTCTCGATCACCAGCTTGAGGGGCCGCAGCACCGCCATGCGGCGCGGCGCGATGCGGTTGAGCTCGTCGCGCACCGCGTGCTCGAACATCCCGACATCGACCGTGCTGTTGGCGCGGGCGACGCCGACGCTCTTCGCGAAATTGCGGATCGCCGCCGGCGGGATGCCGCGCCGGCGCAAGCCCGCCAGGGTCGGCATGCGCGGGTCGTCCCAGCCCGAGACGCGGCCGTCGTCGACCAGCCCCTTCAGAAAACGCTTGGACATCACCGTGTAGGTCAGATTGAGCCGCGCGAACTCGTATTGCCTGGGCCGCGACGGCACCGGCAGATGCGCGATCAGCCAGTCGTAAAGCGGCCGGTGATCCTCGAATTCGAGCGTGCAGATCGAATGCGTCACCCCCTCGATCGCGTCCGATTGGCCGTGCGCGAAATCGTAGGTCGGGTAGATGCACCAAGCCGTGCCGGTGCGCGGGTGCTCGGCGTGGAGGATGCGGTAGAGCGTCGGGTCGCGGAGGTTGATGTTGGGCGAGGCCATGTCGATCTTGGCGCGCAGCACCCGAGCGCCGTTGGCAAATTCGCCGGCGCGCATGCGGCGGAACAGGCCGAGATTTTCTTGCGGGGTGCGGCCCCGAAAGGGGCTGTCGCGGCCCGGCTCGGTCAAGGTGCCGCGGCTCTGGCGCATCTCCGCGGGCGACTGGTCGTCGACATAGGCGAGGCCGTGCTCGATCAGGTGCTGGGCCCAGGCGTAGAGCCGCTCGAAATAATCCGACGCGTGGTAGAGGTGCTTGCCCCAGTCGAAGCCGAGCCACCTTATGTCGCGCTCGATCGCGTCGATGAACTCCTGCTCTTCCTTGGTGGGGTTGGTGTCGTCAAAGCGCAGGTGACAGCGCCCGCCATATTCCTCCGCGACGCCAAAATTGAGGCAGATCGCCTTGGCGTGCCCGATATGAAGATAGCCGTTGGGTTCGGGCGGAAACCGCGTCACCGGCCACAGATGCGCACCCGACCGGATGTCGGCCTCGATGATGTCGCGGATGAAATCGCGACCGGCCTCTTTGGTTTCCGCCTCGACCGCACTCATTCCCGCTCGCTCCAGCAGCACCCGCTCCATATGCTAACACGAACTTGAATTCGGCTCCCGCATGCCCGATCCGCCGCGGCGTCCTCCTCCGCCCTTCTGGCGGACGCGCTATTTCGCGCTTACTGTAATGACGAAGGCCGATAGGCGGTGGATCGATCCTGCCGATATCGGCCTTGCCCTGAATCGACCGGTAAGGCGCGAACGTCAGCACGACGGTCGCATTCGCTACTGGGCTTTAGGCACATATATTCGCGTCGTTACGCTCGCCGACGGCTACACTGTCCATAACGTTTTCAAGGATAGCGATTTTTCCGAATGAGCGCCGATTTCGATTACGATCCGATTACCGACAGCCTTTACATCAAGCTCCGGCCCGGTGAGTCGGTTGATAACCGTATCCTCAATGACGACGTCGTGATTGATTTGGGTGCCGATGGCGAGCCGGTTGGCTACGACATCCAGCACGCCAGCTGTCATGCGGATGCCATCGCCGAGGCGCTCGGCTATCTCCACCAACGCCACGCCGCCTAACCGCTATTTGAGCTTGGCGTTGATTTCGGCCCAGCGGTCGAGCAAAGGCAGGATCGGGTCGGCTTTTTCCGCCGTCAATTGCACGACGCCGCGCGCGACACCCTGATCCTCGTAGCGCCGCACCCGGTCGATTTCAGGCTGGATGCCCCATACCGTCACCGGGCAGGTCGCGAGGTCGCGCCCGGCTTCCGCCGCCATCTGGCGGAATTGCGGCAGGAAATCGGTGACGTCCTCGTATTGCGGCCGCCGCGAATGCGGGATCCAGCCGTCGCCATAGCGGATCGCCCGCCGCGCCGCATGCGGGAACATGCCGCCGAGGATGATCGGTGGGTGCGGCTGCTGCACCGGCTTCGGCCAGGTCATCATCGGCGCGAAATCGACCATGTCGCCATGGTACTCCGGCTTGGACTTGGCCCAGATTTCCTTCATTGCTTCAATGCGTTCCCGCATCAGCTTGAATCGGGACTTGAACTCGGTGCCGTGATCGGCCATCTCATCGGCGTTCCACCCGCCGCCGACCCCGAAGAGGAACCGTCCGCCCGAGACCTGGTCCAGCGAGGCGACGAGCTTCGCGGTCTGGATCGGGTCGCGCTGCGCGACCAGGCAGACGCCGGTGCCGACCTTAATGGTCCTGGTCACCGCCGCGGCGTAAGTCAGCGACACGAACGGGTCCATCACATCGTAATACTGCTTCGGCAGCTCGCCGCCCGACGGGAACGCCGATTGCCGCGATACCGGGATGTGCGAGTGCTCGGGCGCCCACACCGACTCGAACCCGCGCTCCTCGAGCGCCGCGGCCAGCTCGCCCGCACCCATCGAGTAGTCGGTGAAGAACATCGACGCGCCAAACAGCATGGCATGCTCCTATTCAATTTGTCGTCCCGGCGAAAGCCGGGACCCACTTATCCGCGAAACGAACAGTGGAAAGGTGGATCCCGGCTTTCGCCGGGACGACAAAGTAAAACTACGCCGCCTGTTCCAAGGTGGGCCGGTCGTCGGCGACGGTGGTGCGGTGCAGCTCGCGCACCTCGGCGGGGTCGTAGCGGCGGGCGCGGTGCATCATCGCCCGGTTGTCCCACATCACCAGATCGCCGAGCCGCCACTGATGCGCATAGACGAATTTTCGCTGCGTCGCGTGCTCGGTGAGGTCGCGCAAGAGGGCGCGCGCCTCGGGCATCGGCCAGCCGCGGATCGCGCCGGCATGCGCTGACAGGAAGATCGAGCGCCGCCCCGAACCGGGATGCCGCCGTACCAGTCGCTGCGGCACCGGCGGGTTGCGCAACCGCTCCTCGTCGGTGAAGTCGAAGCCGAGCACGCCGCGCGAGTATTGCTGGCTGTGCTCGCAGACGAGGTCGTTGATCTCTTGCTTGGTGTCGTCGTCAAGCGCGTCATAGGCGGCGCGCATGTCGGCGAATTCGGTGTTGCCGCCGGATTTCGGCAAGACCCGCGCGTGCAGCAGCGAATACTTCGCCGGGGTCGGCTTGAACGAGCTGTCCGAGTGCCACAGCTGGTTGCCGAGGCTGAACAGCCGCCGCCGGTCCTCGCGCGCCAGGATGTCGTTGTCTTTGCCGAGGTTCGAGACATCGCCCACCTCGGGCGCCAGGCGGCGGTCCGCGTCGCGCCGGACATCGGAATTGGCGATCTCGAGCGTGCCGAAATTGCGGCTGAACGCGAGCTGCTGCGCGTCGTCGATCCTCTGGTCGCGGAAGACGAGGACGGCGAATGCGTCCATGCCCTCGACGATCGCGGCAACCTGCTGCGGCGTCATCGTCTGGCGCAGGTCAATGCCGGAAACCTCGCCGGCGAAGAACGGACGGTTGATCGGATCGATCGGGCGGAAGGACAGGGCCATCGCAGGCAAACTCCGGCGCGGGACACGACATGAGACGATATCGCCGATGCGCCGGGCTGTCATCCTGTGCGGCTGCATCGACGCCCCGCGTGGTTCGAGACGCGCCTGCGGCGCTCCTCACCATGAGGGGCATTTGGGATGGCCCCAAGAAAAATCCTCATCCTGAGGAAGCCGCGAAGCGGCTGTCTCGAAGGACGCATAATTCGTTATCCGAGGCCATGCTAAAATGCGCGCATGGCATCGGACGTCGTCGACCTGCGCGATTTTTACCGCACGCCGCTGGGCGGGGTGGCGCGGCGGATGATCCGCCAGGCGGTGCGGCGGATGTGGCCCGATATGCACGGGTTGCGCGTGCTCGGCATCGGTTATCCGGCGCCGTTCCTGACCGCGATCTCACCCGAGACCGAGCGCACGATCGCGCTGATGCCGGCCTCGTTGGGCGTCCTCGCCTGGCCGGCCGAGGGCGCCAACCTCGCGACCTTGGCCGATGAGGGCGAGCTGCCCTTCGCCGATTATTCAATGGACCGCGTGCTGCTGATCCACACGCTCGAGACCACCGATCAGGTCGGGCCTCTGCTCAAAGAAGTGTGGCGCGTGCTGGCGGGCGGCGGGCGCCTCTTGATCGTGACGCCGAACCGCCGCGGCATCTGGGCTCGGCTCGACCGCACGCCGTTCGGCTTCGGCCGGCCCTATACGATGTCGCAGCTGTCGCAATTGCTGCGCGACGAGCTGTTCACCCCGGTCGCGACCGGCACAGCGCTCTTCGTGCCGCCGACCCGCAGCCGCATGGTCCTGCGCTCGGCGCGCGCCTGGGAGCGGATTGGCGCCCGTTTTTTCCCGACCTTCGCCGGTGTCGTGCTGGTCGAGGCGACCAAGCAGATCTACGCCAAGCCGGTCGCGGCACGCGCCCCGAAGCGCCGCCTCGTCTACACCCCAGCGACTGCGGGACGGTAGTCGCTACTCAGGCGCGTGGTACGGGAACGGCCCGGGCCAGTCGCCGATGACGGCGGTGTGGGTGATCAGGCTGCCGTCGCGCCACAAATGCAGTTGATAGCCCGATGGCTCGAAATTGAACTGGGCGGGACCGTCGGGGTTGATGTCGAGCTGCAGCTGGTGCGCCGCGGACGGCGCGGTGCCGGCGATCGTTCCGGCAAACCGCGTGTGGATCGTGCGGTGCAGATGGCCGCAGAGGATGCGCTCGACCTGAGGATGTCGCCTGACGACCGCGGCGAAGGCGGCTGGATCGCGCAGCCCGGCGCGGTCCATGTGCTCGATCGCGGTTTCAAAGGGCGGGTGGTGCATCAGAATGAGGGTCGGCTGGTTGGGTCGCGCCGCCAAGGTCGCATCGAGCCAGGCGAGGCGCTCGGCGCACAATTCGCCGCCGCCGTCGCCCGGAATATGGGTGTCGAGCGCGACGATGCGCAGCGGATAATCCTCCACGGCATAGTGCAAAAACCCCGTCTCGGGGAAATAGCCGTCGGCCGCGAACGCGGTGCGCAGCCCGTCGCGCGAATCGTGGTTGCCGGGGATCAGATAGACCGGCATCCGCAGCTTTGCGAGCATCCCGCGCAGATTGGCGTATTCCTCGGCGCTGCCGTGTTCGGTCAGGTCGCCGGTGATCACCGTGACATCGGGCAACGGCGCCAGCGCGTTCAAGGTCGCGACCGCGCGCGCCAGGCATTGCGCGGTGTCGATATGGCTCCAGCCAGGATCGGCGGCCGGGATCGCTCGGCGCGGGGAGTGAAACAGCTTGCCGGGCGCGACGATGTGCAGATCGGTGATCTGGGCGACGAGCATCAAGCGGCTCCTCGGGTCAACACGAAGACACCCTGTTCGGCGAGGAAATTGGCCAGCGAGCCGCGCGGGTCGAGCGCGAACGGGCGGCCGTAGCGGTCCAACGTGACGCTTTTCTCGATGCGGATGCCGATCTCGTCGCACAGCGCGACAAAGTCGCGGATCGTGCACAGGTGGATGTTCGGTGAATCGTACCATTGATGATCGAGGAACGGCGTCACCGGCATGCGGCCGCGCGCCAGCAGGCTCAAGCGCACGCGCCAATAGCCGAAATTGGGGAACGAGACGATCGCCCGTTCGCCGATCCGCACCAGGGTTTCGAGCACACGCCGCGGCTGCCGCGTCGCCTGCAGGGTCTGGCTCAGCACGACGACGTCGAACGCGCCTTTCGGATAGGCGTCCAGGTCGCGGTCGGCATCGCCCTGGATCGCCGACAGGCCCTGGCCGACGCAGGCATTGACCCCGGATTGGCTCAGTTCGACGCCGCGCGCGTCGGCGCCCTTCTCGCTGACCAGATAGGCGAGCAGCGCGCCGTCGCCGCAGCCGATATCGAGCACGCGGGCGCCCGGCTCGATCATGTCGGCGATGACGCGCAGGTCGCGGCGCAGCCGCTCTTCTGGTGTCATCATCGGCCGCGGGACGATCCCGCCGAATTCGAGCGCGGCGCTTCGGCTCATCGTGATGCCTCAGGCGCGCGCGAGGCCGCGATGCTCGGCGCAGCCGTTGAGGAACCCGCGCAATGTCGTGAACAGCTCGGGCTCGTGCAAGAGGAACGCGTCGTGCCCCTTGTCGGTCTCGATCTCGACAAAGCTGACATTGGCGGCGACCGCGTTCAGCGCATGGACCAGCTCGCGGCTTTCGCTGGTCGGGAACAGCCAGTCGCTGGTGAACGAGATGATGCAGAACCGCGACCTGGCGCCGGCAAATGCCGCCGGCAACGAGCCGCCATGCTCGGCGGCGAGGTCGAAATAATCCATCGCCCGGGTGATGTAGAGGTAGGAATTGGCGTCGAACCGGTCGACGAACGTGCTGCCTTGGTGCCGCAGATAGCTTTCGACCTGGAAATCGGCCTCGAACCCATAGGTGACCGCGTTGCGGTCCTGCAGATTGCGGCCGAACTTGCGGTGCAGCGCCGCCTCGGACAGATAGGTGATGTGCGCCGCCATGCGCGCCACCGCGAGCCCGCGCGCCGGGCTGCGGTCGTGTTCGAGGTATTGCCCGTCGCACCAATCGGGGTCGGCGATGATCGCCTGCCGGCCGACCTCGTGGAACGCGATGTTTTGCGCCGAGTGCCGCGCCGCGCCGGCGATCGGCACGGCCGCGAACACCGATTGCGGATAGCTCGCCGTCCACTGCAGCACTTGCATCGCACCCATCGAGCCGCCGATCACGCAGAACAGCGTATCGATGCCGAGATGCTCGATCAGCCGCTTCTGCGCCCGCACCATGTCGTGCACGGTGATGACCGGGAACGACAGCGCCCATGGCTTGCCGGTCGCCGGGTCGATGTCCTTCGGGCCGGTGGTGCCCATGCAGCCGCCCAGCACATTGGCGCAGATCAGAAAATAGCGTTCGGTATCGAGCACCAGGCCGGGACCGACCATGGTCAGCCACCAGCCGGGATTGCCCGAGATTGGGTGGGGGTCGGCGGCGTACTGGTCGCCGGTTAGCGCATGGCAGATCAGGATCGCGTTGGTGCGTTCGGCGTTGAGCTTGCCGTAGGTCTGGTAGGCGATCGTGAACGGGCCGAAATCGATCCCGCAATCGAGCCGCAAAGGATCGCGGACCGCCAGCCGGTAACCCGGCCAGTCATTGTCCGGTTGCTTCAAGATGCGTGGTGAAATCGCGGATGACATTCCGACTCTCTGTATCAAGGCGCCACTAATGCAACCTGCAGTCGATTAGCCGGTCCGGCGACCGCGATGGGTGGGTAGCGAGGTGGTAGCTAGGTATCGCGGGGCTGGTGTGTCAATGTTTTCTTTGATTTCGGTTAATCCTCTCTCTACTACTATCGCCCCCGGGAGAGCGATCGAAACCATGTTGTCGACCCAGGCCGAACTTGACGAGTTGCGGCGCCGCCTCGACCGGATTGACGACAGCTTGCAAGATCTTTTGATCGAGCGTCTGGGGATTGTCGCCCACGTCGCCGCGCAAAAGCGCAATGGCAGCCTCGCCCCGCATATCCCGGCGCGAGAGGCGGAGATTATCCGCCGGCTCGTCGAGCGCCAGGGCGATGAATTCCCAACCGGAACGTTGGTGCGGATTTGGCGCGAGCTGTTGGCGGCGACCGTGCAGCTGCAGGGCCCGTTCGCGGTCGGGGTCTATGCGCCGCCCGAAGCGCTGGGGGTCTGGGACCTCGCGCGCGATCATTACGGCAGCCATACGCCGATGACCCCGTACCAGTCGACCTTTCAGGTGATCCGCGCGGTCGCCGAGCGGCGCGTCGCGGTCGGCGTCCTGCCGCTGCCGCAGGATGGCGACAGCGACCCGTGGTGGCGGCACTTGCTGTCGCTCGACGCCGAGGCGCCGCGGGTCATCGCGCGGCTGCCGTTCGGCCCGCGCGGCAATGCCCGCGCCGATAGCGGCGACGCGCTGGCCATCGGCTTTGGCGCGCAGCAGCCGAGCGGCCGCGACCGCACCCTGCTGGCGACCGAAAACACCGTCGAGATCAGCCGCGCCCGGATGGTGTCGGCGTTCTCGTCGATCGGTTTCACGTGCACCTCGCTGGTGTCCTGCGAACACGCCGAGGCGGCCAACATGCTGGTCGAGCTCGACGGCTTTGTCGCGTTGAGCGATCCGCGTTTTGGGGAATTGCGCACGCGGCTCGGCGACGATCTCTACCGGCTGATGCCGGTGGGCGGTTACGCGGTGCCGCTGGAGTCGGCCACGGCACTCGCCGCGGCGGCTCCGCGAGTGGACAGCGCGCCCGACCGCGCCGCGGCCAGGGGTTGAGCCGATGACCGAGACCTCAGGCCCGGTCCCGGGACCGGGCATCCTCGACATCGCCCCCTATGTTGGCGGCGATGCCAAGCTCGAAGGATTCGAGCGGCCGATCCGCTTGGCTTCGAACGAAAGCGCGCTCGGACCGAGCCCCAAGGCGGTTGCCGCGTATCGCGCGCTCGCCGGCGAGATCCACCGCTACCCCGACGGTAGCGCCGACGAGCTGCGCCATGCTCTCGGCGCGCACCACGATCTCGATCCGGAGCGGATCGTCTGCGGCGCCGGATCGGACGAACTGATCGGTCTGTTGCTGCGCGCCTATGCCGGCCCCGACACCGAAGTGCTGTACAGCCAGCACGGCTTCCTGATGTATCCGATCGGCGCCCAGGCGGTCGGCGCGACCCCGGTCGCGGTGCCGGAGCGCGACCTGACCGCCGATGTCGATGCGATCCTGGCGCGGGTGACGCCGCGCACACGGATCGTTTTCATCGCCAACCCGAACAACCCCACGGGGACGTATCTCTCGTCGAGCGAGATGGCGCGACTGCACGCGGGTCTGCCACCGCACGTGCTGCTGGCGATCGATGCGGCCTATGCCGAATTCGTCAACCGCAACGACTACGAGCCCGGCGCCAAGCTGGTGGACGCCGCGGACAATGTCGTCATGCTGCGAACATTCTCGAAGATATATGCGCTCGCGGGGTTGCGGCTGGGTTGGGGCTATTTTCCGCCGGCGGTTGCCGATGTGCTCAACCGGGTGCGCGGCCCGTTCAACGTCAGCGCCCCGGCCCTGGCGGCGGGGGTCGCGGCACTCGAGGACACCGAGGCGCTGGCCAAAGCCCGCGCGCATAACGACCGCTGGCAGCCGTGGCTCAACGAGCGGATGGCGGCGCTGGGGCTCGATCCGACCCCGAGCGTCGGCAATTTCGTGCTGCCGCGCTTCCCGGAAAATGGCAAGCACACCGCCGACGCCGCCGTTGCCTTCCTTCAGAAGCGCGGCATCCTGATCCGCAAAATGGGCGGATACGGTCTGCCGCACGCGATCCGCATCACCGTGGGCACCGGCGAGGAGAACGAAAAAGTCGCGGCGACGCTCGCCGAGTTCATGGCGTCCTGATGGCGGAACCGCTGTTTCAACGGGTCGCGATCATCGGGATCGGCCTGATCGGCTCGTCGCTCGCGCGGGTGATCCGGCGCGATAGCCCAAAGACGCATATCGTCGCCTGCGCCCGCCGCGCCGAGACGCTGGCGGCGGTACGCCGCCTGCTGATCGCGGATGAGACCACCGACGATCCCGCCGCCGCGGTCGCCGGCGCCGATCTCGTCGTCATCGCGACACCGCTCTCCGCCTATGCCGAGATCGCGGCCAAGATCGCGCCGGCCTTGAAGGACGGCGCGATCGTCACCGATGTCGGCTCGGTCAAGGAAGCGGCGATCCGCGATCTGCGGCCCATGCTGCGCGACGGCGTGCACCTCGTCCCCGGCCATCCGGTCGCCGGCACCGAGCATTCCGGGCCGGAAGCCGGCTTCGCCGAGATGTTTCATGACCGATGGTGCATCCTGACGCCGCTCCCCGACACCGCCCCCGGCGCGCTCGCCAAGGTCACCGCGCTATGGCAGCTGGCGCAGATGAAAGTCGTGACGATGCCCGCCGAGCATCACGACCGCGTGCTGGCGATGACCTCGCACCTGCCGCATTTGATCGCCTATACGATCGTCGGCACCGCGAACGCGCTCGGCGACGACCTCAAATCCGAGGTGATCGCGTTTTCCGCCGGCGGGTTTCGCGACTTCACCCGCATCGCCGCCTCCGATCCCGTCATGTGGCGCGACATCTTCCTCAACAACCGCGAGGCGGTGCTCGATGTGATCCAGCGCTTCAGCGAGGATTTGACCGCGCTGCAGCGCGCGATCCGCCGTGGCGAGGGCGACACGCTCGAAGACTGGTTCATCCGCACCCGCGCGATCCGCCGCTCGGTCATCGAGGCGAAGCAGGCGTAACCAGCCGGCGGGTTATTCACCAATCGATCCGCGGCGCCTTGCCGAGCTTCGCGGGCCCCAAGAACATCTCGCCGTTCTGGATCGTCAACGAGGTCGAGATTTCGGCGCGCCCGTCGGGGCCGACCTTGCCGAGCATCGCCAGCGCCAGCCGCGCGACCCGCGCATCGCTGGCTTTGAGGCGGCCCGCATCGACGAGCGCGTTCATCAGCTGGTCGTAACCGGCGATCGCGCCGGAAAATCCGCCGACCGGCTGCAAATCGGCATCGAGCGCGAGGGTGCCCGTCCCGGTGACCCCAAGCTCGCCCCAGCGCAGATGGAAATGGTCGAGCTCGATCGTGCCGCCGGAATCGCGCCATGCCGTCGCGGCCTGGCGCAGCGAGCCGGAGCCAAATTCCCCCATCATCGTCAGGCCGATGCCGAGCTCGTCGATCGCCTTGCCGAACCCGGCCGGCGCGGCGGGCAGCGCGAGCTCAGTGAGCAGCGCGGCGGTGACAAGCCCAGTATCGGTATGGGTTGCCGGCGCGTGGGACGGCACGATGACCCAGGCGCTCGCCGTGCGGGCCGAGAGCGCCACCCCGGCATCGATTTTCGGCTGATAGAGGGTGAGCCAAACCGTCGCCGCGCCGTCGCCGGCAATGGCGACGGCGCCGTCCCCGGCGGCGGCGTTGAGCGTCGCCAAGGGGGCGGCATTGGGGCCGGCGAGGGCGCTGAGCCCGTCTGGTGCGGCGAGCCAGATCGTGCGGAAATTCCATGGCCAGATGCTCGCCGACAGCAGCGGCGCGCGCAGCTCGGTCGGCGGGACCGCCGCCCTGTCGGCGATCACCGCATCGCCGAGCTCGAGGCGGAACAAGAAGGGGAACCCGGCCACCCGGATCGTTTGCCATGACACGTCCAGCCGCTTCTCATGCGCGGCGCGCGCCCAATCGCCGGCGGCCAGCTTGATCCGGCCGGCGGCGACCCACCAATAGGCGCTGTAGACGCCGAACCCGACGACCAGGACGACGCCCAACAAGCGAAGGATCGTCGCGCGGCGCATCTGGGTTTTATAAAGTTATTTCCGCTTGGGCGGAAACGGTTCCAGCCCGCTCCCCCTCCCGGCCACCCAATTAGGGTAATTATATACGTGCTTGACCCAACAAACGTAAGGTAGTAGAATGCCTTCGTTGGTTGGAGGTCGCCATGTTGCAGGCATTCGAAACCCTCTCTGAATTGACCGCCGCGTTCCCCGACGAACAGACTTGCGTTGAGCATTTCCGTTCGATCCGCTGGGCGCACGGCGCGTTCTGCCCCTACTGCGGCGGCATCGAAGTCTACAATTTCTCCGATGGGCGCACCCACAAGTGCAAGGATTGCCGGCAACGGTTCTCCATTAAAGTCGGAACCATCTTCGCCGACACAAAGCTGCCGCTGCGCCAGTGGTTTATCGCCATTTGGTTGATTACCAGCCACAAGAAGGGCATCGCCAGCGCTCAGCTTGCCCGCGATCTCGGCGTCACTCAAAAGACCGCTTGGTTCATGCTGCATCGGCTTCGGTACGCCGCGAAGGTCAAGTCGTTCAACATGCCACTCGGCGGCATCGTGGAAGTAGATGAAACCTTCGTCGGTGGTCTCGCTAAAAACCGACATATCGGCAAGCGCGGAAAGGGTCGCGGCACTGGCGGTATCGGTTCGGGCAAGACCCCAGTTGTCGGCGCTGTCGAGCGCGGCGGCGAGGTCGTGGCCCGGTCTACTAACAGCGTTGATAGCGCGACGCTCAAAAGCTTTGTGCGCGATCACGTCTCGCACCAAGCCAAGCTGCTCGTCACGGATCAATGGGTAGGATATCGCGGTCTCGACGCCGAATACGTCCACGCTGTCATCAACCATTCCAAAGGCGAATACGTCCGCGACGATGCGCACACCAACACTATCGAAGGCTTCTGGTCGCTGTTGAAGCGTCAGATTTACGGCATCCATCATTGGGTTAGTCCGAAGCATCTTGACCAGTATGTCGGCGAGGCCACTTGGCGCTATAATCGCCGCGAAGCCAGCGAAGGCGGTCGGGTCAACTCCATGCTCGCCGCAACCGATGGCAAGCGCCTGCGGTACAACGACCTGATTGCCAAGTGATGCCAAAGCACGAAAAGCCATTCCATCTCGACATGCCGTTCGATGAGGTATTAAGGCGCTATGCGCAGACCGATCCGCGCGAGGTTGCAGAACGAGAGAAGAAAGCAAAAGAGAAACGCAAAAAACGTAATCGCATTTCTCTCCCTTCATCAACTCAGCCAATAGCAGATGGCTCTTGATACTATTGACGTGCATTAGAACTATCCCACGTGTTCGGAAAATTTAACATTTCCTGTGATATGATATTTGGGAACTCAACTCTACCTGCGCCATCAATATATGTCACTCCATCTATTAAAATAATATAATAATATTGCTCTTTCCCGTCATCATCAACTATTGTAATACGCGCTTCCCACAAACCGCGTATGGAGTGTGTTGTATGTTGCTCATCAATTCCCCACCACATATTCAATTGTCCATTATCTATTTTACTTGATATTAT
>Ga0181530_10002935_pt1 | contig 19651 bp, 18 predicted proteins | sample PEATcosm2014_Bin_42_FD_119769 | JGI IMG/M metagenome (GOLD analysis project Ga0181530, IMG submission 119769) | Peatland microbial communities from MTU Mesocosm Facility, Houghton, MI, USA - PEATcosm2014_Bin10_60_metaG | ecosystem: Environmental > Terrestrial > Soil > Wetlands > Peat | place... | reverse complement strand
GGCCACGCTGTCCGGCCGCGACGAACGCCAGCTCGAGGTCGGGCTGCGCGAGGCTTTCGCCGATCCGCTGCTGTCGGCCGACGCGGTGCCGGAAGCGGAGATCGCGGAACTGGCCGCCGCCGCACCGAATGCCGCGCGCGCCATCCAGGCATTGTATCGCGCCTGGCGGGTTGCGCGCGAGGACGCCGGTGGCATCGCGCTGCCCTCCGGCCGGCGGGTGCTGTTGCCGAATGAGGAGGCACGCGACTTCTTCGACGATCGTGCCAACCATTTCCCGTCGCTGGAGACCGCCGCGGAAGCGATCGCGAGCGAGCTGCGCGCCGCACCGGCCGAGATGAACCACGCCATCGCCGACCGGCTGCGCCGCGTGCACGGGCTGACCGTGGTGGTGCAGCCGCTGGAGGGCGCCCTGCGCCGCTACGATCCCGCCACGCGCGGCCTGGCGTTGTCGGAGATGCTGCCGCGCGAGAGCCGCGGCTTCCACCTGGCGTTCCAGCTCGCCTTGCTGGAGGTGCGCGAGGCGGTGGAAGCGGTGCTGGCCGACGCCGCGCCATCCTCGGCGGAAGCCGGCATGCTGATCCGCGTTGGATTGCTCAACTACGTGGCCGGCGCGTTGCTGATGCCCTATGCGGCGTTCCTCGACGCGGCACGCGGATTGCGACACGACATGCAGGCGCTGGCGGCGCGTTTCGGCGTGTCGTTCGAACAAGCATGCCATCGGCTGTCCACGTTGCAGCGACCGGGCGCGCGGGGGGTGCCGTTCTTCTTCCTGCGCGTCGATCCGGCGGGCAACGTGTCGAAGCGCTTCTCCGCCGCGGGATTTCCATTTGCGCGTTATGGCGGGTCGTGTCCGCGCTGGGTGGTGCACACCGCCTTCGCACAGCCGGGCGAGGTGCAGGTGCAGGTGGCGGAGCTGCCGGACGGCGCGGCCTATCTGTGCTTTGCGCACACGGTGACCCGGCCGTCGCGCGGCTGGGGCGAACCGCGGCCGGTGCACGTGGTGGCCATGGGCTGCAGCATCGCGCATGCAGAGGAGGTGGCGTATGCGGACGGCATCGATCTGCAACGCGCCAAGGTGGGGATCGGCTTGTCATGCCGGCTGTGCGACCGGCCGGATTGCCGCAGCCGCGCCTTTCCGCCACTGGAGCATCGGCTGGCGCTGGATCCGAACTCCGCCGGCGTGACGCCGTATCGCTTCGAGGCGCGCAGGGGGTGAGCGTGGGCCGGCCAGCCAGGCGGCTACCGCGGCGACGGTTGCCAGCCAGATCGTCGTAACGCTCCGTCAGAGATTGCCTCCTGGCGTCCCCCCGCCAGACGACACTCAGGCGCGAGGCTCCACCAAACCGTTTGGTTCCGGCTCCGCCGGCTTAGGCGCATCGCGGTGGCCGGGCGGTCTCCCGCTTCACATCCGGGCGTTCCCATCGACGCCGGGGTTCAAGGTTTCGCGGCACTCGTCGTGACCGACGACGCGGCGCCGCCTCCCGCCGCCGGGCTTGCCGGCGTCGTCGGGAGGGCCAACGATATGGGTGCGCCAGCTTGCGGCGCCGTCGCGGCGTTGCCTGGCGATGGCGATCCGACCGGCGTCGTAGGGGCCGCGGATGACGGCGTCGGGGTGGCAGGAGGCGTCCCGCTCAGGGCCGCCGCAACGGGAGCCGCCACGGCGGGAACCGCCGAGCTTGCCGCCGGGGGGACCGGGGACGGTGCAACCGAGACATTGGGAGACCCCACCGTCACCTCCGTCGAGGGCAGCGCCGGCGTGGTCACTGTCGGGGACGGCGTCGCGCTGGCCGATGCCGGCGGGGTGGCCGACTTGTCGGTCGCCGCCTCCTTCGCCTTGGGCGGCGTCAGCGGCTCCCCCGGCAGCGTGACCGTGTAGTCGGCCACCACGCGGGCCTGCTTGCCGCTGATCACCAGCACCTTCTGCCCGAGCGCCAGCGGCACGCTATCCCGTTGCGTCACCGAGACCAAATCGCCCTTGGTCTCTTGCACGATGTATTCGTAGGCGGTGGTGTCGCCGGTCGCATGCTCCACCCCGCTGCCGACCACCCCGCCGATCACTGACCCGCCGAGCGCCGACAGGGCAGTGATCGGGCCACCGGCATCGACCCCGGCGCCAGCGATGCCGCCCGCCGCGGCGCCAGTCACCGTCCCGAGCGCGGCGTCGGCGCTGACCGCCACCTGGCGCACCCCCACGACGACGCCTCGCTGGGTCGGGTTGGCTTGCTGCACCGCGCCGCTGGCATAGGTGTTGGGGGAATAACTCGGGCCGCAGCCGCCGAGCACCGCCAGCATGGCGGCCGCGACACCGCTGATCACTTTCCGAGTCAATCGCTGTCCTTCCCGCTTATTGTGCGGTCGCGAGATAGGCGCCTCGGGCAGCGGTGTCACCCCCCGGGCCGACCCAATCCCGATCCCGCCGGGCCGTCCCGACCCCGTCGCAATTCGCTTCCATCCACAACTGGTTCCCGCCTAGGCTGCTGCATTGCAGCAGGAGCCAGGGATGGCGCAAACCGCCGGGACGCCAACGCAAACCCAAAGTCAGACCCAGGCATCGCCGGAGGTCCAGTGTCTGCTCCAGGGATACGACCCGGTTGGTTTCTTCTGCGAGACAATGCGCCGCGGCCAGCCACCGCATCCCGGCCTCGACCTGCTGCGCGCCCGGCTGGCGCAGTTCCCCGTCGAGACCTTGCGCCGCCGCGCGGTGGACGCCGAACGCGACCTGCTGGAGCGCGGCATCACCTTCACCGTCTATTCCGATGCTACCGCGATCGACCGCATCCTGCCGTTCGACCTGATCCCGCGCGTGCTCACCGCCGCCGAGTGGCAGCAGATCGAAACCGGCGTCATCCAGCGCGTGCGTGCGCTGAACTTGTTTCTGCAAGACATCTACCACGGGCAGAAAATCCTGGCGGACGGGGTGGTGCCGCGGGCGCTGGTGCTGGGCAATGCCGGGTACTGCGAAACCATGATCGGGTTCGACGTGCCGTTCGGCACCTATGTGCATGTCTGCGGCACCGACATCGTGCGCGACGAAACCGGCCGGTTCATGGTGCTGGAGGATAACGCCCGCACACCGTCCGGTGTCGCCTATGTGGTGGAGAACCGCCACATGACGCAGCGGGTGCTGTCGGACGTCATGGCCGGCCTGAAGGTGCGCGGCGTGGACGACTACGGGCTGCACCTGCACCGCGCGTTGTGCGACATCGCACCGCAAGGCGTGTCCGACCCGCAGGTGGTGGTGCTGTCACCAGGCATCTTCAATTCAGCCTATTTCGAGCATGTCTTCCTGGCGCGCGAAATGGGCGTGCCGCTGGTGGAAGGCCGCGACCTGGTGGTGGAGAACCACCGCGTGTTCATGCACACCACCGCCGGGCTGGCGCCGGTGCATTCGATCTATCGCCGGCTGAACGATGACTTCCTGGATCCGGATGTGTTCCGCCCGGACAGCGCGCTGGGAGTGCGCGGCGTGATCGAGGCGTGGCGCCGCGGTAACGTGGCGATCGCCAACGCCGTCGGCACCGGCGTGGCCGACGACAAGGCGGTGTACGCCTACATGCCGCGCATCATTCGTTATTATCTCGCCGAGGAACCGATCCTGCCCAATGTGGAGACCCATATCTGCGCGGAGCATGACGCGCTGGCCTACACGCTGGACCACCTGGCCGAGCTGGTGGTGAAGCCGGTCGCCGAATCCGGCGGCTACGGACTGATCATCGGCCCGCACGCCACGCGGGCGCAGCTTGATGATTTTCGCGCCCGGTTGCTGGCGGACCCCAGCAACTACATCAGTCAGCCGACACTGAAGCTGTCGGTCTCGCCGACGCTGACCGACAGCGGCGTCGCCTCGCGCCACGTCGATCTGCGCCCCTTCGCGGTGACCGGCCGCGACACCTGGGTGCTGCCCGGCGGCCTCACACGGGTCGCGTTGCGGGCGGGCACGCTGGTGGTGAACTCGTCGCAGGGCGGTGGCACGAAGGACACCTGGGTGCTGGCATGAGCGAGACGCTGCAACCTACCGGCACCATGTACCTGATCGCGCGCCATGCCGCCAGCGCCGTGTGGCTCGCCCGCTACATCGAGCGCATCGAGAACCTGGCCCGCTTGCTCGACGTGACCAAGACGTTCTCGCACGACGACAGCGACTGGCTGACCATCCTGCGCATCAACGGCGATGCGATCGGCTTCAACAAGCGGTATCCCGAAGTCAGCCAGGCCAATGTCGCGCGGTTCTATTTGCTGGACGCCGACAACCCCAGCTCGGTGCAGGCGGCGGTCGCCGCGGCGAAGGAGAACGCGCGCACGCTGCGCGCGCTGATCTCCACCGAGATGTGGCTGCAGATCAACGTCTTCCATGGCCGCATCCACGCGCTGAGTGGCGCCGACCTGACGCCGGACCGGCTGTCCACCGTGTGCGCCATGCTGAAGGAAGGGGCGCAGGCGCATGTCGGGATCAGCGAGGGCACGTTCTATCGCGACCAGTGCTGGCACTTCACGATGATTGGCCGTTATCTGGAACGCGCCGACCAGACCACGCGCCTGCTGGATACGCGGTTTCACGTGCTGGTACCGCAGGTCGATGCCGGCGATCCGGATATCGACGCCGGCAAGTGGCATGCACTGCTGCGCGCCGCCGGTGGCTACCACGCCTATCGGCGCGAGCACCCGCATGGTTACCGCCCTGTCGAGGTCGCCGGATTCCTGATCGCCAACACGGCGTTTCCCCGCGCGGTAGCGCTGAACCTGTCACAGATCGAATGGCACCTGACGCAGCTTCGCCTGCGCTATCACCTGCGCGGCGGCGCCCGCGCGCTGGAGCGCGTGGACAATCTGTGCACTACGCTGACACATGCGGGAGTTGCCGACCTGGTGGCGCGCGGCCTGTCGCCGTTCCTCGACTGGATGCAGCGCGAGATCGGCGCCCTGCATGGGGATGTGATCGACGGTCTGTGCGGGGGGTAACAAACCTCTCCCGCGCTGCGCGCGGGAGAGGTCGATGATGCGAAGCATCGAGGGTGAGGGTGATCGGGTCGGCACGTGGCAGGTAGAGCGAGGCGACCCGATCAGCCTCACCCCCGGCGCAAGGGCGCCTCGACCTCTCCCGCTACGCGGGCGAGGTAAGCGCCACCCGCAGATCCTGTACGACCTTGTCCGCCGTCCGCTTGCGCCAGCGCACGCGGCGGCTGATCGGCTCGTTCTCGATTTCAGGGAATACCTTCGCCGCCACGAACACCGGCCCGGGCGCGCGCAGAATGCCCGGCAGCTCGCGCGTGAATGCATCCAGCCCGGTGAACGCGAACGCCCGAGGATACCCAGCGCCGCGCGCCAGCACATCGTACGCAACGTGCTTCGCATTCGGCACCGGCTGGCCGCCGGTTGTCGCATACACCTCATTGTCCAGCACGAAATGATAGAAGTTCGCCGGCGCCTGTTCCGCGATCGTCGCCAGCATGCCGAGGCTCATCAGGATGTCGCCCTCGGAATCCAGCAGCACCACGCGCCGGTCCGGCTGCGCCAGCGCCACGCCCAGGCCGAACCCCGCATGCCCGCCCATCGCCGGATCGCCGAGCGGCAGGTCGAACACGGTATCGCTGATCGGCGCCCAGTAACGGCCACTGCGCCCGGGGATGACGATCGCGTCGCCACGATGCTCGGCAATCGCCCGCACCACGTCTGCCATGTGCATCATCGCACCGTCCTCCCTACCGGTTGAAGCCGTGATATTCGTCGCCGACCAGTACGACGACCGGACGCCTGGTCTTCTCCGCCTCGGCGAACGCCACGGAAATCCGTTCCGCGTCCGAGTCGCCTTCCACCAGGTAGAAGGGAATATTGAACGCCATCAGGAAGCGCTCGGTATAGGTCGCCGCGGTATCGCTGTTGACGCCGTGCCTTGTGTAGCCGCGATAGCCAACCATCAGCACCACCGGCACCTGCATCCCCATCAGCCAGCCGCGGATCGAATCGCCGGATTCCATCATGCCGGTATTCTGGATCAGGATCATCGGCTTGCGCCCGCCGGCATACAGGCCGGCGGCGATAGAGCATGCGTGGCCCTCGCGGGTGACGCCGACCATGCGCAGGTCGGGGTCGGCCTGCATCAGCAGGTAAAGCCAGTTGGTCTCGCTGTCGGGCAGCCACACCACGTCGGTGACGCCGTTCTGCTTCATCTGTCGCATCACCGTCTCCGGGCTCAGCGCCGCGGCTTCCGTGTGGCTCATGCCTTCTCCTCCGATTTGTCGGCCGGCGAGGTGGCAGCTAACATCATCCGGCAACGGCAAGACAAGGGAGGGACCAGGCCATGGCGAACACCTTCAAGGTCGGTGACCTGACGATCCATCGCATCGTCGAGATGGAGTGCGGGTTCACCCCGGCGCTGGAGTTCCTGCCGGAACTGAAGCCGGACGTGCTGGCGGAGAACCGTTCCTGGCTGGCGCCCAGCGCGCTGGATGCCAACGACAACCTGGTGCTGTGCTTCCAGTCCTACATCGTGCAGACGCCGCGCCACACCATCCTGGTGGATAGCTGCATCGGCAACGACAAGCCGCGCACCGCGCGACCGCTGTGGCACCAGAAGAAGGACGATGCCTGGATGCGCGGCCTGGCCGGCCTCGGCCTGACGGTGGACGATATCGACATCGTCATGTGCACCCATCTGCACGTCGATCACATCGGCTGGAACACGAAGCTGGAGAACGGCCGCTGGGTGCCGACCTTCCCCAAGGCGCGCTACCTGTTCTCCAAGACCGAGCTGGATTTCTGGCTGGCGGAGAATGCCAAGACGGAGCTGCCGCAGATCGTCGACAGCGTGATCCCGATCGTCGAGGCAAAGCGCTGCGACCTGGTCACCAGCGACCATGCGGTGGACGACGTCGTTTCGCTGATCCCGACTCCCGGCCACACCATCGACCATTACGCCGTGCAGTTGGGCCGCGGCGGCAAGGACGCGGTGATCACCGGCGACCTGATCCACACCCCGTTGCAGGCGCGCTATCCCGAGCTGGCGATGCGGGTGGACTACGATCCGAAGCAGGGCGCGGCGACACGCCGCAAATTCCTGGAGACCTATTGCGACACCAGCACGCTGTGCTGTTTCGCGCATTTCCCCTCGCCATCGCGCGGCTACGTCAAGCGCTGGGGCAATGGGTTCAAGTGCGACTACGTGGCGAACTGAGCAGCAGGCTATAGGAGCTTGAAGCCCGCTGGCAACAGCGGGCAACGCCGTCTTGGGCAGCGAGAGCCTGGTCGCGACAGCCCAGAGCATGACATGAAGCGCCGGCGCCGCGAGCGGGTGGCGGAGCCGATCCCGCCGTCGAAAACGCGTGGCAAATAGCGGTCGCGACGCGCATGACTGCGCCCCCGCACAGAGCCGTACGAGCAGCGGCATTCCCGCATCGCCGGCTTGCCGGAAAACGCGATCTCGACCTGCCAGCCTGACCGTCAGTCACCCACGCCAAGCAGCGAACAACCAAGCTCTTTTTAGGTCCCCCGGGCCTTGTGATCTCTCATACCGGCACCCGCCACAGGCTGGTGGCATATTCACGAATCGACCGGTCGGACGAAAACCAACCGACCCGCGCCGTGTTCAGCAGGCTGGCGCGCCACCATGCGCTATTGTCCTGCCATCGCAACGCCACCTGAGCCTGCGCCGCAGCGTAGGATTCGAAATCCGCTGCCACCATGAACCAGTCGCCATTGGTCAGGCCATCAATCAACGGCGCAAAGCGCTGCGGCTCATCGTGCGAGAACACCCCGGCGCCGACTGCGTCCAGCACCTCCTGCAGGCTGGTGCTGGCGGCGATTGTCTCGTGTGCCGGCAGACCGATGCGACGGCGCTCCTCAACCTCGGCGGCGGTGAGGCCAAACAGGAACATGTTCTCGCCACCAATACAGTCACGCAGCTCCACATTGGCACCATCCAGCGTGCCGATAGTAAGCGCCCCATTCAGCGCCAACTTCATATTCCCCGTGCCCGACGCCTCCATTCCAGCGGTCGAAATCTGCTCTGACAAATCTGCGGCCGGAATAATCGTTTCTGCCAGGCTCACGTTGTAGTCTGGCAGAAACACCACCTTCAGCCGGCCCCGCAGCGTCGGGTCATCGTTCACCACGCGCGCCACGTCATTAATTAGCTTGATGATCAGTTTGGCGTTGCGATAGCTCGCCGCGGCCTTGCCGGCGAAGATCTTCACCCGCGGCACCCACTCGCGCGTGGGCTGCGCCCGCATTGCGTCATACAGCGCCACAGTCTGCAGGATGTTCAGCAACTGGCGTTTGTACTCGTGGATGCGCTTGACGTGCACGTCGAACAGCGCGTCGGGATCGAGTGCGATGTTCAGGCGCTCGGCTACCAGCGCTGCGAGGGTCTGCTTGGCCGTGCGGCGGACAGCGCGCAGGCGGTCGTGCAATGCGGCATCATCGGCGAGCGGCACCAGCTTCTCCAGCAGCGTCGCATCATCAAGCATTCCCGGGCCCACGACCTCGAGCAGGAGTTCGGTAAGCGGTGGATTGGCGTCGAACAGCCAGCGGCGGAAGCTGATGCCGTTGGTGACGTTGACAATGCGATCAGGGTAGAGTTGGTGCAGTGGGCGAAACACGGTCTGCCGCATCAACTCGGTGTGCAGGCCGGAGACGCCGTTCACCCGGCGTGAGCCGAGAAACGCCAGGTGGCCCATGCGCACACGCCGTCCGGCCTGTTCGTCGATCAGCGAAACAGCATCGAGCGGCGGCGCACCCGGCTTGACCTCAGCGACCAGCCTGTCCAGGTGCAGAGCGTTGATTTGGTAGATGATCTGCATGTGCCGCGGCAGCAGCCGCTCCATCAGCGGAACCGGCCAGCTTTCCAGCGCTTCCGGCAGCAGCGTGTGGTTAGTGTAGCAGAAGGTCTCGCAGGTAATGCGCCAAGCCTCGTCCCAGCCGACCTCGTGCACATCCACCAGCAGACGCATCAGCTCCGGCACGGCGATGGCGGGATGCGTGTCATTGAGCTGAATCGCGCAGCATTGCGATAGCGTACGCACGTCCTTGTATTGTCGAATGTGGCGGAACACCAGGTTTTGCAGTGAGGCGGAGGAAAAGAAATACTCCTGACGTAGCCTCAGTTCTTGGCCGGCAGGCGTCTCGTCACTGGGATAGAGGATCTGCGAGATCGCATTGGCGCGCGCGCCGGCCGCCAGGGCCCCGACGTGGTCGCCACGGTTGAACGCATCCAGCATCAGCGGGTCAGGGGCACGCGCCGACCACAGGCGTAGCGTGTTTACGAACTGGCCACGCCAGCCAAGCACCGGCATGTCGTAGGCCACGGCGACCACCGTTTCCGACGGATGCCAGGCCGCTTTGGGCGTGCCATCCCCGGCGGTGGTAAGCTCAACCGCGCCGCCGAAGCCAATCAGGTGGCTGAGATCGGGCCGGGCGAATTCCCAGGGATTGCCGAAAGAGAGCCAGTTTTCGGGATATTCCTGCTGCCGGCCGTCGCGAATGACTTGGCGGAACATGCCGTGGTCGTAGCGGATCCCGTAGCCGTGGGCGGGGATCGACAGCGCCGCCATGCTGTCCATATAGCAAGCCGCGAGACGGCCGAGCCCGCCGTTGCCGAGGGCTGCGTCCGGCTCCAGCTCGCGCAAACGATCGAAATCGACGTCCAGCTCGGCCAGCGCGGTGCGCACTTGCTCCACCAGGCCGAGGTTGTTCAGAGAATCATAGAGCAGGCGCCCGATCAGAAACTCCAGCGACAAATAGTAAACGCGTTTGCGGCCTTGCGTGTAGGCTGCTCGAGTGGCAGGGACCCAACGCTCGACGATGCGGTCACGCACGGCAAGTGCGGTGGCGACGAACCAGTCGCGTTCGGAGGCGACGATCGGGTCGCGGCCGACAGCGTAGGTCAGCTTCGCAACGATACTGCGGCGCAGCGAGGCGATGTCCTCATCCTGCGCCGGCAGCGCGAGACGAGAGGCGGCGCCGCGGACAACGCGCTCGATCGGTGGTGGCTGATTCATGCGTATCCCTTATATTGGAGCTCAGCGCTCGTGCGCCCCAAATTGCGTGAGCCAAATCCACACGCGGGGTCCGGCTCGGCCGGACCCGTAGACGCCAGACCTGGAGGGGCATATCCGGGCCGGAGGTCCAATTCGCGATGGGAATCTGTCGGCAATGCGGCGTGGTGCGGTGCCTCATTTTTCGGCATGAACCACAAATTCGCAGAATGCCTCGACGTCCCGGTCTTGGCTAACTTCTTGTTTCGGGCCATTTGACCTTCGTGTACCGGCTTCCGTCGTAGCCCGGACTCAACGACACAGCCCGATAATGTCGCGCAGCAAAACATATGCGCAGTGTACCTTACGCAGTTTTTCAACGCAACGGCATCGGCGCGGCATGTGGCTAACTCGTTGGGGTTGGTAGCTCGTGAAGTGCCCGGCCTGTGGCGCTCCAGCAACGTCGCTGACAGCCGCGCAACTGTCGATGCTGTTGGAAGGGATTGATTGGCGCACGCCTGGTGTCTGGCGATGACGGGCCGAAAATATGTGCCGCCAGCAAGAAAGTATTTGGAGCGACGCGAATCGGTATTGGAAGACTCGCACATGTTGATACCGCGTCGATCCGCTTCGCGGCTCGGCCCCGCAATACCCCGCGCGAGGCGATTGCGTTACGCGGCCGGTTGCCGCAACGCGAAGCGGAACATACGGCGGCGCTGGTCCGTCCATTGGTCGAGGCGGTCGGTGCGCACGTCATTGGCGGCGGAGCGCGTGCACGCCGATGACACCGCGGTGCCGGTGCTCGACCCCCGGTCGCGGCAAGACCAAGACCGGGCGGTTGCGGTGCTAGGCGCGCGACGACCGGCCGTTTGCGCGCACGGCGGCGCCTACGGTGCTGTATTGCTACAGCCCGAATCGCAAGGGAGACCACCCGCGGACCCACCCGTGCCCGGGCTTTTGCCCCTATTGCCCGCGCGGGACGCACAGGCGACCCGCGGGGCCAATCGCATCAGGCGTGCCCTCGATCGTGAACGTCGCGGAGCCGGCGACGCCATCGATCGTCAGGTCTCACGCGATTGCTACTGCATCACCGGCATGCGGGTGCCGCCGGGGACCGACCGCGCCGCGTCCGATCAGCGAACCACTGGCCGCTGACCTACTGCTTCTCCGCCAGCGCCTTCACCTCGTCCATCGCTTCGACGAACCGCTGGTTGATCAGCGCCAGCGCCTCGGCGTTGGATTGCTGGATGAGGTCGCGCATCTCCTGCATGTTGGCGACGGCGCGCTCATAGGCATGCTTCAGCATCTCGGCCTGCTTGGCCGCCTTCGCCTGCGGCCCCTCGACGCTGGCCAGCGCCTTCATGCCTTCGGTCAGCTCGGCCATGCTTTGCTGCATGATCTCCATATTGCGCCGCGCGATCGCCTGCGCGCCATCCATGGCGACGCGGTTGGCGGCGGTGAAGGTCTCGATGTTCCTCCGGTTGGCCGCGATGAACGCTTCCATGTCCGGCATCGCCGGCAGCTTCAGCTCGCTGAACAGCTTGGTGAAATCCCCGGAGAACCCGGCGCCGGGCGAGGCTTTCGTTCCGCCCGATTTGGATTGTGGACCGCTGGCCATGGTTCGGCTCCTTTGCTCGCCTGGGGGGCTTCGGCGGCGATCCTACGCCGGGTTGCGCGCCGCCGCCAGCGCGCCCCGAATGCGCGCGCTTCAGGATCAAGCGATAACAGTGCCGGCGGCGATGTTCAGGCGGGCGGCGGTTCGGCAACGGGGCCGGTCGGCGCGGCGTCGGGCTCGACGGCCGAGGCGTCCGCCTCCTCGGCGGGACGCGCCCCCGGCGTGCCGCCGCCCAGCCAGGCCGCCACCCGGCCGGCACGGCGCAGGGCCGCGTCGAGCGCTGCCATCGTGCCGGACAGGTCGGCGCTCTCGTCCCGCTCCCACGCCCGCAGAGTCCACACCCAGACTCCGGCCAGGCCGCGCACCCGAAGCTCGCCGCGCAATCCGGCGGTGGAGACGCCGGCGGCCTGCAACATCCAGCGCATGCTGCGCTGCGTCGCGCAGGCCAGCAGCAGCGCCGTGGGCGGTTCGGACGGCAGGGCGCGCAGCAGCGCGATGACGCCCGCGCGGTGCGCCTGCAACGCATCGATCCGGCGCATCAGCAGGTCGAACAGCTTGTCGCGGATAGTCCCCTCGGTCGGGGTCTCGGCGAGCGCGGCCTGATCCGCCATCCGGCCAAAGTGCCGCAATACCGCGGCGCGGCCAGGGAACCGCACGCGCGCCTCGCCCAGCGGGAGCGCCGCCGCCCGCGCCGCCTCGGCCACATTGGTCCTGCCCCAGCCTTGTTCTGCTGCCAGCCGGAAGAACGCGGCGATCAGCGCGCTGTCGAAGTCCATGTCGCTCATGCGGATAACATGGCGTCAAACCGGGGCGCTGTCAGCCCCGCGGTCGCCTCATAGGTTCCGAGACGCCGACCAGGCCGCAGACCGGAAGGCCGGTCCTTACGCCGGGCGATCAAGCGACCGGCTCGAACGCCGTCTGTTCGATAAGCTCGGGCGCCTTGTCGAAGGCCATTACCAGGTTGAGCGCCGCGGCGTCCGGCCGGTTGCGTCCCTGCTCCCAGTTCTGCAGCGTATCCACGTCGATGCCGAGCACCTCGGCAAATTCGCGCTGCGACAGTCCGTGGCGCGCGCGCACCTCCGCGATCAGCCCCGGATCGGGTTGGCGACGACGATAGGTGTGCACGTTCATGGCCAACAGGTCAGCGGCGAGCACGGGGATGTTCGCGCCCTCGGCGATCCGACACACCGCCAGCCGCGTCTCGGCCAGCCGATTGATGACCGCATGCGCGGCGCGCAACGTCAGCCCGGCCGCGCGCAGCCGCTTGGCGACTGAGATCGGCTTATCGAGCGGACCAACCAGCCGCAGTACCAACGGCACCAACTCGCCGGAAAACGAGGGGGGTGGGTCGGCGTCCCGGACCGGCCCCAGACGTGCGAGCCGTGCCCTCAATTCGGAGTTCGTCGACATCCAGCAACTCCATCACCGACTGAGCCAGTTCACGTAACGTCACCCAACCGAGGGTGTTCGGTCCCGCGCCTTGGATATCCAACCGGCTGAATATAGCGACACGCCCGGTCAGGTGCGCGTAGAACATGGCTTCAATCTCGACCGTACCCGTCGCCAACCGAACGGACGCGACATCGCCGCGTTCGATTTCGAAGTCGAGGATACGCAACGCGCTCGGCGGCGGGGCGATAGCGGCCATGGGCAGCTCCATCGAGTAGGCGTGGATTTGCCCGGCAAGCCCCGCGCCGGTTCGGTTACGTTCCTATACGCGATCCACGTATGCCCGTCAATCCCGCCCCAGCGCCGCCATCAGCTCGGCCCACTCGCGCCGGTTCAGCCGGCTGTCCGCCTGCACCACCGCCTCGCCGGAAAGCATCCTCCGCACCACCGCCAGCATCTGCGCCGACAGGGTCACCGCGCCCAGCCGGTAGTCGCGGAACGCCTGGCAGGCGAGCGGCACCCAGGCCTGCACCGATTCCAACATCGCGTCGGCATACACGCGGATCTCGTATTGCGCGTGCGCATCGGCGCGCAGCGACAGGAAGTGAAACAGGTTGTGCAGGTCGATCTTCCAGTACCACTGGGTGTAGGTGTTCAGCGTCAGGTTCATTCGCGCCAACTCGCGCGCCAGCCCCTGCCGGCCCGGATCGAGCGGCGCGCCCGTCGCGTCCTCATTCAGCATGCCGGCGTAGTGGTCGTAGCAGCGCGCCGCATCCGTCCGCAGCAGATCCAGCACCTGCGCCGCCTCGTCGCCGGTCAGCACGTCGCCACGGCCCTGGCGGTTGACCACGGATTGCGCCGCCAGATGCTCCGGGGCAGGGAGGTAGAACTCGCGGTCCAGGATGGAGTAGCGCGCGGAATACTCGTTCACGTTGGCGGTGCGGTGACGGATCCATTGCCGCGCCACGAAGATCGGCAGCTTCACGTGGTACTTGATCTCGCACATCTCGAACGGCGTGGAGTGGCGGTGGCGCATCAGGTAGCGGATCAGCCCGGCATCCTCTGACACGCGCCGCGTGCCGCGGCCGTAGGAGACGCGCGCCGCCTGCACGATGGCCGCGTCGTCGCCCATGTAGTCGATCACCCGGACGAAGCCGTGATCCAGCACCGGCATCGGCTGGTAGAGCAGGGTTTCCAGCGCCGGCACGGTGGGGCGGAGCGTGGTGGCGCTGGCGGCACGCGCGGCGGCGATTTCCGCCGTCTGCTGGTCGGTCAGGTTCATGCGGAACTCCCAGGCGCGGGCGGTGTCAGACGGCGTGCAGGGTCGGGATCTGCTTCACCGTCTCGGCGAGGTCGCGCCTAGCCTGCCACAGATCGTGCGCCATCTGCATCCTCAGCCAGATGTCCGGGCCATCACCGCACAACTTGCCCAGGCGCACCGCCATCTCGGGCGTAACGGCTGAACGCTCGGCCAGGATGGCGTGCAGCGTTTGCCGGGAGACGCCCAATTTCTTGGCGGCGGCCGTCACCGTCAACCGCAGCGCCGGAAATATGTCCTCGCGGAGCAACTCTCCGGGGTGACTGGGTCGCCAGGCTGGCGGTCCTTTAACGCGATATTCGGCCATGTTCCTACTCGTGTGCTCAAGCGACCGACGGTCGGTGCAGGTCTTATTAGACCCCACTTAACGGCACGACTGGCCGTCTGTCAAGCGATGCTTGACACTATGAAAACCCAGACCTTACAGTGGAGGGATGCTTCGTTCATACCGCAGCCGAGCACTGGCCGCCCTGTGGCACAGTGGCGATACCATGAGGATTCGGCCGGATCTGGTTAAGCGCCTCAAGATCAGGCTCGCACGCCTGGACGCCGCCACCAAGCCGGAGGACATGAACGCCGCGGGGTTCAACTTCCACCGGCTCCAGAGCAAGCCAACCCGCTACACCGTTCACATCAACGGTCCCTGGTGCCTCACCTTCGAGTGGGAGGGCGAAGACGCCGTCCGGGTCGATCTGGAGCAATACCACTGACCGGCCAAGCCAGGCCCTTTCCACAGGCTGTCCGACCCCCTATATGAAACCCGTCGGTTCGCCGGCTATGGCGATAAACGGTTCGTGGAATAAGCGTAGTGGACCCGGGGGCAGTGCCCGGCGCCTCCACCAGTCTTCCGGGAAGGTCCGGCGGGACGTTGCGGGGGCGACACAGGCTCGACACGCGTGGTAAAGACGGATTTTTCGCTCGGCATGGTTCCGCCGTCATCGGGCCGTTCTACAAGTGCCAATGACAATGAGGCGCTCGCTGTCGCTGCGTAAGCGATAAGCGCGGTTCGGGGGGCACCGGGCAACAGAAGCCCCCCAATTCCTCGCAAAAGCGGATGGCGATGGCGCTGCCAATGGTGCCCGCGGGATGGTTGCATCCAGGCGGTCGTTGCCGTGTGCGGGGCAGGCAGAACGCGTGCCGAAAGCCCGGGATCCGGTCCGCTGACGGACGATGCCTTGCAATCGTGCCCTGTCGCCACGAGCAGCAAGCAGCAAACGGCCCCGGCGAAATCTTCCGGCATCACCCCATTCATCAGCCCGCCGCAACGGCTGCCACCACGCGGTCGGCGGGAAACCGCAGGACCACGCGGGTGCCGACGCGTGCCACGGCTTGCATCGCCAGGGAGCCGCCATGCGCCTCCATCAGCCGCCGCGCCAACGCGAGCCCCAATCCAAGACCGCGGCTCTCCGGCTGCCCGGGCGGCGCGAGCCGATCCGGTGCGCATAGCCCGGTGCCCTCGTCCTCAACCACCAGCGCGAGGCCGTCGGCCCCGGATTCCAGCCCGATCTCGATCCAGTCCCCCGCCCGCGAGTGCCGGGCCGCATTGCCCAGCACGCGTTGCAGGACCTGCGACAACGCCCGCCGGTCGGCGTCCAGTGTGTAACCCGCCAGCCCCGGGGCTAGGCGCCATCGGCGCTGGGCCGGGGCGAGGGCGGTGGCAACCGCCGCGATCGCGTCCCGCACCGCGGGCTCCAGCGGCACTGGTTCCGGGCACAGCCCGTGCGAGGCGGCGTTGGGGGCAATCTGGTCCTGCAGGTCGTCGGTCAGCGTCACCAACTCGCGCAGGGCGGCCACGAGTCCGGCCTGGACCGGCGCCTCGGCACACCGCAAAGCGCAGACTTCCGCGTGGCCCTGCAAGGTCATCGTGGCACCCCGCAGGTCAGCGGCCCAAACCCGGGTGAGGCGGTTGGCCGCTGCTTCGGCGGCGAGCGCGCGGTCGCGGTCCCGTGCCGCTGCACGCCCCAGGCTGCGGCCCCGCAACCAGGCGAGCAGGAAACCCACGGCGACGGCACCGACGCCGAACAGAAGGGTGGCAGTGAAGCCCATATGGCCCAGTTTGCGGCCAAGCTGGGAAACAACTGGTTAAGGCTGTCCGCAAACCTCTCCCGCGCAACCGGAGAGGTCGAGGCGCGAGAGCACCAAGGATCAGGGTGATCGGGTCGGCAAGGGATTTCCGCTGTGGGGCGAGCCGGCCACCCTCACCAAGCGCTTCGCCCCAGACCTCTCCCGCGCGCAGCGCGGAGAGGTCACACCGCATCAGGCTGTCGCTGCTTCCTTGCGTGCGCGGGCGCGCTGAATGCGCCGCTTCAGAGTCAGCGCGTCGGCCGGCAGCTTGCCATTGGGCGTGGCGAGCAGAAACGCGTCGATCCCGCCATTGTGCTCGACCGTGCGGATCGCCCGAGTGGACAGACGCATGCGTACCGCGCTGCCCAGGGCGTCGGACAACAGCGAGGTATCCTGCAAATTCGGCAGGAAGCGGCGGCGGGTCTTGTTGTTGGCGTGGCTGACGTTGTTACCGCTCAGCACGCCCTTGCCCGTGATCTGACAGTGGCGAGACATAAGAAAACCTCGGTTCCGATCGGAAGGCGCGGGTTATGCCGGCCTGGTAGCCGGGCGTCAAGCAGCGCACGCTCGCCGCTAGCGCACCAGAGCCGCCAGCAAGGCGTCGAGCCGCAGGCGACCGGCCGGCAGCGCGACCAGCTTCCCCGCCTGCCATTGCAGGTATGATTCCGCCACCGCCCGATCCAGCACTTCGGGATCGACCGCGTCCTCCAATGCCACCCCGGTCCGCGTGGCGAAGCGCGTCGGATCGACGCCCTCGGTCAGTCGCAACCCCATCAGCAGCATCTCGCGCGCCTTGTCTTCCGCTCCCAGCGCGAATTGCTCCACCCTCCCCTGCCCGCCTCGCTCGACCTGCGCTGCCCAGACCTCCGGCGCCCGATGGCGACGCTCCGCCATGAGATTGCCCCCGAGCGTCACCCGGCCATGCGCACCCGGGCCGATGCCGACGTAATCGGCGTAGCGCCAATAGGTCAGGTTGTGCCGGCTCTCCGCCCCCGGCCGCGCGTAGTTGGAGACCTCGTAGGGCAGCAGCCCGAAGCACGCGGCCGCGTCAGCGGTGGCCTCATACAGCGCAGCCGCCGCGTCGCCGTCCGGCAACACGATCTCGCCGCGTGCGTGCCTGGTGGCGAAGGCAGTCCCCGCCTCGATGGTGAGCTGGTAGAGCGACAGATGGTCGGCCGCCAGCGCCAGCGCCGCGCGCAGTTCGGACCGCCAGGCGGCAAGCTCCTGACCGGGACGCGCGTAGATCAGGTCGAAGGACAGCCGAGGGAAGATCGCCCGCGCCGTCTCCAGCGCCGCGCGCGCCTGGTCCACCGAATGCTGCCGCCCCAGCATGCGCAGCGCGTCCGGATCGAGGCTTTGCACGCCGAGCGACAGCCGGTTCACCCCGGCCTGCCGGAACCCGGCAAGGCGCCCCGCCTCGACGCTGGTGGGATTGGCCTCCAGGGTGATCTCCAGATCGGGCTCGGCATCGAACCGGGAGCGCGCGTCATCGATCAGCGCCGCGACGGTTTCGGGCTGCATCAGGCTCGGCGTGCCGCCGCCGAAGAAGATCGAGCCGAGCCGCCGGCGGCCCAGCCGACCCGCCTCCCACGCCAGTTCGCTGCGCAGCGCCGTGCGGAACCGAGCCTGCGGGATGCGGTCCCGCACATGCGAGTTGAAGTCGCAGTAGGGGCATTTGGCCAGGCAAAACGGCCAATGGATGTAGAGCGCGAGCGGTTCCATCGGCAGAGAGATAGGCACGATGCCGGGCACAGCGACAGTGGGCATGCTCGCGGCGCCTCATTGCTCCGATCGCGCCCAAGGGAACCAGCCTCGAGCACCCCAGAACACCGGGAAAGTCGCGGCCGACGATCATCTGTCCGAGAATTTTACACATTATGGCGGCTAATGACTACACGGGATAGTCGTATATGAGGAATTTGCCACCACCTGACTGCTCCACGCGCGGGTATGGTTCGTCGTCGCTCCCAGATTCCCTGTGACGGCGACCTTGACGTGCGGAATCATCGTCTCATGTGTTTGACTTTTTTACACATCGTCCAGAGACTATTCATACTATCCCTATATAACAATGAATTAGGTGTTGGCACGAAGATTGCTTATCCAACGTCCATGCGTGCGCCGGAAGATTCGCTCCGAAACCACCGGAGCGAGTCCGCCAGCGCAAGGTTTGGGGCGATCTCTTACTGTAAGGTAACGCACGATTAACGAGTAATAGACGAAATAATTCTCGGTTTGGTTGCTGACGTTAATTTCGGCAATCAAAGCGGGAACGGCCTGGAGAAACGGCAGGGCATCAGGGCTGCGGCCCCAACGGGAAAGGCACGAGAGCGCGCCGCGAGCAGCGGCACAGGAGACGATCAATGACTGCCAAGAAATGGCTGTTCGGACTGCTGCTTCTCCTTGCAACCTGGATGCCACCCTACTGGGGCGAGCAGGCCCGGGCGACCACCATGACGGCAACGGTAACCTGCTTCGCAGGTCCGTGCTTCAACGACGCCGGGATTCGCACCAACTTCGTGGGCGTCCTGGGCTTCAACCGGTATGCGGTGCTGCCGTTCGTGTTCAGCGACGCCAACGCCTCGCTCGCGGGGACCGTCGTCGTCGCCGACTTCCTGGTTGCCGGGTCCAACTTCATCTACCTGTACGGCTACGGTGTCGGCACGCAGAGCGTCGCCGGCGGCGGCTTCTTCCTCAGCTCGGCCATCACGCAAAGTTACCTGACGGTGGGCGGGATCGGGACGTTTGGCGCGTTCAACATCGGCACCTGCAACGCGACCGGTGTTCTCGCGGGGGACGGCGCCATCATGACGCCCTACGTCAACGGCTTCGCGATTGGTGGCGGCCGGGGCACCACGGCCTGCGCGCCGTTCGCACAGGCCTATGGACCGCAAGCCCAGACGGTTGGCGGCCTGACCAACCTGACCGCCACCGACGTCATGCAATTCAACGGCATCGTCGGCGGTGGCGCCCAGATTACGCTGCCCTGGGGCGACGACATCCCCGACTCGGCCTTCACGCAGCTCAACAGCGACATCGACGGAGACTCGCCGTCCGCCGTCATCGCCGATCTCCAGTCGCTCGGCCTTACCCAACAGGTTCCGGAGCCGGCGGCGCTCGCGCTGTTCGGCAGCGGATTGCTGGGCCTGGGTGCGCTACGCCGGGTGCGCCGGGCCTGACGAGACCCGCCCGACCGGCCAGCCACCCCGCCGTTCCCCGGCGGGGTGGCTTAGCCGCGCGACCGGCGTAGGGATTGTGGCCCCACCGGAGGGTGACGCAGCCGTCAACGCATTGCAG
>Ga0181530_10002932_pt1 | contig 19657 bp, 18 predicted proteins | sample PEATcosm2014_Bin_42_FD_119769 | JGI IMG/M metagenome (GOLD analysis project Ga0181530, IMG submission 119769) | Peatland microbial communities from MTU Mesocosm Facility, Houghton, MI, USA - PEATcosm2014_Bin10_60_metaG | ecosystem: Environmental > Terrestrial > Soil > Wetlands > Peat | place... | reverse complement strand
GTCTGGCTATTCACCCGGGAGTTCCAGGTGCCCTGGACGAATAATGCCTCCGAGCAGGCACTCAAAGGCCCGAAGCGGCATCAGGCCGTCTCCGGGTACTGGCACACCACCACCACGCTCGCCGACTACTGCCGGGTGCGCTCCTACCTGGTCAGCGCACGAGGACACGGCATCCGCGCCACCGACGCCATCCACGCTGCCCTCACCGGCAAACCCTGGCTACCGGAGCCAGCCACCGCCTGACATCACGGACCCCCACCCGTGAATGGACACCCGCACAGCCGAATCAGCCTGGTCGCGCGTGCTGAGGTCGGTCGGGTAATGCTTAAGCAGTTCGACCGTTTCGGCGCTCGCCCTGAAAGTGCCAGCCTGGACCGCGCTCCAGATGTAGAGGCACTTGATCACTGCCTCGCGGTGTCCATCGCTGAGCACTCAGAACTGCCCGCGCGAGCACATCGATCTCTTCTTGGCCGGGCGTCGTCATCTCACGATCTACCAGCCACTCGGCTGGGCGAAGCCGGTAAGAAGCCAGAGCGGCCATGACGGGACCGGGAAGCAGGTCGTATTCATAAGCACGGGCCTGTTCCTGATAACTGCCCGCCGAGCCGCCGATCTGCTCGCCTGCGTGCGCTCACTTGTGGGCGTCAACGCCCGCCCAGATCACGCCTTTCTGCGCTCTGTCCGGTGAGAAGAACTACGTGCTCATCGAGGTTTCCTGGGCTTACTGGCCGCTAGGCGACGACGGCTGTCCTATACCCGGCCGCCCGAGCCGACGGGCTGGCAGGGCCGCTTGCTGCCTTGTCGTCAGTGTCTCAGTAAAGGCTCACAGCGCCGCCGGGCTTGGTGAAACACAATCGGCGCACTGAAGCGGCTGGCTGGAATGGCTCTGTCTGTGTCGCGCGCTCCGCAGGTCACATCCTCGGTGGCATAGGAGTCTTGGGAGAGGGTCTCGTTGCCCTGACCATGGTGGTGTCAAGCCCAGTCGGGCCCGCCGTGCCGACACCTGGCGGCCCCTGCGGTCCCGCTGGTCCCGCCGGGCCTGTCGCGCCCGGAGTGCCGGCGAGGCTGACTCCAGGGGTGCGTCGATCACGAGGTCGGCGGGCAGTTCGGATCCGTCGACGCAGACGCCGCCGGCCCGCCCGCGCCGGCATATCACGCTATCGACGTGGCCACGGTGAGCCTGCAGGCCGGGCTGATCCAGTGCTGCCGCCCGCAGCGCGCGCTCGAACGTGGCACGGCGGGAGCGTACCCCCATGGGGACCTGGCTTCCGTCCGGACCGGCTAGACGCCGGATGCGTCCGCGGCGTCATCGACGTTCACGGACAACTGCTCCGCGCCGCCTGCTTGTCGCAGTTCGGCCACCGCTCGTCAGCTGGAACAGCAGTTCGCCGCGTTCAGCGCGGGCAGTGCCGCGCGGGCGCTGGCCGGCGGGTGATGATGCTCCAGCAAGATCCGGCCGAAGCAGCACGGTCGCGCCGCTGGTGTTCCAGTTCCGCAAGCGGCAACCGGGCTGCGGTTCCTTATGCCCGCCTGGCCGTATCGCAGCTCGGATCAGGGCCCACCGCTCGTCCGCAGTGCGCTCCCCTTGTCCTTCTTCCCGCCGCCGGTCCTGGACCAGGGCGACACCTTCTTCTCCCGGCGGAGCCAGTGAGTCCGCAATCTCCAGCCGCGCAAGTCGGTGAGGACGTAGCGGATCCAGTCGTCGCGGTCGCGCTCGGCGGCCGGCACGTCGAAGTAGTCGGCGTGGCGGGCTCGCACCGGCTGCGGAGGCTGATCACGGCGCGGCCGGGGGTGCGTAGCCGAACTGCGGTGACCGATAGGTGAGCTATGCGAGCACGCTCGGTCTGGAACCCGGATTACGCGATCGCCCATCCGAACCTCAAGTCAACCAGTCACGACCACGATCGCCTGCTGAACTGAGCCATTCCCATTCGCGTCAGCGACGGCAAGCCCGGGCTTCTATCTGTCGCCGTCGTATGGCTTTGCGTGACACAATCACCCTAGGTAGGGTGAACGGACGCATTGAGGGGGGAGGGATTCGGTGATCCCGCTGTTACCCGGACGGGCCTGTGCTTGCTGACCTTATTTGAGATCGAGTTCGGCATGACCTTGGCAGGGCGCAGGTGGCAACGTCCAGTCCTGGCCGACCTACCGTTCAGCTGCTGATGAGCCTGATCGGAACGCCACCAGCGGAGTGATCGCGAGTGACTAATGGGTCGTACTCATGGCGCGTCCGCATCATGGATGGCGATGCGCGGGTGGCGCGCGGCGCGGGCGTGCTTTTGGGCACCGGGCAGGTATTGACCTGCGCGCACGTGGTGGCGGACGCCCTGGGCGTGGACGTAGGCACACAGGCGCCAGCCGGAGCGGTCCGAGTGGACTTCCCTGGCTGCCAGCTGACCGGCGAGCCGCCGCGCGCACGGGTCGACCCATTCGGCTGGCTTCCGCGCCTCAATGGCCGCAGGGACATCGCGGTACTGAACATAGAGGGCCGTCCGCCCGCTGAGGCGCGGCCACCGCTGTTCCGACGCTGCGGCCAGGAGTATGGCGGGCTCGTCAGCGTGTTCGGGCATCCGGAGGCCGTGCCAGATGGCGTCTGGGCTGAGGCGCGCCTGATCGGTCCGGCAGGGGAGAATAACGAGCTGGTACAGCTCTATGGCCAGACTGGGTATCCGATCGAGCCAGGCTTCGCCGGCGCGGGCGTGGCCGACCGACGCACCGGCGAGGTAATCGGATGCGTGACCAGGGTCGTCAAGGCCGGGCCCGAGGTCAGGTTGGCGTGGATGATGCCACTTGAGATCGTGCTTGACTACCTGCCGGACTATAGGTCTATCTTGCCGCCGGGGCCGGGACGCGCGCGCGCCACGCCCGCTACTCGGGCCGATCAGGCTGACGCGATGACCGCCATCGCACAACCTCCTGCGCCTCACGCGGACTCCGCGGGTGTTGCCCGCCATGGCCGCCAGGCTGACCTCAGTCCCGACCAGCGGGCGATGATCGCCGCGCTATCGGCCCTGGCCGAGGCGGGAACGCCGATCTGGATGGATGACCTTGCCGCCAGGGTCGCGGCCCGCATCGGTCCGTTCTTCACCGTACCGCCGTGGCTTGGCGGCACCGAGGGTGCCACCAGCCTGGTGCTCGCGTGTCTCGCTCAGCCTGGCGCGATGCATGAACTGCTCGAGGAGTTGCGCCGCTGGTACGGCGTAGCCATACCGCCGCAGCTGCGAGAACTTGACCAGCTGGTGCGACGCAACGTTCCCGAGCCGCTGCTGAATCCTACGGACCGCTCGGCGCTCTACGAGTTGATCCGCGACGCCACCTTCGCCCAGGCGGCCGAGGCTTATGTCCAGGCGGTCGGTCCGCTTGGCAAACCCTTGCCGCCCTACATGGACGATGTGATCGCGATCGCCAATGTACTCGATGCCCTGAGCCATCCGCTTGGAGGCGTGCCGCCGCTACTGGTCTTCGCCGAGTCGCTGGCTGGTGCGGTGTCGCCTACCAAGGCCGTACAGATCCGCCAGTGGGTCGCACGCTACCGGGCGCGCCACGATATCCCCGCGCATCTGTTCCTTCCGTACGAGCTCGGGTACATGCCGGCGGGTCCATCCCCGTCGGATCCGGCGTACCTGGTCATCCAACTGGATGGCGATCAGCAGGCGAAGGATCCTCTAAAAGAGGACCGCTTCCTGCTGACGGCGTGGCTGCAGCGCGGCGCCCGCTTCGGCACCACGCTGCGTCGTGCGGACCCACCACAGAGCTTGGAGCAGGTCCGCTCGCTGATGGAGGACTTGCTGGTGGCGGCGAAACAGTTGTCGACGGGAGGAACGGTCCTGACGGTCGAATTCATACTTCCCCGTGATCTGCTCTGGTACGCCGCGGTCGATCAGTGGCCAGCCGGGCGAGATAACCCCGACAAGAAACTGGGAGAGGTCTACCCCGTTGTCGTCAGGAGCCGTGATCGTATGAGGGAAGCCGAGATCTGGCCGCGCTGGGAGCGCAAATGGAAATGGGCCGCTGCCAACTGCGGTCGCGATTACCCGTCGGCCATCGCCTGGGTTCCGGAAGAGGGCAAAGTCGGGGCAAAGGTACTGTTTGATGGTCTCGCCGGTGCGGGGCAGCCTGTCTGCCTCGCCCTCGGTTATTCGCCAGGGCCGCCGCACGGCCTATCGAGAGATGAGATATCCGTAGGGCTGCAAGCGGGCTTGCCGATCATGGTGTGGTGCCGTGAGGGTGAGCCGAACGCCATCACAGCCGAGTTGAAAAGGCTTGTGTCCGGTCGCGGGCTGCTTGATCTTCCGCGATTGGTCGCCGAGCGCAGGGCCGCTGTCGGCGAGAAGCGCGGATCGCGATCAGACCTAGCAGACTGTCAGGAGCGAGACGACGATCTGGCGCGTCATCTAACGCTCCTGTTCGACCCAGCAGACCGCGTCCCGGAACCAGAGACGGTGATTCGGGCCCCACGATGAGGAGATTGGGTGGACGGTGACGACATAGGCCCCCTGGGTCGCGAGACCGACGAGGTTCCTGGGGCCGAGGGCAGCGACTGGCGGATCTACCTCGGCGATGGCACAACGCACGATGGCCTTGACAGATTGCCGCCGCCGCCGCCATGGCGCGCGTACAGCGGCGGACCGCTAATTACGCCAGAGTTCGGCACTGACGACGCGGCCGAGCGGCGGCTGGGAAGCGCCGGGCAGGCCAGCGCGTACCGGGCGGATGAGAATGTCGTCCGGATGGTCAACGCCGCGCTGTATCTGCGGCGCCCGCTGCTTGTCACAGGAAAGCCGGGCACGGGAAAGTCGACGCTAGCCTACAGCATCGCCTATGAGCTGAAGCTTGGGCCTGTCCTGTCCTGGCCGATCACCAGCCGGTCGACACTCGGCGATGGCCTCTACCAGTACGACGCTCTCGGACGCTTGCAAGACGCGAACCTCCAGCAGTTCATGCCGGATCCCGGAACGCCCGGGGCGGTGCAGGACGTCGGCCATTTCGTCAGGCTCGGACCGCTCGGCACCGCGCTGCTGCCGCAAGCGCGACCGCGGGTCCTGCTCATTGACGAGCTAGACAAGAGCGACATAGATCTGCCCAACGACCTGCTGCACGTTTTCGAGGACGGTCGCTTTGACATAGGCGAATTGGCCAGGCTGCCGGACAGCCAGTCGCCAGCGTGGGTCTTCACCGCAGACGTAGACTCCCGCACGGCCGACGGACGATTCCGCGTGCCAATCGACCGTGGCCGGGTCACCTGCAACGCGTTTCCCATTGTCGTCATCACCAGCAACGCGGAGCGCGAGTTCCCTGCGGCGTTCCAGCGGCGGTGCATGCGGCTTACCATCCAGCCTCCAGGGCGCGAGAAGCTCGCGGCGATCGTGGCCGCACAGCTTGGCGCAGAGGCGGCAGAACAGGCAGGACCGATCATCGGCAGGTTTCTTGATGGCCGTGAACGCGGCGACATCGCCACCGACCAGTTGCTGAACGCGATCTACTTCGCCACGTCGGGAGCGCAGGTACCTGAGACTAGTTTCGAGCGGCTTGAGCAAGCGCTGCTGAGCCCGCTGGGCGCGGCGGGCGTGCGATGATCGACCGGCTACTTGGCGTACTCGGCGACCTGCCGTTCCCGGTGACAGCCGAGGAAGTTTGCGACGCGATCTGGCTCGCTCGACACCTCCCTCCTGGGCGGCTGGCCTGCGTCGGCCCCGTCGGTCCCGCCGGGCCTCTCGGCCTCCAGGGCTCCGCCTCGCACGGACCGCCGACGGAGCCCGAATGGCCGGTGCCGGACGCCGATGCTACGAGCGCTTGTCACATGTTCACCGGTCAGGTTCGAGAAGAGCTGAGCGGCCCTGCTGCCCTGGCATATCAGCCCGCGGCCAAAGTCGCGGCGACCAGCAAGGCCACGGTGACCACCGCGGGTATGCCCGCCGTGTCGGCGCTGCCGGGCATCCGTGAGATCAACCGCGCGCTGCGTCCATTCAGGCGCAGATACGAATCACCGGTTAATCCGACCGTTGACGAGGTAGCGACCGCGGCGGCCATCGCAGACTCCGGGTTGTGGTATCCCCAGCTGCGGCCTGGTATGCAGCGATGGCTCAACCTGACGTTAATAGTCGATGACAGTGAGTCGATGGTGGTCTGGCAACAGACCATCAGCGAACTCCGGGTGCTGCTCGAACGCCTGGGAGCCTTTCGTGACCTGCGAACGTGGCGATTCGACGGGGATCTGACGAAGGGAAGATTCCCGCAGCTACGCGGCGAGTCCGGCCAGCAGGTTCAGCACCGTCAGCTGCTCCAGCCGGGAGGCAGGCAGTTAATCCTGCTGATCAGCGACTGTGTTGGAGCAGCCTGGACGTTCGGGTCCTTGGCCCGCCTGCTTGAGGAACTCAGCGGCACCGCGCTCGTGGCGGTCTTGCAACCGCTCCCGCAGTGGCTCTGGGCGCGCTGCCGCCCGCCGTTCACTCCGGTCGAATTCCACGCTGCTGAGACCGGACTCGCCGGTCGCCGCGTCACAGCGGTCGCACGGGATCCCGCTGACGCGATGGCGACCGGCACGGCCATTCCCGTTCTTGAGCTTGAGCCTGAGGCTCGCTGGCTCGCGCCGTGGGCTTCGCTGCTGGCGCAGTCAGGCTCTGCTCCCGGAGTCGCTCTCTTCACTCGCGCGATGACCGGTCCGGATGCTTTCGTTGCGGCTGATAATCGTGAATCAGCGAGCGCACCTGATGAGCCGTCCGCATTTGATCGGCTGCTGAGCTTCCGGGCCGCCTCCTCGCCGACCGCTTACGAACTGGCCGGATACCTGGCTGCCGCGCCGCTCAGCCTCCCCGTAATGCGCCTCGTCCAGGTCGCGATGCTGCCGAAGTCACGCCCGGCGCACCTGGCCGAGATCTTTCTTGGTGGCTTGCTGCGCCGGGCCGACTCAGATGCGGCCCGCCAGCACTCGTCTGGCTACGACTTCTATGACGGCGTCCGCGACTTGCTGATCGCTGGGCTGTCCAGGGCGGACACGATGCGAGTGCTGCGAGAGACGTCGCGTTTCGTGAGCGCTCGGCTTGGCTCGCCTACGGATTTTCCTGCACTGCTTGCCGACGCCGACAAGATCGCCGATCTAGGCCCGCCGTTCGCCCGAGTCGCGTACACCGCGCTCCGTGCGCTGGGCGGACGCTACGCCGATGTCGCAGCGAAGCTTGAGGTCCAGCTAAATGAGGACCATCAAGGACTGCCGCGACCGAGCGGTGCTAGCGAGTCCGCGGTGCCAGCACCGGTACCGGTGCCCGCGTCGGCGCCGCCAAATGCGCTGGAAAGTAAGGCGGAACTGGGCAATTCTGAGAATGGCGGCCGCGGACCGCGGGTCAGCCAGGTTGGCAGCCCATCGCACATTCTAGGAGGCGACGTGACGTATCCCAGCCCTGGCCCGCGCACCGGACATGAGCAGGAAGAGCAACCCAGGGTCTTCCATGGCGTGCCGCGGCGCAATCCAAACTTCACCGGGCGTAACGAACTGCTCGACGAACTGCGCGGCGACCTGAGCCGTAACCTGACCGCGCTCCTACCAGAGGCCCTGCACGGTCTGGGTGGCGTGGGCAAGACACAGCTGGCTATTGAATTCGCGCATCGTTTCGCTGCGGACTACGAGCTTGTGTGGTGGATCAAGGCCGAAGAGCTCTCCCTGGTCCGCGCATCTCTCGTCGACCTCGCGCATGAGCTTGGAATCACACCGGCAGGAGACACGGGGACAACGGTGCGCGCCGTCCTTGATGCCTTACGGCAGGGACGGCCATATAGGCGCTGGCTGCTGGTCTATGACAACGCCGACGATCCGGACGAGCTGCAGCAGTACCTGCCAGAGATGTGCGGCCACGTGCTTGTCACGTCAAGGAACAGAAAGTGGCGATCAGCGGCGAAGACGATTCATGTGGACGTGTTCAGCCGCCAGGAGAGCATCGACCTCATCAGGCTCAGAGAACCCAAGATCAGCATGGATGCCGCGGCCCGGCTCGCCGACCGGCTCGGCGATCTGCCACTGGCGATCGAACAAGCCGCAGCCTGGCAAGGCGAGACCGGCATGTCCGTGGACACTTACCTGGAGCTGTTTGAGAAGGCGCATGAGCGATTGCTTGCGGAGAACCTGCCGCCCGACTATCCGAATTCGGTCGCCGTCACCTGGCGCGTGGGTTTCGAGCAGCTGATGACTGTCTCTCCGGCGGCGGCGCAGCTCCTGCAGCTCAGCGCCTTCTTCGGGCCGGAGCCGATTTCCATTCACGTCCTCGCGGCCGGACAGCACGTGGCCGACCTGCCGACAGAGCTCGCCGCCGCGATGCAGGACACGTTCCTGCTGCACACGGGGATCAGGGACATTGGCCGCTATGCCCTCGCCAGCGCCGACTCGGTCGACGAGAGCCTCCAGGTCCACCCTCTCGTGCAACTTGTATTGAGAGACCGGATTCCGCCTCAGGAGCAGGAGCACCAGCGGGCTCTGGTCCACCAACTGCTCGCGGCCGCCAACCCGAGCGACCCCGACAACCGCGAGAACTGGCCGCGACTCGCGGAGATCAATCTGCACATAGTGCGCAGCGTCGGAATGATCGAGGGCAAGGGAGACAACGTCCGCCAGGTGATCGTCGACCAGATCCGATATCTCTACGTGCGCGGTGACTACGAGAGCAGTCGTTCGCTCGGCGAGTCGACGATGCTGGTCTGGTGGGATATGTATGACCCGAACGACGCACTGACGCTGATGGCCTGCCGTCAGCTCGGCAACTCCTGGCGTGCCCTGGGGATGACCGACGTGGCGCGGGCCTATAACAAGGACACGCTGGACCGCACCAGGCGCGTCTTCGGCGAGGATGATCAGCGATCGCTAGAAGCGGCCAACAGCTACGGGGCTGACCTACGCATTGACGGTGAGCTGCAGGCGGCCCGCGAGCTGGATGAGGAAAACCTGGAGCGCCACAAGCGGGTACTCGGGCCGGAAAAGCGGGCCACGTTGCGCTGCGAGAATAATCTGGCCGTCGACATGAGGCTGGGCGGAGACTTCAAGGACGCTCTGGACCTTGACCAGGACATCTACCAGCGCCGCCTGAACACGCTCGGTGCCGCCGACCAGGAAACCCTATTTTCTCGCTGCATGGTCGCCCGTGATCTGCGCGGATGCGGGCAGTACCGGGAAGCGCTTGACCTTTACGATCGGGTGCTCGCCCAGTTCAGTGACCTGCTCGGCCACGATCACCAGGATGTTCTCAATGCCAGGCTCAGCTACGGGGTGACGCTCCAGCGCGCCGGGCAGTACGCCCGTGCCCGTGCGGAGGTCGAAGAGGTCCTCGCCGACTTCCGCGGGCGGTTCGGCGCCGATCATCCCGGATCGGTCGCCGCAATGACGATACTGGCCGGCCCGCTGCGGCAGCTTGGCGACATTGAGGGTGCGCGCAGGCTGGCCGAGCAGGCGCTGGCGTTAGCTCGACGGGTGCACGGAAGCGATCACGTGTTCACGTTGCCTTACGCCAACAACCTGGCGATCGCGCTGCGGTCCGCCGGACAACTCGCGGAGGCGCTCCGGCTGGACGAGGAGACGTTCCACGGGTTCAAGGAGGGTCTTGGCGAGGACCATGTGTTCACGCTGTCGAGCGCCGCTAACTACGCCCATAGCCTGTACCTATCCGGCAGCTTCGCGGCAGCGAAAGCCCTCTCAATGGATACGCTGGAACGATCCATTCGGGTACGCGGAGAGGATAATCCGCTGACCCAGTTGTGCGCGTGTAACCTCGCTATTGACCTGCGCCAGGCTGGCGAGGTAGCCGAAGCCGATGAGCTTGTCAGCCATGCGGTGGAGCGGCTCTCCGCGCTGCTTGGCCCGGAAAGCCCGGAGAAGGATGCAGCTGCCACTGGCAAGCGCCATAACTTTGACATCGAGCCGCCTCAACTGTGACCGCTGGGTCAGTGCCCGACATGGCGTGCTGTCCGCTGTGAATCTGCCCCGGCGCGCGAAGTTCTCAGCTTCTAGCTGGTCTGAATTCCCTTCTGCGACGTCCCGGCCGCCAGCCAATCCGCTAGATCAGCGGGATCTGGCGCGGTCGCTGAGATCTCGCGTATCCGCCTGTGCACCGCGTATGCTAGCTCGGGCCACCGGGAGAGAGCGGAGGACGGTCCTTCTGCCAGGGCGAGTCCCGCCCAGGCGTCGGCGCGGTCAGGGTCATCGGCAAGCAAGTCGCGGTAGCCCCTCGCCGCGCTGGCGAGTTCTCCGCGAACAAGCGCGAGGTCAGCGGCGTCCGCCTCACCGGCCTCGGCCCCGCTGCGATAGTGGCGGAACCTGGCCGGGTCCTGCAGCATCGAGCCGATCAGCTCGATGCGGTGACTGCGGGACAGGGCTTGGCCTGAGGCCATCACCGCGGCTCGTGATGGTATCCGCGCGGCGGCGCCGCCGATCCATGCAACGGCCAGCCGGTCGACTTCGGTTTGATCATGGCGAAGGTTACGCAGTCGCCAGCTGACCCGGTGGTCGGCGATGGCAATCGCGGCCGCTGCCCGTGGCAGGTCGGCGACGGGCTCGGCGTGCCACGGCCTGAGTCGGGAACGCATGCCAGCGGCAAGGGAATGCCCAACGGCCGTGAGCAGGCCGGACCTTTCGATGATCCGCACAGCGTCGAGCGTCTCGGCACGCCACCTGGCGTACTCGAAGTCACCGAACGCGCTTGGCGCGCAGCCGGCGTGCTGAGTCCGCCACAGGTCAGTGACACCGAGGTAGGCGTAGGCACCATGCAGCAGCCCGTGCAGCGGCCGCGGGTCGTCCCGCCACGGTGAGTAGTAAAGGACATCGGGCGTCGCCGTGTGCAGGGGCACCAGGTCATGCAGGGCTCCGAGCTTGGCATGCTGGAATTCGTGGACCAAGGTGACCGCCAGGGTCTGCGCGTCCGGCGGGAACGACAGCGCGCAGGCCCCGAATGCGTCAGTTGACGTCGTGCTGACCCCCTTGCCGCCAGGTCCGGCTCGCAGCGGTATCAGGCAGGTCAGGCCTGCCCGTATCGCCGTCGCGTACCAGGGGTGCTGCCGGACCAGTATCGACCAGGCCTCATCCAGCCTCTGCCGCCAGCCGTGCACCAGGTGCGCAGGAAGCCGGTCGTCGACAGGGAAGCCATAGCAGGCACGAAACGGATCGAGGTCGTCGAGCATGAGCTCAAGGGTCAGGTCTTCCGCTGTGGACCGCAGCCGCCGCAGGCCGCGCCAGCCGTCCTGATCCGAGCAGACGTCGGGTGGTACCGCGACCGCGTGCCGACCGGCGATGACCTGAGTCATCCCCGATCTGCCGCGCACCTTCCCGGTATCCATCTGGTCGTCAGCGAACTGTGCCAGCCCCAGTGCTGGCAGGAGAATCGCGCCGGAGCGGGCCGGCACGTCGATCTGGAAGTCGATGCCCGCGCTTGCGGCCGCCGACGCGGCGATTGCAGCAAGATGGCCGGTCACCTCCGCGGACTCGCCATCGGAGCAATCGCCGCTGCGCAACCCCCGAAGGCACAGGGCAGACCAGGCGCCGACCGGCGGGTACATGAGTACCTTCGCCGTCGCGGCCGGATCGTGGTGTTGCGCCCGCGCCAGCAGGTCGTACCCGCGGTGCAGGCTGGCCGCCCGCTCAGGCGGCAAGCTCCGTGCCGCGTCCACGATCAGACGCAGCCTGAGCATGCACTTGCTGGCCTGCGCGGCGGCTAGCCTCCCGATGACCTCGGGTCCGCCGCGTCCGGTCGCCAGCGCGTCAATGTCTGCCGACTGCACGCAGTGGGTCGCGATCACAGTTCCCGTCCGGCGAGACGGCGCACGTCAGCGGCGAGCCGCTCCATTATGTGCCCGATGAGCTTGTACAAGTCCGGGCAGTACACAGACGGGTTGCGAAAACCCGATCCGGCCAGGTAGCGATGCGGATAATAGCCGCCGCCGCAAATCCGGTGGATCGCACACTCGATGCAGGTCTGACTGAGGGCCGCCAACCCGATCTGCCGCGCCATCACGGCTGGGTGCGCCAGCGCCGCGCCGAAGTCGTGCGAGAAGACGTTGAGGCCTGTGGCCGACGCCCCTGGGAACGCTGATCTGAGGGTGTCGACCTGTTCAAGAGAGCCGTCGGTATCGACTACGATCAGTCCGACAGGACTGAGCCCGACGGCCTCGGAACGGCTCTGGCCGCCCAGGCATAGCTGAATGATCTCCTCGAACAACCTGATCCTGGCCCGTTGGACCGGGGCTGAATACCAGCGGTCAAAGATAGCGATGAGCCAGTCGGCGTAGGGTGTAGCCGTAGTGTCGGCGCCACGCGCAGGTGGTCGGCGCGTCCAGTTCCCATGCGGGAGAATGAAGTCGACCGTAGGTGGCCTAAAAGCCAGTAAGGTGTCAAACACCCCAATCGGATCGGTGCTCACGTCGATCACGCAGAGAATCCCCGCGAAGAGTCTGGCGTAAGGCTCGCTGCCCAGGCGTTCCAGGCCCTGCGCCACCTCGTCGTAACTGCCGCGGCCGTTGGCGTAACGCCGGTGCTTGTCGTTGCTGACCCGGTCGCCGTCTAGGCTCACGCCAACGCTGATGTCGTGCCTGAGCAGAATATCGAGCAGCTCGCGAGTCAGCAGGACACCGTTGGTCTGGATGCTCAGGCTGGCCGAAATGTCTGGGCCGAGCGCGCCGCGAAGCGTCGAGGCCGCGGATGCGATGAGCGCCTGGCCAGCCAGCAGAGGCTCACCGCCGTGCAGCACAACCGAGATCTCGGCCAGGCCATGAGCCTGCGCCGACTGCGCGATGCGCAGGGCCACCTGCCTGACGGTCGCGGGCGACATAGTAGCTGGCCGACTGCGCCAGCTCTGATCTTGCATCGCGTAAAGGTAGCAGTAATCGCAGGCGAGATTACAGCGACTGTGGATTTTAAGAATATACTGCCGAAACGGCGTAGGGCGCCAGCCTTGCATAGCTAGCGCTTCGATTTCCGGTAGCTGATCCGGCCATTCAGCACACGGCTTTGCCTGACTAGAAGCTTGACTGGAATCCGGCGACAACGTCGGCAGGATTATCGGCCTCCTCCAGCAACCGTCGGAGCGAACGGCCGAGCACCGAGTCGTCCAGGCCGTCAAGCGACTTAAGCTCGGCTAGCGACAGGGTTGTCACATCGGCCAGCGTTGACTCCAGATCAGGAGCGGGACTCTGCATGCGAAGTGATCTCCAAGCGCTGGTGAGACGTCTGTTGCTATGGCTGTTCGGGGAGCGGAGCGCTGGCGAGAAGCCTCACATCGAGCCAGCCCACTGTTGCGGTGGCGAGCCAGTGCTAACTGACGCTACCGACACCAGACGGATCGGCATAATAGCGCATGGCATGCTGTCTCGCAGCCCATACTGAAGATGTGGCGGCACGTCGCGTCCGCGGCTCGCACGGCGGGTACGCGGGGAACTGTCCGGGGAAACAGAGGACCTTACGTTCCGGACTGCCCATATGAATGACCATGGATTGTCATGGCGCAAGTAATCCGGACCAGGCAGATCACGTCCATCCGCCGTATTGTGGCGACCGTGGGCGTCGCATCTGAAGCTACTACGCTCACATGTCTAGCGGCAATGCCACTCAGCCTAAGTTGATCTTGGGTGCGCCACGAGCGCGGAGAGGAGTTCTATGTAGGTAGGGCTTCTTGATGCGGTGCTGTGCAGGTGATGAAGGTTGTGGCCCTTCGGCGTCGCCCTGCGGGGGGAGGCGTCAAACCGCCTCATGCTGCCCAGCCTGGCCGTCGCCACGAAAGGTGCCTGTGATCTTGCAACCGAACTCTGACCGTTGAGGGTCTATCCGAGGCCAGGTGAACTAGCCACGGGCTTGGGCTGGGCCTACGCTCATCGTCCATGGCCAATGGCGGCGAGCCTGGCGTACACAAGGCGAACGTGGTGCCGCGCTGGCTAAAGACCCTCTGGGACGCTCACCCGCTCATCGTTGTGTCTGGCGTAGTGGTCGTAGCGCTAGCAGTCGCCCTCGGCCTGCTCTGGCCGCTCACTGATGTGATCGCCGCACACGACGTGGGCCTGACCACAGGCTCGACACGCCCAGCACGTCTGCAGGCGGCGCGGGAGGCTGTGCGAACGCAGCTGCTGACACTCGGCGCGGGAGTGTTCGCCGTCGGCGCGCTGATATTCACCGCGCGGAACTTCGCTCTGTCGCGCGGCGCGTTGGATGAGACGCGGCGCACGGTCGAGCTGACGCGGCACACAGTCGAGCTGACCGAGCAAGGCCAGGTAACCGACCGCTACACCAAGGCGATCGAGCAGCTCGGTTCCGACAGGCTCGACGTGCGCATCGGCGGCATCTACGCCATGGAGCGCATCGCCCGCGACTCCGCGAGAGACCATCCCACTGTGATGGAAGTCCTGGTCGCCTTCATCCGCGAGCACTCCCGTGAGCAGTGGCCATTGCCCGAGCCCGGCGCCGAGATACCTAAGCGCTCGACACGTCCCGACGTGCAAGCCGCGATCACTGTCATCGGGCGCCGAGACATCGGTCACGACCGTCAGCCGATTAACCTCACCGGCGCGAACCTCACCGGCGCGAACCTCACCGGCGCGAACCTCACCGGCGCGGACCTCACCGGCGCGGACCTCACCGGCGCGGACCTCACCGGCGCGGGCCTCACCGGCGCGGGCCTCACCGGCGCGGGCCTCACCGGCGCGGGCCTCACCGGCGCGGGCCTCACCGGCGCGGACCTCACCGGCGCGTACCTCACCGGCGCGGATCTCACCGACGCGGACCTCACCCGCGCGGACCTCACCTACTCGAACCTCACCGACGCGTACCTCACCCGCGCGGACCTTACCGACGCAGACCTCACCCGCGCGAACCTCACCTACGCCTACCTCACCCGCGCGAACCTCACCCGCGCGAACCTCACCCGCGCCTACCTCACCCGCGCGAACCTCACCGGCGCGTTCCTCGTGGGCGCGGACCTCACTGGCGCGAACCTCAGCAGCGCAGAGTTTTCTGAAGGTGCGCAAGTTCCGGAGGGGTGGCTGCGAGATCCTGGCTCGGGCCGACTAGAGCTCGCGAGCGCCGAGCCTGGTGAAGCTCCCACGCTCGAAGACTGACCGCCGTGCCCGGCTGAGGACACGCAAATAAGCCAGTGCATTTTGATCCGGCTCTCTGGCGTCTCGCGGCCGCCCCAGCCGTCCGCTCGCCACGACTGGCGGCGCGCCTGGTCACGTGGGACGGTGTTCTGAGACTCCCGCGCGGTAACGGTGATCGGTATTGGCCACCGAGCGCGGAATGGGCCGGGCCAGTCTTTGGCCCGGCTTTGCTAGTTGCCTGGCCGATGGTGGCCGAGGATCTTGGGCAACTCGGGATGCTTGCACGGGCTTCCACCGTCAGCCCCGCCAGCTGGACGCGGAGGTCGACGCGCTGATCTGTCAGCTGCGCGGGGCGCATCCCCGGTGGGGACCACGGCGACTGGCCATCGAGTTAGGCCGCGCCAACGTCAGCCCGCTGCTGGCGACATCACGATCGAGGTCTTCGTTGCGGCGCTCTTTCTCGGCCTTCTCGGCAGCGATGAGTTCGTATTCTTCGGTCGACTGCCGGGCGGTCCTGGCCAGGTTGTCCAGCTCCGCGGTCGCGGATATCAGGGTGGCGGCACTGACGCGCAGCACGCGCTGGGCGTACCAGCGCTGCCCCGCAGCCATAGTGCGGGTGGCCGTCACCTCCTCATCCAGCTTCAGCAGCCGTTCCCGTTGCCGGTCGAGACGCTCGAAGCCCTCGGCCAGGTTGGCGATCTCCTGTGTCCCAGTGGCGGCAGCACCCGGGACAGCAGGGTGGACAGCAGCGCGGGGTCCAGCCGCTGGGACAGTTTGGGGGCACGCAGCTGCAGCAGCGCGGTGATGAGAGCGTCGTACCTTTGCTCGGTCAGGCCGGGAAAGAGCGTCGTGCGGACAGCGGTGCGGTAGTTGCCGGCGTTTCCGTACACGACTCCGCAGTCACCGAGGCGTTCCTCCAGGGCAGCCTTGTCAGGGGCTGGCCAGACTCGTTGACCAGGGCGACGCCTGCGCTGGTGCCGATGCGCAGGCTGCTGGTGAAATATTCGGCATGCACGGTCGTGGTGTGCGTGCTCCCCTGCAGTCTCGCCCCGCAGCAGAACCATCGCCTGGGCGTACCGGCGGGTGCAGCGCCGAAGGCAGCTGGTGCCGGGGGGCAACGTCGGCGGCGACCAGGCGCTGGCCCAGGTCGTGGCCATTCTCAACGCGCATCGCAAACTTGTCATGCGTAGCTGCCCTGGCCGACTACAGGCCGGCCCGGCGTGCTATAGCCGCTTATTGCGTGCGTTCGAGGAACGGCGTGCTCAACGCGAACACTTCGCCAGGCCGCCGCGTCACGCCGACGTGCGTGGTCCCGGGGAGCACTGCGAGTTGCACGTTCGGCACGAGTTCGAACATCTCCACCACGTCGGGCAACGGTGAGAAGTCGCGGTCGCCGAAGATCAGCAGGGTCAACGCCTGCAGTGATCGCAGCTCGTCGGTCCACCCGGGAAACTCGTGCACCATTGCCGAGGTCTTGGCCGCGAACTCGTCGAAGTGCGCGGGGTCAAAAGCGACCGCGTCGTAGGCGTCGCGCATTGCCTGGAAGTCGGCCGGCGTCGGCATGCGGTCGTCGTTGAGCGGCGCGCTCTCCCGGCCCGGCGGGCGGTGGGCGTCCGCCGAGGCGACGATCAGCTTGCCGACCCGGGTGGGCGCGCCGAGCGCGACCGCGTACGCGACGAGACCACCGAGGCTGAAGCCGAAAAGATCGGCCTCGGCGATTCCCAGATGGTCGAGCAGCGCAACGACGTCATGGGCCAGTGCCTTGATCGTCATCGGGCGGCCGGTGTCGGCGGTGTGCCCATGGCCTTGGAGCTCCACCGCGATCACCTGCCTGCTCGCCGCGAGGGGTTCGAGCAACGGCCCGAAATTGAGGTCGATGGTCATCAGGCCGCCGTGGAGCAGTACGAGTGGTCGGCCGGTGCCGCGCGTCTCGTAGTAGAGTTGCAGGCCGTTCACCGATGCGTACGTCATGCCGGGGCCTCGCAGGCCATGACTCCGTGGTTGACGAAGCCGTTCGGCAGCTCGAAGCTGGCCGCCGCCATCCGCTCGAACGCCTCGTCCAGAGCCGGCGCCGTGTCACTCATGTCATCCTCCTCGCTGCAGCGGCCCATCAACCCCTGCCGCCATCGGCTCCCGCCGTCGATTCCCCGCGTGGCAGGATCCTCCCCGCCCAATCGGTGCCGCAGCAAGCTGCCTGGGAGAGCTGTACGCGCCAGCACATATCGACCAGATCTGTATCGCCGCTCATATGCCTGAGGCTTGAGCTGGAGCCGCCCGTAACGGCGGATATCGCACGTCGGTAATATCCCTTCCGTCACAATCCGTGACGTGACAGCCGCCACCGGGTCATCCGTGATGCCGCGACTGCCGGGTTGCAATGATCGGCGACCAGGACTCAGTCACGGCGGCGAAATAACAGCAGTACTCATCATGCGTTGCCGAACCATGCTCACGGAGCGCTGCGGATACATCACCAACTGACGAGGTCGCTACCACACGCTAGCTTCGCCGGGCTGCGACTTCGAATCTGCCTTCAATCACAAGCTGGCCCGCTACAGGACGCGCATTACCGGCGGGAAGCTCTGCGTGGAGCCCCGCTGGGGGCGCCACCCGATGACCAGCCCAAAGGGCTTCTGTGCTGGCGAAACGGTCGCGACAGCGAGAACTGGCTCCGCCACTGACCGTCATCTATAGCCGCCAACCGCCATTCGCCGCGTCCGGTGGGCGTCCGCGATCCCGGCGGTCACTGGGTGATGTGCAACCTCCTGGATGTAGTCGACCAGCTCCGCGAGCGCGGCATCGACCTGGTGGTGCTCAAGCAGAAGGTTGACACGACGACCCCGGCCTTCGGCTGGCGTTCCACGTCATGGCCGCGATCGACGAGTTCCAGCGTGAGCTGATCGTCGAGGGGACGATAGAGGGCCTGGCGGCGGCCCGGGCCTCGCCGCCAGTGCCTCAAGCGAGATCGACCGGTCATCGCTTCGCTGCGCTGGCGCCGTTGCTGCGCGCGAGCTTGCGTACAGAGGTCGCGGTGAACGGCGACCATGCGGTTAGGGCGGTGGGACGCTCGGCGAGCGGGACGTCGGGGACCACGGCCAGGACGCCGAACGAGAAGGAGCACGGCGGGCGAGACATGGGGCTCCTTCGGACGCGAGCAGGCCCCCGGCGGTGACCCGACGGTGGGTGGTTGCCTCTCTCCGCGCCCGGTGGAGTTCGCCCCGAACGAATCCCTGCCGTGCGTACAGCAAGCCAATTAGTGGTGGCATCGGTGCAACTAATCTACAAGGATCCGCCTATGCGCCCCGGCTGAACGCGCCGGGCGGCGATACCAGAATCGCCTGTATGTTCTATCACCGGACACCCGATGCCGAGGGGCCTAGTCTGGTGCCGCGCAGCCGGTACGGTGCGTCCGTGGACCTAGTTCACGCACTGGGAGAGGTAGCGGCTCCGATCGCTGCGGCGGCTGCCGCTATCGGCTCCTGGTGGGCGGCTACCAGGTCGAACCAAACGACCCGCGGACTGGCGGCGATCGAGCGTGACCGGCGGCATGATGAACTCACCCCGGATTTCGAGGTCACCTGCACAACGTGGGACGGTTCACCGGATCAGGCTTTCCTGAGCGTGACGCTACTCCCTGGCAAGCTGGAGCGCCTCGACGCGGTAACCATCACGATCCTCGATGAGGCCGGTCAGCTGCACTGGGGCCGCGGGCCGCTGCCCGTGACACCGGAACAGGCGGCAGCGTTCGTCTGGGGGCCGTGGGAATTCAACACTGGCGCCAGTGAGCAGGTGGTAAGCAACCGGCAGACCGTTGCCCAGCCGTACTCACTGGTGACCGGCCGCAGCTGGGATCGGCTCGCGCTAACCCGCACCCGGCCGGGGCACTGGATGACCGGCACGACACCGGACCAATGGCGGGCAGCAGTACGCCAGACAGCCGCTCCGGCTGCTGATCACGTGCCACCTGGAAGGGCACGAGCCTTGGATCGTGCCAAAGGACGTGATGACCGTTGTGGATGGCCCTCACGTCTACTGACCGGCGGTCATGGCGTCCAGTCCAATTACGGCCAGGCCCAGCTAGCCTTGATTGCATGCCAGATGACCCGATCGAGCGCACGGTCAGGCAGTACATCGCCCACGGCGCCAGCGAAGGCGCTATGTCGGCTGCTCAGCGCATCAGCGAGGCAGTCGGTGTCGGGCTCGACGAGGTATTGGCCGCCGTGCAGAAGCTCGGATCATGGGAGGCGGGCGCGCCCCTCGCCGGCGAAGGGTCGCTCACCGTCGGCGCCACCGTGACGACGCCAGCGGGAGTCGTAATCGTGTCCGCGGACACGGCTGCTGCGACTGATGGCCTAGGTGTGGTCCGCCGGGTCGACGTAGACCACCTGAGCGCCCAAGCTTCGCCATCTGGCCTGGCCAGGCTGCGCGAATCAGTGGATCCTATTGGCTGTCATCCTGATAGCTGCTATCTTCCCGGGTGCTCACGCCCGACGCGCAGAGGGCAATCCCGGATGATGCGACGTTGGCTGCAGCTGTAACCGTCGTCCTGGGACTCCTCAAGCGCTAACGAGCCCCAGCCCAGTGCGCGCCAGGGCACATCACC
>Ga0181530_10002931_pt1 | contig 19660 bp, 12 predicted proteins | sample PEATcosm2014_Bin_42_FD_119769 | JGI IMG/M metagenome (GOLD analysis project Ga0181530, IMG submission 119769) | Peatland microbial communities from MTU Mesocosm Facility, Houghton, MI, USA - PEATcosm2014_Bin10_60_metaG | ecosystem: Environmental > Terrestrial > Soil > Wetlands > Peat | place... | reverse complement strand
CCACTCCCGCCCGGCTGGCATTTCCCCTGCCGCAGGCGACCAACGTCATTTTACTGAACCCGAAACCCTAGTCATGGAAGTCAAAGTTCAGTGCGGGTGCGGAACGCGGTTTGCGTTCGATGTCGAGCCGGTGAACGGCCGGATGCCGGTGCGGGTCAATTGTCCCGGTTGCGGCGCGGATGGAACCGATCTGGCCAACGAGGTGATTCGCCAGAAACTCGCCGCGACCGCGGCCCCGACCCCGGTGCCGCCGGTTGCCGTCGCCCCAGCGCCGGTCCCGCAAGCTGCCGTCGCCCCAGTTGCCGCCGCATCCGTGCCCTTTTGTCCCCGGCACCCGAAGAATCCGGCAACAGAAACCTGCCGTGTTTGCGGCAAACCCATTTGCGGCGAGTGCATGGAACAGTACGGTTATGTTTGTTCGACTTATTGCCGGAAGCGTGCGGAACAGACCGGGATGGACTTGCCGGTTTATGCAAAGCAGCGGGCGGTCATCGAGGCCAGAGTTGCCTGGGTGGGCGCGTTGATCTTGCGGGCCGCCGTTTTCCTGGTGGTCGTTCTTGTGGGCGCATGGAGCTGGTACACATTTTTCGGCTCGCATCCGCGCGTCATTTATTCGGAGAAACTTCCCCACGGCGACCGGGCGCGGTTCTATCAATTCCTGGTTCCAAACCAGGTGCTTTCAATCAAGGCAAACCAAATGACCTTGTTCGATTTGGCGGAACAAAGGCAACTATGGTCGGTCGCCTTGAATTCGGGAATCCCCGCGCCGGTCCCGTTGAATGCCGCCCGGGGCGAAATCGAGGAACCCGCCCGACTTTATCCCGAGCCGCACGTCATCGCCACGGCGAACGATCTTTGGATTTTGTTTCCGGGCCACCTCGCGCAGTACGACCGGCGCAGCGGCACCAGCAAACAGGAAATACCGTTGAACCCGCCGTTCTTCGGCATGGCGCAAAGCGACAGTGGCATGACGGTGATTTCCTCCGATGAATCCGGGCGCGAAACCATCACCCGCATAGCGTTTCCCAATGGCACGGTTCAAACCGTACCGATTGAATCCGGTGCCGCCGTGGCATCGCCATCCCAGAGCCAGCCGCAATCATCCACCACTGCGTTATCCACCAACAGCGCGGGCTACGCGACGTTGGCGAAGCTGGCGAACGCCGCCCAGGCCAGGGAAAGGACAAGCTGGGGCGACAAGTTTGTGCCTGACGGAGCCAATGTCGTGCAGATGAAAGTGGATTTAATCGAGCGCAAGACGATTACCCATCAGGCAATGAAGGCCCAGAAAAAATCCCTGGTCGAAGACAATCTCACCTCCGGTCAAAGCATGGAAGCTTCCGAACAGATGATCAACGACCTGCACCGGGACCAGACCGGCGGCGTGGAAGAGGAAGATGCCAGCCGATACCAGGTCACCTTACGCCGGTGGCCGGCCAGCACCGCCCCGGATTGGACAGGTGAAGTCATCGGCTCTCCCTCGTTTTTCGCGCTCAAAATCCGGGATGTATTGGTGGCGGGGAATTCCATTCATGTTTTCGACAAGAACAACAAGAATCTTTGGACGGCCAGCCTCACGTACTCCATCCCGCCTCATTATTTGGAGGATTTCGCCACGGAAGCTGATCCGCCGTGCGTTGAATCGGACAACACCCTGTATGTTTTTGACCGGGGAATGCTGACCAGTTTCGATGCGGCGACCGGCCAGGTGCATTGGCGGCTCACCAGCGTCGGCATTTCCCAGGTGCAACTGGACGGCCAGGGGCACCTTTACGTGACCAGCACGACGGCCAGCCCGGACGCCATTCAATTTTCCCAGCAGTTTAATTTATCCTCAAAGGTGGACCCCGTGATTCTGAAAGTGGAGGCCACAACCGGCCGGGTGCTGTGGCGCAACGAGGGCATCGGGGACAAATGCTTCCTTTCCGGGAAATTTATTTACGCCGCGCGCGCCGCGAAGAACCCCTTGATCACTCCGGGCGAAGATCCGGTTTTGTATTTTGATTTGTACCGGCTGAGCCCGTCCGATGGACACGTGATGTGGGATTACCCGCAGTCCCGTCATCCGGTGCAAATCGAAGTGCAGGGAAATGAAATCCTGCTCCACTTCCGGGGCGAATTGCAGGTCTTGAAGTTTTTCAGTCTTTAAGCCGGCTATTTTATCCCCTGAACGGCCCGTCACATTAGCACCGTGGCTTCAGCCCGGCGATTTCTGGCGGGGGTAAAGACGGAGCCGTTTCAACGGCTTCGGCGCAGCATGGCAAACCGTTGAAACGATTCGACGTCGTTCCATACCGTTCCGCACCGGGCTGAAGCCGCGGTGTTAATGAGAGGCCAAACGAGGTGCCGGGACAAACTTCCCCGATTTATCCCAAACTCCGAAATAGGAATGGTAGCGCACGCGGCCCGCGTGCCGGTTTGGGCGGCTCGCCCAAACCTTCGTCTCACATTCTTTGTCCGATTTGGGCGCGAGAAAGTTTGTGGGACGAGATTTTCGGCGAGCCGCCGAAAACCGCACGCCAGCGGCGTGCGCTCCCTGTGCGGCTGCGCCGCACTCGACTTCGACTTCGGAATTCGGGTTTATCTCATCGCCGCATAGACGCGATGCACGTCGTCGTGGTCGTCCAGCGCGTTCAGGAAATCCATGACGTCCTTGCGGGCAGCCTCGCCGACTTCGACAAAATTCTTGGCGAGATAACGGATTTCCGAGGCGATGACGTTCCAGCCGGCGGCTTTCAACGCCTTGGAAACGTGATCGAGATCCTTGATTTCCGTCAAAAACCGCGCGCCCTTCTGTCCGGCGGGAACTTCCTCGGCTTCCAGCGGTTCAATTTCCTGCGCGCCGGCTTCAATGGCGTCGGCTTCCGCGTCGCGATTGGCATCGGGATGGGTGGCTTCGACCACGCCGAGGTGATTGAAGAAAAACGCCACACTGCCGGGCTGGCCGAGCGAGCCGGCCTTGAACAAATTGCGGATTTCCGGCGCGGTGCGGTTGCGGCTGTCGGTGAGACATTCAACGATGACCGGCACCTTGTGGGGGGCGAAACCTTCATAGACGATGGTTTCGTAATTGACCTTTTCCGTGTCAAGCCCGGCGCCTTTTTTGATGGCGCGTTCAATGGTGTCCCTGTAAACGGAAGCTTTTTTGGCTTTTTCGACGGCAGCGAAGAGGCGCGGATTAAGGTCGGAGTCAGGACCGCCGAGTTTGGCCGCGACCATGATTTCGCGGACCAGTTTGGCAACCATCTGGCCTTTTTTCTGCGCGTTGATTTCGCGCCCGGCCTGTTTCCATTGCGCGCCCATAGTTTGGCAAGTGTGGAAAGATCATCGCGCGGGTTCAATGCAAATTGCGCGGCCCGGAATACTTGAATACTTGTGTTCACGAACGAAGATGGCTTAAGCTCATGCTCCGCATGTTGACCCCATTTGACCGGAGCAAGGCACAACGCAGGTGCATGCTGTTTGCCGCCGGTTTTTTGCTGGCGATGAGTTCCCAGAGTTTGGCGACCGTGACCGTTGGCGGTTTGAGCTGCGATTATGCCGTGAACCCGCTCGTCGTGGACTCGCCAAATCCGCGGTTGTTTTGGAAATTGGAAAGCCGGGAACGCGGCCAGAAGCAGATGGCGTATCAAATCCTCGTCGCATCGTCCGGGAAAAATCTGGCAGAGGACGACGGTGATTTGTGGGACAGCGGAAAGGTTGATTCCGGCGAAACGATTCAGGTTTCCTACGGTGGCAGGAAACTGAAATCCGCGCAGCAGGTTTTTTGGAAGGTCCGCGCCTGGGACGCCGGCGGAAAGGTTTCCGCGTGGAGCCAGCCGGCGACATGGACGATGGGTGTTCTTGCCGATTCGGATTGGCAGGCAAAATGGATTTCCGCACCGGCCACAAATTTTGAAACGTTGCTGCTGCGCCGCGAATTCACCGTGAAGCCCGGGCTCAAGCGAGCGCTCGTGAACCTCTGCGGCCTCGGCCAATACGAATTGTCGCTGAACGGAAAAAAAGCCGGCGACGATCTGCTTGCGCCTGGCTGGTCGAAATACGACCGGACCTGCCTCTACGACACCCGTGACGTCACCAAGTTCCTGCACCAAGGGAAAAATGCCGCCGGAATTTTTCTGGGTTGCGGGATGTATGACGTGCATAACACCACTCCCCAGCGCTTCGTTCCTGTTCCCTACACCTTTGGCCCGCTCCAGGCCATCGCGCAATTGCGGCTCGAATACGCCGACGGCTCGGTCGAAATCATCGGCACGGACGAAAACTGGCGCGTTGCGCCGGGCTCCATCACGTTTTCCTCGATTTACGGCGGCGAAGATTTTGATGCGCGGCTCGTGGAAGGCGGGTGGGACCAGGCAAATTTCAACGACTCAAAATGGCAATCCGCGCAAACCACCGGCGGACCGGGCGGAAAACTGTGCGGCCTTTCCTGCGCCGCGCCCCCCATTCGCGCGTTTGAGGTGTTGAAACCGATTTCCACCCGCCAACTCACGAACGGCGCGAGGATTTATGACCTCGGCCAGAACGCCGCGTTGATGCCGCACATCGCCGTGAAAGGCCCGGCGGGCGCGGTCGTGCGCATCGTCCCGTCCGAATTGTTGAAGCCCGACGGCCGTCTGGACGACACAACGTGCGGCGGCAAAAGCTATTGGACTTACACGTTGAAAGGCACGGGTACGGAAACCTGGTTCCCCAAATTTTTCTACCGCGGCGCGCGTTATTTGCAGGTGGACTGCCTGCCGCCCAAAGGCAAAACCAATTTACCCGTCGTCAAATCCATTGCCGGCGTAGTCATCCAGTCCGCCTCCGAACCGGTGGGCGAATTCCAATGCTCCGACGATTTGTTCAATCGCATTCATGCGCTCGTCCGCTGGGCGCAACGCGGCAACATGATGAGCCTGATGACCGACTGCCCGCAGCGCGAAAAGCGCGGCTGGCTGGAGCAGGACCACCTCAACGGCCCGGCCCTGCGCTATGAATTCGACCTCGCGCAACTTTTTACGAAGCAAATGAACGACATGGCCGATTCGCAGTTGACCAATGGCCTCGTCCCCACGACCGCGCCGGAGTACGCCATCTTCCGGGACCGGGGCCAGACCAACCACAATGAGCGCGGCCGGTTTGGCGATTCACCCGAATGGGGCAGCGCGTTCATTCTCGTGCCGTGGCAGCAATACGAATTCGACGGCGACCTGGAACTGTTCCACCGTCATTACGACGCGATGAAAAGCTACATCGGCTTCCTCGGTGGCCGCGCGACAAATCACATCGTCAACTACGGCCTCGGCGACTGGTACGACGTCGGGCCGGGGGCGCCGGGCGTGGCGCAGCTCACGCCCATCGCGCTCACCGCAACCGCCTTTTATTTCCAGGACGTGCAAATCATGGCACAGGTGGCGGCTTGGCTCGGCAAAACCAATGACGCAAACGCATTTTCCGAACTTGCCGGCGAAATCCGCACCGCGTTCAACGACACATTTTACAACCCGACCAACCGCGTCTATGCCACCGGTTCGCAATGCGCCAATTCCATTCCCCTCGTGATGGACCTTTGTGACGCGACCAACCGCACCGCCGTTTTGGACGCCGTGGTCGGCGACGTTCGCGCGCGTGGCAATGCGCTCACGGCCGGTGACGTGGGCTACCGCTACCTGCTCCGCGCGCTCGCCGACGGCGGACGCTCGGACGTGATTTTTGACCTGAACAACCAGTCGGAAAAACCCGGCTACGGTTGTCAGTTGAAAAAGGGCGCGACGAGTTTGACTGAGGCATGGGACGCCGGGCGCAGTTCGTCGCAGAACCATTTCATGCTCGGCCAGATCATGGAATGGTTTTACCACGATCTGGCTGGAATTCGGAATGACCCCGGCGGCTCGGGCTTCAAACAAATTCTCATCCAGCCGCAGTTCGTCGGTGACATTGCGTGGACCCGGGCGCGGTTCAATTCCATCCGGGGAAAAATTGTCAGCGACTGGAAGCGCCGCGGTGACGAATTCACCTTGAAGGTTTCAATCCCGGCGAACACGGTGGCGACGGTGTTTGTTCCGGCCCAATCATCCGCCCTCGTGACTGAAAGCGGCAAGCCTGCGTCATCAAGCCGGGGCGTGAAATTTCTCCGCGAGGAAAATGGCTGCGCGGTCTTTGAAATCGGTTCGGGTGATTACCGCTTCGAGTCAAGACTTTGAAACTGTTGCAAGTCCGTTTCGATTGGGCATCCCCGTCATTTTTCTAGTTGTTGACGGGGCTTGAGCTTTTTCCCGTTTTCGCCTATTCGTCGCACATGCTTGTGGTTCACGTTCATGTTCGCGTCAAGCCGGAGTGCGTTGGGGCTTTCAAAGAGGCGACGTTCGCCAACGCGCGCGAAAGCTTGAAAGAACCGGGCATCGTGCGCTTCGATGTCGTCCAGCAGCAGGATGACCCGACGCGCTTTGTGTTGGTGGAAGTATATCGCGATGCGAAGGCCGCCGCCGCGCACAAGGAAACGAAGCATTACCCGGTCTGGCGGGACGCCGTCGCGCCCATGATGGCCGAGCCACGCCACAGCGTGAAGTTCGACAATATTTTCCCGGATGACGAAAAATGATAGGGCCGATCCCGCTTTGCGGGACCAGGACGCGCGGCTGCGCGTCCCTACCAACGGAATTTTTTATGCGTTTTGAATTTGCCAGCGCCACGCGAATCGTCTTCGGTGCGGGCGCAGTCAATGATGCCGGCGCCATCGCCAGGGATTTTGGCCGGCGGGCACTGGTCGTGACCGGACGTGACGCGCGTCGCGCGGAACGGCTCCTGGCCAATCTAAAATCTGCCGACGCGAGCGCGACAACTTTTTCCGTCGCCGGTGAACCGGAATTAGAAACGGTGGAGCAGGGAGCGAAGCTGGCGAAGGCAGAGCGTTGCGAACTCGTGATTGGTTTTGGCGGCGGCAGTGCGCTGGACGCGGCCAAGGCCATTGCCGCGATGCTGACAAATGACGGCGAACTGCTGGATTATATCGAAATCATCGGGCGCGGCAAGGCGTTGACGAAATGGTCGGCGCCGTTCATCGCGATTCCGACAACGGCAGGCACGGGTGCGGAAGTGACACGCAACGCGGTGCTGGCGTCGCCCGAACACAAAGTGAAAGTCAGCCTGCGCAGTCCGTTGATGCTCGCAAAAGTGGCTCTGGTTGACCCCGAACTGACTTGTGTTTTGCCGCCGGAGCTCACCGCCAGCACCGGGCTCGACGCGCTGACGCAACTGATTGAGCCGTTCGTCTGCAATCGCGCGAACCCGATGACCGACGGTTTGTGCGTCGAAGGCCTCCGCCGTGCGGCGCGGTCGTTGCGCATCGCGTTCAGCAAGGGGCAGGACAAACCGGCGCGCGAAGACATGGCGGTGGCAAGTCTGTTCGGCGGGCTCGCTTTGAGTAATGCCGGTCTCGGCGCGGTGCATGGTCTCGCCGGGCCGATTGGCGGCAGTTTTCCCGTGCCGCACGGCGCGATTTGCGCGGCGTTGCTGCCGCACGTGATGGCGATGAATCTCCGGGCGCTGCGCCAGCGTGATCCGCAGGGTGCGGCGTTGCACCGTTACGAAGAGGCGGCGTGGTGGCTCACCGGCGATTCGCAGGCCAAAGCCGACGACGGCGTGAAATGGGTTCGCGCACTGGTCCTCGACTTGAGAGTTCCGCGCCTCGGCAGCTTTGGCATTCAACGCGAACATTTCCCCGACCTGGTCACAAAGGCGGCGAACGCGAGCAGCATGAAGGCAAATCCGATTGCGCTCACGCCGGAGGAATTAACCGAAATTCTGGAACAGGCGTTGTGATTTGAAAAAGCGGACACGATTGCCCGAGGCGATTGGTTGTGTTCTGATTCTAGTCCGTTGGCGCTAAGTGGAGCCGGTAAAAGACAGCTCCGTTGGTTATGCTGTTGGTTACCACGTTCTGGTTTCCGACAGCGACCGGCAAAGGCAAGACGGGATTCCAGTTCGCGTAGGCGAGATTGGTGGAGCATTCCAACGAATAGCTCATGCCATTGGTGGCCCAGGAGAGAATGATGTTGCCGCCTTGTTTCGCCACCCCCAATGTTGGCGGGGCAGCAACTTGTCCAACAAAGGTCGAAACGCTCAGGGCCGGAAGAATGTTTGTGAACGCAGCCCCATTAGCGGCAATCGCCGATTGTTGCGCGAGTGAAAGGGCGCCGGAAGTAATCCAGGGAGTCACGGTGCCGGCGGTGAAGCCGGTGAAGTTAAAAACCTGGGTCACCGAGCCGCTGTTGGGATTGACGGCCACAATTGCAAAATTGCCGGAAGCGGGGTCTTTGTAAGCGCTGACCAGGGTGGAATTGGTGGTGTTGGTCACTCCGATGCGGTAATAACCGGGGCGTACGAAGCGGCTGTAATTGCCCAACACATACATGCGCTTGGTTGGATTGCCGGATGTATCAGTCAATGCCTGATTGTCCGGGCCATTCGGATTATACGGAATGAGCCACCAGTAATGCCAGGCATTCGCCTCCGCCACCGTCATGAAGGCATGAATCTGCCCCGCCCAATAAATGCCGTTGGTGATGCTGCCATCGAAGGCATCAAACGTGGAAACTTCCGTTTCCCAGAGGGCCTTGCCATAATTATTCACGGGCGCGGCCGTGCTGCCGTAATTGTGGCCGGCCAAAATGCCCACCATCGCCGCCGTGTTCGTGTCATTCATGGCGTTGGTCGCGATGTCAAACTGCCAGTGAGAGTATTCCGGCATCAGGATTTTGGTTGCAGCCACATTGCTGGCGGCCAGGGCACTGTAAAGGTAGGGAAGAAAATCATGAAACTGTTGCGCCGTCCACAGGCAGGACTCGTAGGCGGTCCACTGGTCCGGCTCGTTTTGAATCGAAACGGCATAAAGATTAATCCCATTGTTCTTCATGCTGGCTACATAGGCGGCCAGTTGACTGGCATAACCCTGATAGTTGCCCGTGCTCGAAACAAAATCGCCGCCGTTGACCGAGTTGGTATCCTTGTAAATCGCTGGCGGACTCCACGGTGTGCTCCACACGCGCGCGCCGCGAGCTTGGGCTTTCTGCATGGTCACCAGTTCGAGCGTGGTTCCATCGGGCGCGATGCGATTGCGCAACAAAGAAAGGCCGATGCCGTTGTTGGTGGAGAAAAACATGTCGGCCTGGCTGTCGGACAGGCTCGGGGCCGTCCACGCCGAGGAGGCGCCAAAGCCATCAATGCTTTGATGCACGTCGTTCCAATTGACGGTGCATTGTGCCGACGTTGGGAACGTCATGACCAGCGTGAGATTATCAATGGTCACTTGCTCGTTGGTGTGTATCGCCGCGCCATTCCAGCCATTCACCTGGAGCTGGATTTGCCAGGTTCCACCAGCAGGGTTGAAAGCGTTTGCCCCCGGCCAGGTGGAGGCATCGGCCAAATTCACCGAAATGTGCTGGAACGCGCCGGGCGTGTAGGTTCCCAACAGAACGGAGCCGGTCGGCGTCGCCGTCATCGTACCGCCATAATCATTATTTCCCCAACTTTGCAGCACGCACTGGATTGCGCTTAAACCGGAATTATTCACCATGATGTCAAACGAGAGCTGGTAATCACCAAGGTTGGTGCTGGAATTCCCGGAAACCGCCGGGTTGGCATATTGATAAGCCACGTAACCCGAAGAGGCTTGTGTAAAATCCGCCTGGATCACGAGCGCCCGGGTGTTGCCGACGCCTGCCCCGTCAACGTAAGTCACCACGATGTTGCTCAATCCGCCCCCGCCAGACCAACCGAGCGCATTGGCGCCGGCGGGCGTATTTGCGGTATCATACGTCTCATCAAAGATTGTGTTGGTCTGGGCCGCCGCCACACCTGCGAAAATGCCGAGTCCCGCCGCCAAGGCCACGCAGAGCTGACGTTTTATGAACACTCCGCTGAGCAGCAAGACCATTTGATTTCCGGAAGGACTCCGCAAACGCGCTTGTTTCAGCCGGGACATCGTTTGAAACCGTTTAGAGAGCCAGGACATCGAGTTGAACATTATAAAGCTCTCTTTCATTTGTGGCATTTTTCCAAGAATACACTCATTATAATCAAGATTGCCCATTTCCGCAATCTGGCATTTCCCCCGTGCAAATGACGGGCGATTCCCGCCCGAATTTCCTGCAAAAATCGCGCGTCGCTTCCGGATTTTCTGCCGCGCCGGGCTTGTGATTTGCCGCGCGTGCTTTAATTTGACCGCGCAATGCAAAATGGTGTGAACGCCGCCGATTCCAATCCGCCCGCCACATTTTCTGAATCGCAAGAGCGCAGCATCGTCTGGTTGTTGTGCCTGCTCGCCGCGGTTCACGTTTTTGTCTTTTCCGCCGCGTTCCCGTTCTTCAACAACGTGGACGAGCAAATCCACTTTGACCTGGCGGTGAAATACTCGCAAGGGCACATCCCCCGCGCACTGGAACGGGTTTCGGCGGAAGCGACGCCTTATGTTGTAATTTACGGCACGCACGAATTTCTCTGGGCCTCGAATAATTTTCCAATCGAACAATTCCCGCCGCCGTGGACCCAGCCGATGGAGAAAATCGCGCCCAAGTTGCTGTCCTGGCAGGCGTCGTGGAACAACGTGACCAATCACGAGGCCGCGCAGCCGCCGCTTTATTACACGCTGGCGGGTTTGTGGTGGCATTGGGGGAAGGCGTGCGGATTTCACGACGGTTTTTTGCTCTATTGGATCCGGTTCCTGAATATCTTTTTCGTTGTTGCGAGCGTGTGGCTGGGTTTTGTGGCGGCGCGAATGTTCTTTCCGGAAAATTTGTTTTTGAAGGTCGGCGTTCCGGCGCTGCTGGCCTTCTTTCCGCAAACGGCGTTTTATTCGATTCAAAATGACGTGCTCTCGCCGCTGGCTTTTGGCGCGGCGTTCATTTTGCTGGTGCGATTGTTGCGCGCGGAAATTCCGGGTGTCCGGCTCGGAACCCTCACCGGTCTGGCGCTCGCGGCGACGTTCCTGACCAAAATCAGCAACCTGCCCCTTCTGGCCGTGTCCGGCTTGGTGATGCTGTTCAAAATTGGATGTCTGGCCAGGTCGGGAAGATTGCGCGCCGCCGGACCGGCGTTGGCGTCGTTGGTGCTGTGCGCGGGCCTGCCGATGATTGCCTGGCTGGCGTGGACAAAATACCATTTCGGCGATTTCACTGGCACGGCGGCGAAAATTCAATTTCTCAACTGGACGTACAAACCATTCAGCGAATGGTGGCATCATCCGATTTTCACGCCGCACGGTTTGTGGACCTTTGTGTCGGGACTCCTGGCAACATTCTGGCAGGGCGAATTTCTCTGGCATCGCCAGCCGCTGGCGGCACCGGTCGTGGACGCGATTTACGCCATTTCATCCGTCGGTTTCGTCGGGGTGGCGGTAATCGCACTGGTTTCACGTTCCGCGACCGCGTCGCAACGACAGGCGCTTTGGTTCGGCTTTGGCAGTGTCGTCGCGGCGATGGCGTTCTTGGGGTTCCTGTCCATCATTTACGATTTTCACGACTGCTTTTATCCGTCGAGCGCCCATCCCTATTTCACGTCGGGCCGGTTGATGCTCGGCGCGCTGATTCCGTTTTTGCTGCTCTACCTTTACGGACTCGACCGCGCATTGTGCCGCATGAAAAATAATTGGATCCGTCCGCTGGTGTTGGTCGGCATGATTTTGTTCATGCTGATTTCGGAAACCATCATTGACTGGCGGCTGTTCCCGAACGCCTACAACTGGTTTCACATGTAAAGCTATCGGCGTTGACGGGAATGCCGGGGGCAGGGATCCGGGCAATGTGGTTCTCAACCTTTGCCGTCAAAACCAGGGAATTTGTAGATGAAGATTGAATAACCGACCGTGTCCACCAGCACGGAACGTTCGAGGATTCGCCTCCAGGCATCCTGCTCCGCTGGGGAGAGGTAAACTCCCTGCAGGTTGGTGGCGCTGATGGCGATGAGCCCTCCCGGCTTCAGCACGTCAAAACCCAGTTGCGGCTCAAACAGGCATCCGCCCGGCATATTGTAGTGCGCAATCTGGTAAAAACGCGGATCGGCCATGCCAAAATAACAAAGGTAAATGGGGTCCTTGATGTCATGCGCCACGAGCCAGAGCTTCAAGTTCTTGAGGTCTTGTCCCCAGTCGAGGTTGGAGTCCGCCAGTTCCTTGAAGCCATTGGCGGGACCGCCGGCGAGTTCGTTGAAATAGGCCAGATAATGCGGGGCGACCGTCTGCCATTGCAATCCGCGAGCCGGGAAAAAAACGATCTGACTGCTCACTGCGATGGCGCCCACCATGACCAGCAAGGCAATGATCCGGGCAGTCCGCCGCCAGCGATCCAATTCCAGAATCAGGCCGCCGGCCAGAACATAGAGGAACGGGTAAATGGGCAGCAGGTGGCGGACGCCAAGGTTGAGATGCGACGTCATGGCCACCAGAAAATACAACCCTGCCGGCACCAGCAGGAAAATCGGCACCAAACGCCTTTTGGCGCATCTCAGCAGGCTCAAAACCAGCGCGGTGATGATAAGCAGGAGGGCCGGAAGAGGCGTTTTGAGCAGGAACGCATTAAAAAAATAACTATGAAACCCAGTGTTGGAATAATTGCCGAGCAGGAATGTGCCCCGGACATGGGATTTCATTTCGGCATGGGCAAAACCATAAATAAAAGCCTCCGGCAGCAGGCGATGTTTTTGAGCGAGCAAAATCAATTTCCCGCCAGGTCCCAGCGGAACTTCATCCATGATTTTGAGGATATCATCGTTGCTGACCTGGCCTTGCGGAGAGGCGGCCAGCAGTTTTTTCATGGCGGCAGAACCCCGCACGGCGGCCTCGATTGGAAAATATCCCAGTTCGCGATAAGGCACCCGGGATTCAACCGCACCGCTTGATTGCCCGGATGCCGGGTTTCCTGCCCTCAAGATTTGCGCCTCGGCCTTCGCCGCCGTTTCCGGGTTTTTTGCGGCTGAATAACGGAAGGAATACGAAGCCCAGATCGCAGCATAGGTTGTCAGCAACGCGGCGCCAAACAGCCCCGCAAACAATGCCATTTTGGACGCCAGGGAAGTCAGCTTCACCCTCCCGGCCGCCCCGATGAGCAGTGGTTCCGGCGAAAGCATCCGTCCCAACACCGTCAACCAGAAGATGGGCAGCAGCAATACGGCGGAAAATTTCGTGACAAAAGCCAGGCCAAAAAACAGGAGAAACAGGACCACACTGGTGACCTCCAACCGGCGGCAGATCCGCCACAAAAAATAGACCGCGCCGAACAGGAACAGCGACACCCCCACATCCGTCGTCACCAGTCCGCTATGGGCTATGAAATTGGGGTCAAAACAAAACAGTGCCAGCGACAATATTCCCCCCGCCAATCCGAACCATTCGCGCGCCCATAAAAACACCAGCAAAGCCAGGCCCAGCCCCAGCAACAAGATTGGCATCCGGCCCCAAAAAACCAGGTTGTCGGCCTGGTTGTAAAAACTCTCCGGAGCCGGCGGTATCGTGACCGGCGATGGGTTTGCCTCCGGATGCGGAAGCGCGCCGGGCCGGGTGCCGTACAAAAAATTGCGCCCAAAATCATAATAGGCATTGCTGTCCTCAAAACTCATGGCCCATGCGCGGCGGAGGGATGATTCGCCGTCGGTCTCCGGCCGGGTTGAGACCTCTCCGTTCTGAAGGTCAACCTTGGCCGGCCAGCTCGTGCGCCATAACAGGGGCAGCGCGGCCAGCTTTTTTACCAGCGGCGGGTGTTCGGGGTTCAACCGATAATCATCCCAGTGCAGATACGAATAGCCGGCCGGCAAATGCGCAACCTCGTCATAAGTTGGCGATGCATGCCGTGAAAAGGAAATTACCATCGCGGCAAAGACCGCGCAGAACAACAGCACCACGCCGGCTTCCAACCCCCGCCGGGAAATGGCAGAAACCCGCCGGAAATGATCGTGGGGAGGGACAGTATCGGTGATGTTCTGCTCCAGCACGGTTTCAATCTAACAAAGACGACTTCAACGTCAACCCGCAGTCCGGGATGTTGCGGGGCGCACTTCGACATCGCCACACTTCTTCCACCTCCTGGGAGCGATGGCGTCCCGCCGGCTTGCGCGTTGCGACAGACAATTCCAATCAGCCGACGAGACGTCGGCACTCCCAGGGCTCACAGTCCGGTTCGGTGCGAGCATCGTAGTTGGTGGTTGTGCCCCCAAGGTGCATCCGATTTTGTGGCGTTCGGAAGATTGGGCGGCAATTAATTCCCCATTTTCCACCCCTTGCGTTTTCCCAAACCGGGCGTAGCTTGCATTGGGCTGACATGGATGCGGAATGCAGTGATTGAGCATTGGTAAATTCCGCATGGCTATGCCAGCCCACTTTGCTTCTTGGATTCCAGCCCAAGTTCATGTTTAACTTTCCCACCGCCAGTTTTTATGGACGACACGAATTCATTGATTGAACAGCGCAAGACCAAGCTCGCCGCGTTGCGGGCCAGGGGTATTGACCCGTTCAAAAACAAGTTCACGCCCGGGGAAACCTGCCAGCACGCGCGCGAGCACTACGCCGAGGGCCGCGAAGTCGCGCTCGCCGGCCGCATCACCGCGCACCGCGACATGGGCAAAAGCATGTTCATGGACATTCGCGACCAGAGCGGGCGGATGCAAATCTACGCGCAGAAAAACGTCCTCGGCGACGAGCAATGGAACATTTTTGCGCACTTGGACCTTGCGGATTTCATCGGCGTGCACGGCACGATGTTCACGACCAAGACGAATGAGATTTCCGTAAAAATCACCAGCTTCGTCATCCTCGCCAAGGCGCTGCGCCCGCCGCCCGCCAAGTGGCATGGACTCGAAGACACGGAAATCCGCTACCGGCAGCGTTATCTCGATTTGATGGCGAACCCGGAGGTGAAGGAACTGTTCCTGATGCGCAGCGAAATCATCCGCGAGATCCGGAATTTCCTGCACAAACGCGGCTACGTTGAGGTCGAGACACCGATGATGCAGGCGATTCCCGGCGGCGCGGCGGCGCAACCGTTCGTTACGAAGCACAACGCGCTGGGCTGCAATTTTTATCTCCGCATCGCGCTGGAACTGCCATTGAAACGGATGCTGATCGGTGGCGTGGACAAGGTTTTCGAGATTGGCCGCGTTTTCCGCAACGAGGGTCTCTCGCGAAAGCACAATCCCGAATTCACCATGCTCGAGGCGTATGAAGCCTATGGTGATTACGAAAGCATGATGGAACTCGTGCAGGGCCTGGTCTGCCACGTGGCGGAAAACGTGGTGGATACGCTGTTCATCGAACACAAGGACGCCGAAGGCAAGGTCGTCAAAACCATCAACCTCACTCCGCCATGGCGTTGCGTGAAATACAAGGACCTCGTGCGCGAAAAAGCCGGCGCGGACTGGTTTGATATTTCCGCCAAGGAACGCCGCCAGCGCGCCCACGACCTCGGTGCGGAAATCGGCAAGGAATACGAGGACTTTGAAGTCACCGGCGCGGTGTTTGAAAAATTGATCGAACCAACGCTCATCCAGCCCACATTCGTCACCCATCTGCCGAAGGAACTGGTGCCGCTGGCTAAACTGTCGCCCGACGACCCGACGACGGTGGAGGTTTTCGAGTGCTGCATCAACGGCCAGGAAATCGCGCCGGCTTACACCGAGCAGAACGATCCCATCGAGCAGCGCGAACGCCTCGAACACCAGGCGGGCGGCGAGCAACAAAAACTGGACGAGGATTTTCTGGTCGCGCTCGAGCACGGCATGCCCCCGGCGGGCGGCATGGGTATGGGCATTGATCGCCTGTGCATGATGCTGCTCGGCCAAGAGAGCATCCGCGACGTCATCCTGTTCCCGCAGTTGAAGCCGAAATGAACCGACTGTTTGTATTGTTTCTGTCACTGGCGACCTTGCCAGGGGCTTTTGGCCAAAACGGTTCCTTGCTGGACACGAACCTGCCATCGCATTTTTTTGGCTGGAACCGGGGTGTCCACGTTTATCTCCCGCCTTCCTACCCAACGCAGCCGCAGCGCCATTATCCGGTGCTGTATTTGCATGACGGCCAGAACGTCTTCAGTTCCGCCGGGACGAACTGCGCGTTTGGTTGGGGCAGTTGGGAACTGGACCGAACCGTGGACGCGCTGTGCCGCGCCGGGGAAATGCAGGAGATAATCATGGTCGCGGTGGACAACAGTTTCGCGCGCCTCGAGGAATACAGCGGCCGCCATCACGCTCCCGGCGGACCGGCAACGAATACGGCTTTTGAAAATTACGAGGCCTTTCTCATCACGGAACTGAAACCGCAGATCGATCACGAATACCGCACATTGCCCGGGGCGGCACATACCGCCGTGTTGGGGTCCTCGATGGGTGGCCTTTGCAGCCTGGTGCTGGCGTGGGAACACCCGGAAATATTTGGCGGCGCGGCCAGCCTGTCCGGCGCCTTTCAGGTGGAGCAGACGAATTTTTTGAACGAGGTGCTGACGAGTTTTCACGGACAACCCAAACCGTTCCGCGTCTATCTTGATTCCGGAGTGGTGGACTTCATGGGCGGTAACGATGGTTGCTCGCTGACCAAACAGGTCGCCGCCGAACTCCGGCGCATCGGCTGGACGACGAATGACCTGCAATGGTTCGTGGACGGGAAGCCGCTGACGCTGGCGGAGTTGGAAAAGTCCGGCCTGCGCCGCGACAAGTGGGCCGAGGCGCAAACGAGCCAGCACAATGAATTTTACTGGCGGCTGCGCGCCTGGCGCGCGCTAACCTTTCTGTTTCCGCCGTTGGAGGCCAAATCGAGATGACGCGTTGCGCCATCCCGGCAAAAATCCATTCCCCATGCTCACCATTGCCGGATTAAGCAAAGCCTTTGGCGGTCGTCAACTTTTTGACGACGTCTCGCTCACGCTCCAGTCCGGCGAGCGCGTCGGCCTCGTCGGGCCGAACGGCGCGGGCAAATCCACGCTGCTCAAAATCATTCTCGGCCATGAACCGCCGGATGCCGGCGAGGTCACGTTCATCCGCGGCACGCGGTTTGGCTACCTGCCGCAGGAAAGCGAGCCGGCCGGCAACGAGGCCGTCCTCGACATCGCCGTGCCCCACGACCACGAGCACGACGGCCAGTTCGTCGCCAAGGCGAAACAGATTCTTGCCAGCCTCGGCTTCAAGCAAACGGACTTCATGCGTCCCGCGTGCGAACTGTCCGGCGGCTGGGTGATGCGGTCGCACCTTGCGCGATTGCTCGTGCAGGAGCCGGACGTGCTGATGCTCGACGAGCCGACCAACCATCTCGACCTCGAAACGCTCCTGTGGTTTCAGGAGTATCTGCGGAATTATCCCGGCGCCATCCTGCTCATCTCGCACGACCGCGAATTTTTGAACCGCCTCTGCACGCACGTCGCCGAGATCCGCTCGTCGCGCGTGCTGCGTTACACCGGCAACTACGATGAATACCTGGAACAGCGCGCCGCGACGGAAGTGACACTGGTCGCCACGGCCAAGGCGCAGCAGCGTGAGATTGATCGGCTGCAACTGTTCGTGGACCGGTTCCGCGCCAAGAACACCAAGGCCGCGCAGGCGCAGAGCAAGTTGAAGCAGATCGAGCGGCTCAAGGAGGACATGGTCGAGACGCCCGAAGGCCCGGACGCGACGGTGGGCTTCCGTTTTCCACAACCCCAACGCAGTGGCCATCGCGTCATCACGCTGAAGCACGTGAAATTTGGTTACAGCTTGAAAAATCAGGTTGAAACTAAACACCTCCTCACCCGGCCCCGCAGCAGCGAGGCCACCCTCTCCTCCGTCGCCGACGGAGGAGAGGGGCGGGGTGAGGAGGCGTCCAGCTCATTGGAGAAACTCATCTACGAAAACTTGAACTTTGAAGCCGAGCGCGGGCAGCGCATCGTGCTGGTCGGGCCGAACGGCGCGGGCAAGTCCACGTTGCTGAAGCTGCTCGCCGGCGTGCTGCCGCCGCAGGCCGGTGAACGCCGGCTCGGTCACAATGCGAAGTCCGGCTACTTCGCGCAGCACCGCGCGGCCATGCTCAATCCCAACCACACCGTATTGCAGGAGGCGCTCGACACGCCGCAACGCGTCACGGAGCAGTTCGTCCGCACCGTGCTGGGCAGCTTTTTGTTTCGCGGCGACGATGTGTTCAAACCGGTGAGCGTGCTGAGCGGCGGCGAAAAAAGCCGGCTCGCGCTCGTGAAATTGCTGCTCGATCCGCCGAACCTGCTGCTGATGGACGAGCCGACGACGCATCTCGACCTGGCGAGCGTGGACGCGCTCATCGAGGCGTTGCAGCCGTTCGAAGGCACGTTGATTTTCATCAGTCACGACGTGCATTTCATCCGTGTGCTGGCGAACCACGTCGTACGCGTCGAGAACGGCCGGCTCCGGCATTTCACCGGCGGCTACCAATATTACCTCGACAAAACCTCGCAATCCGCCCGCGTCGCGCTGACGAGTTCCGGTTCCGATTTCGGAGGGGCGAGTTCCCCGAGCCCCAATAATTCAGGGCGTCGTGGAACTTCACCCTCCGATGCTGCACTGACGATGGATCGCAAGGGACAGAAGCGAATTGAGGCCGAGCAACGGCAGACGCGTTCACGCAAACGACAGGAAATCCAGAAACGCCTCGCCGCACTCGAAAAAGAAATCGCGGAACTGGAGTCACGCGAGAAGGAATTGACGGCGGAACTGGAAAAGCCGGAGACCTACACGAAGGGCGGGCGGGCGACGCAGATCAACCGCGAGTTGATGGAAGTGCACGCACGGCTGGCCGGGGCAAACGCGGAATGGGAAAAGGCGGGGACGGAGTTGGCAGAATTCGAGGCGGAAGTAACGTAGGACAAACATCTCGCCTGCCCTACGGAAGGGCCACGCGTCATTACAACCACGACTTCAACCGTTCGCGCAAAATCTGCCGGGCGCGGTACAGCCGCGATTCAACGGCTTTCGATGTCGTTTCCAAAATCGCCGCGGCTTCAGCCATGCTGAGTTCCTCCCATTCGCACAGCACAATCGCTTCGCGCAAATCTTCCGGCAGTTTGCTGACCGCCGTCCGCACCGCTTCGGTGCGCTCGGTGGCCAGCGCCTGTTCGTTCGGCGCCGGGTCATTTGCCGGCAACGTGCTGCCCAAGGTTTGTTCCGTTTCGCCGGTTTCGGTTTCCAGCGAGACTTTCGGATGCCGCGACCGCCAGCGGAAATGGTTCCGCGCGAGGTTGGCGGCGATGGTGAAAAGCCAGGTGGAAAATTTTTCACCGGTCCGGAAACTGGCGCGGGCGCGGAAGACGCGGACGAAGGTTTCCTGCGCCAGATCGTTCGCGTCGTCCTCGTTGCCGACCATGCGGCAGAGAAAATGGAACACCGGCGTCGCGTGACGTTCCATCAAATCATTGAGCGCCGCGTCGTGACCGGCGGCCAATCGTTCCATGTCCGCCCGGTCGCGAGCGTCGGCTTGCCGCGCCGAAGCCTCCGGCGAAGACTGGGCGTCAGTGGGGGTGCTCATGGTCCATGGATCCGGACATGGAGGATTCGGTTTGTTCGTGCAGGCCAAGGGTGAGGCGCTGCATCTCGGCCAGATAGCGGCGGCCCTGCTCCGGCGGCATGGTCCGGCTGACTTCGGTGAAATGCTGGAGCATTTGCGCCTGGCATTGGGCGCGGAGCGCGGCGAGTTCGGTCAGTTTTT
>Ga0181530_10002927_pt1 | contig 19665 bp, 17 predicted proteins | sample PEATcosm2014_Bin_42_FD_119769 | JGI IMG/M metagenome (GOLD analysis project Ga0181530, IMG submission 119769) | Peatland microbial communities from MTU Mesocosm Facility, Houghton, MI, USA - PEATcosm2014_Bin10_60_metaG | ecosystem: Environmental > Terrestrial > Soil > Wetlands > Peat | place... | reverse complement strand
TGACCGGGCCGTTCTCGTCCTCGATCCTGTCCAACATCTGCGCGACATGTGATCGGCGCAGCTCGTGGATCCCGAGTTTGCCGAGGTACGGCTTCACCAGCCGCCGAAAGACGCTTTCATATTCGCGGGCGGTTCGAAGCGATCGTGCAGGAGCCAGAACATACCGTTTCATAAAATCATCAAGGACATCGGCAACGGTCTTCGTTTCAGGCTGAGATGCTCGATCCCCGAGCGGATTTTCGCCGCGATCCACTCGTTGGCGCAGCGTGCGTGCTTCTCGGACGGCGCGCAGGGGCGACCAATCGGGAAAAGCTCCGATCGTGTAGCGGCATTGTCGCCCGCGAAGCCGATAGTTGAGAATGAAGCTCTTGGCCCCGCCCGCGGTTACCCTGACCCCAAAGCCCTTCGGCGCTGGCAGTCCTTGCACGATCGCGCCGGCAAAGAAGTTAACTTTGTTCCCACGTACGGGAGCTGGTAATGCCTTAACAATCTCCGCGGTCAACCTAGTCATCGGGTCTCCTGTGTCAACGATATGTCAACACTACCAACGTCTATTGGCTGTCCGCCTACGTGGCGCTGATGTCGCCGAAGGTCAACAAATATCGTAATGATCTTAAGGCGTTTAGGGCTAAAAGATAGTTAATCTGAGTCGGATCAAATGCTTAGGTTGAGGTGGGTTTCGTGTCTTTTAATCAGTAGGTCTCGGGTTCGAATCCCGACGGGCTCACCACGTCATTGTTCGGCTCTTTCATTTCAACAGGTCGGGCTCCCATCCACGTGCACCAGCGGATCGCGATACATGTGTAAGCGTCCGTAAGCGTCCGAACCAGTCAGCCGCTCGCGACAACCTACGCCGATTTCATGGCCGCTATCAGGCTTTGCTGCCGCAAGCCGCTGCCCTGTCGTCGCGGCCATCGCGAAACCACCAACGCCAGCGGCGGCGGCGTTGAGGTACCGCTGGGGGGGGGGGCGTGGATCGAAGCCTTCGGTCGAGGCCGCCACGCTTGCGGCGGTAAATAGCAGATGTATTGACCGCCTCGCCAAATTTCGATCGTCGATTTCGTCCAGTCGGGAACTTGACGAGCGCTTTCAAGCGCGTCTTCGAAGTTGGGAAATTGACGCGCCGGGTGATCCTGCTCGATTAAAGCCCAGCCGCCGTCATCGCAGCTCAGCAAAATAGGGGCATCCGCCTTTTTCCCCGAACGGCTGCGGGTGGTGTTGGGGGCAGCGACCGTCATGCGACGCCGACCCGGCGTTGTGCGGTACCAGGTTTGGCATGGCCGCGCGAGGCGTCACCGCCGCCGGTTTCGGAGAGAGCGAACTTCATTACGGCGCTCTGCGGCCGCGGGAAGGGTCGCGCGGCAGGCTCAGGCACGAGATGATCGAAGCCGGAAACGCGCTGGCTCGGCTGGGCGGCGGCGCCGCGAGCCGCGGCGATCGTGATCTCCAGACGTTGCGCGAAAGTTCGGGGATCGTCGGTCCAAGCATTCCTCAGCCCGTCGGGTCCCATCCGACGGCCCAGCCCCACGCCGGCAGCGGAATTGATCAGGTCGGCGTTCCATATGCGGCCATTCGGCGCGAGCGCCACCGCGCCCCGCAACAGGCAGCTCCTTGCCAGCGCGGGCTCGGATGTGACGCAGATATCGCCGCGCGAGATATTCGTGCCGATCCATTCGCGCGCTCCGCCCCCATCGTCTTGCGCGAGGATCAGATGGACGTTGCCGTCGACCGTCAGGTAGTCGCAGGTGACGACGTAAACATCGAGCGAATGACGTTGCGCCGCCCGCACGATCTGCGGAAACACCGGGCAGTTTTCGATATCGACGAAGAGATCCAGCATGGGGGGGACCGTCTGATACAGCAAAAAAGAAACGGCCGGGGCGCCGCGCCCCGGCCGCTGTCGCCGCCTAGAAGTGCCAGATCATGTCCGTCTGGGCGATCCAGGTGTAGTTCTTGGTCGGCGCGATGCCCGCGTTGGAGTTGCCGTTGAACGCCGGCCGGTCAGCCGAGTAGTAGTAAAGCACCTCCGGACGGAACTCGATCTGTGGCGACAGCCAATGCTGCCAACCGAGCCCGATCCCGTAATACCTGGCCTTGACCCCGGTCCGCTGCCCCTGCATGTCGTCATAGAATTCTGGGCGGAACGAAAAGTTGTCCAGTGGATCGGGCGAGTAGTTGAGATAGGTAACGGCGCCGACCGAACGCGCGGTACACGTGAGTATCATGGCGTTGGAGCACACGGCCATGTTCGGCGCGTTGAACGGCATAAATAGTGGCGAGAACGGGGTGCCGTTAGCAGCGACGATGCCTTGGACCGTCGGATTGCTCGCGTTTGGCACATTCCTTTGGCTCTCATTGGTCATTGAACCTGTGGTACGCAGTAAGTCCGTACCATTGCAGATTGTTGTAGCCCCACTCGCCGGAGTTGATGGCGTCGGCGCAACCATTGATGTTGTCCCAGCCATCGTTCCAGTTCTGGCGGAAGCAGCCGGTGACCGACGGCATCGAACCAGGATCTTTTTTGAAGGTCGTGCCCGGATATAACGGGTTCCCCGGATCCGGGTTGACCTCCGTAGCATTCATATGCCAGGGCGGCGCTTCCGTACCCGAGACCACGCCCAATTGCAGGAAGAAGTTTTTGGTTACGCCCCACGTGCCTTGGAGGCCTTCGTTGGTGTAGTTGTCGAAGGCATAGGTCATCGAGTGTGAGTACATGTAGTTGTTCGGGGCAAGCTGCGCCTCGATGTCGGGCAGCGAGATGAACCGCCCGAGGCGGAGCATCAACCCGCCCTCCCCGATTTGCGGGATGAACAGGTCGCCATACACCATCGGGAAGTCGTAGCCGTTGACGTCATTCTGTTTCAGGAGCTGGTAGCTGGCGATGCCATAGGCGGTCGTGTAGCGGTAGTTCTCGCCGTAGATCCCGGACAGGCGGAAACCCCAGTCGACGTGATCCTCCTGCACGGTATCGGGCTGACGCTCGAGATAGAGCACCAGCTGATCGAGCTGCACCGTGTTCGGGGTATAGGAGTAGACGTCACCTGCGCCGCCGCGACCTGATGCACCGCCACGATAGCCAACAGACCCAAGGCGATGCGCGATACTACTCTCAACATTGGTTCATTCCCCTTCACGTTCATTCCCAGCTCGCCGGTCCAGGGGCAGCCCAGGTAAGGCGCTTGTAAGCAGAAGGGGCGCAGCCCCTCTGCCCGCCGCGCCAAGCCGGCGGCTATCCCCTCGGTGTTTGTTTCTGTTCCCCGCCCGGCAAGGTTTTGTCGCAATCCGTGGAACTGTAACAAGTATGCCACTTGTAATTTATCGGGATTGCGACCTATTGCACAACAACACTCACTCTACTGCCCACTTATCGAGCAGAGTTGCGCATGGCATAATCAATCTAGTATTAGCATTCAACTAGGAAGTTATGGACGATTTATTTGGGAATCATAAAAGTTATGTATATATATCTAATTTATAAATTATGAATTTGATAAGAATCATAAGAAAAATAAGCGACCCTGACCCCTCCTCGCCGAGGCCAGAGCCTTGAATTCCCGCGCAATTCGCGCTTTAGACCGGATCTCGTTCAATCGCAGCGCGCCAGCGCCGCGTTCCAGCGTCATCTGGCCGGTGTGCTGACCCGCCGCGCGTTGTTGCGAGCCAGCGAACGCGCGGCGGCATGAGGGCCACGCGCCGACAGGTGACCGTTACCGTCAACGGCGGGCGTCACCGGCGCCGGGTCGAGGCCCGGCTGCTGCTCGTGGATTTCCTGCGCCACGAACTGGCGCTGACCGGCACCCATGTTGGCTGCGAACACGGTGTCTGCGGCGCCTGCACCGTGCTCTATGACGGGCTGCCGGTGCGCTCCTGCCCGCTCTTCGCGCCGCAGGCGGTCGGCCACGAGATCGTGACCGTCGAAGGCCTGGCTCCCGCCGGCGGCGGGTTGCATCCGCTGCAGGAGGCGTTCACCGCCGCCCATGCCCTGTAATGCGGCTTCTGCACGCCGGGCATCCTGATCACCATGGCGCGGCATCGACATCCTCGAGATACCGCTCGACCCCAGCCGCCTGTGGGAGCTTACCGGGTGAGCGTGCTGGTCGGCCTCGTTCCACCCGCGCTGCCCTCATGCCAATAGCCGGTGCCGAACGAACGCCCATCGCTGCTCGTCGCATGGGAAACACTGGTCGCCTGCCACGCGGTTAAAGAAGAAAGGCTGCCCGAGGGTTGATCCTCCGCGATCAATGCGGAAACGCCATTGCTAGGTTTGTCGCGAACGCACGTGGTCCGCGATAACGAGACCAATCGATCCCAGCAGCATTAGAGCCGCCATGCCGCGTGGGGTGCCGTCGGTGAATCGCCCGACGAGCAATCCCCCGACCGCGCCGAGCAGAAACTGCCCGGTGCCCATCAACGCCGAAGCGCTCCCGGCGTTATGCCCTTGATGGGTCAACGCTCCGACCACGATGTTGGGGTTGAGATACCCCATGCAGCCGACGGCGACGAACACCGGCAAAAGCACCAACACGAAGACGTGCGCGCCGCCGAAGGCCACCGCGGCGAGAGTGAGCGTGGCGCACAGATGCGTGCGCGCGGCTACCCGCAAGATGCGTGAAGGACCAAAGCGCGGCAGAAGGCGGGCGTTGATCTGAGTGCTGCCGATCAACCCGATCGAGCAAAGCCCGAAAACCAGGCCGAACTGCAGAGGCGACAGCCCAAATCCGCGGATGAACACCGGGGATGATCCGCCCAGGTAACCGAAGAAGGCGAATGACGCGCAACACGACATCGCCGCGTGAGTGAGGAACACACGCTCGCGCAGGATCGCGCCATAGCGCGCGAGCTGCTGTGTCGGGTGCAGTGTGACGCGCCGCTCGGGCGGCAGGGTTTCGGGCAGCAAGGTGCACACCAAGACGCAGCAGATCAGCGCGTAGCCGGCCAATATCCAGAAGATCCAGCGCCAACTCGCGACAGCGAGAACGGCGCCGCCGAGTGTCGGCGCGAGGATCGGGGCGACGCCGAGCACCAGCATCAGCTGCGACATCATCACCGCCGCTTTCTGCCCGGTCGCGAGGTCGCGCACGACAGCCCGCGGGACGATGGTCCCTGCCGCCCCGCCGAGGGCGGAGAGGGCTCGAAACGCCGCAAGCCAGCCGATGCTTGGCGAGAGCGCCGCGCCAACCGATGCCAGCGCATAAATCAGCGTGCCGGCGATGATCGGGTTCCGCCGCCCAAACCGGTCGGACAACGTGCCCTGGGTCATCTGCCCGATGGCGAGCCCGGCGAAGTACGTTGCCAGAGTGATTTGCGCCGCGCCGGGGGGCGCGCCCAGCGAGGTTTCGATGGCCGCGAACGCTGGAAGGTACATGTCGATCGAGGCGGGACCGATGACGGTCACGAACCCGAGCAGCCAGGGAAGCCAGGAAGGAAACCGCATGCCTGTCTACGACATGCACATGGCTTGCCGGCAGTCCGGCGCGCGGCAGCAATACTGACGGGATTGGCATCCTATCGCCTCTGCGCCGCGATTTGACGCTGCGCCTCCGCAGCTTTTCACCGCGCGCCATTGATCTGGATCAACGTGAACCCGCCGGACCGCCCCTAGGCTCTTGCCCAATAGAGCCCAACCGGCCTGGGAAGCATGATCGAAGGGCACAGTGATGGAATTCGGCATGTTCCACGAATTTCAGTGGTCAAAAGGGGTGTCCGAGAGCGATGCCTTCGATCTCTCCTTCGAGCAGGTCGATGCCGCCGAGCATTGGGGGCTCGATGTCATGTGGCTCGCCGAGTTACATGCCGCGCCAACGCGATCGGTGTTGTCGGCGCCGCTCAATGTCGCCACCGCGATCGCCACCCGCACGAGCCGGATGAAGATTGGCACCGCAGTCCAGGTGCTGCCCTTGTGCCATCCTCTGAGGGTTGCCGAGGAAGCCGCGACCGTCGACCAGATCAGCCACGGCAGACTGATCTTCGGGGTCGGCCGCAGCGGGTTCCCGCGGACCTATGAGGCCTACGGCGTTCCCTACGCCGAAAGCCAAGAGCGCTTTGCCGAGACCCTTGAGATCATCAAACGCGCCTGGACCGAGGACAGCTTCTCGTATGATGGACGATTCTATTCGTTCCACAACGTCCATCTCGTGCCAAAGCCCTACCAGAAGCCGTTTCCGGAATTGCGCATAGCGGTGAATAGTCCGGACACCTTTCCGGCGGTCGGCAAACTTGGTTATCCGATCTTTGTCGCCGTCCGGATCGGCACGCTTTCGGAGCTCGCGCCCAACATCAATGCCTATCGCGACGCCTATCGTGCGGCCGGCCATCCCGGAGAGGGCAAAGTGTTTCTGCGCTTGCCGCTCTATATTGCCGATAGCTATCAGCGGGCACGCGATGAAGCCGAGGAAAGCATCATGCATTTTTATCGCTGGCTCGGCGGTCAACTCGAAGCGTCGGCCTCGCTCTCCGGCGCTCGGGCGATCGAACAGCGCGCCGAGCGGGGACAACGCCTGCAGACCATGACTTACGAGGAAGCGTTGCGCGACAAGGTCGTGGTGGGCACGTCGCGCGAGGTGACCGATCGCCTAAGGGCACTAAAGGATGAGCTCGGCCTCGACGGCATCTTGGCCGAGATCAACTGCGGCAGCCTCATCGGACACCAACAGGTGATGCGCTCATTGAAGCTGCTGTGTCGGGAAGTCATGCCGGAGTTTCGCTAACCGACAATCCGGTTGAAATCCATGAGGTCGAAGGGAAGAGGCGCGATATGAGCGACGGCAAACACAAACCGGCCGACCCGCTTTCCAGTTCGGCGCCGTGTTCGCTGTGGGAGGCTTGTCTGAGGCTCGGTCTCGACGAGGATGGCGCGCGCTGCCCGAATTGCCCGGTCAGAGGTCTGTGTGAAAGCGAAACGCGCTGGCTGGCTTCGACGACACCGGCACAGCGGCATCGCTTTTCGCGCGGCTTCGGTTGATTGGGTGGCGGCGCCGACGGGCTGGCGCCGCTGTCAGAAATCACCCGCGACACGTCGCCACGTTGATGCGCCCCCACCGTGGGGCTTGAGTTGGCTAGCGGGCGCTCGCTCGGGGCAAACGCCAGCCAGATCGGGAGAGCGCACGTGGGGTAAGCAAGGGTCCACCCAGGAAACCGTCGGAAGGTGACCCGTGCAACGGCTGCGGCCTGTGCTGCGCCGTTCAGCTCTGCCCTATCGCCATAGAGTTTCTCGATGCGGCCGACGCGCCCTGCCCGGCAATGGAATACGCTGATGGCCGGTTCTGGTGCGGATTGGTGCGGTATCCGAGCCGGTACTTTGGAACACCCTCCTTCAGCAACAGGCTGATTCGCCCGATGGTTCACGCTGCCCCCAGCATCGGCGACGGCTGCGACGCGAGCGATTAGGCCTGCGGCCGGGAGGGTTTACAGATTCCGGGCCGCAGGCAGCCGCGCTATTGCAGTCGGGGGATACCCATCGCTTCGCCGAATCGGCGGCTGCTTTCGAGCGGATCGCCATATTTCCGGTGCGCCGCGGTTTGTTGGGCGCAAGCGAGCAGCAGGCGGTCCCGGTGCGGACTTTGGCTCTTGCCAAAATCTTCCAGCATGCACTGGGCGATTTCCTGGTTGTGGGGATCATTGCCCAGCCGCGTCGCCGTCAGAGCGAGCCGTTGTACCAGCGACCCACGATCGACCCCCGTGTCGAGGCAGGCTTGAATCCAACTGACACTTTCCGGCCCGTTGAGCCCGCAGACCGCGGCCTCGACGTGCTCGATCAGCTCACCGTGGTCGAGCTTGCCCGAGCCGCTTGGCGCTCGGATCGCCCCGCGATGCATTTCACCCGTGAGCTTCTGATGCCAGGCCGTCTGATTGACGAACGAGCCCGCGACATAGAGGAACCGTAGCCGTCGCGGGTGCGCGAAATTGTCGTAAAACCAGCCGACGGTGTTGCAATACTCGTAGCAGTGCATTGGCATCGAGAAGTTGTTGACGCCCTGCGTCGCGAGCTCGATCTCAGCCGCGGCGATTTGGATCGCGTCGATGATGCGTCGCGGGTCTTTGCCGGCTTTCAATAGGCTCGTGATGCACTCGATGTAGGCCGGCTCCGGCTGATGCAGCAGCGCATCGATCAGGCATATCTCCTCGTCGTCGTTGAGCGGAGCGGTGTTTTGCAGCATCGCTCGCTCGGCGTCGGAAACACCGCCATAGGGCACCGCGTGCAGGGGCTCGCCCTCGACGAGCATCTTGATGACGTTGCACGCCATCTCGTAGATCGAGTGCCACCGTGGGCCGACGGCCATATCGAGCACACCGGCGTAGACGATGTCGTGCGCCTTCTCCCAGCCGACCAAATTGCCAAGCTCGACCGTGGCGCGGGCGCGGTAGGCCTTGTGGCCGGTCGTGTAGGACCGGTTGTAGAGCATCCGGTCTTGGACATCGGTCAGCCCGGCAAACACCAGCTCGGCTAGGACCTCGTTGCGGTGAGCGGGCTCTCCCATCAGGCCAAGAAAAGTACGGTAGGCGGCGATGACCTCGCCGCGCTCAACCAGCGTCAGCCAATGACCGAGGCGTTCGCTCAACGGCGCGTTCTCGCGCAACGGCTCCTGGTCGGCCCAGTACACCACCGGGGCCGGCGGATTGGCGATCGTGCCTTTGAAGCCGCGCGTGTAGTGGCCCGGCGCCTTGTTGATCTTCTGATTCCAGATGTCGAGCCCGGTCGGGATGTACCAGATGGTCTGCGCCATCGGCAGCATCGCCAGCTCGGCCGGCATCAGCTTTGTCAGATGCAGAGTCGCCCGCGCGCTGAGCAAGCAATGGTCGTTGTTGACGAAATTCGGATAGCCGTCGTCGATCCGCTGGTGATACGGCACATGCGTGTAGGGGGCGTGAATGCGCACCGCCTCGCCGATCATCTCGTCGAGCGGCCGTCCGCGGTGGAGGAGATCGTAGAACGCTTCGCTGGCCCCGACCTGGTCGCGCGCGAGGATGCGCTCTTCGAGCCTCGCGTAGAGCGGGTTTGCCCCGAGACGGTTGTTGGTCATCTCCGCGTGCGTATCCATGACATGCTCCAAGCTACTCAAGCCCATTCCTTGGGACGATGTGAGGGGCCGCGGTCACTCGCGTTGATCTAGATCAACGATCGGCGCCGACGTGACGGATTGGCTGCCATGCGTGAAGGCAACGCAGCCGGTGGCCCGAGCCAGCCACCTTCAGAACGTGAACATGGCTGTCTGCGGCTCAAGACCCAGCAGCACCTGGCCCACCGTCTCGAGATGAATCGGGCGTCCCTGGGACTGCTGGCAGGCAGTATGCATGTCGCGAAATCGCCGCTCGAATGGGTTCTCGTTGAAGATCGCGGTCGCTCCGGCGGCTTGGTAGAGAGAGGTAACGGTGTCGCGGGCCTGGTGGATGGACCAGGTCGAGGCAAGCCGGAGGCTCGCGTTTTGCGAGCGCGTGAACTGGCCGGTCCGGCCAGCTTCATCCCACATTTCCTGCAATGTGCTGAAAAGGAAGCTGCGTGACGCGCGTAATTTTGCATCGGCTTGCGCCACCAGCGATTGGATCACATTGTTTTCGCGCAGCGTGCCTTTGGCGCCGCGCGGAACCTTGTCGCGCGCCAGTTCGATGAAGGCCGCCAATGTGCCGCGCGCGATCCCGAGCGCAACGCCAGCAAACCCCGCCGCGTAAAGATTACCTCGGGTAAAGCTGTAGAGCCGTCCCGGCTCGTGCGCCCGAATCTGCGGACCGCGCAATACGGTATACTCTTCGGGAACGAACAGATCGGTTACCGAGTAGGCGTCGCTGCCGGTCCCGCGTAAGCCGACCACGTGCCAAATCTCCTTGAACTTGGTGCTGGTCTTCGGAAACAGCAGGGTGCGGGTGGCGCCGCCGCCATCCGGCTCCGGCACGTGAGCGCCGAGCCAAGTCGCGTGATGGCTGCCGCTGGCGAAGCTCCAGCTGCCAGTGAGACGATAACCGCCGGAAACCCGTTCCATGGAGGCAGGTCCGGGCCCCCAGGCGAGAATCCCGTCGTCCGGACCGAAAATATCCTTCGCCACCGCGGGATCGAGATAGGCGGCGGTCATCGAACAACCATTATTCTGGCCGAGGCACCAGGCGGTGCTGGCATCGTGACTGGCCACTTCCTCGATGATCGGGACATAGCTCATCGGGTCAAGTTCAACGCCACCGACAGAATGCGGTTGCAAGAGCCGAAAGAACCGGTTCTCGATCAGCGACCTGACGAGAGCAGCGGGGAGCTCGCCGCGGCGCTCGATTTCATCGGCGGCCGCCTCCAGTTGTGGCCCGAACTGACGCGCCCGGGCGAGATATTCAACGCCATCGGTTGGGTCGGATGCGGGTTTGAGTTCAACAAGGTCCATCTCGCGAACTCCCAGATTGCTTCTCCGTCACAATGCGGTCGCCGCCGCGCCAATGGCGTTGACTTAGATCAACGGTCACCCGAACCGGGTGATGCGGCTCCCTCTCATTCCCTCTCGTCGGTGCCTCGTTCGATTTCGGCCAGCTCCACCTCCGCCACCCGCAAATCGCGCAAATACTGCAATGCGAGATCGGCATCGACGCCTTCCACAAGATAGCGCCGATAGAGGGCTATGCGCTTCCGCAAGGCATTGGCGCGCTCTTCCAACAGCTAGACGCCGTCGCGCAAAATAGGAGACAGATTGTCGTCGGACGCAATCCAAATCCATTCGACCGCGCGCCATACCACGCCGCCTGGTCCAAGCGACGAGAGAGAGTAAGTAGCGTCTGACCGGGAGGTCTGCGCGCTCCTGTTGGAGCATGTTCGCCAAGTCATTCGGCAATCTCTCCCGCAGGAAGTTTTGCCACTTTGATTCAGATCAATGCGCTTAGACCTTTTGCGCCGAGCTCCCCATGCTCTCACGCGACGATCTGGAGGCCCCGCTACCGATGTTGGCAGAAGGGTGCCGGCGGATCTTTGAATATGGGAGGCTGCGATCTGCCTTGGGGTCGGACCCGGCCGGCTGCTTGCTCTTCAACGCGACCGCTGTTGGCGCTCATCGCTTCTAGCAGGCTCTCCAGCAGAGCCAGCTACGACCCGGACAGCGCCGACCTCGCCTTTCCGCAAATCGCCGCACTGAAACGGACCGGCGCGCAGTCTTGCTCGGCGTGGGCGTCAGGAATTATCTGGCTGTCAGCCGCGCGTTGGCGCTGATCGCCGCGATTACCCGTGTCCCATTCGTCTATAAGCGGCCCGGAGCGCGTCCGCCAGATTACGCTTCGGTGCTGGCAGTCGCGCGGACGAGTGCTCAGCGCGCTTTGTTAACGGCGTTGAAATAGCCGACAAAATGTCCGCGCAGGGTGGATGGATTCCGAACTATCCTCCTGAATGGAGCTGACAAATTCCGGGTTCCTCGCTCAACTCTCTCGCTTCTGGTGCGCCTATCCTACCGCTTTCCGACCGGCACCGGGATGCCGGCGATTTTCACCTTGGTCATGCCGAGGTGGTTGCGGCTGGTGAAATAGAGCGTCTTCCAGTCGGCGCCGCCAAAAGCGATGTTGGTCGTCGCCGGCGCGCCGTGGACGATGCGTCCCAGTTTCTTGCCGGTCTTGTCCATGATCCAAATGCCGCCGGCGCCGCCGCAATAGACATTGCCCTCGGCATCGACCTTCATCCCGTCGGGCACGCCTGGCTCGTCCCCGCGCAGATCGGCGAAGACGCGGTCCGAAGCCCGCGCGATCGTGCCGTTAGGCATCACATCGAAGGCCCGGATATGAGCGCGCCGCGTGTCGTTGATATAGAGCACCGACTCGTCGGGCGAGAAGGCGAGGCCGTTCGGCAGGGTGAAATCGTCGATCAACAGCGAATAGGTACCGAGATCGGGGCTGAGCCGATAGACGCCGGAGAACGGCAGATCCCATTGCTGCGGCGGGTTGGGATTGGTCCACGGGTCAGTGAAGTAGATCGCGCCGTCGGATTTGACGACGACGTCGTTCGGCCGGTTCAGCTGCCGGCCCTGAAAACTGTTGGCGATGACCGTGAGGCTGCCGTCCAATTCGAGACGCGTTACGCGGCGGCTGTCGTGCTCGCAGGCGACGAGCCGGCCTTGCAGGTCGCGGGTCAGCCCGTTGGCGCGGTTGGTCCCGTCGAGAAACAGCGAGACCTCCTTCCCCGGCTCGAATTTCATCCGCTTGTTGTTGTGGATGTCGCTGAAAAGGAGATAGCCGCTCTCGTGCCACCACAGCGGCCCTTCGGCCGGGCCTTGCACGCCGCCGAACCCGTCGGCAAGGTCGTGGATCGTCTCCGAAGTATCGATGATCCGGTCGAGCGCGGGGTCGAGCCGTTCGATGCGTTTTTCGGGCATGGCATTCCTCCTGGGCGCTGCATGATATTTATGATGCAGACTGGCCCGTGCGGCACAAACCGGTCAAGGCGCTCGGAATGACCGAAGCTATCGCATTCGCGGAGGGCGGCGTCCGCGGCTTTCTGCACCGGCCGGAGCAGGCCGGCGGACCCGGTTTGGTGCTGACGCACGGCGCCGGCGGCAATTGCCGGATGCCGCTGCTGGTCGCCGCCGCGGAGGCCTTTGCCGCGGCTGGCGTCACCGTGTTGCGCTGCGACCTGCCGTTTCGCCAGCGACGCCCAACCGGGCCGCCGTCGCCGTCGGGCGCCGCCGCCGACCGCGCCGGCCTGCATGAGGGGGTCGAAGCCCTACGCCGTACTGTCGCGGGGCCGGTCTTTCTCGGCGGCCAGTCCTATGGCGGGCGCCAGGCGACAATGCTTGCCGCCGACGAGCCCGGCACGGCGGATGCGCTGCTGCTGTTTTCCTACCCGCTGCACCCGCCCGGAAAACCCGAGCGCCTGCGCACCGAGCATTTCCCGCGCCTCCACGTGCCCGCTCTCTTTGTCCAAGGCACGGTCGACCCATTCGGCTCGCCCGACGAGCTACGCGCGGCGGTCGGGCTGATCCCCGCGCCGACGCAGATCATCACGGTCGACCGCGCCGGGCACGATCTGCGGCGCGGCCGTTTTGACCTCGCGGCAGTGGCGGCGGCATTGCTAAAGCTCGCCGCGAACTGACGGGGATTACAGCTCCGCGTTTTGCGCGGTGAAGATCGAGCCGTAGCCCTCTTTCGACCAGTCGGGGGGCACCGGACACGGGGTCGGATCGAGGTGCGCGACCGTGGCCGGCTGGCCGCGAACGATCTCGCCGGTGTAGCGGGTCGGGGTCGGCGTCGGCATCCAGGTGAAGGCGTCGGCAGAGCTGTAGACAAACAGCGCGACCGGCCGCACCCGGTTCGTCGCGTTGGCGCGCGAGCCGTGAACGGTCCGGCAATTGATCGCGATCACCGTTCCCGCCGCACCGGTCAAATCCTGCGCGGCGCCCATGGCGATCCGGGCGTGGTCGGCTTTGGCGATCGCGCCGGTCCACGCGCCTTTTTTGTCGCGATGGACAAAGATCGGCCCCCGATGACTGCCAGAGATGCAGGTTAGCGGACCCTGCTCGACCGGCACATCGTCGAGATAGATGCCCAGGGTCACCGGGCTGTAATTGGTATGCGGCCAGGCCGGGATATCCTGGTGCCAATCGACTATCTCGCCCGCGCCAGGATATTTGTAGTTGAGCTTGCTCGAATGGAACTTGACGTCCGGGCCGACCAAATCGGCGGCGATGTCGGCAAGCGGCGACTCGCTGCAAATGCGCCAGAAATCGGGATGGCGGTCGACCAGCGCGCGCAGCCGCCGCACATGTGGATGGTCGGGCCGATGCTGCGGGCCGATGTCGAATTCCTCGTTCGAGGCCGCGACCCGGCGGCTCTTCGCGATAAACTCCGCCGAGCGGACCCGCAGCAACTCCTGCCATTCGTCGGGGATCAGCCCTTCGGCGGCGAGACAGCCAGTTTCGAAATAACGCTCGCGCTGTTCCTGGGTCAGCACGCGCGGCTCGTGGGCGAGAATCGCTTCGGGTGTCATGCGAGTGACTTTAGGCCCACGCACCGCGCAGTGACCAGCCATGACCGCCACGAGCTTGCCATGTCGGCGGTAAGCGAATAAATAGGCGCATGTACGCGTAAATGCTGCGCCGCGATATTCGGATGCCGAAAATGACCTCGTCTCCCTCCGCCGGCCGCTTTCCCTGGCCGATCGTCATCACCGCCGCGGCGATCCTGTTGATCACGATGGGCGCGCGCCAGACGATCGGCCTGTTCGTCGCGCCGCTCGACGACGCGACCGGGCTCGGCATCGTCTCGATCAGTCTGGCGGTCGCGGTCGGGCAGTTCGTCTGGGGCCTGTCGCAGCCGATTTTTGGCGCGGTCGCCGACCGCTTCGGCCCGGGCCGAGTGATCGCGTTTGGCGGGCTGATGCTTGCCGCGGGCACCGCGGCGACACCGTTCGTGCGATCCGAATGGGCGCTGGTCGCGGTGCTCGGCATCGTCAGTGCGTTCGGCGCCGGCGCCGGCAGCCTGGCGATCCTGATCGGCTCGGTCATGCAGCGCCTCAGCGGCGACTGGCATTCGTTTGCCACCGGCATCATCAACGCCGGCGGATCGCTGGGCCAGTTTGTCTTCGCACCGCTTGTCCAGGCGATGATCTTCGGCGTCGGCTGGGTCGGCGCGATGCTGGGGTTGGCGGGAGCGACCCTGCTGACCCTGCCGCTGGCGTTCGCGATGCGGTGGCGCGACGATGGCGCGGCATCGACGATGTCGCGCCAATCGGCGCCGGGCCACGCGGCGCCGGGGTTGACGCTCGGCCAGCAGCTGCGCGTCGCTGGCGCCGAACCGAGCTATTGGCTACTGCAGATCGGGTTCTTTACCTGCGGCTTTCATGTCGCCTTTCTGGTGACGCATCTGCCGGGCGAGGTGCGGTTGTGCGGGCTGCCGGCGACGATCGGGGCCAATTCGCTGGCGATCGTCGGGCTCGCCAACGTGGTCGGCAGCCTCGGCGCCGGCTGGCTGGGGACGCGTTATCGACTGAAGCACCTATTGTTCCTGATTTATCTCGGCCGAGCGGTGGCGATCCTTTGCTTCATGATGGCGCCCAAGACCTCGCTGACCTTCTACATCTTTGCCGGTGCGCTCGGCGTCACCTGGTTGGCGACCCTGCCGCCAACCGCCGGGCTGGTCGGCAAGCTGTTCGGCGTCCGCTACATCGCGACCTTGATCGGCGTGACGATGCTGTCGCATCAGCTCGGCGCGTTCTACGGCGCCTGGCTCGGCGGCGTCGCGGTCGCGCATTTCGGCGACTACACCTGGATGTGGTACGCCGACGCGGCGCTGGCGACCTTCGCGGCGCTGGTCAACCTGCCGATCCGCGAGGCGCCCGTCATCCGCGCAGCCATGCCCGCCTGAGGCTGGACGCCCCGCCGCCGAGCGGCCATCATTCCTCCCGACACGAACCCCGGGGGGAAGCGATGGCCACGCCGCAAGACATGATCGAGGCCGATTTCATCATCGTCGGCGCCGGTTCGGCCGGCTGCACGATCGCGGCGCGATTGAGCGAAGACCCGGCGACCCGCGTCCTGCTGCTCGAGGCCGGCGGCGAGGACACCAACCGCTGGATCCATATTCCTTTGGGCTTCGGCAAGACCTTCGCCGACCCGTCGGTCAACTGGTGCTTCGAGACCGAGCCCGATGCCGGCGCCGCCAACCGCAAGGTGTTCTGGCCGCGCGGCAAGGTGCTCGGCGGCTCTTCCTCGATCAACGGCATGGTCTATATCCGCGGCCAGGCCGAGGATTTCGACCATTGGCGCCAGCTCGGCAACACCGGCTGGTCGTTCGACGACGTGCTGCCCTATTTCAGGCGTTCCGAACACCAGGTGCGCGGCGGCGACTCATTTCACGGCAGCGGCGGGCCGCTCTGCGTCTCCGATGTCGAGCGCCATCCGATCGCCGAAGCCTTTATCGACAGCGCGATGGCGCTCGGCTTCGAGCGCAACGACGATTTCAACGGCGCGCAGCAGGATGGCGTCGGCTATCACCAGACGACGACGCGCAACGGCAAACGCTGCTCGACAGCGGTCGGTTACCTCAACCCGGCGCGCCACCGCGCCAATCTGGCGGTCGTCACCCATGCGCATTCGGAAAAGATCGTTGTCGAGGGCAAGCGCGCGGTCGCCGTTCAATATCGCCAAGGCGGCGAGCTGAAGACCGCGCGCGCCCGGCGTGAGATCGTCCTGTGCGGCGGCGCGATCGGCTCGCCGCAATTGCTGCTGCTGTCCGGCATCGGTCCGGCGGCACAGCTCGCCCAGCATGGCATCGCGGTCGTGCACGACCTGCCCGGCGTCGGAAACAACCTGCAGGACCACTACTCCGCGGCCATCAAGCTCAAGTGCAAACTCCCGGTCACGGTCAACGACGTGATGCTGAGCAATGTCAAAAAGCTCAAGGTCGGGATGCAGTACTACATGTTTAAGACGGGCCCGCTGGCGATGATCAGCTCGCCGGCGGCGCTCTTCGCCAAGACTCGGCCCGAGCTCGCCACCCCCGACATCAAGTGCTCGATCTCGCCGTTCAGCGCCGACCGGCCGCAGGATGGGCTGCACAAATTCTCGGGCTTCACGATGATCGCCTACCAGCTGCGCCCGGAGAGCCGCGGCGAGATTCGGCTGAAGACCGCCAACCCGGCCGACCCGCCGGCGATGATTCCCAATTACCTCTCCGACCCGGTCGACCAGCAGACCATCGTCGATGGCCTGAAACTCTGCCGGCGCGTCCTCGGCCACCCCTCGCTCACGCGCTTTATCGCCGAGGAGTTCCAGCCCGGCCCGGCGGTGGCGAGCGACATCCAGCTGCTCGACTATGCGCGCCAGCGCGGCGGCACGGTCTATCACCCGACCAGCACCTGCAAGATGGGGGTCGATGCGATGGCGGTGGTCGATCCCGAGCTGAAGGTGATCGGGATCGAGGGGCTGCGCGTCGCCGACGCCTCGGTAATGCCAACCGTGATTTCGGGCAATACCAACGCGGCGACGATCATGATCGGCGAGAAGCTCGCCGACATCGTGCAAGACAAGGTGCGCCTCGCGGCATAAAGTTTGGGAAACCAAGCGGGAGATTCCCATGACCGCGATCCATAGTGTGCCGGCCGGCCACAAGATGGCTTGGCGCGGCGGCGACTTCTCAAAGGACGATATCGCCTTCGACCTGAGCGCGCGCCACGCCGCCGCGCTTGAGGACGTGCTGCATCGCACCCGCAAGGGCGAGATCGCCGAGATCATGCCCGAGGATTGCCGCCATCCCGCGCTCGACGCCGACCTCGAACGGGTGTTCGGCGAGCTCCAGGAGGGCCGCGGCATCGTCGTCGTGCGCGGCATCCCGGTCGAGGGCCACTCGGTCGATGATGTGAAACGCATGTTCTGGGCCTTGGGCGCGCATTTTGGCCGCGGCGTGTCGCAGAGCGCGCTCGGCGACGTGCTCGGCATGGTGCGCGACGAGACCCCGCCCGGCGGCGAGGAAAACGCCCGCGGCTACACCAGCCGCCGCGAATTGTCGCTGCATGTCGACCTGGCGCAGATCGTCGGGCTGATGTGCGTGCGCCGGGCAAAGCGCGGCGGCAAGAGCCAGTACGCCGCAGGCCTCGCGATCCATAACGAGATCGCGACGATGCGGCCCGATCTGCTGCCGGTGCTTTATCGCGGCTTTCCGTATCATCGGCGCGGCGAGGAGGCGGTGGACGCGCCGTGCATCACGCCCTACGACATCCCGGTGTTCTCGGTGACAGACGGGCAGATGAGCGTGTTCATGGTGCGCGACATCATGAACGCCGCGTTCCGCGAGCTGAAGCGCGCCTTCACCAAAGAGGAAATCGCGGCGATCGATCTGTTCCGCGAGACCGCGCAGCGGCTGCAATTCGAGACGCAGCTTGAAGCCGGCGAGGCGAGCTTTCTCAACAACTACACGGTCATGCACGCCCGCTCGGAATTCGAGGATTGGGACGAGGCCGACAAGAAGCGGCTGATGCTGCGCCTGTGGCTCGATGCCGAGCGCAAACGCCGCCCCGTCGTGCCCGAGATCCACATTTACGAGAACAAAGGCGGGCGCAGCGGCATCGACTATCAGCCGGGCCGAGGGCACCCGGGCGCCGAATATCGCGCGCCCGACGAGCTGGTCCGCCAACCGCAAGCGGCGGAGTAGCCTCGGGAGTTCCGCTATGGCCGAATCCGACTCGGCCGCGCGCTACCGCGCCAATCTGCAGGGCGAGATCGACAGCGCCGGGCTCTACCGTGCGCTCGCCGATACCGAAGGCGATCCGAAGATCAGCGAGGTCTATCGCCGGCTGAGCGCGGTCGAGGAGGCGCACGCCGAGTTCTGGCGGGGCCAGCTCACGCGGATCGGCGCCAAGGTCAGCGCGCTGCGCCCGGATTGGCGCACCCGCTCGCTCGTCTGGCTGGCACGCCGTTTCGGCCCGCAATTCATCCTGCCGACCCTGAGTACCCTCGAGGAGCGCGACGTCGACACCTACGACGCCCAACCCGAGGCTGTCGCCGGCGGGCTGCCCTCGGCCGAGCGCTCGCACAATCGCGTCGTCCAGGCGCTCGCCTCGTCGTTTCCGGCGGGCACCGCAGGCTCGACCTTGGCCCAGGTCGAGGGCCGCCATCGCGCCGGCGGCAATGCGCTGCGTGCCGCCGTGCTCGGCGCCAACGATGGGCTCGTCTCCAACCTCAGCCTGGTGATGGGGGTCGCCGGCGCCGAGGTGTCGGGGCGGACGATCCTCCTCACCGGCATCGCCGGGCTGATCGCCGGCGCCTGTTCGATGGCGATTGGCGAGTGGCTGTCGGTCACCAGCTCGCGCGAGTTGAGCCAGAAGCAGATCGACATCGAGGCCGACGAACTGGCGCAGGCGCCCGAGGAGGAAAAGGAAGAGCTGGTGCTGATCTACCAGGCCAAAGGCCTTGACGAAGCCCAGGCCCGCGCGCTTGCCGAGAGGCTGATGGCCGACAAGGACAGCGCGCTCGACACGCTGGCCCGCGAGGAGCTGGGGATCGACCCGGCGGAGCTCGGCGGCTCGCCCTGGGCCGCCGCCGCATCGTCGTTCTCGCTGTTCTCGGTAGGGGCGATCTTCCCGGTCGCGCCGTTCTTCTGGCTTGGCGGCTATCCTGCGATCGCCGCCAGCGTGGCGCTGAGCGGCCTGGCGTTGGTGGCGATTGGCGCCGGCACGTCGCTGTTCACCGGAAGGTCATTCGCGTTTTCGGCCGCACGCCAACTCGGGAGCGGACTCGCCGCCGCCGCGATCACCTACGGCATCGGCCGGCTCATCGGGGTCGCGGTAACCGGATAGACCGGCCCGAAACTCTTTCCCATGGAAATGGTCAACGGCCTGCCAAAGCGCGGGTCAGGTAGGTGACTGCCTCTTGATGCTTCTCGTTCTGAATTTCGCCAAAGTTGCGGATCGTATTGAGCAGCAGGCGCTGGTAGCCGCGCGACTGTTCCGCGCTCTTTCCGTCGAAGCCTTCGAAAAAATATTCGATCGGCGCGTTGAGCACGCGCCCGATCTCATAGAGCCGGCCGGCCGAGACGCTGTTGATGCCGTACTCGTACTTGACCGCCTGCTGCGAACTCACCCCGATCATTTCCCCGAACTGCTCCTGGGTCAGACCGAGCATGAGCCGGCGTTCGCGGATGCGACTGGCGACAAGCTCATCGATCGTTGAGAAATTCTTTCTCATGTCAGTCGCCAGTCATTGCGGCCGAGGTGGCGCTGGCGGA
>Ga0181530_10002926_pt1 | contig 19674 bp, 14 predicted proteins | sample PEATcosm2014_Bin_42_FD_119769 | JGI IMG/M metagenome (GOLD analysis project Ga0181530, IMG submission 119769) | Peatland microbial communities from MTU Mesocosm Facility, Houghton, MI, USA - PEATcosm2014_Bin10_60_metaG | ecosystem: Environmental > Terrestrial > Soil > Wetlands > Peat | place... | reverse complement strand
GGTGAAGGTGAAGGCATCGACATATTCGTCGAGCGGCACGCCGTATTGCAGGCCGAGCGACACCGCGATGGCGAAGTTGTTGAGGAGCGAGCGCAGCGCCGCGCCCTCCTTGTGCATGTCGATAAAAATCTCGCCGAGCCGGCCGTCGTCGTATTCGCCGGTGCGCAGATAGACCTTGTGGCCGCCGACCACGGCCTTTTGCGTGTAGCCCTTGCGCCGATCGGGCATGCGTTCGCGCTCGCGCATTATCACGATGCGCTCGACGACTTTCTCGACGATTCTTTCCGACAATGCGGCAGCGCGCGACGCCATCGGCTTGTCGATGAACGCCGAAAGTACGTTAGAATCTTGGACGTCGTCGTCCTCATCCTCGTCGGCGATGAGCTGGCTCTGCAGCGGCTGCGACAGTTTTGAGCCGTCGCGGTAGAGAGCGTTGGCTTTCAGGCCGAGCTTCCAGGACAGAATGTAGGCCGCCTTGCAGTCCTCGACCGTGGCCTCGTTCGGCATGTTGATGGTTTTTGAGATTGCGCCGGAGATGAACGGCTGCGCCGCCGACAGCATGCGGATATGGCTGTCGACCGAGAGATAGCGCTTGCCGGTGCGGCCGCACGGATTGGCGCAGTCGAACACGGCGTAATGTTCGGGCTTCAGGTGCGGCGCGCCTTCGACCGTCATGGCGCCGCAGACGTGGATATTGGCCGCTTCGATCTCGCGCTTGGTGTAGCCCATATGCGCGAGCAGGTCGAAGCTCGGCGCCGCGAGGTCGTCGGCGTCGACGCCGAGCTCGTCACGCAGGAAGTCGGCGCCCAAGGTCCACTTGTTGAAGGCGAATTTTATGTCGAACGCGGTCGGCAGCGCCTTTTCCACCTTTGCAATGGCTTCTTCGGAGAAGCCCTTGGCCTTGAGCGTGGTGTGATTGATCGCCGGCGCCTGGCCGAGCGAGCCGTGGCCCACGGCGTAGACGATGATCTCGGCGATCGCCGCTTCGGAATAGCCGAGCACGCGCAAGGCTTCCGGCACGGCGCGGTTGATGATCTTGAAGTAACCGCCGCCGGCGAGCTTTTTGAACTTCACCAGGGCGAAGTCGGGCTCGATGCCGGTGGTGTCGCAATCCATCACCAGGCCGATGGTGCCGGTCGGCGCCACGACGCTGGCCTGCGCATTGCGATAGCCGTGCGCTTCGCCGAGCTTGAGCGCGCGATCCCAGGCATTCTTGGCATGTTCGGCGAGCTTTTGGTCGGGATTGACCTTGTGGTCGAGCGGCACCGGCGGCGTCGACATCTGCTCATAGCCGGTGCGCTCGCCGTAAGCGGCGCGGCGATGGTTGCGCATGACGCGCAGCATGTGCTCGCGATTTTCCGAAAAACGCGGGAACGGGCCGAGCTCGGCGGCCATCTCCGCGGAGGTGGCGTAGGAGATGCCGGTCATGATCGCCGACAGCGCGCCGCAAATGGCGCGGCCGGCTTCGGAATCGTAGGGAATGCCCGACGACATCAATAGCCCGCCGACATTGGCGTAACCGAGGCCCAGCGTGCGGAAATCGTAAGAGCGCTGCGCGATCTCGCGCGACGGAAACTGTGCCATCAGCACCGAGATTTCCAGCACGATGGTCCACAGCCGCACCGCGTGCTCGTAACCTTCGACGTCGTAAAGCTCGCTCTTGAGCTTTTCGCCGGTCGCGGCGGCGGGCAGCGCCTGGGTGTGGAAGGCGAGCAGGTTCAGCGAGGCGAGATTGCACGCCGTGTCGTCGAGGAACATGTATTCGGAGCACGGATTCGAGGCGATGATCGGCCCCGATGCGGCGCAGGTGTGCCAGTCATTGATCGAGGTGTGGAATTGCAGGCCCGGATCGGCGCTGGCCCAAGCGGCGTGGCCGATCTTCTCCCAAAGATCGCGCGCCTTGATCGTCTTCGAGATTTTGCCGCCCTTGGTGCGCCAGAACAAATCCCAGTCGCGATCGGCTTCGACCGCTTTCAAGAACTCGTCGGTGACGCGCACGGTGTTGTTGGAATTCTGGCCGGAGACCGTGAGATAGGCTTCCGAATCCCAATCGGTGTCGTAGATCGGGAAGTGGATGTCGGTATAGCCCTGCTTGGCGAACTGGATGACGCGGCGGATGTAATTGTCCGGCACGTGGTTCTTGCGCGCCGCCTTGATCTCGCGGCGCAGCACCGGGTTCTTCTCCGGATCGAAGCAGTCGTCGCCGGAGCCCTCGCAGTTGATGCAGGCTTTGAGGATCGCCCGCAGATGGCGCTGGTTGATCTTCGAACCGGTGACGAGGTTCGCCACCTTCTGCTCCTCGATCACCTTCCAATCGATGAACTGCTCGATATCGGGATGGTCGGCATCGAGGATCACCATCTTGGCGGCGCGGCGCGTGGTGCCGCCCGATTTGATGGCGCCCGCGGCGCGATCGCCGATCTTCAAAAAGCTCATCAGGCCCGACGACTTGCCGCCGCCGGACAGCCTTTCGCCTTCACCGCGCAGCTTTGAGAAATTCGAGCCGGTGCCGGAGCCGTATTTGAACAGCCGCGCCTCGCGCACCCACAAATCCATGATGCCGCCCTCGTTGACGAGGTCGTCGGCGATCGACTGGATGAAGCAGGCGTGCGGCTGCGGGTGCTCGTAAGCCGTGGCCGATTGCACGAGCTTGCCGGTTTTGAAATCGACGTAGAAATGGCCCTGGCTCGGGCCGTCGATGCCATAGGCCCAATGCAGGCCGGTGTTGAACCATTGCGGCGAGTTCGGCGCCACCATCTGCATCGCCAGCATGTAGCGGTGCTCGTCGAAGAAGGCTTGCGCGTCCGCCTCGGAGCTGAAGTAGCCGCCCTTAAATCCCCAATAGGTCCAGGTGCCGGCGAGCCGGTCGAAAACCTGCTTTGAAGATTGCTCGCCGATGAAGCGTTCCTTCTCGGGCAGCTCTTTGAGCGCGTCCTCGTCGGCAACGCTGCGCCACAGCCAGGACGGGACGGTCTCTTCCTCGACTTTCTTCAAGCGCGCGGGCACGCCGGCTTTGCGGAAGTATTTCTGCGCCAGCACGTCGGAGGCGACCTGCGACCAAAGCTCGGGCACTTCCACGTTCTCGGCGTGGAACACGACGGAGCCGTCCGGATTGCGGATCTCGCTCGTGGTCAGACGGAAGGCGATGTCCGCGTACGGGGACTGTCCCTCTTTGGTGTAGCGCCGCTCGATCCGCATTTTCTGCCCCTTTCTTTCAGTTTCTCATATCGGCGGTCTTGTGCGGAATACCCGCAATATAAGCCGCCGACGGCTTCCCCGCGACGCGGCAGCGAACGTTCGCCGCCGCGTTGGCCTCAACCCCGTCGTTCTGTCGACACCCACTCCCGCCCGGCCTGTTAGCCGGGCCTTCGTTCGGTACGTCCCGCCGGAGGCAAAGAGACCTATGCCTCGCGCTGGCGTGCAGCGCGGTGCCCGTCCCAAACCCCTTTTTGGAGAGCCCGGCGGACTTCGATACCCGCGCGCCGAGCTTTCGAAAGCTAGGCCAAGCCGGCCGCGCCCGTCAAGCATTAGTATCAATAGGTAAAGGAACCCACCACATGTGGGGATAGCGGGGACGAATCGGGAGGGGATGCGCAAGTATCAGAGATTCGTGGAGAATCTCAAAGGCGGCGTTGTCGGAGCAGCGATTTGGGTGTGTGCAACGCGCGCTCAGGGCAATTTTTTGCGCCGTCGCCCGCCGCCTCGATCAGGCATTTCAGGCGGCATGGTTTCTACATTCAAAACGGCGCCGTCACCGTCCCGTCACGCAATGACGGGGATTTTTTGCTGATTCTGAGTGAGAGGGCCTGACAAAACCGGCATTTCTGCCGTCCGCGAATGAACGATGCACGGTAAGCCATTGAAACGGCTTGGCGACTCAACGGTGCGCAAAAGTGCACCGAACGCGCGCGGAACTCGGCCTCGATTTTTGCGCCGGTAACCGGCGGCTGCCGACCGAGTCGCGCCGGTAGAGCGGCACCGGCGCGCCGCAACAGCGATTAACCTTAAAGAAGTCTTACTTTTAGCCTCGCCTCGGCTTTCCTTGACGGGGCAGGAGGGGGGCGTCGATAACCTTTCATTAATGGTCGGGTGTGGGTTCCAGCGTCTGGTTCGCGCGGGGCGTATTGGTGCTTGTGCCGCCCTGTTGGTCGGCTGCACCCAACTCCTCGGCTGCGCCCAGACCATCCATAACGATCCGATCAACACCCAGCTCACCGGCGGCCCGCAGCAGCAGGCGGCCGAACTCGCTGTCGATACCAGGCCGACGCTTGACGACACCGTGGTCGCGGTGACGTTCTCCGGCGGCGGCACGCGGGCCGCGGCATTTTCCTACGGCGTGCTGCAAGGCTTTGACGAAACGCGCGTCGAGAATGGCGGCCGCGCCATGTCGCTCCTCGACCAGCTCGACTTCGTCTCCGGCGTTTCCGGCGGCTCGGTGCTGGCCGCCTATTACGGCCTGAAGAAGCGCGCGGCGATGGCCGACTTCAAGCAGCGTTTTTTGCTCGCCAATGGCGAGGAGGCGCTGCAGACCGATTTAAGCTTCCTCAATCTGGCGAAAGGCCTGAGCGGCGGCGTCAACGACACCACCGGATTCCCGCGCTGGCTCGACGCCCATCTGTTCGGCGGCGCGACGTTCAAGGATTTGAACAGGGGCACGCCCGAGGTCTGGATCAACGCCGCCGACATCTATAATCGCACCGCCTTCATTTTTGCCGACGTGACGTTCCGCGCGCTGTGCAGCGATCTTGCGAATTATCCGCTCTCGCTGGCCGTGGCCGCGTCCGCAGCCGTGCCCGTGGTGTTCGCGCCGGTCGTCATCCAGAACTTTCCGGGCGGCTGCCCGGCGGAGCTGCCGCCCTGGGTCGAGCGCGTGCGCAACGACGACACCGCCGCGCCGCTGATCCGCGCCTACGCCGATGCGCTCGAGCGTTACCGCACCGGCGATATCAAATACGTAAAACTCCTCGACGGCGGCATCGTCGACAATTACGGGCTCGCCGGCTTCACCATTTCGCTGTTGGCCGCCAACGCGCCCTACGGGCCGCTGTCGCCGCGCGAGGCGGTCAAGCTGCGGCGGCTGCTTTTCATGGTCGTCGATTCCGGCCGCGGTCCGTCCGGGACCTGGGCGCAGACTGTCGCTGGGCCAGCCGGCGTCGATCTCATCAATGCCACGTCCGACACCGCCATGACCTCGAGCGCCATCGGCAGCTACACCTCGTTCGACACCACCATGGACCAGTGGCGCACCAATCTGGTGAATTGGCGTTGCCACCTCTCCGACGCCGAGCGCAGCCGCCTCGGCGTGCCGGCGGGATGGAATTGCAAGGACGTGAAATTCTTCGTCGGGCGCATTTCGTTCGATCAATTGGGCCCGGACCGCTCGGCGGCGCTAAACGCCGTCGAGACGCGGCTAAAACTGCCGCCGGATCAGGTTGATTTGCTCATTGACGCCGGCCGCGATGCACTCAAGGCCAACAAGGTGTTTCGCGAATTTCTCAACGCCGGGCCGCGCTTGCGGCCGCCGCCAATGCGGCCGCCGCACAGCGCGCCGGTGGCAACCGCCGCGCCCGGCGCGCAAGAAGCGCACGCCACCGAGCAAGAGCCGCAGTGACCGCGGCGCCGCTGCCGGCTTGATTAAGCCGCCATTTGAGCGTTGAATTTTGATGTGTGCCAAACGGCGGACATAACGCCGGTGGAGACGGGAGGAAAAATCATGGACGAGATTCAACGGCGCGCCTTCATGAAGGGCGCGGCCATCGGCGCAATCGCGTTTTCCGTCGGCGGCGCCGAAGTCATGCTGACGCCGCGCCAGGCGCACGCGCAAAACGTCCCGCTGCGCACGCTCACGCCCGAACAGGCGGCCACTCTCGGCGCCATGGGCGAGGCGCTGGTTCCCGGCGCCAAGGACGCCGGCGTCGTCAATTTCGTCGATCAGCAGCTCTCGATTCCCGCCGAGCAGGCGCTGCTCGAAGCGCGCATCATGAATGTGCGGCCGCCTTACGCGAATTTCTACCGCGCGGCGCTCGGCGCCATTGAGGCCGCGAGCCAAACCAAGTTCAGTAAAGCCTTCACCGCCCTGACGCCGGCCGAGCAGCACGATTTCATCGATCTCATGCGCCAGAACAAGCTCGACGCCTGGAAAGGCCCGGGCTCGCCTTTCGTTTATTTCCTCCTTCGCACCGACGCGGTCGACGTGGTCTACGGCACCATGGATGGTTACGCCCATCTCGGCGTGCCCTATCAGCCGCATATCGCACCGACGCAGAGCTGGTGAGGAGCGCATCATGGCCAACGAAAAAGTCGATGTCGTCATTGTCGGCGCCGGTGCTTCCGGCTCGGTCTATGCCGCGGTGCTGGCGAAAGCCGGCAAGAAGGTGGTGCTGCTCGAGTCGGGGCCCGATTGGCAGCTCGGCGATCTGATCAGCTCGGATTTCTGGGGCCGCCGCATCAAGCCTGCCGGCCCGCCGTTCCTGCTCGAAGGCAAGAATCCGTACGGCTATGTGTACCAGTCCGGCTGGGGCGTCGGCGGCGCGGCGCTGCATTACTTCGCCAACTTTCCCCGCCTGATGCCGAACGACTTCAAGGTCAAAAGCACTTACGGCAAGGGCCTCGACTGGCCGATCGACTACGCCGACATCGCGCCATACTGGGACAAGGTCGCCGACGACGTCGGCGTCTCCGGCGACGCCAAGGCCGAGGAAATCTGGCGGCCGGCGGGAAAGCCTTATCCGATGCCGCCGATGAAGACCTTTCCGGGCGGCGACGCCTGGAAGAAAGGCTTTGAAGCGGTCGGCCTGCGGCTTACGCCCGCCGCGGTCGGCATCAACTCAACTGAATATAAAGGCAGGCCAGCCTGTATCTATGACGGCTGGTGTCACGTCGGATGCCCAATTGGCGCGCTGTCCAATCCGCTGGTCACCTATCTCGGCGACGCGCGCAAGGCCGGCGCCGAGGTGCGCGCGCACGCGACCGTGACGCGCGTCCTCACCAGTGCCGACGGCAAGCGCGTCACCGGCGTCGAATATTTTGACGCCAAGAAAGAAAAGCAGGTGCAGGAGGCGAGCATCGTCGTGCTCGCCGCATGGTCGGCGCAGAATCCGCGCCTCATGCTCAACTCGGCGACCGACAAGCATCCGAACGGGCTTGCCAATGCCAGCGGGCTATTGGGCAAATATTTGACCGCGCATTTCTCCTCGGGCACGTCCGCGATGTTCGACGAGGATTTGCAGCCCTATATGGGAACCATCGCCGCGCAATATTTCTCCTACGATCTCTACGACAAGAACGCGCACAAGGACAAAGGCGCGTTCGGCTCGACCTTCATGGTCGCCGGCTCCGCGCAGCGCTACAGCGCGCTCGGCGGCGTCGCCAATGCGCGCGTCGATCTGTTCGGCGCGGAGCTAGCCGCCTTCATGAAACGCGCCGCGCGCGGCTATACCCGCATCGGCGCGTTCGGCGAGGAAATGCCGGCGATTGACAACCGCGTGGAGCTTGCCGGCGACAAGGACGAGTTCGGCATGCCGCTCGGCAAGATCACCCACGGCTTCAACGACGACGCGGTGGCCTTGTTCAACGCCAATTTCGACAAGGGCCTCGAAATCGCCAAGGCGACCGGCGCCAAGGAGGTCTGGTCCAACAAGGGCGCGATGCCGACCATCCATCTCATGGGCGGCACCATCATGGGCCACAACGCCAACGACTCGGTGACCGACAGCTACGGCACCACCCACGAGATTCCCAATCTCTGGATCGCCGGACCGGGCATCTTTCCCACGAGCGGCGCGCCGAATCCGACCTACACCATCTTCGCGCTATCGCTGCGCGGGGCGGAGAATTTGGCGAAGAATTGGGGAGCGTTTGCGGGGTAATGAAAGACCAATATCTAATGGCCGGTTATCGCGGCCATCCTGTTTTTCTCGTGGCTACAGCGGAGTGAGAACGCCCAGGTCGCCCTAGAGATCGCGAAGCTTCGGGCGCATTTTGCTATACCAATCAATGTAAAGGTCAGATTTATCGTCCATCGAAAATGCCTGAGGCAAGAGCTCTTCAATTCGAAAGGATTTGATTTCCGAAAGGTCGCCATTCGCACAAATGATCTCAGGATTGCTTTGAGATCGAATGATCGCCTCATACAGCCATTGGCGGCATCGACCGCAAGGAGTAACAACAGTGGATGCCTCGTAAGCAGGCCAAAATCTAAATCCAACCACGACGATTTTTTCGATTTTTGGCTCGCCTGCAGCATTCCAGGTCGCCAGAGCCGCCATTTCCGCATGGATGGAATCAAACGCAGAATTTTCCTGGTTCTGGCCTGTAAACTCCCGACCACCGGCTGTCGTGATTATCACCCCGACCGCAAATCCACTGATTGGCGCGAATGCCTGTTTTGCGAGTACCAAGGCCTTCCGGCAAACGTCAAGCTTGCTGGTTTGATTCCTGTCTTTCGCCGCGAGACCGAAGCGATTTGCGGTAGTCATGTCGGCTCCACCTACCTTCGTTTACTAATGTCTTGGCTGTACGGCAACGAACAACACCGCGCCTATAAACATCAAAATCATGGCCAGTGCGGAAAGAAACCAGGCTCCACGATAGGCTCCTTCCCTGAAATGCATCACTTTCCGAAGCTCTCGCAATTCCTCGTCTATGTGTCGCTGACCTGGGCTCGGAACCGCAATTGCCAGGAACGGCCAGCTGACATCAATAATGCAGATACATGATGCAATCGAGAGAAAAACCAGGAGTGCAACGCCGACCAGAACAAGCCAGACACAGTAAGGCGCCGAGGACCCTGCCACAATCGCCAGCACGGCAAGTAAGATGCCGTCAAACTGCATTAATGCGGAGGCTTTTGAATCAAGTATCCCCAATATATTGTAGATAAACTTTATCTCCTTGACTCCGGCTGCTGTGTCGTCGCTGTACAGCGCGGCTTTTTCAGTAATGACGGGCTTGTCATCCATTCTGCGCGAAATCCACCGCCACGGCACGAACATCGAGTTGGTCCTTCTTCAAAACAGTTCGATATCTACTCCGCCGCGGCCTTCGAATGCCCGAGCCGGTGGTTGAGGCTCTTCAACAAATCCTCGGCGGCCTCTGCGATCACCGTGCCGGGCGGGAAAATCGCCTCGGCGCCGGCTTTTTTCAGCGCCTCGTAGTCCTGCGGCGGTACCACGCCGCCGACCACGATCATAATATCGCCGCGGCCTTGTTTGGTCAGTTCGGCTTTCAGCTCCGGCACCAGGGTCAGATGCGCGGCGGCGAGCGACGAGACACCGAGAATATGCACGTCGTTCTCGACCGCCTGGCGGGCGGCTTCGGCCGGAGTCGCGAACAGCGCGCCGATATCGACGTCGAAGCCGAGATCGGCGAAGGCGGTGGCGATCACCTTCTGGCCGCGGTCGTGGCCGTCCTGGCCGATCTTGGCGACCAGGATGCGCGGGCGGCGGCCTTCGTCGTCCTCGAATTGGGCGACGAGTTTCTGCACCCGTTCGACGGCGTCCGTCATGCCGACCTCCTGCCTGTAGACGCCGGAGATGGTTTTGATCTCCGCCTGATGCCGGCCGAACACCTCTTCGAGCGCCAGCGAGATTTCGCCGACGGTGGCCTTGGCGCGCGCCGCGTCGATGGCGAGCGCGAGCAGATTGCCGTTGCCGCCCGCGGCGTTGCGCGTCAGCGTGGCTAGCGCCTCGGCGACCGCTTTTGGATCGCGCTCGCGCTTGAGCCGCGTCAACTTATCGACCTGCAATTGCCGCACGGCGGCATTGTCGACTTTGAGCACGTCGATCGGCGCCTCGTGCTGCGGCCGGTATTTGTTGACGCCAATCACCGCTTGCGCGCCGGCATCGATGCGCGCCTGCGTGCGCGCCGCGGCTTCCTCGATGCGCAGCTTTGGCAGGCCGGCTTCGATGGCGCGCGTCATGCCGCCGAGCGCCTCGACCTCTTCGATGTGGCCGAGCGCTTGGTTGGCGAGATCGTGGGTCAGCCGCTCGACGTAGAACGACCCGCCCCACGGATCGATCACCCGCGTGGTGCCGCTTTCCCGCTGCAGCACGATCTGGGTGTTGCGGGCGATGCGGGCGGAAAAATCCGTCGGCAGTGCGAGCGCCTCGTCGAGCGCGTTGGTGTGCAGCGACTGCGTGCCGCCATGGGTCGCCGCCATGGCCTCGATGGCCGTGCGCGCCACGTTGTTGAACACGTCTTGCGCGGCGAGCGACCAGCCCGAGGTCTGGCAATGGGTGCGCAGCGACAGCGAGCGCTCGTCCTGCGGGTTGAACGGCTTCATCAGCTTGGCCCACAGCAGGCGAGCCGCGCGCAGCTTCGCCACTTCCATGAAATAATTCATGCCGATGCCGAAGAAGAACGACAGCCGCGGCGCGAACCGATCGACCGCCAAGTTCGCCGCAAGCCCCGCACGGACATATTCGACGCCGTCGGCAAGCGTATAGGCGAGCTCGAGATCGGCTGTCGCTCCGGCCTCCTGCATGTGATAGCCGGAGATCGAGATCGAATTGAACTTCGGCATATGCGCCGACGTGTAGGAGAAGATGTCAGAGATGATGCGCAGCGACGGTTTTGGCGGATAGATATAGGTGTTGCGCACCATGAACTCTTTCAGAATATCGTTCTGGATGGTGCCGGCGAGTTTTTCCGGCGGCACGCCTTGCTCCTCGGCGGCGACGATGTAGAGCGCCAGCACCGGCAGCACGGCGCCGTTCATGGTCATCGACACCGACATCTGGTCGAGCGGAATGCCGGCGAACAAGGTGCGCATGTCGTAGATCGAGTCGATCGCCACGCCCGCCATACCGACGTCGCCGGAGACCCGCGGGTGATCGCTGTCATAGCCGCGGTGGGTGGCGAGATCGAAAGCGATCGACAGGCCCTTTTGCCCGCCGGCGAGATTGCGGCGGTAGAAGGCGTTGGAATCCTCCGCCGTGGAGAAGCCGGCATATTGCCGGATGGTCCACGGCTGGGTGACATACATGGTGGGGTAGGGGCCGCGCAGGAACGGCGCGATACCGGGATAGCCGTCGAGGTCGGGTATGCCGGCGAGGTCGGCGGCCAGGTAGCTGCTCTTTACTGCGATACCTTCCGGCGTGACCCAGGGCGCAACCGGCGCCGCGCTGGCGGCCGGCGTATCGGCGAAATCGATCTTCGCAAAATCGGGGATTTGGCTCATCGATTCACCCCTGTTACTTAAGAATATAATAAGCGGCTTGCAGTGTCGCCAGGACATCGCAGCCATCGTGAATGAAGCTCTGTAGCCCTGCCGCCCGCAAGGTTGCTTCCTTCGCACCGGGCCGACCGGCCAGATAGATATGCCGTGCACCTGCGGCCTTGAGCGTCGTGGCGGCGGCTTCGGCCTCGCTGTCGTAGGTCTTGTCCGATCCGCACAGGCAGGCCAGCGCGGCGCCCGCTGCTTTGAAGGCCGCGGCGAGCGGGCCATCTTCGCTGCTCGCCGCTTCGATGCCGCCGGCCTCGAAAAAATTCTTGGCGAAGTTGGCGCGGGCGTTGAAGTCGGCAGGCTTGCCGAGGGTGGCGAGGAACACTTTCGGCCGCGCGCCGGTTGTGGCCAAGATCTTGTCCGACGCGTCGCGAAGCTGTTCGAACGGCTCGGCGAGCCGGATGCGCGGCAGCGCCGTCGCGATGATCGCCGCCTCGTCTTTCAGCGCCGCTGCCGGCGCCACGTCGAGAACCGCGGGCAAAACCTCGTTGATGTCCGGAAATTCGTTGGTGCCGGTGAGAATGTCGGTGCGGCGGGCGATGGCGCGTTCGCGTTCGGCGCGCATCGTCGCGGCGTTGCGCTGAATGAGCCCGGTTTCCAGCGCGGCCCAGACGCCGCCCGATTGCTCGATTTCGCGGAGGGCCGACCACGCCGCGGTGCAGAGTTCGTGTGTCATGGCTTCCAGCGCGCCGGAGCCGGCGGCCGGATCGCCGACGCGGGCCAGGTTCGACTCTTCAAGCAGCACAAGCTGGGTGTTGCGCGCGACGCGGCGGGCGAACGGGTCGGGCAAGCCGAGCGGCGCGGTGTGCGGCAGCACTGTGATGCTGTCGGCGCCGCCTAGGCCCGCGGCGGCGACGGCGATCGTCGTGCGCAGCATGTTCACGTAAGCGTCGTGCTTCGTCATCATGCGCCAAGCGGTCTCGGCCGCGATCATGGCCGGCTTCGACGTCAGCCCGCAGGCTTGCTCGATGCGCGCCCACAATTTTCGCGCGGCGCGGAATTTCGCCGTGGTCAAGAACTGATCGGCATCGGCTGACAGCCGAAAATAGATCGCCTCGCGGGCGGCAGCGAGCGCCATGCCGTGCGCCTCCAACGCGCGCAGGTAAGCAACCGCGCTGGCCAGCGCAAATGCGAGTTCCTGCGCTTCGGAGCCGCCCGCATTGTGAATGATGCGGCCATCGGCGACGGTGAACGGGCCGTGGAAGCCGGCGGCGGCAAGCTCGCCGACCATCGCGGCAAAATTCGGCGCAAGCGATTGCCAGGTCCGCGGCCCGCGGCCGGAAGCGGCAAAGCCGCCGACCGGATTGATGCTGGCGCGCAGATCGATCTTTGCCGGCGCGATGCCCTGGGCTTTGACCAGCGCGGCGAAATCGCGGACCACATGCCGCGTTGCCGGCGAGAGATTGAGATCGATGGCCACGGCGGTGAGATCGACGCCATCGAGCGCGCGGGCGAGCGTTGCCGGCGACGGATCGAGACCAAAACCGTTGGCGCTCACCGAGCCGGCGAACACCAGCACCAAGCCGGTGGCGCCGTTTTGCAAATCGTCGAGCGCCTGCGCATTGGCGGCCGCTGGGTCCGGATGATCGACGCGCTGCATGATGGTCCAGGCCGCGCCGGGTGCGCGCCCTGCGATTGCGGCTGCCGCGGCGTCGCGCGGATAGAGCGGCTCGATGGTCAGACCGTCATAGGTCCGGCTTTCCAGCCGCGCGAACGGCGCGCCTTTGAGCACGGCATCGACCAGGCCACGCCAAGCTTCTTCCGTTGCCGGGGGGAAGTCGGCGGCCGGGGTCGGTTTTTGCGGGTCCGTCATCGTTGCAAAATGCCATGCCAGTCACCGCCGGCCAACCTGTTCAGCCGTGCAATTGGCGTGCCGTGCCCCCTAGCGCCCCGGCAGCTTCTCGATGCCCGCCGTATCCACCCGCTTGAGTGCGTCGCTGACCCGGATGCCGGCGATGACCCGGTCGGGTGCGATCTCGGCCAACGGCACGAGCACGAACGCGCGCTCGAACAGATGCGGGTGGGGCAGCGTCAGGGTGGCGTCGTTGAGGACAACATCGTCATAAGCCAGCACGTCGAGATCGATGGTCCGCGGCCCCCAGTGTTGTTCGCGGGCACGGTCGCGGCCGAGCGCGCGTTCGCAGGCCTGGGCGCGGGCCAAGAGCGTGTGCGGCGAAAGCGTCGTCGAAACCCCAATGACGGCGTTGGTGAAAGGCGACTGGTCGGTGATACCCCAGGGTGGGGTGCGGTAATCCGACGAGCGGCCCATGAGCCGTATGTCGGTATCGTCGCACAGCAGCGAGATCGCCTGATCGAAGGTTGCGCGCACGTCGCCGATATTGCCGCCCAGCGCGATGAACGCCTCAGCCAAAGCTTCAGCCCCTGCCGCGCTCTTGGTTGCGCTCTTGCCGCGCGCGCTCGATGACGACGCCGACGTCGTCGAAGGTCGCGGCGATCGGGGCGTGCGGCTTGTGCACGGTGACGCGGACGCGGCGGACCTGGGGGTAGCGCTCCAGCAGCGCCCCGGCGACGGCGCCGGCGGCCGCCTCGACCAGCCGATAGCGGCGCGAGCAGAACGCGTCCATCGCCGTCTGCACCACCTTGTCGTAGGAGACGGTGTGCTTGAGCATGTCGGTGCGCGAGGCTTCGGCAAGGTCGATATCGAGCACCAGATCGAGCGTGAAGGTCTGCCCGACCTTGGCCTCGTGCTGCATCACGCCGTGATAGGCGTGCAGCGCCAGCCCGTTAACAAAGACGGCGTCGCTCATCGCGCCCGCCTGATGGCCGCGGCGACGGCGAGTGCCTGCACCGTCGGCGCCACATCGTGGACGCGGATGATGGCGGCGCCATTCTCGATCGCCGCAAGATGCGCGGCAAGCGAGCCGCCTAGCCGCTCCGCAGGTTCCGACGGCACGATGGAATGGATGAAGCGCTTGCGCGAGGCGCCGACCAGGAGCGGCAGGCCAAACCCGCGCCAGGCGTCGAGCCGAGCGATGCAGGTCAGGCTCTGCTCCGGCGTCTTGCCGAAGCCGATGCCGGGGTCGAGCACGATGCGCTCGCGCGGGATGCCGGCGTGGGCGGCGATGTCGAGCGAGCGCTCGAAGAATGCGGTGACGTCGGCGACAATGTCGATCCTCGGATCGGCGGTATCGCGATTGTGCATGACAATGACCGGCGCATCGTGCGCGGCAACGACACGCGCCATGTCGGGGTCGCGTTGCAGTCCCCACACGTCGTTGATGATCGTGGCGCCGGCGTCGAGCGCCCAGGCGGCGACGGCGGCCTTCATGGTGTCGATCGAGACCGGAATGCCAAGTGCGACCACGGCCGGCAGGATTGGGGCAAGGCGCGCACGTTCTTCATCGAGCGGCACCGCGACGGCATTGCCATAGGGACGCGACGATTCCGCGCCGACATCGAGGATATCGGCGCCCTCGGCGGCCAGACGCTGCGCCTGGGCAACGGCCGCAGCCGGATCGAGAAAGCGGCCACCGTCGGAAAATGAGTCCGGCGTGACATTAAGCACGCCCATGACCAGCGGCCGGCCTTTGCCCAAGAGGCCGCGCAGCAGGCCGCCGCCCGGCGTAGGTCGGGGCGATAAAGTATTGCGAAGATCAAGGCTTGCGGCCATTTCCTTGCCCATCGCTGCAATGGCCCTCGGCGGATCTTAAAGTGTTTTCTAAGCCGTCGCTTTGCGCGGTCGCGGAAAGCGAGTCAAGCCGCGGACCGGCAGCGCCAGAGGGCCGAAAACGGCTGCGCCGATCAATAACGGATGATGGTCGGCAGCTTCTTGGCGCTCTCGATCCAGCGCTCTACCGTCTGCTTCTTTGGCAACAGCCGCACCAGGTTGCGCTTATTGGCTTCGCGCATTTTCTCGACCAAGTGCTCGGGATTACGGAATTTGAGTTCGTTGACGGTTTTGACGCCGACGGCGCGCAATAGTTCGGAATATTCCCACCCCACCCCTTTGACGCGCATGCGGTCGGCGGCGGTGACCCAACCGAGAATGCGCTCGGAATTGGTGCGGGTCATTTCGGCAAGCTTCAGCCGCTGTTTCGGCGTTTTGGCCGAGCGCAAAAGCCCGATGGTGGTGCGAATTCCTTCCGACTTGAGGATCGCGGCCGTGTCTGGCCCGATGCCCCGGATGTCGGTGATAGGATACGCCATCGCTGCCTCCCCCTCGGCGCGCCGCTAGATGAACTACGAAAGGCCGGGGAACGCAACAACGGTCTTGTCGACCGGTTTGGCGCCGACTTGCTCGCGGACAAAGCCGACGCCGTCGCGGCCGATGTCTTGTACCTGCTCCATGCTCACCCCCCGCCGCCATTACGCGCAAGCCCGCGCCTATCACTTCAGCTCATACCGAAACCGCCCGCACTATCGCTGGCGACTAGCCGCACAAGGTCTTGGCTCCACCGAGCCTGGCCAAGAGCGGGCCCACTTGTCTGTTGGTCCTTCCATGACCAGGAAGTTCGAAAATGATCCCCACCGCCTTTTCGGCGGCTGGCGCGATCTACTTCGAGATCGGCGACAAGCCGGCCGACGAGTTTGTCTATTGCCCCAACGCCTTCCCCGCACTTTCGGCGGGCTCGGATTAATTAATGTACATTCCTCGGGGCGTGACAAGTATGCACCACCCGCTCGGAGGCCATTTGACGCGCTGCCCATGTCGAAGCGTGGCGAGGCGTTGCAAAGATGCAACGCTGTTCTGGCGCGGCAACAAAAAGAACGCGCCGCCGACGTGGTAATGACAAAGCCTGCGCTGTAAATTTGCGTTGCGAAGTGTTTTGCGGCGAACGATGAGAAGGTGACCCCCATGATGGCATCCGAAGCTCTGCCCAAGGTTCTCGACCGCATCGACCGCGACCTTGATGCCAGTCTGGATCGCCTGTTCGCGCTGTTGCGCATTCAATCGATATCGACCGACCCGGCCTACGCGCCGCACTGCCGCACCGCGGCCGAATATGTCGCGACCGATCTGCGCGGGCTCGGCTTCGAGACCAGCGTGCGGCCGACGGCAGGGCACCCGGTCGTCATCGGCAAGAGCGGCAACGGCAATGCCATTGGCAATGCGCCGCGGGTTCTGTTCTACGGCCATTATGACGTGCAGCCGGTCGACCCGCTCGATCTGTGGCAGACGCCGCCGTTCGAGCCGCGGATCGAAACCCTCGATGGTGGCCGCAAAATCATCGTCGCCCGCGGCGCCTGCGATGACAAAGGCCAAGCCATGACCTTCGTCGAGGCCTGCCGAGCGTTCAAGGCGGTCACCGGCACGCTGCCGCTGGATATCACGATGATGATCGAGGGCGAGGAGGAGTGCGGCTCGAAGCACTTGTTCGGCTTTGTGCGCGACAACGCTCCGGAGTTGCGGCGCGACCTGGCCTTGGTTTGCGACACCGGCATGTGGGACGCGCAAACGCCGTCGATCACCACGTCGCTGCGCGGCCTAGTCTACGAAGAGATCCGACTGACCTGCGCAGATCGCGACCTGCATTCCGGGCTATTCGGCGGCGCCGCGCGCAATCCGATCCATGTGCTCGCCGACATTCTATCGGCCATGCACAATGCCGACGGCGGCGTCACCATTCCGGGCTTTTACGACGGCGTCCACGACCTGCCGCCCGACATCAAGGCCGATCTCGAAGGTCTTGGACTGACTCCGGAAAAATTCCTCGGCCCGATCGGCTTGAAGATTCCGGCCGGCGAAAAGGGCCGCATCCTGCTCGAGCAGATTTCGACGCGGCCGACGGCCGAGGTCAACGGCATCATCGGCGGCTATACCGGGGAGGGGGCCAAGACCGTGATCCCCGGCAAGGCCAGCGCCAAGGTCTCGTTCCGCCTGGTCGGCGCCCAAGACCCGGAAAAGATCCGCAACGCCTTTCGCGATTTTGTCCGCGCCCGCGTGCCGGCGGACTGTTCGGTCGAGTTCGGCAATTTCGGCTGCAATCCGGCTTTCGAAGTGGCGTTCGATAATCCGGCATTGGGCAAGGCGCGTACCGCGCTCGCCGAGGAATGGGGCAAGAAGGCGGTGACCATCGGCGCCGGCGGCTCGATCCCGATCGTCGGCGATTTCAAGACCGTGCTCGGCATGGACACCTTGATGGTCGGCTTTGCGCTCGACGACGACCGGGTCCATTCGCCCAACGAGAAATTCGATTTAAAATGCTTCCACAAGGGCATCCGCAGCTGGGCGCGGATCTTGGCGGCGCTGGCGGGCTAGTTGAACGGCGCATAACGCCGGCCCCTTTTCGCCCCTCGCCATTGGCGCGTCGCGACGCTAAGCAAAGCAATGGATTCGCTGTCGCCGCAGCCGTCGTTGCTGCGCCATCGCTCGTTCGTGCTGTTCTGGTGCGCCCGCACCTCGACCAGCGGCGCTTACCAAATGCAAGCGGTCGCGGTCGGTTGGCAGCTCTACGACCTCACCCACGATCCGCTCGACCTCGGCCTGGTCGGCCTGATGCAGTTCTTTCCCGTCGTGCTGCTGGCGCTGGTGATCGGCCAGACCGCCGATCATTTCGACCGCCGCGCCGTCGCCGGCACCTGCCAGGTGGTCAAGGCGATCTGCGCTTTCCTGTTCGCGCTCGGCACCTTGCAGGGCTGGCTCGATCGCGGCTCGATCCTGACCCTGATCCTGATCACCGGAACCGCGCGCGCCTTCGAGGCGCCGACGTTGCACACGATCGTGCCAGGCATCGTGCCGCGCCCACTTCTGCCGCGCGCCATTGCCGCTTCCGCAACGGCGCAGCAGACCGCGATCATCTGCGGCCCGGCGCTCGGCGGCTTTCTCTATGTGCTCGGGCCGGCGGTGGTCTACGGGCTGTGCACGGCGGTTTTCATCACCGCCTGCATCCTCATCAGCTTCGTTCAGGGCAGGCACCGCGCCGAGCAAAAAAAGCCTGTCAGCGTCGAGACGCTGTTCGCCGGCTTTAGATACATCCGCGACAACCCGATCCTGCTCGGCGCCGTCTCGCTCGATCTGTTCGCCGTACTGCTGGGCGGCGTCACCGCGCTGTTGCCGATCTATGCCCGCGATATTCTCGGCACCGGTCCGTGGGGGCTTGGGCTGTTGCGCTCGGCGCCGGCGGTCGGCGCACTCAGCATGTCGGTATTTCTGGCGCGCCATGCCATCGAGCGCCGCGCCGGGCTTCTGATGCTGGGCACGGTCTGCATATTCGGGATCGCCTCGACCGTGTTTGCGGTGTCGACCTGGATTGCGCTGTCGTTCGCAGCCCTCATCGTTTACGGCGCGGCCGACGCCATCTCGGTGGTGATCCGCCAGTCGCTGGTGCAGACGCGCACGCCCCACGACATGCTCGGCCGGGTCATGTCGGTGAATTCGATGTTCTCAGGCTCCTCGGGCACGCTCGGCGAATTCCGCGCCGGCGCGCTTGCCGCCTGGATCGGCGCGGTGCCGTCGGCGCTGATCGGCGGGGTCGGGGTGATTTTGATCGCGCTGACCTGGTTCCGGCTGTTCCCGGCGCTGCGCGGCATCGAACGGCTGACCGGCGAGACCGGCGAGCGCTTCCCGGGCGAGGCCCTCACGGCGGAATGACGCAGCTCAAGCGGCCGCCAAACCTGCTATCCTGATTGTATTAGGCCTGCCAAAGGCGCGCGGCACTGCAAGACCGACCCGCCGACTAAAATAACTTGCGCCAATCAGGGAAGGGATCACGCATGAAAAAGCTGCTTGTTGTCGCCGTGGCCGCGATCGCCGCCGTGCTGTCGGGCTCAGTGCTTTACGCAGACGATTATCCCAGTCGGCCGGTCACCTTTACTGCCGTGTTCGGGCCCGGCAGCGCCAGCGACACCATTTGCCGCATCGTCGCCGATCCGCTCGGCGCGGCGCTCAAGCAACCGGTCGTCGTCGAGGATCGCCCCGGCGCGGACGGCGCGGTGGCCGCGCTTTACGTGCACCACCAGCCGGCCGACGGCTACAACCTGTTGATGGCGACCAACTCGCCGCTGTCGGCCGATCCGTTCCTGCACAAGGACATCAACTACGATGCCATCAAGGATTTTATGCCGGTCACGCGGGTCGGCAGCTTCACCCTGATGCTGGTGGTCGATCCGAAATTGCCGATCCACTCGGTCAAGGAACTGGTCGACTACGCCAAGGCTAATCCCGGCAAGCTGACCTACGCCAGCGGCAACACCGCAGGCATCGTCGGCATGGAGACCATCAAACGCTGGGCTGAGATCAGCATCCTGCACGTGCCGTACAAGAGCACGCCGCCGGCGCTCGAGGATATCATCGGCGGCCGCGTGTCGATGATGTTTGCCGACTTCACCACCGCCATGCCGCATGTCGCAGCCGGCACGGTGCGGCCGATTGCGGTCTCGCGCATCAAGCGCAGCTCGCTGTTCCCGGAACTTCCGACCGTGGACGAGGCCGGCATCAAGGGCTTCAATCTCGACGCTTGGGCCGGTCTGGTCGCGCCGACCGGTACGCC
>Ga0181530_10002925_pt1 | contig 19692 bp, 16 predicted proteins | sample PEATcosm2014_Bin_42_FD_119769 | JGI IMG/M metagenome (GOLD analysis project Ga0181530, IMG submission 119769) | Peatland microbial communities from MTU Mesocosm Facility, Houghton, MI, USA - PEATcosm2014_Bin10_60_metaG | ecosystem: Environmental > Terrestrial > Soil > Wetlands > Peat | place... | reverse complement strand
CCACTGTTCCAATTCTGCTTGCTCGCATGCGCTTAACATTATCGCAATACTCGGCTTGCGCATGAAGCCAACTTTATGCTGGCCGCAAGCATACGTAAAGTTATTTAAGAGACACTACACTAGCGGGCCAAGGTTCTTTTGAGTTTTAGTTGCCGGGTCAAATGAGATATCCATCCAGTCCTGGGCATTGCTTGGCCAAGTGTCAGATCGCGACGCTTTGACCTGAATCGGCACCGTTCGGCAAAGATCATCAGCAGCCAAAATATCGAAGGCGGGGACATTGCCTGAAAACGGGGTCGCAATCAATCCGCGCCTTCCAAGTTCAGCGCATACCAAATGTTCTCCTATTTGTCCCGCCAGCTTGTTGTTTCGTCCTGTGCTCATGGTCTTTATTATGGGAGTAACTCGTTATCCGCAATGTCCGCGTCCACCTGGGCGAGAATGTTGTCGAGCCTGCCGGAGGCCAGATCGCGTTTCATCTGTTCATCCCACTCATCATCGTTCCAGCAATGGAGGCAGGCCGCCACGTCCGCCCGTTCCTCCAGGGTGCGGGATTGCACCGCATCTTTGATCTCCTGAACGCTCATTTGGAAAACTTAGGTTTGCTCGGACATAAATGCAGGAAGTCTTAACCCGGATATTTCACCCTTTCGGGTTCGGAGCGCCGATTTTCAATCCGCTTTCAGCGCCATCGCGACCGCAAAACCGACTGCAAGTCGGCGCTCCGGATTGTTGGCGTTTCGTGCGAAACATGAAATATCCGGGTTAATGGAATCTCGCTGCGCCGACCCTATCCCGTGAAATAAAGATAGGCGCCCAGGATGCACAGGAGCACGAACACCGAAGCGGCGACTTCGCCGGCGCCCCAACTGGCGCGGGTCTGGCTCTTGTTCTCGTCCGAGGCCGTCGCAAAGGTCAGGCCGGCTATCTTCTTGTCATCGGGCGCGGCGGTTATGTAGCTGACCACCACCATCACCACGGCGCATACGATTGTGATAAGGACGCTGAAGTACTGGAAGGGGATGGTGTTGATGATCCAGAGTAACGAATCCTTGGTGTACTCGAAAGGCTTGGGGCCGGTGTTGAACAGCGCCACCGGCGTGTCAATTATCATGCGCGCAAGGCCGATCACGAAGCCAACGACCATGGACCAGAAGCAGCCTTGCGCATTGAGACGCTTCCAGAAGACGCCGAAGAAGAACACGACGAACACCGGCGGCGCAAGGTATCCCTGCACCGATTGCAGATACTCGTACAGGCTGTTGCGTCCTTTCACCACCGGAATCCACGCGATGGCCATCACCACCATTACCGCCGTGGCAATGCGGCCCATCCGCACAATTTCATGCTGGGCCGCGCGCGGGCGGAACTTCTCGTAAAAGTCCACGGTGAAGAGGGTCGAGCAGGCATTGAACACGCCCGCCAGCGAACCCATCAAGGCGGAGAGCAATCCGGCCACAACGATCCCGCGCAATCCGGGCGGCAGCAAATGCGCCACCATGAGCGGGAAGGCGCCCTGGGCGGCGGCGGCGGCCTGTCCCGTGGCCGGGTCGTACACCGGCGCCAGACCGGGCGCCACGCCCTTTTTCGCAAGCGCGAAACAAATCATGCCGGGAATGATGAACAGATAGACCGGGAACATCTTCAGGAACGCGGCAAAGATGCTGCCGCGGCGGGCGGTCCGCTGGTTGGGCGCGCCGAGCGCGCGTTGCACGATGTACTGGTCGGTACACCAATACCACAAGCCGATGACCGGCGCGCAGATGGCCATTCCAAGCCAGGGGTACTTGTCGTTGAAATACCAGGCTTCCTTGACAACATGTCCGGCGGCGTCTTTCTCCAGAATCGGGGACCAACTGGCCTGGACGCCGGCCGGGATGAGCGGCTTCCACAAGTTGAACATGTCCGATCCGCACAAGCGGCGCAGCTCATGCCAGCCGCCCAATTGATGCAGGCCGTAGAAGGTCAGGGTGGCCGAGCCGCCGATCAGCACGAGGACTTGGACCGCATCGTTATAGGCGACAGCCCTCATGCCGCCCAGCATCGTGTACAGCCCCGTCATCACCACGACCAGGACGGAGCCGATCCAGAACGGGCCGATGTCCGATCCGCCCATATTGATGTGCATTTCGGGAAGCAGCGTGGAGAAGACCACGCCGCCCGCGTAGATGCCGACGGCGATCTTTGTGACTATAAATGTAATCATAGAGACCACCGACAGCACGTAGCGCGATCCGGGGGAAAAACGGCGTTCGAGAAACTCCGGCATGGTGAACACCATCGAGCGGGCGTAGAAGGGCACGAAGACCCACGCCAGGACCAGGAGGCACCAGGCTTGCAATTCGTAATGCGCCAGCGCCACGCCGGACTTGGCCCCGGAGCCGGCCAGGCCGACAATATGCTCGGAGCCGATGTTGGAGGCGAAAATCGAAGCGCCGATCACCCACCAACTCAAATTGCGCCCCGCCAGGAAATAATCCTCGGCGGTGTCCTTGCGCTTTTTGATGACCCACCAGGCCACGCAAAGCAGGATGCCGAAATAAGCAGCAATCGCAGCCCAGTCCAGCCCGGTCAGGATGGCTTGGGGAGCGCCGGGCGCATCCGCCGCCGCCGCAAATAAGGGAGTCAAGTGAACCATTTATTGTGGTTTGGGTTTGAGCCAGAGTTTTTCCAATTGTTCGAGGGTTTTCCCCTTGGTTTCGGGAACCATTAACATGAAGAGGGCGGCCAGGAGGCTCATCACGCCGTAAATCCAATAGGCGAACCCGCGATGGAAGGCATTCAACAGATAAGGATTTTCGTTGAGGATGGGGAAAGTGGAACTGACCAGATAATTGGCGATCCATTGCGCGGCCACCGCCACGGCCATGGCCTTGCCGCGGATTTGATTGGGGAAGATTTCGCTCAAGAGCACCCAGACCACCGGCCCCCACGACACGGCAAAGCCGGCGATGTAAAGGAGCATGCACATCAGCGCCGTGAGACCCTGGATTTGGCACGCAAACGCCGTGCCCAGCGCCAGCATCGCCACCGCCATCACCAGCGCCCCAATGATTTGCAGCGGTTTGCGGCCCAGCTTGTCCACCGTCCGTATCGCCACCACGGTGAAGAGCAGATTGACCGCGCCGACGATGATGGTCTGGAAGAGCGAGGCGTTGGTGTCGAAGCCCACGTTCTTGAAAATTTCCGGCCCATAGTAAAGCACCACGTTGATGCCGACAAACTGCTGGAACACCGAGAGCATGATGCCTATGAATACGAGCTTTCCGCCGAAGGAGAACAGCCGGCCGGAATGATGTTCGGACAGCGAGGCGCGAATCTCGGCTATCTCGGCCTCGCCCTCCTCCGCCGTTCCAATCTTGGCCAGCACCGCGCGCGCACCCGGCTCGTTGCCTTTGAGCATCAGGTAACGCGGCGTCTCCGGCACGAGCAGCAGCAGCAACAGGAACGCCGCCGCCGGGAGGGTGCCGGAGAGGAACATGTAGCGCCAGCCAATGCTGTTGAGCCAGGCGTCGCCGCTCCCCATTTTGGAGATGCCGTAATTGACGAAGTAAATGACCAGCATCCCGAAGATGATGGCGAACTGGTTCCACGCCACCAGGTTTCCCCGGATGCGCGCCGGGGCGATTTCGGCGATATACATGGGGGAAAGCATCGAAGCCAGCCCCACGCCCATGCCGCTTAAGATGCGGTAGAAGACAAAATTCCACATGTAGTCCGGCCCGCCGTGGCCGATCGGAGCGAAGGGGAATTCCGGCGCGGCGGCCCCGGCGGCGGAAACCAAAAACAGCACGGCGGCGACGACCAGCCCGCGCTTGCGCCCGATGCGGGTGCTGACCCAGCCGCCGGTGATGCCGCCGATGATGCAGCCAATGAGCGCGCTGGAATTTACAAAGCCCCACAATGTGCTGGCGGCATTGGTGTCGGCAAGATGCCGGGGTTCAATAAAGTAAGCCTTCAGGCTGCCCACGGCGCCCGAAATGACGGCGGTGTCGTAGCCAAAAAGCAATCCACCCAGCGTGGCAATCAGGGTGAACAAAACAATGTGGGGATTGATGCGCGGCTTCATTTTTTAATAATTGGCGGAATTGGTTCAGGGTGTAATTTGCGGGCGATTTTGCTCCGATTCACGGTTTGCGCAAGCTTTTTTCCCGGCGGGTTTTCAATCTCCGGCCAACCGGCTTACTGGACGGAGAAGCGGTAGATGATGGTGTTCTTATAGGTTTGGCCCGGCTTCAATTCGGTGCTCGGGAATTGCGGCTGATTCGGGGAATCCGGGTAATGCTGCGGCTCCATGCAAAAACCGGCGTGTTGTTGGTAAAACCAGCGGCCCTTGCCCCTGATCGTCCCGTCCAGGAAATTGCCGGAGTAAAATTGCAGCGCCGGCTCGGTGGACAGCACTTCCATCACGCGGCCGCTGTCCGGGTCGCTCACGCGCGCCATCAGGGTCAATTCACCGGGCTTTTTGTCAATGACCCAGTTGTGGTCATAGCCGGGGCCGAGCTTAAGCTGCGGATCGTCGGCATTGATGCGGGCGCCGATGGCCGTCGGGGTGCGGAAATCAAACGGCGTCCCGGCCACCGGCTGCAAGTTGCCGAGCGGGATCAGGCCGGCGTCCACCGGCGTGAAGTTGGCGGCGGGAATCGTCACGACATGGCGGAGAATGTCGCCCTTGCCCGAGAGATTGAAGTAGGAGTGGTGGGTCAGATTGACCACGGTGTCCTTGTCCGTCGTGGCGGTGAAATCAATGCGCAATTCATTGCTTTCCGTCACCGTATAAACCGCCTGGACCTGAAGAGTGCCGGGAAACCCTTCCTCGCCGTCCTTGCTGGTGTAAGTCAGAATCAACGATGGCCCGATGGCGCTGTCTTCTTTCATCCGGGCGTTCCAAACCACTTTGTCAAAGCCCTTGATGCCGCCGTGGAGAGTGTTGACGTTGTTGACGCCGTTGTTGGTGGCCAAGTGATAGGTTTGGCCATCGAGGGTGAACTGGGCCTTGCCGATGCGGTTGCCGTAACGCCCGATGAGCGCGCCGAAATAAGTGGTGGCTTTCTCGTAATCCTCCAGGCTGTTGCATCCCAGCACCACGTCGCCGAATGCGCCGTTTTTGTCCGGCATCTTGAGAGAAACGACAATGCCGCCATAAGTAATGATGCGGGCCTCGGCCCCTTTGAGAGTGTGCAGGGTGTACATTTCCACCGCCTTGCCGTCCGGCGTCTTTCCATAAGGCTTCATGTCGAAGCCCGAATAGGGCGAAGGGTGCGTCGAGCAACCGGCTAGAAAAGCGGCGCAGACGCCCGCGCCGAGGAGAACTATCCTTAGGATCTTTTTATTCATAGTTTTTGGCAGGGCGGCGCTGCTGCGCCGCCCTGAATTCTTGGGCGGCGCGGCAGCGCCGCCCTACCGGACAGTTGCAGGTTTTTGTCATGCGTTCGGGTGAAGTTTGCAGGTTTTAAATTATTTCTGCCCGTAATACGCGCCCGGGCCGTGTTTGCGGAGGAAATGTTTTGCCAGCAGAACCGGCGGCATCGGTTTGGCTTTGGGATTGATGCGCAGCGTCTCGGCGGCCAGCCGGGCCACGAACTCCAGCACCACGGCGTGCTCGACCGCCTGGCGCGCGTTTTTGCCCCAAGTGAACGGCCCGTGGGCGGCCACCAGAACGGCGGGATAATGCGCCGGATCGAGGCGCTGAAATGTCTCAATGATGACATGGCCGGTATTGGCCTCGTAGTCTGTCTTGATTTCCGCCGCTGTCAAGAGGCGAGTGCAGGGGACGCCGCCGTTCCAATAATCGGCCTGGGTGGTCCCGCAGGCCGGGATGCTCTTGCGCGCCTGCGCCCAGGCGGTGGCAAAAAGGCTGTGCGTATGCGCCACTCCGCCGATGTCCGGGAAGGCGCGATACAGCGCCAGATGCGTCGGCGTGTCCGAACTGGGCTTGAGCGCGCCCTCGACGGCCCGGCCCGTCGCCAGCGAAACCACCACCATAAGCTCCGGCGTCATCCCTTCGTAAGGCACGCCGGACGGTTTGATGACCAGGTTGCCGCCGGCGCGGTCCACTCCGCTGACGTTGCCCCAGGTCTGGACGACCAGCCCTTCCTTGACCAGATCGAGGTTCGCCTGGCAAACCTGTTTTTTAAGTTCTTTGAGCATGGGCGATTGCGAGTCTTGCGGGGAGGCTGTTCATGGTCAAGGCCGAAAACGCGCAGCGCGGCCAGCGGAGGCGCCTCACTTTGTGGGGTTGGCGTCTTAATCCTAATCTTAATCTTCATCATTAAGAGAAGAAGAGATTAAGATCAAGATTAGGATTAAGATTAAGAGTCACAACCGGAGACTTCGAACCAGATGAGCGGCGCTCGCAATCCAAACATCTTTGTACTCGCACTTTCCTTGGGCGCGTGCTATTGAAACCCCCGATTCAAATGTCAAAAAGTTTTTCAACGTTCAGCAATATGCTTGCGAAAGCGAAGACCGAGGAGGAGGTCAAGCATGCCTATGCTGATCATTTTGGTTTGGATTATCACACGGAATTTCATCACGACCTTTATTCTCCTGAGATCTTTTTTGAATTCAAATTCGCCCGCAGCCTTCAGAAGAGAGAGTCCCGCGCCGCCGTGCTCGCCCAAGTAATATATTACGTGCGCGGCCTGCGCCTGGGTTACGCGGAGAAGGTTGTTCCACCTGTGATTTGTGTGGCGGACGGACGCCACGCATTTTTCACGGAGACGATCAGGTGGAAAAGGTTCTACACTAACGAGGGTAAATATGATTGGGAACTGGCGCCCAGCACGCCCGACCGAAAGATGGTGGACGACTTGGCCGCCTTCGCCGAAACAAACCTCGTCAAAGTCTTCGACCTTATGGAGGAAACGGAGTACGAGTTGTTCAGTGAATTGTTGAGGCAACACCGCACCACGCAGCTCGAATTGGATTTCAGGGTCAAGAAATTGATCACCGAGGATAACTTCGAGGAGGTGTTTGATTATTGGCACAAGTGTTTTGGGGACGCTGTCCGCAACGGAACAAAATCATCGCGATATTTCTTATGCGACATCCAGAAGGACCGGTCGCTCTGCGACCGCAAGGAAAACAAGGTCGTCTTCCTCATCGGCCCGAATGAACAGCGGGCGAAGAAGATCCTGCCACAGGAATACGAGTTCTTCTGGTCCAATTACGAGAAGATCACCGACCCCGGGGCCGTCCGAAACATACTGGCCAAGGTTGACCGGCTGACCGATGAACCGATCCGCAGGTTCACGGGCGAGTTCTTTACTCCGGTTCCATTCGCGCGAAAGGCCAACCGTTGTCTGGAAAAAGTCATCGGGGCGAAGTGGTGGACCAGGAATTACCGGCTCTGGGACATGGCTGCGGGGACGGGAAATCTGGAGTGGTTTCTCCCGGCCGATTCGTACAAGAGCATGTATCTCTCGACATTGCACACCGAGGACACGCAGCATTGCCGGCGGGCGTTCCCGGGAGCAACGGTTTTTCAATACGATTATTTGAACGACGATGTGGAAGCTGTCTTTGACGACAAGTCGCTCTTTTCAAAAGAGCGGAAGCTCCCGGCCAATTTGCAGAACGATTTGGCAAACCCGGACATCAAATGGATCATCTTCATCAACCCGCCGTTCGCCACTTCGCAAAAAGCGGGCTATTCCGGTGGCAGCAAAAGACACGTCAGCGAGACAAAAATCCGGCCGCTCATGCACCAGTGGGGACTCGGCGAGGTTTCCCGCGAATTGTTCGCGCAGTTTCTCTTTCGCATCCGCCAGGAATTCGCGGGGAAGAAGGCCCGCCTCGGACTCTTCTCGACGCTCAAGTATCTCAATGCCAACAACGACCAGAAATTCCGCGACAAGGTTTTTCAGTTCGCCTTTGAAGACGGCTTCCTTTTTTCGTCCGCCACTTTTTCTGGAACGCGGCAGGCGAGTTCTTTTCCCGTCGGATTTCTGGTCTGGGATTTGGCGCGCCACAAGAAACTCGAAGGGCAGAAGATGGAAGTCACGGTGCTGGACGAGGAAACCAACAAGGTTGGACGGAAAGTGCTTGTGGCGGAAAACCGCTCGCGATTCTTGAGCAAGTGGATTGAGCGGCTGCCGGCAACCGAGGTGCTTCCTCCACTGGGCGGCGCGATAACGGTCAAAGGCAACAATCACGATGTGCGCGATCGGGTGGCGCGTGGGTTCCTCGCCTCCCTGATGTGCAAGGGCAACGACGTGCAGAACCATAATAACGTGGCTCTCCTCTCCGGCCCTTATGTCAGCGCCGGGGCCTTGTCCATTGTTGCGGAGAATTTCGACCAGGCGATGGTCGTCCACGCAGTTCGCAAGAGCGTCAAGAAAAGCTGGCTGAACGACCGGGATCAGTTTCTTCAGCCCGAAAAGAAGCCGGGCCTGAGTTTCGTCCGACAGTGCGCCGTGTGGAGTTTCCTGGCGGATTCCAACCAAACGGCATCGCTTCGCAACATTGCCTACAAGGGGGAGACTTTTCAGATCATCAACCACTTTTTCCCGTTCAAGAATTCAGCCGTGCGGAAATGGAACATTTCCGATTCCGAAATCGCCAGGTCCCTCGAACGCGACTCCGCCGATCGGTTCGTGTCCCAATGGATCGCCGGGCAAAAGCTGGATGCCGGCAGCGCCCAACTCATCGAGCTGGCGCGGGAAATCTACAAGACCTTCTTCAAGAATTTCAAAGACCTGCCCAGCGCAAAATATAAAGTCGAACACTGGGATGCCGGATGGTGGCAAATCAAGAAATGCATCATGGAAGCCGGATTGGAGCAGGATCGGCTCGCGGAAATTGAGGAAATCAGAAAGAAAATGGCCGCGGAGATAAGCGAACAAGCCATGGATTTGAGGATTATCGCCTCTGTCTAGTCCTTCCACCTTCCAGGGGCCTTCCTGAGTTTGCCGTTCCGCGCCCCCCGTTCGTTGCGGGTCAGGAATATGCGCAAGTGTCTAATAGTCATTGACTTACGACAATCATCATTTTTAATCACTTTCAAGTTGACTATTCCAGCTTATGCTCTATAATGTGATGCCTATGGTAAGAAAAGTATGGGGCGATGGCGGCGGGACGGGAAAGCAAAAGCTGAAAGCCGGGATATTGGCTGGAGTGATGGAATTGTGGAGTGATGGACGGCTCAATTTGACCATCTGTCCATTACTCCAGCACTCCAGCACTCCAACAGTCCAATACTCCAACAGTCCGTTGGGCTTGTTGAGGGAAAGGGGCCGAAATTAAGGTTAATTAAGGTTAATTAAGCCTAATTAAGGCTAATTAAGGTTAATTAAGGCTAAAAAAACGTTTTTTTTGAGACGAAATGGCAGGAAACGGCAAAAATTGCCTGGTTCGCGCGGGTCCCGCAATCCAGCGGCGGTTCAAACAATGCCCCGGCGGGGATGCCGGCGGCGGGTTCGCGCTTGGTCAATGGGCGGGGATTTGCTATGTTGACGTTGTGAGTGGCCGCGATTTGTTTGCCGCCGCGCCCGGGCCGGAAATTGCCGGGTCCGCCGCGAGCGAGCCGAGTTTGACCGCCCGCCCGCCATTGGCGGCCCGGATGCGGCCGCGCAACCTGGACGAGCTGGCAGGCCAGCGGCATATTCTCGCGCCCGGGCGGTTTCTCCGGCGCGCCATTGAGGCGGACCGGATTCAATCGCTGATTTTTTACGGGCCGCCCGGGACGGGGAAGACGTCGCTGGCGCAAGTCATCGCGCGGCAGACGCGGGGCAACTTCGAGCGGTTGAGCGGGGTGGAATCCAACGTGTCGGACATGCGCCGGGTGCTGGCCGGCGCGGCCAACCGGCTGGAAAACACGGGCCAGTCCACCATTCTGTTCATTGATGAAATCCACCGCTTCAACCGGGCGCAGCAGGATGTTCTGCTGCCGGACGTGGAAAGCGGCACGGTGCGGCTGATCGGGGCGACGACGCACAACCCGTTCTTTTTCGTCAACTCGCCGCTGGTGTCGCGCTCGCAAATTTTTGAGCTGCAACCGCTGGGCGAGGAGGACCTTTTGCAGGTGTTGCGCCGGGCGCTGGCGGACGCGGACCGGGGCCTGGGCCACTTGAATATCCGGGCGGACGACGCGGCGCTGCGGCATCTGGCCAAGATCGCCGACGGCGACGCGCGCAAGGCGCTCAATTCGCTGGAAATTGCCGCGCTGACCACCCCGCCCCAGGCCGATGGCGTCATCGCGATTGACCTCGCCACGGCCGAGGCGTGCATCCAGAAGAAGGCCGTTGTTTATGACGGCGACGGCGACGCGCATTACGACACGATTTCCGCGTTTATCAAATCCATGCGCGGGGGCGATGCGGACGCGGCGCTGTATTGGCTGGCGAAGATGATCCACGCCGGGGAGGACCCGCGGTTCATCTCGCGGCGCATATTGATTTGCGCGGCGGAGGATGTGGGTCTGGCGGACCCGATGGCGCTGGTGCTGGCGGTGGCGGCGCACACGGCGGCGGAGTTCACCGGCTGGCCGGAAGCGCGCATTCCCATAGCGGAGGCGACGGTTTATATTGCCACGGCGAGCAAGAGCAACAGCGCGTGCGTGGCGATTGACAAGGCGCTGGAGGAGGTCCGTTCCGGCCGGACGCTGGCGGTGCCGCAAGCACTGCGGGACGCCAGTTACGCGGGCGCGCAACGGCTGGGGCACGGACAGGATTACAAATATGCGCATGATTTTCCAGGCCACTTTGTGGCGCAGGATTATCTGGGGGCGGCCCGGAGATTTTACGAGCCGACGGAGCAGGGTTCGGAAAAGAAGATCAAGGAGCGCGTGGAAAAATGGCGGAGCCAAATCGAAGCGTTGCGCGCGAAGGACGCGCCGGCGGCTGAAAAATGAACTCCCAACGTCGCACATTTCCTAGTTCCTGGGCAGGACCGGCGACTCGCCCGTCCCGCCGGGCCACTGGCCCGGCGGAAGGCCGAAAGCGACTTTTGACAAGACCGCTTCGTCGCGAATACAGACTGTCACTCCCGGTTCCGGTCGGCGGGTCGCCGACCGGGACAGGCGGGTCGCCTGTTCTGCCCAAACCCAGGAGCGGGAACCGGCCGTCCTGTCCGGCTCAAAAATGAACTCCAATACCGTATTGCTTAAGAGTCAGTTGCGCGAGCGGCTGCGCGAGCGGCTGCGCGAGCGGCTGCGGGGCATGCTGGAGGCCTGGCGCGCCGGGGAGTCCGCCAAGCTTCGCGCTCTGCTGGCGCGCCAGCGGGTGTGGTGGGAAGCCAGGGCGGTTCTTTTTTACGCGGCGCTGCCCGATGAGATTGATTTGCGGCCATTGCTGGAGGAGGCGCTGGCGGAGGGCAAAACGGCGGCGCTGCCGCGGTTCTCGCCGGAAACCGGGGCTTACGAGGCTTGTCAAATCGAAGATTTTTCGCGCGACTGCGCGCCGGGAAAGTTCGGCGTCCAAGAGCCGTCGGCCCGCTGCCGGAGAATCGCGCTGAACCTTCTGGACTTGGCGCTGGTTCCTGGAGTAGGTTTTGACGCGGCCGGACACCGGCTGGGCCGGGGCCGGGGCTATTACGACCGTCTGCTGGCCCGGGTGGCCGGGACCCGGTGCGGAGTGGCGTTTGACGAGCAGATGACGACGGAGATTCCGGCCGAGCCGCACGACATCACTTTGAACTGCATAATAACACCAACACGATGGGTGGAAATCCCGGAGCGCCGGCCTGAATTGCCATGAATGAAACGATTGATCTAGTTTGTGCCGGAGCGGTCATTCTTCTGGCCGGCATCTTATTGGGGTTTGGGATCTGGCGCCACCGGGAACGAAGTTTCCAGGCGGCGGCGGGCCGGGAGAAAACGTCGCTGCTGGACAACGCGCGGCGGGAAGCGGAGGCCATCGTGCGCGAAGCGCGCCTGGCGGCCAATGAAGAGGCGCTCCAGTTGCGCTCGGCGACCGAGCAGCGCCTGGGCGAGCGCGAGGCGCTGGTCAACCGCCAGTTGGAAAACCTGGTGCGGGAAGAAAAGAGCCTGCGCGGACAACGGGAGGAGCTGGAAGGCAAACTGGCGGAAGTCCAGCGGTTGCGCCAGGAGTCCGCGGACTTGCTGCAACAGAGGCGCGAACAATTGGCGGGCGCGGCGAAGTTGAGCGAGGCGGAGGCGCGCGCGGCGTTTTTGCAGGAAGTCCAGAACAGCAGCATGCGGGACGCGGCGCAGATGTCCCAGCACATCCTGGACGACGCCAAGGCGCGGGCGGAGGAGAAGGCGCGGCGGATTGTCAGTGTGGCCATTCAGCGTTACGCGGGCAATCACACTTTTGAAAACACCACCGCCACAGTCAACATAAAGGGCGAAGAAATGAAGGGGCGGATCATCGGACGGGAAGGCCGGAACATCCGCGCCTTCGAGTCGGCCACCGGGGTGACAGTGTTGATTGACGACACGCCGGGCGCGGTGGTGCTTTCCGGCTTTGATCCCGTCCGCCGCGAGATCGCGCGCGAAGCCATGGAGCGGCTGATCCTGGACGGCCGGATCCATCCGGCGCGCATCGAGGAGGTGGTGGGGAAGGTGACGGAGGAAATGGACGGCATGATCCTGCGCACGGGCAACGAGGCGTTGATGAAGCTGGGGCTGGCGCCGATGCACGAGGAAATTGTCAAGCTGTTGGGCCGGCTCCATTTCCGGCACAGCTTTTCCCAGAACGTGTTGAATCACTCCATCGAGGTCGCGCAGTTGATGGGCTTGATGGCGGCGGAGTTGGGCATTGACGCCGCGTCGGCGCGGCGGGCCGGGTTGTTGCATGACATCGGAAAGGCGGTGAGCCACGAGGTCGGCGGCGCGCATGCGCTGGTGGGCGCGGAGATTCTCAAGCGTTACGGCGAACCGGAGGGGATTGTCAACGGAGTGGCGTCCCATCATGGCGAGGCGCCGAACACCAGTTTGCTGGGGATTCTCATCAGCGCGGCGGACGCCATCAGCGCGTCGCGGCCCGGCGCCAGGTCCGAAACCGTGCTGACCTATATCAAGCGGGTGGAGGACCTGGAACGCATCGGCCTTTCTTTCCCCGGCGTGGAAAAGTGTTTCGCGCTGCAGGCGGGGCGCGAATTGCGGGTCATGGTCCAGCCGGGCGAAGTGAGCGACGAACAGGCCTTCATGCTCGCCCGCAACATCGCGCACAAAGTCGAGGACGACCTGCAATACCCCGGCCAAATTCGCGTGACCATCGTGCGGGAAACGCGCTGCGTGGAATTCGCGAAATAGCCGCGGCGGACACTGTAGCTGCGGTCTGCGACCGCCGCCAATTTTCCGCGAGCCCTGGCCAATAGGAGGAATGGAAGCATAAGATGAATGGCCCTGGCGTTTCCTCCAATGTATGGGGAGTTCCCCAGCCCCGGCTCAATGCCCTTGACCAAAAGTTGACGGAAACGGCCCCATCTCTTCCCATTGCTGCGGTGGGAGCCACGGCTTGTAGTCAATGTCGTCGGAGTCTGTGGCGCAGCCCGACAGCAGGCCGGCCGCGCCGGCGAGGAGCAACGCAAACAGGACGGTGTGCAAAAGTCGTTTCATGGCGGCGGCTCAAGGCCGCGGTTAATGGCATGGAGGACAAACATCTTCACTTCTTCGATAGGGCGTCCCGATTCCGAATCGGGAGCCGCCCAGGAATTCAGGGCAGAGGGGCAGCTCTGCCCTGCCAGGAATTCACCACCGCCAGCGCCCCTGGTCATTGGATAGCCACGATGGATAGCCCGCATCGTCGAACGGGTCGCCCGGCGAAATGTCCCCCCCGACGGGGTCGGGACCGATATTCACCTTGGTGCCGCAACCGGAAAGCAGGCCCGCCAAGCCGGCCAGGGCCAACACAAACAGCGCTGTGAGCAGGAGCCTTTTCATGGCCGCTCAACGCCCGTTGTTTATGTTTGACGGAAACGGCCCTTCCCAGCCCTGCGGTTGGTCCCACGGCTTGGGGTCAATGCCGCTGGGGTCGTCGGTGGCGCAACTGGAGAGCAGGCCGGTTGCGCCGGCGATGAGCAGGGCAAACAGTATTGTGCGCAGTATGTTTTTCATCAATAGAGCACCTCGTCGCCTTCCATCACGTCGCCGCGGCGCCAGGCGGGCATGATGTTGGCGACACTCTGGGTATTGGCCACGCTGACGATCTGGACTTTGCCAATCAGCCTGCCGTCGCGGGCGACCATCATGATGGCCTTGGGCAGGACGCCGTGGTCTTCACCAATATTCAACACCACAAAATCGTACTTGGGGTCCACAGCCACGACTTTGCCTTTCAGGCCGGGCGGCAGTTCCACGACGTCATTTGAGCCTACTGTGATGAGCGGGGCCAGCCTCTTGAGCAGCTCGTCAACTTTCTTTTTCAGGATTTCGCCCTCGTTGCTGGCGCCGGCGTACTCCTCCTCGGCTTTTTTCACGTCGCCCTGGAGTTTCACGATATCCTCGGGAGTGACCTTCAATTGCTCGAACTTGGCCAGGGTTGCCTGGAGCGCGTCGCGCTGGGTCTGGGCTTTGCCCAGGCGGTCGGTCAGGTCGGACTTATCCCGGGTGAGGCTTTCGACACTGCTCTTGGCCGCTGCGAGATCGCTTCTGGTTGAAGTGAGATTCTTGTTGGCGGTGGCGAGATTGTTGGTGGCGGTGCCCAAGTCCTTTTGGGACTTTTCGAGCTTGCTCAACGCCGCTGTCTTGGCAGTCTTTTCGCTGTCTCGTTGCTTAATGGTGGTTACGATGGCTTTCTGCACCATGACGAAATTCACGGCCACCACGGCGCCGCCGCCGAGGATGGCCATAATCAGGCAAATTCGTAATAACATTGGATTAAGACCTTTACTTTCAGGGCAAATTACCCTTTTTGGCCGGCCATGTCAACAGCCTCGTTGCCCAAAGATTCGCCCCGGTTCTTGCCCCGGTGTTCCAGCCGCTTCTTGAATTCCCGGCAGGCCTGCGCAATGTCCCGCGCGTTGAGGATGGCCGACACGGCGCAAACCCGTTCCGCTCCCGCCCGCAACACCTCCTCCAGGTTCCCCAGGTGGATGCCCCCGATGGCAAACCACGGAATCTTCACATTCGCCGCCGCCCAGCGCACATACTCCAGCGTCACGGGCTGCGCGCCCGGTTTTGTCCCGGTGGCATAGACGGGGCCGGCGCCGAGGTAGGCCGGGCCGGCGGCCAGCGCGCGCGCGGCCTGCGCCGGGTCGTGAGTGCTCAAACCGAGCCGGGGCCGGGCGTTCTGTGCCGGCAGTTGCGCGGCATGGGTCAGTCCGCCCCCGAAAAAATCCTCCTGTCCCAGATGGCAAAAGTCCGCGTCCATTTCCCGCGCAATGTCCCAATGATCGTTGATGACCAAACCGACCCCGGCGCGCCGCAAGACCGGCTGGATTTCTCCGGCCAGTTGGCGGACTTGCTCCGGCGGGAGGCCCTTGGCCCGCAACTGAATCAAATCCGAACCGCCCCGGCAAAGCTCCTCCGCCACCGCCGCCGCGGCGCGTCCCCGCAGGAAGGCCGTGTCCACAAACGTATAAAGGCGGCATTGTTCGAGCGGTTTCATCCTTTCATTCACGGTCAGCGTCCGGGGGCGATAGGTGGCGGGATGGGCGTGGCGGCCGGGAGCAGGGGGGTGGGCGAGAAGTTTGGGTCCAGGTATTTCACGTTGTATTCCGCCTCGATCCTCGGAATGTAGGCGGGGAGTTGTTTGTTGACTTCCTGGTTGACCAGGTACTCCCTGATTCCGGCGGCGACGTTGTCGTCGAAAGGCAGCTTGGACGCGGGCCGTTTTTCCAGAAGCTTGATGATGTGATAGCCGTACGGGGATTCGACCAGATCGCTGATTTGATTGGTCTTGAGGGAAAATGAAGCCATCTCGAATCCTTCCAGCCCGAGGGAATGGCGGGCGAAGGCGATCTCGCCGCCTTTGTCCTTGGTGCTGGTATCGTCGGAGTACAATTTGGCCAGCGCCGCGAAGTCGTCGCCCTTGTCGGCCTTGGCCTTGATTTCGCGGGCGAGCGATTCCTTTTCCTTTTTCTGGGCGGGCTGGAGCTGCCGCTTGGTTTCCGGATCAATCACGGAAATGAGGATGTGGGCGACGCGGACCCGCTCCGGGACAAAGAAGTTGGTGGCGTTTTGCTCGTCGTCATAAAAGTGTTTGACAACGGCGTCCGATACGGCGTTGCTCGGCACCAATTCGCGGGCGAGAACCACCCGGGCCAGCCTTTTTTCCACGTAGGCGGCCTTGATCTGCTCCAGGGTCTTGCCGGTGGCCTCGATCTGTTGCTGGAAAAGTTTCTCGCTCGGCGCGGCTGTTCTCAGGTCGTCCAGGTACTTCGTCACCTCTTCGTCCGTCTTTTTCTTTTCCTCCGCGGTCGCTCTTTGAACCAGAATTTTGTCCACCACCATGTGCTGGAGGATGTCCGACTCCACCCGCGCGCGCTGGCTTTCGGGAATGGCCGCATTTTGCTGCTCCAGCACCACGGTTTTTTCGGTGATAAACGCGTCCGTCACCGCGCTGCGCTTGATTTCAATTCCCTTGCCGGTCGCGACCACCGGGTCCGGGAATTCAACGGCGGCGGGCTTGTCCGGGGCCGCCGCGGCGCACAAGCCGGCGGCGAGCAGGAAAACGGCGGCGGTGTAGCGTAGTGTCCCTGAAATGACGGGACATGGCCTTTTATATTGTGGCAGCGGCGTCCCGCCGCTGTGGCTGGCGGTTGAGCAGGCAAACAGCGGCGGGACGCCGCTGCCACTTTTATGTACAGCTATTTCAGGGACACTACAGTATCGCCGGGCCGCCGGCGCGAACCTGGGAAATAAAGTCATGATGTTTGGAGGGGCCAAAGCGGCCCGTTGTTCAAAGTTTGACCACGCGGATGTTGCTGATGTCCGGGTCTTTTTGGATTTCCTGGAGCAGTTCGGGCGGCGGAACGCTGTCCAAATTCAGCACGGTCAGCGCCTTGCCGCCGGCGGCGTCGCGGTTCAGGCTCATGCTGGCGATGTTGACGTGGTGCCTGCCCATCAGCGTGCCAATGTAGCCCACGATGCCCGGCCGGTCCTTGTTGTTCATCAAAAATATGACTCCTTCGGGCACGATCTCCACCGTCTGGCCGAAGAGGCGGACGATGCGCGGAAAGCTCTTCGCGCCGAAAACACTGCCGCCGGCGGAGATTCTTTCCCCGCCGGAAATAACGGCCACATGCAGCCATTCGCTGAAGTCGGTCGCTTCGCTGGATTTGATTTCTTCGATCGCCAGGCCCAGGCCGGCGGCGGCGCTGCGGACATTGACCTGGTTGACCTCCTTGCCGCTGGACAGTTGGAGGAACCCTTTCAGCACGGCGCGCGTGATGGGATCGGTCGGCAATTGGGCCGCCTTGCCGCCATAAGTAATGACGATGCGGTCGTTGCGCTTGGGGGCAAGCTGGGCGAGCAGGCGTCCGAGTTTTTCGCCCAGAACCAGGAACGGCCTGACCACCTGATAAGTTTGGGCGTCAAGATTGGGCAGGTTGACGGCGTTGCGCACGGCGCCGTGGATCAGGAAATCAATAATCGCCTCAGCCACTTCGATGCCGACGTTTTCCTGGGCTTCGTGGGTGCTGGCGCCCAGATGCGGCGTCATGATAACCTGCGGCAACTGGCGCAACGGGAAATCCGCCGGCGGCGGCTCGACTTCATAGACATCCAGCGCCGCCCCGCCGACGTGGCCGGATTGAATGGCGGCGCACAGATCGGCCTCGTTGATGATGCCGCCCCGGGCGCAATTGAGAACGCGCACCCCCTTGGGCATCTTGGCAAAGGCGGCGGCGTTGACCATGCCCTTGGTCTCCTCGGTCATTGGCATGTGGACGGTGATGAAAGCCGACTCGCGATAAAGGTCGTCCACGTTCTCCTTCAATTCTATCTGCAGCGCCTTGGCGCGGGCCAGCGTGATGTAGGGGTCGTAGGCGATGACCTTCATGCCAAAGGCCAGGGCGCGTTTGGCCACCTCCGCGCCGATGCGGCCCATGCCCAGCACGCCGAGGGTTTTGTTGAAGAGTTCGGTGCCTTGAAAGTCCTTGCGGCTCCATTTGCCCTCCTTCATCGAGGCATGGGCCTGCGGAATCTTCCGCGCCAGCGCCATGAGCATGGAAAAGGTCAATTCCGCCGTGGAGATGGTGTTGCCGCCGGGGGTATTCATCACCACGATGCCACGCGCGGTGGCGGTGTCCACATCCACGTTGTCCACGCCCACTCCGGCGCGGCCGACGACGACCAGCTTGGGGGCGGCGGCAATGACGTTCTTGGTGATCTTGGTTTCGGAGCGGACGACCATGGCATGGGTCTCCTTGACCATCGGGAGCAGTTCGGCCTCCGGCATTTTTTGCTTGAGCACGGTGACTTTGAATTCGGCGCGTTGCTGCAGCAGCGCGATTCCTTTCGGCGAGATTGGGTCACAAACCAGTATATTCATAAAAGGCGGGCAATGTAGGGCCGGCGGCGCGGTTGGTCAATCAAATCCGTGACGAAATCCGTCATGGAGTGGTGGAGTGATGAGGTGGTGCTGGTGTAGAGTCGAGCCTCCGGCTCGTATCTGTTGAGCGTAGCGCGAACTTCCAAGTCTGCCGTGCCGCAGGTTTGGAAACCTGCGGCACGCAACCATGCCAGATTTGCGCTAAACAGATACCGAGCGTGCGGCTCGACGGAAGGGGTGCGGCTGTGGTCGGCAAAATTTGCCCACCGTCCCCTCACTCCCTCACTGCATGGCCCCGCTGGGTTCTTTGGGGATTTTCGCGTCATAAAAAAACTCATTTTTTAGCTTAATCAACCTTAATTAACCTTAATTAACCTTAATTAGGCTTAATTGACCTTAACTGGAAAAACTCGATTTTAGTTGTAAGTTGTTGATAGTAAGTAACTTGTGTTGATTTGCCGCAAAAAGGCGCAAAAGACTCAAAAAAACCCGCCCCCGGCAGGGCGACGCTTCCGCGGAGCCGTCTTGGGCTGGGGCGGCTCCGCAGGAGACGCCAACCACCACAGGTGGTGCAATGTGCCACGGAACCCCCAACATATTGGACCAAACCTCTTGTGCCATGCGTCCCATGCGTCCCTTTCGTCCTTTTCGTCCCTTCCGGTTTCCTTGGAAGCGTCCCCCTGCCATCCCCCGCGCCAAAGCCATAAAGAGTTGGCGGCGGATTGCCATCCGCCGCTACGACCATTTTACCTTCGTGCCTCATGCTCACTATTCAATCATAGACTCTAATTTTTGTCAAGCCCCGGTTGCGAACCCCCAATCCCCCGCATCGGTGGGTAGCATCCCGATTGCATCGGGACCTGTCCCGGTCCGCGACTCGCCGACCGGAACCGGGAAGCTTGGACCCAGTTGCGCCGCCGCTCGCTTGCCAACAGCCGCATTCGGGCTTCAGCCGGGCCAGTGGCCCGGCGGGCCGGGTCCCGATGGAATCGGGATGCTACCCAGCCCCGCGGAGCCGATGATTTGAAGCGAAAAAAACGCCGCAAACCGTCGAAAGTGCTTGACGGCGCAAGAGAGACTTTTCTTTTTGGGCCTTCTGCGCCTTTTCGCGGCCAATCCGCCGCGGGGTTCCCCGGGGTTTTGGGGGGTTACAATCGGGGCGTCATTTTATAGTGTCGGGGGCAGAACAAAATGAGAGAGAATTGTCGCAGCAAAAGGAGAATAATTGTCGCAGCAAAAGGATTTTTCTTCCAGGACGCGCCTTTTGCTGTCGCCTTGGCTTGGTTGTCTCTGT
>Ga0181530_10002920_pt1 | contig 19712 bp, 10 predicted proteins | sample PEATcosm2014_Bin_42_FD_119769 | JGI IMG/M metagenome (GOLD analysis project Ga0181530, IMG submission 119769) | Peatland microbial communities from MTU Mesocosm Facility, Houghton, MI, USA - PEATcosm2014_Bin10_60_metaG | ecosystem: Environmental > Terrestrial > Soil > Wetlands > Peat | place... | reverse complement strand
TATGGAAAAATTTGCATAACCAGTAGCGATGTTCCTTGCCATCTTTGAACCGCGAATGACATTTGAGATACATGTTTTGGCGGACATTTTATCCGCCCGGAAAAAGAAAAAAAAGGGGTAGGTCTGTAGCCGGCGACTCTTGGCAAAAGGGACTGCCGCCAAAAATTGGGCATCATTTTGATGGCATTATTTTGCCGCGGAAGATGTTTGAGCCTCCAACTTCGTAGGTGGCTTCGCCCTGATGCTCCCACCATTCCGCCGTCCCGTTGGTGTATCTCGCTCCAGAAGCGGAAATTGCCAAATTTAACTGCACATGTGTTTTGTCTGGGAACAGTAATTGCACCGTGGCGTGATCCCAAGCGTCGCCTTCCTTGAAATAGGCCGCCGTAACCGATTGGCCGTTCGCGGAAACAAAAGTGCCTCTTCCGGTTTCGGATTTCGGACCTGCGACTTTATTGGCGGGGGAGCAGCCGGTAATTTGGAGAATCGCGATGCAAACGAAACAAAGAATCACATTTTTCATGATCCCGGTGGGTGAAGGCGTATCACAGCCTCGTCCTCCCCTCCGCCCGCGCCTTCCTCCATCTAGCCTTGGCCGCCGCTGAAAGTTTAGCCCTGACCGACGGACTGCTGCGCCAATCCTTCTTGGCCGGTTTGAAATCCGTTGCCCCGGTCCCTTTGATCTTGGCCCATCTGGCTTGTTGTGCAGCCGCCATCCTTGCCCTGACAGCAGCAGACCTCCGTCGTTTCTTTGGGGCCTCTTCGGCGGCCGGGATTGGAATATTTCCTTCACCGGCAATGGAATCGAGTTGGCCTTGGAGCGTTTCGATCTGCTCTTTGATGGCGATGATTTGGCGGAGTTGGGTTGTCGTTAAATTTGATATATTGGTCATAGCGGAATTTGTAATGTGGGGAGGGGCTGGAGTCAATCACGGAGTTTTTGGCCCAGAATCCATCTTGCCCGCGTCCCCGGTTTCCAGCAAGAACCCGGGAGTGCAACCGAACAGACCCGAAAACCTGGATGACCTTCTTGGGCAGGCGGAGCATTACGCCAACCACTCCATGCGGGACATCGGTCATTTGCCACCGACGTTGTTCCTAAGAATAATTCACGGGCTTCAGCTCTTCTTTAGGAACAACACCGCTCCCACGTCCGAAAGCTTGTGGCGATGTTTGGCGATTTCAGTCGGGTTTTGAGTCATGGACTCGGCATGAAAGCGACCAACAAATCCCCACGGCAAGCCTGCCTCTTTGGTGAAAATCGGGACGGCCGATTGCTGGGCAACAAAAAGGCGGGCTTTGGCAACCCAATCCCCATTGGAGGCACCGGGCAAAATGATATGTGGGGCATCAGGGTTGTAATCCAACCGAAAGCACCCGCATACAATTCTTTGACCAACTTGGGTGAGAAAGCCATAAGGCGTATGCCCCACCAATGAACCAATCTCGCGCCAGCGATAGAACCGATTTTCAACGAAGTCAGTCTGAATGTCTTGGGCATCATTCTGATGGATGATTTCGTGGCAGTTTTCGCAAAGGGTGACGAGATCTTCAGGCGGGTAATCCCAAGGTTCACGTCCAGCAACGTAGCGTCTGTGATGCACAACCAGCATCACGCGCGGATTCTGGCGTGCGGCACAGCCAACATGCAGGCAACGCCAGCCATCGCGGTTCATAACTTCCAGTCGGAGCTTTTGCCATCGCGGGTCACAAAGTTTGTCGCGATAATTCATAAGCTAGTAAATCAGGCGGCAATTAGCGGTTCACCCTGCGGCCAAACACGTCGGGCGCGGCGGCAATTTGTTCCTCGACGGGCCGGTCGTAGCGGATCACCAAGACGCGGTAGCCGTGATTGATCAACTCCCGGCGGATTTCGGCATCGCGGGCGACCTGGGCGGGTTCGTCATGCACGGAGCCGTCACAAAAGACGCACACATTTGGCGTGTAGAAAAAGTCCGGTATGCAGCGCGGCTCAGGGATGGCCCTTTGCGCCTCGTCGGGCAGGCGGTGAAAGCCACCGGCCACCGCTGTGAGGAAATTGCGCTCGATGTCCGAGCGCGAATCCGTGAGTGAACGCAACCATGCCAGATGTTCATTCCAGTCTCGCCGGGCGACGCGTGGAAACGTGCGGCTGCCAGCCAGATCAAGAAGGTGCTGGCGGAGGGTATGGCGATTCAGCGTGAGCGATTCGTATTGGTTGCCAAAGCTCATTAAGCACTCATAACAGGCGGCCAGGCAGGACGTTTTTTGATCGGTGCCGCCGGTGTCGAAATGGCATCGCTCAAGCGCCTCGACGGCCAAACGTGCGACCGCGTCCGCTTCGTCCACCAACCGGCGCAATGCGCCAACTCCGCCTTCACCGGACTCAAAAAACAAAATAGATCGCTGTTCACCTTCCCCGACACGTTCTGCGCCAAGCTCGGATTCTTCCAGTTGGAACAACTGCTCCATGCCGCGCTGGAGGGCGTATTGAAGCGTGGCCTCAATCCCGGAATCGCTGCGGAGTTCCGGGCGGAGCAGACGCACCAAAAGAAGATTCTGCGTTGACTGGACAGCCAACTGCAAGCGCTCCAGCCGGCGCGGGCGTGGGGTTGGGCCGACGGCGGGCGGTGGAGCGTTGAGCACCTCGCCGCTTTCCATGTCCACGAGGAATCCGGGCGCATCCGCAGTGCGCCAGCCTCGGTTGACGCGCAATAAGGTGGCGGCCGGTCCATAGGTGAGGCGCAGCACTGGCGTCTGGCCGACCATGACATTTGCTTCCCGAATGCGTCGTGTGCCGCCAGCTTCACCGGCAAATTGGTAGGCAACTCGCAACTCAAACCCGCGTCGCCTGCGGTCCTCCTCGTCGCAAGTAATGCGTTCGCGCCGCCGACACCGCACGTTTGGCTGCTCCAACAATTCGAGCAGTTCGCTGTTTGTGGGATCGAAGCGGGTATCGCAGTCAGGGCAGCGGTCAAGCGTCGTTTCGCAGAAACTGCCACAAACGTTGCAAAAGCGTTTCTGGCTGCGCCGTTCTTCCAAGCCGCCGGGAGGCGATTGGAAGCTGACGATTTCCCATTTTGCGCCTTCGTGATAAACAATGTTGTTCGGGCCAAATTCGCGCAGTGCCAGAAAACGCGGACGAGAAATGAACTCGCCATCGTCACGCGGCACCCAAGCGCGCACTGGCAACGCGGGAAAATTGTAGCCGGGCAGGAATCCTTCGCTGGCGAGATAGCGGTAGGGATAAAAATCGCCCTCCTCGCGGTTGGTGGAAATTTGCCGGAGCAAATTGAGTTGGCGCAATGCCTCCTCCTCTCGCCGCCGGGCCTCGTCCTGTTCGTCGCGGCGGCGCGCGCGCCGCAGGGCGATCTGCGCCTCGGTGAGTTGCCGAATGGCGGCGCGAAACAGTTCGCGCCAGCGGTCAAAGGCGCGGTTGAAATTCACCGGCGCTTCGGCGATGACGGCTTGCAACCACGCCTCGCTGAACCAACCTGCATTTGCGAGAGCCGCGCGGTCAAACTGAAGGATGCGGCGGGCGCGTTCGCGCACTCCGTTTTGCGCCGCTGCGGAAAGTTGAATCGCGGTGTCTGCCTCGGACTTCAGCGGGAGTTGTTGTTCGTCGTCGGTATTGATGACCTGCTCAATGCTTTCGCCCAGCGGCAGTCGCACTTGGGCCAGCCAGACCGCGTGCAGATGCGCCCGCACCAGCGCTTCGTTGGCAATGTCGAGGCGCGGCGGACGCACGCTCCCGGCCACCATGTCGGCGCGGCGCAGGAAGAAATATTGATCGTGGCTGTTGACCGAGCCGCAGTAGGTGAATACCAATCCCGGCTGGCCCTGGCGTCCAGCGCGGCCACTGCGCTGGGCATAGTTGGCGGGTGTGGGCGGCACGTTCCGCATGTGGACAAGGTCAAGGTCGGCGATGTCCACGCCAAGTTCCATTGTGGGGGAACAAACGAGGTATGGCAGGCGGCGAAGGCCGTCGCGTTCCTTCGTCGTGTCACTGTCCTCCCAACGGAAACGACGTTCACGGCGTTCACGCTCGCCGGGTTTGACAACTTGGGCGGTGTGTTCCCGTGCTTCGAGTTCGGCAATCGCTCTGGCGGCAGAGTCGCGATAGAAGCTCTGGAAAAATGCGTTCACTGGCGGTGGTGTTTCGACGTAGCCATCCGCGCCGGTGCGCCGGGCATAGAGCGGGTCGAGCGGCGGCGCGCTGCCGTCGCCCAAACGCCAAAGCAGGCAACCGGCATCAAGTTGAAAGAACTGGTGGTCGTCCAATGGGCCCAGCCGCCGGAGGAATCCCTGCCCGACCAAGAGCGCGAGGAGGTTGTCGAGGAACGCTTCATAGCCTGCCGGGTCAAGGGTAAGCTCGGCTGCCAGAAAGCGACCGAGTTTGCTTCTTTCGCCGAGGCTGAATCCTTCGGCGAGACGTGGGGACACCCCTTCGCGCACAAAACGGTTGGCCGTGCGCAACTCCGCCCCGGTTTCGTCCAGGCCCCAAAAGTCGTTAAGGTGCTGCTCTGCGCGTCTGCGGATTTGTTGCTGGTTGGTTTCCTGCAAACAGCGGGCGGCGATGGCGAGCTTGCGGCGAAACTGGTCCAGAAAAGCCCGCACGAGGCGTTCGCGGTCGGGCGCGGCAAGGGCGGCGATGGCCGGATGGAATTGCCAGCGGGCGTTGTCGGCGCACATCGCCTCCAACCCGCGATAGCCCACCCTAAGCAGGCCGACATTTTCCAAGTTGGGCTGCACGACGCGCCAACCGCGCCGCAAATCTTCGTAGATGCGATACTCGGTCAGTTCAACGAACACCCTCATCACGTCGTCGGCGGCGGGCGAGGCCGGATCAAGTTCCGGGTTTTTGGCGACGCCGCACACAGTCAGCCCGCTGGCGGAAACGACCGCCTCGGCGACGCGGTCAAAGGTGAGTTCGTTGTCGCGCTGCAAGGCGGCGTGCAAGGCGCAACGAAGCAACGAGACATGGATGAAATCGTTGAAATGCCCGGATTGGAGCGATGCGTCCTGCCGGTTATCGGTGAACGTGAGGAGTTTGTCCCGCGAGCCTTCCATGCCGGCGGCACGCCGGAGCAATGAAGTCGCAAGCACGGTGGTCGCGCTCGTGCGAGCTTCACTGGACAGCGACGCCAGCTTGACAAACTCCAGTTCCCGCCGCTGGTAGAACTCGCCACAGTTCAAACACAGAGCAAACGGCGCAGGCTGCCACCACATCTTGATTGCGCCGTCGCGGGGCATGGTGAAAAAGTCCCCGTTGGGGCTGACCCACACCTCTTGCGGCACGCGGTCGCGCCAAGACTGTTTAAGGCGCCCGTTCCGGTCGCGCCATTCGTCCGGGATGCGATCCTCGCTCCAATCGTTTTCCAGCGGAGCGAGCATGAGATAGCCGGCCTTTGCGCCGTCCTCAATGGTGTCCATGCCAACAGGATGGGCGCGAAACGCTGATCCGTCGCGGGAGCGAATGACGTGGTAATAATCCTGTCCGCATAGACGGCAGAATCGGATAGGCACGAATAAGCGGCCCGGCCCGGCGAACGCCTGGCCTTCCAGTGAGAATTGCCGCGTGGCCGCCGGTTCAAGGGTGGCATACACGGCGCGGCCCTGGCCTATGAACTGATGCAGCTTGAAAGCAAACGCCCGTCCGCCGTCGTCTCGCAGCAACTCGCCCCCGCGCGTCAGCAACTCTCGTAACCGCTCGCTGCAAACGCTCAGCGTTGCGCCTGTCGCCTCGGTCAACCGGGTGGCTGCATCGGTGAGTGTGCGAGGCACGCGGCGGCGCAAGCGACCGCCTTCCTCCGGCTCGACGCCAAACTCGCCTTCCGACCAGCGGGCCAGCGGGTGACATCGAAATTCCGGCAGGGCTGCCGGCAAGGGCGCGGTGAGGGAAGCAGCCAATTCTTGGGCTGATGGTGCGCCGCCCAAGGTGAACGGCTCCAGCGTTTCCTCAATGACTTGATTCTCCGTGATGGATCGCCCGAAAACTTGTGAGGCAAATGCCGCGACCGTTTCCCGGCGCTGCAAGGGCGTAGCCTGACGATTGGCGACCATTGTGGCGCTCGTGCCAACGCACACGACATCCGGGGCGGCGGAACGCTCCTTGAGACGGCGGATGAGCATGGCAACATCCGCGCCCTGGCGACCGCGATAGGTGTGCAATTCGTCGAAGACGAAATAGCGCAACCCGTCCGGCCCGGCTTTTGGGAGCAAGCTCTGATCATCCGGGCGCACAAGCAGCAATTCCGCCATAACATAGTTGGTGAGCAGGATTTGCGGCGGATGAGTCTGCACCTCGCGTCGGGCGTCGCCCCGCACGTCGCCAGTATATTTTGCGAAGCTGACGGGAAAACGGCTTCCCGTGCGCTGTTCGTAACCACGTTTCAATTTCTTCAACGCCTCAAACTGCGAGTTCACCAGCGCGTTCATGGGATAAACGACCAGCGCGGCGACTCGGTCGGGTGCAGTGGGATTTCGGAGGAACTCATCAATGATCGGCAGGAAATAGGTGAGGCTCTTTCCGGAACCCGTGCCGCTGGTGACAACGTAACTCTCCCGTCGCGCCGCGCGCTCCATCGCCTCGACCTGATGCTGGTATGGGTGGAACGGTTCTCCCCGGTCGTCGCGGAAAATCTTCGCGGTTTCCCGCAGTATGACGTTGCGATCAGCCAGTTCGTCCACGGAAGCAACGCGGGCGTAGGACGGGCTGACTTGGAGCAACGCTTCCGGCCAAAGACGTGCTTCGTCCAACAATTCATGGTCAATGAACTCGCGGGCGCGGTCGTCGGCCACACTGAAAAACGAGCGGACAAAATCGCGGTAGTCCTCAACGACGCTGGAATGAAGTTTGAAAATACTCATGTAAATTTATATTGGAGATTCATCCGTTGCGGGCGTCATGTCCTCGCTTTCAACAATCGGATAATTACGCGCTGGCGAACTGCGTTGTGTTCCGACTGGTCGAATGATGTGTCCCTAAGACTCATGACGGTGGCAGTTTATCCCACGCCTCCAGCACCAGACGCCGCGTGCCGTATTCGCCGAATTCGGCGATTCTCACTTTCCCGGAGCACATGGAAGGCCTCGTGGGAAAGTCCCAATCGCGGAAACGCGTCAACGCTTGTTTCAAATTCAATCGGGATGTAGCGCATGTTTATGGCTCCGGCAAAATAGGTTTGATGTACAATGCTGCCGTGATGCGTATCGAAAATCGTCTTGATGGAGCGGTAAAGCCCAGTAGTGAAGAGTTCCATGTATTGGGCGTAAAACTCGGCATTTAAGTCTATGTCGATCCCGATGCCCAATTTCTCCGGTTGATTGACTCCGATGAATTCGTTATAGTTTGGGTGCCCCGCCCTTATTCTGCGGATATAAGCTGCCAGAATCAGCGCGTCCATGACCTGCCGTAACCTGATAAAGCGTGATGATTCATTAACCTCCCAGACAATCTCAGGAAGCACGATCTCGCGATATAGTCTTGAAACTGTCCCTTGGTCTCTTTTGAACAGCTTTCGATCCACTTCGGTCAGCGCCAACTCGTTGATTTCCGCGTCAATTGCAAAAGAGTCCTCCTCGCAGAGAACTTTTTGACGACTTTCGAGTATTGCTCCGGTCTTACTGCCTACCGCATAGCTTGCCATGAAAGAGAACTTCTTCACAAGTTCGGCATTCACGACATCCTCGTAAACAACCGCTTTTTCCGGCTGAATCCATATCTTCTGGAATGTGTTTAGCGGGAGTCGCCTTTTGTCCTGGCCGAAACCGCATTCCCGGATGACTGCGCTCCAGAACTTGCGCCCGACTTCGTGATCCGGGTGGATAAGAGAGGCGGCCAGACGTTTGAGCATGCAGTCGGTAGCTAACAAGTCCCTCCCCATTTCTGTGTTCGCCAATGGAGCAGGCACCATTCTCTTGCTCTCGTATGCCGAAAGATTGACCCACATGTTGTCCTCGGTGATGTTCACGCCAGCCTTGAAGTAGTTAGCTAATCGTTGTCTCTCCTCGGCATCGGGGCTTGGCGAACCTTCGGCACCAGCGATAAGCAATTTGTGCTTTGTAGCAATCGCGGGATCCGCGATGACCCACCTCAACCTTGAATACGGTTCAACGACTCCTTTTGTCATCAAAAGACTGGGGCTTGAAAACTCTTCTTGACCAACGTCTCCAGAGAAATCCAACCCCGCTTTTACAACCGCTCCGTTGACGCGGGCTAATTCGAGTATCTTGAAACCGAGTCTTCGGGCAACCTGTTGCGGGTTCTTTTGCAAAAGCAAGTTGAGGCGGTCAAACCCGGCATCAGAACCCCGAAGAATGAACGTAACGCTTCCTTCTGAAATATATTCAAGTGTGACATTTACGTCCTGGGAAAGCTCTCGGATGACCTCCAAGAACGAGTTGATTCGTTTTTCGTTTAGTCTGGCCAGTTTGGCCCTCACTGAAATCCGCCACTGCCCTTTCGGATCATTGATCCATTTTACTACGCCGGCGATCAAAATGGGTTCCGGGACCGGTAGCCAATTGCTCAGCGCCTTGGGTAATTGGTTTCGCTTGATCAGGACTATTCCGTGGGAATCCATCGAGTCATGCGCATTGCGATCGGCTCGAAATTCGCCAGATTGTTGAACCCAAATTCGTGGCATGTATTCAAGGCCTTTGGCGGAAATCCGACCCCAGCTATACGAATGCCCCCCGGCGGACAAACTGTCCGAGTAGCCTGCACCGGCAACTAGGCGGACAAGGCCATGTCCATGAAGCGGGGATATGATAAGGCCTTTCTGGCTGTGCGTGTGTCCGCAGAGAACAATATGAGGGTGCCGTTGAAGCATCGTCTCCAATTCCCCTCCATCCCTCAGCCATTCGGGCGGATGATGCTGCAGGACGATCAGCAGGGCCTCTTCCGGAGATTGCTGAATCGTCTGGTAGAGTTGTGAATGCCCCAGTGAGAGATTCTGGGCTGAATCGTTAGCGTCATAACTCAGCAAGGCAGTATTTAGACCGACCAGAGAGATTTTGCCTACGCCACTGGGCAAAGCAACACGCCAAAAAGGGTTCTCTGGTGATAACTTCGGCGAGCCATATCTGGAGGCAAACGCAGAATAGTTGTCAAGTTTGGGCCAGACTTCCCGCAAATCATCTGGGTTTTTCAATAGTTCGTCAACAGCGTCGGGATTCTTTCGCAGATGCTCATGGAGCACCCGGCGGCTAAGTCGGCCCGTCGCCAATCTCCGGTCAACGTCATGATTACCGGGAACAACATAAATTTTGCTGGGAGTGAGCGATAACACGCTGGCCATCTTGGCGAGCCACTCGGTCGCTTTGTCATACTCGGCTGAATTGCCCTTGAATGCCACATCCCCCGTAACGAAAACCGCGTCGGGAGGCCCAACCTGTTTGGTGACCTCTTGAGCATCCGCGAGCAAGCCATCGCACACAATTTCCTTTTCAGCTTCGGATGACGCCTCTCCACCCTGTCGAAAATGCAGGTCTGAAATGTGAATCCAAGTGAATGTTTTGGATTTTGGCGCATGGACCGCCAAGTCAAGGTTTTGAATCAATGTGCTCATACGTGATCATTATGTAATTGCGGCAGTTTATCCCATGCCTCCAGGACGAGGCGGCGGGTGCGGTATTCGCCGTATTTGGCCTGCTCTTTTTCCTTGAGCACGCGGAAGGTTTCGCCGGGGAAGTCGGGGCCGTACACGTCCGCTGGGTCGAGGATGTAGCGCAACTCGTCCCGCGTCAGGCCGTAGGCGCGGGCATACCAGGCGTCCAGTTCCGCCCGCAGCAACGCCCGGCGGTTCTCGTTCCACTCGAATGGCGAATTGCGAATAGCGAGCGGCGAATGGTCCGGCCCAACTCGCCATCCACCATTCGCCATTCGCACGGCCTCGAACAGAGGCCGCATGTCGTCCGCCGTATAGACCAACTCCAACACCCGCGACGCCACATACGCCACGTCCGCCGCCTGGTAGGAACTCGGCGGAAGGACGGGAAGCTGCTTGATGTAGTGGTAAGCCAAATCAGTTCCACCGACCTTTTGACGAGCAATGAAATCGAGGACAAGGCTGTTTAGGCTCGCCAAAAAGCAAAATACTAAAGGCTCTGCTCCCACGAAAGGCAGTGCCAGCGGTAGTTTTCCAGAAACCGCAGATCGTGGAATAATGGCGGCGATCAAGGTGCGCTCGTCAGTGGAACGGGCAATGCTCCGAAACGCCAGCAGCCAAGGATACTTCCATTCACCCAATCGCGCTTCAACTTCGTCACTGAAAATCCAGTAACGCGGTTTAATGGATAACTGGTGATTCAATTTCCGCTCAGGTGGAATTGGGGGGAGAGTATTCGACTTGAGACTGGCCGTGCTCGCTCCCTCGTATGTGGCATACCTATGGTCATACTGATGTATCAGCTTTGCTTCAAACAAAGGCAGGCAATTGGGGGGCGCTTGTATCTTGAACAAGCCGCTGTCATTTGCCATGTGGAACATTGCAACGAACTTGACCTTCCAAGGGTTCTGGCCAGTGGCTTCGTCGAGGAGTATAGGCATTCGACGATAAATATTCTTGGTAAGTTCAGCGTCAATGTGCGTCCGAAAAATTGGACAGGTGCGTGTGTTGGGGTTGAGTCGCAAAAAATCGTCAGTTGTTAAAGTGAAACGACGGCGCGAATCGCGAGCTTGTTCGACCTTCTTCAGCGAAAAGACAAACTGCGGCGCGGCGTGCGGTTGCCGGGCCAGCGTAAGCAAGCAGAACGGTTCACGACTATCGGTCGCCGGAAAGAAATCTCGAATTTCTTGAAAGCTCATGAGGGCCGCGAGATTCTTGCTTTCCACAACATGTGCGAAAAATGATTTACAAGTGTCGCTCGTTGCAATTCCAGTCGGAATGATTATTCCCGCCCGCCCATTACGATTAAGTACCCTATGAATGATTTCAGCAAAGACAGCGAAGGTGTTGATGTCGCCGGTTGCGGTGAGGGGGAAGCGGTCGCTCTGACGAAGGAATTTGCTCACGCAATCGGCGGCATGGACGGCAGCGATAAACTCAGCGTGCAGGGTTGGATTTTTCTGGATGAGTTCCGTGATGAGCCGGGAACGGGCAGCCTTGTTCGCCGCCGTGGCAATGCGCGGGTCGCGCGCGGCGAAAAATTCCTGTTCCTGCAACTTGATCCGTTCCCAGGGCGGGTTGCTCAACACAACGTCAAAACCAGGCGAATTGCGAATGGGGAATGGCGAATGGCCGGAAGCAGCGTTGTCCCCACCATTCGCTATTCGCAATTCACTACTCGCCGGGGAAAAGACTTCGGGAAATTCCAGCGGCCAATGGAAGAACGGCTGGTGGAGGGCGAGCGTCTGGGCGCGGGCATAGAGCCGCGCGTCAATCGGCCTGCCGTCAAGGTGATCCGCGAGCGCGGCGGAGGTGATGATGGGCGAATGGTGAGTGGCGAGTGGCGAATGGGGATCGGCGCTTTCCCCCCCATTCGCCATTCGCAATTCACCACTCACAAGGTCTTGAAAGAAGGCCGCCGTCCACAGATCGCAAGCCTGTTTCCGGCGAAGCCATGCCGGATCACGGTGGCTGTTCTCGAAGATGTCCTTTTTACGGCGGATCAGTTCCGGCGAATCATCCGGGATGGCATCCACATCGCGGCTATGCCGGGTGATCGCCTCGCTCTCACCGGAGTCGCGCAAGACGAACAGGTCCTGAAGGCCGCTGCGCTCCTGGCGGTTCAGCCGCGCGGCAACGCGGGCGGCAGCTTTGTCATCGCCTTCACAGGCATCGAATGCTTTGTCGGGAATCCCTGCAGACAGAGCGTCCATGTCGAACACGCCGACAAGCGAGTCGCCGCAACGGATGCGATGGTCGAGGAAAGTCAGGGGTTTGCCGGCGGTGTGGCTTTCCAGCCAGAGCGCGACGCGGCAGAGGTCAACGGCCAGCGGGTTTCTGTCCACGCCATAAACGCAATGGCTGATGACATCTCGGATGGATTCGCGGACACGTTCCGGGGCCGGTTCGTCCTCGCCGGTGCGGAGTTTGGCGAGTTCCTTTCCGACACGCCGGGCGGCGGCGAGGAGCATGTGACCCGATCCGCAAGCGACATCAATGATCTTGAGGGAAAGCAGGGCTTGAGCGGCGAGTAGAGAATGGCGAATGGCGAATGGGGTTTCGCGCCAGAGGCGGGCGACTTCGTCGCCGGTGAGTGGGGAATGGCAAATGGCGAATGGGGTTGCCCCGCCGCTCGCTATTCGCGATTCGCCACTCGCCTTTTCTCCAGGCTTCGCTCCAGCGCCAGGATTTGTTTGCCCAGGATTTGCAATTCCGCCAGCAGCGGTTGAATGGCTTCCTCCCGGCATAGCCCCACGTCCACGCAGATCGTGAGATGCGTTTCCAGTTCCGTCCTGCTGCCGTTGGCCTTCCGCAGAAACTGGATGAACTCCGCCGTGTAGTGCCGACCCCAGCCCTCCGCTATGTTGGCCGGAATGGATGTCGCCGCCCGGCGAATTTGCGAGGTCATGGCGAATAGCTCCTCCTTGGGGAATGGCCGGGTTAGCAAGTAGGCTGCTTTGGCCAGAGAGCGTGCCCTCCGCCAAACTTCCAGATCGCGATAGTCGTTGATTTGCATAAGCCTGAAAAACGGTGTGGGAGGAGGCATCCACCATTCGCCATTCGCTATTCGCCATTCGCTTCACTCCCTCAAGGCGTTGGCGAACCACGGGCACGAGGGCGCTTTCGATGAGTTCGTTCACCAGTTCCGGCGGCGTGTAGAACGAGCCGGTTGTTTTGCGCTCCGAGCCGGGGATGAGATCGAAATGCAACTGCCCGGCGGCATTCGTAGCGACATCGGGATGAAATTTCAGCAAGCTTTCATAGACCGAGCCGAGTTCCTCGACATCAAGCGCGGCGTAGTTGACGCGGCGTGAGGCTGTCCCGATGCCGGATCGGGATTCCTGATAATAGGCCAGCCACCAGAACGCGCCGAGGAGGTCGCGGTTGTTCAACGAACAACCGTCGAGCGTTTGGGCGGCAAAAAGTTCACCGTTGAGTGGAGCGAGATTGAGAATTTTTGCCAGTTTGTCGTATTGGAAAAGGTGAAAGAGCGTGCGCAGGCTCAACCAGAGGTCGGGGTGGTCGGTCCACGCAGCCTTCACGTCGAGCATCCGCCGCAGCCGCGCGATGCCATAGTAATCGCGATAGACGGGGTTCGGGCTGATCAGGCCACGGTCCTCAGAGACAAGCAGAAACAGGAAACGGTATATGAGGCGGAGCAATTCGCGGTAGAACTGCGCGGGGGAGATTTGCTTGGATTTGAGCTTCTGGCGGAGTTCCTCATTGTCCTTATGGCAAAGGAAACCGTTGCCCAGGAGCTTGAGGCATTCCTCGACTCCATCGCGGAGGTGTTCGCGCACGCGCCCGCCCTGCTCAATGGTCTGCGCGTGGTATTTTTCCAGCAGACATTCGTTGGCGTCGGCGATGCCGCGTGGCAGGCGGGTGCGGTGGAGCAGCCTGTAGAGCGCGGCGAAATCGTGGAAGCGTTGTTCCTCGAAGATGGCCTGAAGATCAAACTCAACGTAAGCCTGGCGTCGGACGAGAGTAGAATCGCGCAGCAGACGGAGTGTGAGGCCGTTGGTGACGATGCCCCAGACATGGTCTTTGCGGTTCAGGTATTCCTGAACGAGCGAGTGCGGTGCCATGCGTGGCCGTCCGCTGGGCGGCACGCGGCCAAGCTCCTGACGTGCGCCGACGATATGAATGGGCGGGCTGTCTTCGGCTTCACCGGCGCGGTGCGAGACTGCAAAAGTTTGCCCGTCCACCTCGATGGCGTGCGGATTGTAGCGGGCCTGATAACCGAGCAAGGCAAAAAACGGAAGCGCCCATTGGTCGCGCGTGACGGTCGTGGCAAGGTCGTCTTCCGGCAGGCGCGCCAGGCGATTTTTGAAAACACCCCACAAAGCGCGTGAATCCGCGAACGCGGCGGCGATTTCGTCCGTAAGATTGCGTTTGGGTTCGAGTCCGAAGTCGGCGGGCTTCTGGCCCGGCACGTCGGCGGAAATCACCTGGTCAAGCAACTCCGGGCCGAGCAGGCCGCCTTCAATTCGGATGGAAGGGAAAGACGACATATCACCCGATTGCCCATCCCTTCTGGAAAATAAAAAACCCACCAAGATTGCGCTTGCTCCGAAGAGCAGAGGCGTGGCGAGTCTGCTGAACATAGGGTAGCAAATGGGCAAATTTTGTCAAGGGATGAAATTGAGTGGAAAGAGGCTTCATTTTTGAACGAGTGGTTGGAGCACGAGAAGGCCGAGGAGATCGGGCGGCATTTGCGGTTTGACCGTGAGGCCACGGACTTTCATGGACACGGCCTGACGGATGCGGCGATGTGCTTCGGTCAGCGCCTCGGCGCGACCGGTGACGTTCGCCTTGATGGGGGAATCGAGTTTGTCCCAGCCCGCGAGCGCGCCGGAAACCAATTCGCGTTTTTCCTCGTCGCCGATGTTGGCGTCGGCGTGGGCTTTTTCAAGGAGCGTGAGGACTTCGTCGCCGGCAAGCCAAACAGGTTTGTCCGCCGTGCCGGTGTGGCCGATCACCTGAACTTCCTCGGCGAGCATCGGTGTGCGGTCGGGCTGCTCGATGAGGAAACGGAGCCGCAGCAAATAGAGATTGGTCAACCGGGAGACCGCGCGAGTGCGGATTGCCCCGCAACGGGAAGCGCGTGCCGCGGCCCCTCTGGTGAGTGCTTCCTCCATGAGAAACTGCGCGAGCGTGGCAACGAATCGGTGGTTGCGCCCCAAGTATTCCGCGCCTTCCGGCGTTGGCGATATGAAACTGACAAACCAGTGGCCGGTCTTGGTGGTCGGGAGCGCGGCGGCGATGGTGGCGGGCAAACTGGCGCGAGCCTCCGGGCTGACGATGATGCGAAAGACGTTCGGGCGGCGGTCGGGCGCGATTTGGACGCCAAGCCGCTGGGCCGCGCTCAAGACAAACAGCCGGACGGCATCGGGGTCGCCGAGGACAGCGTCTGTGGCTTCAAGTTCCTGGCGCACTTCATCGGGCTTCAAGGCGCGCTGGGCAAAGCGGGTGCGGTTTTCCTTTTCACGCGCCGCGTCGAGGTCCCAGCTTCGGTGCAACGCGGCCACTTCGGGAATTTCCAAGCCGAGCTCCATCTGCGGCATGGCTTCGTCCAGGGTGCGGCCACGGAAGAATAGCGCCTTCAGGACTGCTTGCGTCACCGACTCGCTTTCTTCGGGCACAGGGACATGGGTGCCGAGCGCCTGGTGAATCTCGCGGGCCTTGTTGAGCAGGACACGAATCACGACGCCGTCCACCGGATTGTCCGGGCTGAAATACCGGATGGTTTTGACGGTTTTGGACAACGTCTGGCCGAAGCGGTCCACACGGCCTTCGCGCTGCTCAAGGCGGTTGGGATTCCACGGCAGGTCGTAGTGCAGGGCCGCGTTGAAAGCGTTTTGCAAATTGATGCCTTCGCTGAGGCAATCGGTGGCGACCAGAACGCGGCGTTTTTCCTGGGTGAGTTCGGCAACCTTGGCTCGGCGCTCGTCGTCACTGAGCATCCCGGTGATGGACGCGACCCGGACATCGGCGAACTCGCGGCTCAAGGCGCGCTGCAATCCCTCGGCAACGTAATCGGAGGTGGCGATGTAGCGACACCAGACGATGGGATAATAGCCTTCACGGAGGAGGCCGGCGACAAGCTTGGCGCAACCGGCGAGCTTGGTATCGCCTGGCGTGAGGGCAATGGAAGCAGCAAGGCGCGAAAGTTCGCGGAGTTTGCGGCGGCCGGCGTCGGGCATGGTCTGCTCCGCCGATTCCACAGGCGGTGTGGGCTGGCTGTCGTCGGTCTGCTCGTTGGAAGACTCGAAGATGTTCTGGCTGAACTCCACTTCATCTTCTGTCTGCGGCAACGCGCCGTCGCGCCGGTCAAGAGCGGCGATGGCCGCTGCCGGGCTGGACATCACGCACCGCAATAGCGCGAGCGCGGCCCAATAACGGACACGCTGCTGCTGCTTGCCAAGCGACTGGTTGGTGCGAACCAGTTCGGTGCAAAACTCGTATGTGTTTTGGAACAATTTGCCGTAGGCGTCGGACAGGGGGTAATGCTCGTCAGACGGGATGCGCACCGGGAAGCAGTGTTCGGCTTCCCAATCCTTCTCGATGTCCTTGCGGGTGCGTTGGACAAAATGGCGGGCGAGTTTGATGCGCTGTGGTTCCGTGAGCGCAGTAATTTCGTAGCTGGCAAATTCGGGGCGGAGCAACGCGAGCAAGGAACGGAATGCTTCGGGAACACCAGTGTGGGGCGTGGCCGTGAGCAAAACGAGGTGGCGGGTGGGCGAGGCCGCGAGGTCTTTCAGGAGGGCGTGGCGTTGCTGCTGGTTGGCGTTTGCCCCGGTGGCGGAAGCGGCACCGTGCGCTTCATCCACGATGACAAAGTCCGGGCAGTGCTGGATGAAATTGTCGCGCTTCCGGTCGCCCTTCACGAAATCAATGCTGACCACCTGGAACGGGTAGTAGGTGAAGATGCTCCCCGCGCCGGCGGGGATGCGCCGCTCAAGCTGGCTGACTGTGCCGGAACGGATGATGACCGCGTCAAGGCTGAACTTTTCGCTGAGTTCCTTTTGCCATTGCTCGCAAAGGTAGGGCGGGCAGAGGACGCAGAGGTTTTTGATTTCGCCGCGATCCAACATTTCGCGCACGATGAGCAGCCCCTCGACGGTTTTGCCGACGCCAACGTCGTCGGCAATGAGCATCCGAATGGTGTCGAGGCGCAAGGCCATGAGCAGTGGCACGAACTGGTATGTGCGTGGGCGAATGGAGACGCGGCCCAGGGAGCGCAGTGGTGTCGCGCCTTCGCGCAAGGTCAGGCGCGCCGCCTGCCAAAGCAGATATGCGCCGGCGGCATTGGAGAGATCGTCGGGCGTAGGCGGCGGAAACTTTGCTGAACGAACGCGCTCCTCCGGGAAGGAATAGCCGATTAGATCGGTGAGTTTCTTGTGGACGGCGACGATTTCGTCGGTTGCGCCCGTTAGGGGCCGCAGCAACAGCAGGTCGTCCTGGTCGCTCGGCAAGAGCACCCATTCACGACTTCGGCATTGGACTATGGAGCCAGGATTCATACCAACCCAATCCGTGTATCCGTCCAGGGATACAGGGGCGGGAGATAATGGGCCGTAAATCGCAAAGTTGCACTAAAAAAAGCGCGACATAAAAAAAGCGCGGCTTCCGTGGTTTTTGGGAAGCGCATTGCCCAATGGCTGGCATGTCGGCTGCGAGCGACCGCTCTTCATGTGCCAAATCTTCATTCCCCGTCAACCACACTCAGGAGACAGCAGTTGGCCCTCTTGGCACAACAATGGCATCCTTCCATATCGAACGTCAGAACAGCCAGTGCCAGACAATCAGGCTTTCACTCTCTGGAGGCGAGTTTCTGGATACTTGGCAAGGTCTGCGTCCGAATACTCCGACAGCCGAGCCATGACCTGCGAACACAGGGTTGGAACATCATGCCCAACCATCTTCGGGAGCTCTTCCAAATACATCCAAAACTGCCTGAATCGTCTATCCTCCTTCGCTGAGGGGAATGCAACGGCTCCGCCCGGTAATCGTAGTTGGTAAACTTCCGCAGTGTATTCGATTGTCTGAACATCCTGATGATTTTCGCTTCGCAGAATCTCAACGCGAAAATACAACTTCCCTTCAAACTCGACCGTGAGACTCTTTGCGACTTCATATTCTGCCGTAATTCTAGCCATCAGATTCCTTCACGTTGTTAAGTTTCAATTTTAGGACGAGACAATTGATGCCATATTGCCCTCATTGAGTCAAGGGAATTTGCTGTCCATATTCCTTGTCCCTGCACCCAATGTCCTTGAGCCGTGAGCCATTCTCCTGCACTGACGGATGCCAGGGAGCCAACCACGGTGACAAAATCGCGGTGGCCTTTGGCTTTGACCTTGAGCACGCCAAATCCGGTGTCCTCGTTGTGGAACGTGACCGTTTCGATCAGACCCGAAAGGCTCTCCGGCAGTGTTGTGGATGCGTTTTGCACGGGCAGAGATTGTGGGGCGCAAGGTGCTTTGAGGCAAGCACACCATCCATTCACGGACGCCAGTGTCATTCGCCGTCCCTTGCGTCGGCCCGCTTCCGTGCTAAAATTGGATGTCGTTTGTTGTGTCCATATGAAAAGCAACACCAATGCTGCACTTGCGCCGGAGCGGATCATGCAGTTGAGCTGGGGTTATGCACCGCCGCTCATCATCGAGGCCGCGGTGAAACACCGTTTATTCGATTTGCTCGACGCCTCCCCAAAAACGGCAGAGGAACTTGCCAAACGTGCCGCTGCCTCATTGCGGGGCGTGAAGGCCATTTGCAACGCCCTCGTCGGACTGCGATTATTGAAGCGCGAGAAGGACCGCTACAGTCTCACGCCCGAAAGCGCCACCTTCCTGGTCTCTTCCAAACCCGCCTATCATGGCGCGTTCTTCCATCATATTTCCACGCAACTCATCCCGAAATGGCTCGACATTGACAAAATTGTCCGTGCCGGCAGAGCGGCCGCTCCTGTGAATTCCGAAAAGAAGGGCGCGGAGTTTTTCGCTGAATTCGTGGAAGCCATATTCCCTCTGAGTTACGGTGCTGCGAAGGCTCTGGGGGAACATCTTGGAATCCCAGGGGCGGAGAAGCCCGTGAGTGTGCTCGACCTGGCCGCAGGCTCCGGTGTCTGGGGCATCGCCCTTGCTGAACAATCACACCAGGTTCATATCAGTGCGGTGGATTGGCCGCCGGTTCTCGCTGTGACTGAGAGAGTGGCACGGCGGCATGGTGTCGCCGACCGGTTAACAGGGATTCCCGGAGATTTATTGAAGGTGCGCTTTGGAAAGAACCATCAAGTGGCCACGCTGGGCCATATTTTGCACAGTGAAGGCCGCGCCCGCAGCCGCAAGCTGTTGAAAAAGACATTCGACGCCCTGGCGCCTGGAGGCACCATCGCAATCATGGAGTTCCTCGTCAACAACGACCGTACGGATCCGTTGATGGGTCTTTTGTTTGCTGTGAACATGCTGGTCAACACCGAGGAGGGCGACACGTTCAGTTTTGAAGAGATTAGCGGCTGGTTGTGTGAGGCGGGTTTTGAGAAACCGCGTCTGCTGAAGGTTCCGGCAGTTTCACCGTTGGTGCTTGCAACCAAACCCTGATTCAGGACTTGCACGAGGGAACTACGGCCATACAGCGTGGGGCGAGTGACTAATCTGTCGAAGGATTTCGATTTCGACGCCGGCAAAATATTCGTGTAAATATTGGCTTGGTGAATCAGATTCCGAACATCGTCTCAGGGGGTCACCGGCGCTGACCGGGCCGCACTCGCACGCACCCGGCTGCGTTGCGCTGATGCGACGCAACTTCCTTACGAGGCCAACAGCATGGACGCGCTGTTCATGAGCTTTACACTGGAATTGTTCGACACGCCGGAAATTCCGAAGGTGTTGCGCGAGTGCAAGCGCGTCCTGCGACCGGGCGGCCGCATCGTGGTGGTGGGCATGTCCAAAGACGCCGAACATGACCCGCTGGTCGGTGTTTTTGAATGGACGCACGAACACTTCCCAAACTTCCTTGACTGCCGCCCCATCTATGTCCGGAAGGCGCTGGAAAAGGCGGGGTTCAAAATCGAAAGCGCGCTGATGAAGCACATGTGGATTCCGGTGGAAATCGTCCGTG
>Ga0181530_10002916_pt1 | contig 19729 bp, 16 predicted proteins | sample PEATcosm2014_Bin_42_FD_119769 | JGI IMG/M metagenome (GOLD analysis project Ga0181530, IMG submission 119769) | Peatland microbial communities from MTU Mesocosm Facility, Houghton, MI, USA - PEATcosm2014_Bin10_60_metaG | ecosystem: Environmental > Terrestrial > Soil > Wetlands > Peat | place... | reverse complement strand
GTCAGCGGCGCCGCTCGCTGAGGAGGCCCGCGACCCCAAGCGCACGATCCGCCAGGCAGTCATCCTCTCGTGCCTATTCATCGGGATCTTCTACGTTTTCACGACATACGCCGCCAGCGTCTCCCCGTTCTCGGGCAACATGGCCACTTTTTCCTCCCTCGGCAACGGTGACCCCTGGACTTTCCTTGCCAGGGCGGTGTGGGGAGTGGGATGGGTGGTCGCCCTCATCGCCATTTGCAACTCCTGCCTGGCCAACGCGAATGCCGGGAGCAACGCCACGACGCGAACTTGGTTCGCTATGGGTCGCATCCGCTTGCTGCCGGAAATCATGTCCAGCGTCCACCCTCGGTGGAAGTCTCCGCACTTTGCCGTGGTGACGCAGTTCGTAGTTGCCGTGGGCCTCGCCCTGTGGCTCGGCTTTCAGTACGGCGCGTACACCGCGTGGCTGTTCATGGCCACTTTGTTCACGCTCATTCTGATTGTCATATATATCCTCATCTTGCTCAGCTGCATCATCTATTACTGGCGGTTCCAGCGGCAGGACGCCAACATATTGCTGCATGGGGTCGTCCCAGTGCTCGGGATCGTAGCCTTCGTGCCCGCGTTCCTTGCCGCTGGCGGTCTGCGCGTCTTCAGCTTCATCTCCAAGCTCACTTATCCGTCGTCCCTGGCGGGGCTGGTGGATGGTATCTGGGTACTGATCGGTGTCGCTTATCTCGTGTACCTGCAGTTGAAGCATCCTGACCGCCTGGCCCAAACGGGGCGGATATTCGTCGACGAGGTCCCGTCGGAGCCGGACAGACAGATCTCGACCTAGCAACAGGCACGGCCGGCGTTCGGTCCAAGAGCTGCAGAGGTGAAAGTCATGAGAATCCGTGAGGGAATGATCGACGTCCCGGGTGGCCGCGTCTGGTACCGCAGCGTGGGGCAGGGAGGCATCCCGCTGCTCTGCCTGCACGGTGGGCCAGGCATGACGCACAACTACATCGACCCCCTGGAGGACTTGGGCGGCGGCCGCAGGGTCATCTTCTACGACCAGCTCGGCTGCGGGCGTTCCGACAAGCCGGACGACACCTCGCTTTGGACGGTCCGGCACTTTGTCCGTGAAGTCGAGGCCGTGCGCAGCGCTCTGGAGCTCGATCGGTTCCACCTCTTTGGCAGCTCGTGGGGTGGGCAGCTGTCCATGCAGTACGTCCTCGACTACCAACCGGCCTCGCTGGTCAGCCTGTTGATGTCGGGAAGCCCGGCGAGTATGCCGCGTTGGGTACAGGGCTGTGCGGAGCTGTTTGCAGAACTGCCTGCCGATGTCCAGGACGTGATCACCCGGCACGAGCAAACTGGCTTCACGTCCTGCCCCGAGTACATAGGCGCGATTAGCGTGTTCTACAAGCGCCACCTCTGCCGTCTCGACCCCTGGCCGGCCGGCCTCGAGCGCACCTTCGCCGAAATGAGCCCGGTTGTCTACGAGACGATGAACGGGCCCAGCGAGTTCACGGTCACGGGACGGTTCCGCGATTGGGACATCTTTGACCGCCTGGGCGACATCCGCGTCCCCACATTGGTGATGAGCGGTCGCTACGACGAGCTGCGGCCGGACCAGGCCGAAGACATACACAAGGGTATCGCCAGCTCGGAGCTGGTGATTTTCGAGAACAGCTCCCATACCCCGTTCCACGAAGAGCGTGAGTCGTTCATGCGCACCGTAAATGACTTCCTCGACCGCGTGGAAGCAAAGACTTCTTGAGGTCCGGCGGCTGCACCCCTAAACGAGACAAGAGCCACCATCGCGCATATCCGACTGACAAACCAAGCCCGGCCCCGCACTGCTCTAGGAGACCCCGGGAAGAAGAACCTTTCCCCAAGTCGGGATGGTCTCGGAGGCGAGCCTGAGTCGTAGCCAAGAACTCAGCCATGAGAAACGCGTGGAGGCCAGGCTCCCAACCTGTGCAAACGCTCCCGACCTTTGCACCGCCGATCAGATATCCGGCCTTCGCTCGCCTCAGCGAACCGATGAGTCCCAGCCGAGCGGCCCTTCGTACAAAGGAGAAGGGTGACCGAACGACGAGAGGAGAACGCATGGATTGGAAGTTGGAACTGGTCATCGTCCCGGTCTCCGACCAAGACCGGGCCAAGGACTTCTACGTAGAGAAGCTCGGATGGACCCTCATCGTCGACCACCGGGCGGGAGAAGACTTCCGGGTCGTACAGATCTTGCCGCCTGGATCCGGGTGCGCCATTGCCCTCATGCGCAGTCTGGACGCTGCTGGATCAGTCAAGGGGCTCCACCTGGTGGTCAACGACATCGATGCTGCCCGTTCGCAGTTGGTGGACAACGGTGTCGAGGTGAGCGAGCTGTACCACTTCGTAGACGGAGCGCAGGTTCCCGGCGCTGATGCCGAGCGGCGTGACTACAACACCTTCTGCTCGTTCACGGACCCCGACGGCACCGGCTGGATGGTCCAGGAGGTCCGTCGACTGTATGCCCCTGCTCAGTGAGCAGCGACGGCCTCGTCATCTGCCGCGCAGTTGACGACCTGAGTCGAAGCCCGAGTTCGCGGCGCCGGCCGGCTCACTCGAGCCGATCGGCGCGCCGAGATCATGTCGTGCGAGCCGCGCGAATCCTCAGCTTCGTCCGTGACTCCATGGTTGCCCGCTCGCTGACTCGGCGACGACCCCGTCGCGTTTGAGCCTGTCTTGCCCTCGATGTGGCAAGTCAGGTTGTGTTCGCAGCCGGGACACTCGCGTCCCTCGCCGCGACATGACAGGCGGCAAAGTGGCCTCGCCTGAGCTCGACCAGCTCTGGGCGGTCGACTCGGCAAACCTCCTCAGCGAGCGGGCAGCGGGGCCGGTACAGACAACCCGAGGACACCACTTGGGCGCCGGGGGTGGGGACTGCCTCGCCGGCGAGCTGCACACGACGCTTGGCCTCGCGGACCGGGTCCGGGATCGGCACCGCCTCGGCGAGTGCCCGCGTATACGGATGCAAAGCCGCGCCCAAGACATCGTCGTATTGGCCGGACTCGACCACGTGGCCCAGGTACATCACGTCGATCACGTCCGCGACGTGTCGGACCGTCGCGAGATCGTGGCTAATGAAGACATATGACAGAGCGAGCTCGTCTTGCAGCCGGACAAGGAGGTTGATCACCTCCGCGCGAACCGATACGTCGAGCGCCGATGTGGGTTCGTCGAGGACGAGTGCTCTCGGCTCCACTGCGAGCGCTCTCGCGATCGCCACCCGCTGCGCCTGCCCGCCCGAGAGCTCATGGGGATAGAAGGCCGCGAACCGCCGCGCGAGCGCCACCATGCCGAGCAGCTCCGCGATGCGGGACTCACGCTGTCGTCCCCGCGCGGCAAGGCCATGCACCGCCAACACCTCGCCGATCGCGGTCTCGACTGTCAGGCGCGGATCGAGCGAGGAGTAAGGATCCTGGAAGACGAGTTGCACACTGCGGGCAAGCTCGCGGTGGCGACCCGGCAAGATCGCCTCGCCGAACAGCTCGATAGTCCCGGAGGTCGGCCTCTCCAAGCCGACGAGCAGACGGGCAAGCGTGGACTTGCCACACCCGCTCTCACCGACGATTCCAAGGGTCTGGCCAGATTCCAGAGCCACCGAGACGCCGCGCAGCGCCTGCACCGCGGGCCCTCGTCGCAGCGGGTAGACCTTCACGAGATCAACAGTGCGAAGCGCTAGTGCCACTCGCTCGGCTCCTTCCAGCAGGCAGCGAAACTGCCGTCCCCGCGATCGAAAAGCGGAGGTTCCTGCTCGGCACAGCGGTCGAAAGCGAACGGGCAGCGCGCCCGGAACGGGCACCCAGGGGCAAGCAGCGTCGGGTCGGGCGGAGAGCCCCCGATCTGGGTGAGCCGTGCGCGGTGTTCCACCTCCGGGCCGGGCAACGAACCGAGTAATGCCTTTGAGTAAGGATGGGTGGGCTGAGCGAAGAGCCGCACGGTCGGTGCATGCTCTACGACTCGGCCCGCGTACATGACGAACACACGGTCGACCAGGCGCGCGATCACACCGAGGTCATGGGAGACCCAGACCACCGACATCGAGGTCCGCGCCTGCAAGGAGTCGACAAGGTCGAGGATCTGCTGCTGAATAGTCACATCGAGAGCCGTGGTCGGCTCATCGGCCACCAGAAGACGCGGGGATGTGGCGATCGCCATCGCGATCATCACACGCTGGACCATCCCGCCGGAAAGCTCGTGTGGGAACGCTGCCTCGACACGCTCGGGATCGACGAATCCGACCTGTCCGAGCACCTCCCGGGTGCGTCTGCGCGCCGCCGCGTCGCTCGAGCCATGGCTCCGGAGCGTCTCGACAACTTGGGTGCGAACGCGGAGCAGGGGGTTCAGCGAGGTCATCGGGTCCTGGTAAACCATTGCGACGCCAGCACCCCGAATCGATTCCATCCCGCGCTCGTCGAGCTCGTTCAGAGTCCGATCCTCGAAGCGGATCTGGCCGCTGAGCACTTCGAGTGGTCGCGGGAGCAGCCGGAGCACCGACAACATCGTGAGCGTCTTGCCCGACCCGCTCTCCCCGACCACGCCGACCTTCTCGCCGGCCATGACGTCGAGGTCGACGCCGCGGACGATCTCGCGGACGCCATGACGGCGGCGGGAGCCCACGCGCACGTCGCGTAACGAAAGCACGGGTACCTCCGCCACTGCGCTCACCGATCCCCCGCGAAAGACGCGGCATCGTGCACTGCGAGGCGGGAAGGTGCCCTGCGCCCTGTCGGGGATGGCAGTGGCCGCTCACCTGGCGTGATGGACCCGAGAATGCTCGCCTGGCGCGCACCTGTGCAGGAAGGCACGGACGCCTTGAACCCGGACCCGGTCAGGTAACCGATCAACGCGAACGCGAGGGCTTCCTTGGATGCCTCCGGGACGCCGAACTCCTCGAGGGGACGAAAAGCCACGCCGGGAAGGCGCCCGCGCAGTTCCGACATCAGCACCGGGTTGCGCGTGCCCCCTCCGGCGGGCACCACCTCGGTGACCCCGCATCCGATGAGCGCCGTGGCCACCGTCTCGGCCGTGAGCGCGGCCAACGTTGCAAGGAGGTCGTCGGCGTCGAGCTCCCGGCCAGCGAGGGCGGCTTGGACGTAGCCGAAGTTGAACAGCTCCTTGCCGGTCGACTTAGGTGGCTGCAACCGGTAGTAAGGCTCGTCGAGCATCGATGCCAGGAGGAAGCCGTCCACGTGCCCGCGGGCCGCGCGCCGGCCGCTCGAGTCGAAGTGCTCCCGGCCCTCGGTCAGCGAGGCGACGACGGCGTCCATGAGCGCGTTCGCCGGGCCGATGTCGAAGGCGACTGGCTCACGCCCGGAGGCGAGCACGGTCACGTTCGCGATCCCCCCGAGGTTCAATGCTCCCCGCACCGTCCCGACTGGTGGCCCGAGCAGCAAGACGTCGAGCACGCTCGCCAGGGGCGCCCCGTGCCCTCCGGCAGCGATATCGCGGCTGCGGACGTCGCTCACGACCGTCGCCCCGGTTTGCTCGGCGATCCAAGCAGGCTGGCCGAGCTGGAGCGTGCCGAGCGCACGGTCTTCGGACACCCAGTGGAACACGGTCTGGCCGTGAGAGCACACGAGCTGCACCTCGCCTCCACCGACCTCGGCGGTGAGGCCACGTGCCACCTCGCCGAAGAACTGGCCGATGCCGGTGTCCAGCTCGCAGACCTCGCCAATGTCGGTTGAGGCCGGAGGAAGAACCGCGGCGATCCGCTCCCGCAGCTTGTCGGGATAAGGGACGGAACGGTGGGCAACGAGCTCGCAGTCGAGCACCTCGCCGCTCTGCACGAACTCGGCCAGCACCGCTTCGACCGCGTCAAAGGAGGTCCCTGAGATCATGCCGATCACCCGCATCTCTGGCCCCCTGTCCCGTATCGGCTAACCATGCGCGTCACGGCTTCCTCGTGCGAGGGTCGATGGCGTCCCGTAACCCGTCACCGAGGAGATTGAAGCCGATCACCGCGAAGATGATCGCCACCGACGGGAACGCCAGCGTCCACCAGGCTATAGCGGCCAGGCTGCCAGCCTGGCTGACCATCTCCCCTAGCGAAGCCGTTGGAGGCGGCGGACCGAGTCCGAGAAAGCTCAGGCTCGCCTCCGCGAGGACCGACCAGGCAAGGGCGAGGCTGGTCTGGACAGCCAGGATCCCGGACACGTTGGGGAGGATGTGACGGAAGAGGAGCCTGCGGCGGGAGAACCCGAGCACCCGGCCCGCCGAGACGTAGCCCGACTCGCGCAGCGCCAGCACCGGGCCTCGTACCACCCGGACGAAGATCGGGATGTAGCCGACCCCAATGGCGATGGCACTGTTCAGCCAGCCCGCCCCGAGTGCCGCGACGACGATCAGAGCGAGCAGGATGGCGGGTATCGCGAACATCATGTCGGTCACCCGCATGATCACCGCCGAAGTCCACCGACCGAGAAAACCTGCCACCACACCGCCGATAGTCCCGATCACGCCGGCAATCAGCACAGCCAGGCAGGCGATCTCGAGGGAGACCCCCAGACCGTCGAGAACCAACGACAAGACGTCGCGCCCGAACTGGTCGGTCCCGAAGGGGTGGCTCCAGGTCGGGTGCTGGAGAAGGGCGGCAGCGTTCTGGAACTGGGGGTCGTAGGGAGTACCGCCGAAGGAGGCCGCGATCGCCGCCGCCACGACAACGCCGACAAGAACAAGGCCAACCCGGCCGTTCGGGCTGTGCCACAGCGCCCGCACCAGGCCCCGGCGGCCAACCGGCGCCACGGCGGCGTCCAGTTCGCCGGGTAACGCGGGTGCGGACCCGAGGCCTGTCACGCTCATCGGTTCCGGATCCTCGGATCGATGGCGGCGTAGAGAACGTCTACAACCATGTTCACGACGACGAAGCCGGCCGCGAAGATCGTCGTGACGCTCTGGACGACGGGGAAGTCCCGGCCGTTGATCGACTCCACCAAGAGCCGGCCGAGCCCCGGCAGGACGAAGATCTGCTCCACGATCACGGTTCCGCCGAGCAGATAGCCGAGCTGGATGCCGGACATCGTGAGGACCGGGATGAAGGCGTTCAGGAATATGTGCTTCCAGGTCACCGAGTGCCGGGAAAGCCCCTTGCCCCGAGCCGTCCGCACGTAGTTCTGGCCGACCACCTCCAGCACCGAGGCGCGCGTGGTGCGCATGATCGCGGCCCCGATCCCGAGGCTCAACGTCAAGGCCGGAAAGAAGATCTGCTGGATGTTCAGCCAGGGATCGCTCGTCAGGCTGGCGAAGGTCTCCGAGGACGGGAAGTACTGGAAGACCGAGGCGAGCAAGGTCACCAGTCCTGTGCCGATCACGAAACTCGGCACCCCAAGCCCGATCACCGATACGCCCTGACCGGTAACATCAACGGCACGCCCTGGCCGCAGCGCGCCAAAGACTCCGAAGAGCACTCCGATGAGGAGTCCTAGCAGCATCGCCGCGATGGCGAGCTCAAAGGTCACCGGCAGGGCGGTGCCGACAAGCGAGGCGACCGACGTGCGCGACTGAAGCGAGACGCCGAGGTTGCCGGTGAGTATGGCGTGCAGCCATGAGCCGTACTGCTGGATCACCGGCTCGCCGATGCCGTAGTAGTGGTCGAGGGCGACGAGCTGGGCGTGGGTGAGCAAACCTTCGCTCACTCCGAGGGCACTCGTAAGGGCGTTACCCGGCAGCAGCCTCAGAACGAGGAAGACGATGATCGATACGCCGAAAATGGTGAGCACCATCGACGCCAAGCGACGGGCGACCTCGAACAGCAGGCCCCGCGCGCGGCCTTCACCGGATAGGCGACGACCCGCCGGTGCGACCGCACCGGCGGGTCCGTCGTCGGTCAAGACAACTGTGCTCAGGAAACGCTCGTCGAGGACAAGGTCTGCAACGAGTCGGTCAGCGACGGGAAGAAGCTGAAGCCGTTGACGCCGTGGCCAACCACCGCGTAGTCATAGCTGGTGAACAGCCAGACCCACACGGCGTTGCCGGTCAGATTCGCCGAGAGCTCGCTGTAGTACTTCTGCTGCGCCGAGGCCGAAGAGGACTCGTCTCCTTGAAGAAGCAGCTTCTGAAGGGCTGGCGAGCTGTAACCGGCGGGCACCCCAAGGTTGGCGCCCTGGCCGAAGTAGCGACCGTACATCGTGTAGGGGTCCGGGTTAGCGCCGTTCCACGCGAAACACGCCTGGAAGTCACCCTTCAGCCAGTCCTGGATGTAAGCGTCGGTTGCAAGGTTCTCGATGTTCATCTTGATCCCGGCTTGAGCCAGCTCGCTTTGTGCCGCAATGGCCTGCGCAGAGCTGGTCGGGTCGATGGCGACCGACGTGATGGCGGTGAAGGTGAACCCGGACGGGTCACCGGCCGCCTTGAGGTATCTCTTGGCGGCAGCGACGTTCGTGTTGGGACAGACAGCGGAGACGGGATTCGAGGCGAACGGCCCCATCGGGATCGGGCCCACGACCTGACCCTGCCCGAAGACGGAGTCGGCGACGATCTGCTTGCGGTTGATGGCACACTCGAGCGCCCGCCGGTTGTTCACGTTGGCGAGCGGCCCGGTCTTGTCCTGGAGCATGAGGGCCCGGTACGAGAGGTCGAGCACGTTCTGCACCGTGTAACTCGACAGCGTCTTGGCGACCTCCGGCTCGGTGAGCAGGCCCAGCTGGACGGTGTTCGCCTCGATCGCCGAGGCGATCGACTGCTCGGTGGGGATCGCTTCGATCTTCACGGAGGCGAGCTTCACCTTGCCACCCCAGTAGTGGGGGTTGGCGGTCAGGATCAGGTAGTTGTTGGGGCTCCAGCTGGCGAACATGTACGGCCCCGTGCCATCGGGGGTGGTCGCGAGCGTGCCCGCCGCGATCGCCTTGGTCGACAGCATCGAGAGGTTCACCGACGTGAGCCCTGACAGGATCGAGGAATCGGGATGGCTGAGGACGAACTCCACCGAGTAGGGGCCCTTGGCCACGACGGTCTTCACGGACGAGATGTAAGACGCCGAGGCGTCGCCCGTCTTCGGAGCAAGCACCCGGTCAATTGACGCGACCACGTTGGCCGAAGTGAAGCTCGTGCCGTCGTCGAAGGTCACGTTCTTTCGGAGCTGGAACGTGATCGCCCTGTTCCCGTTGCTGAACGCCCAGCTCGTCGCCAGGTCCGGCACGAACTGCAACTGCTTGTTGTAACGAACCAGCTGGTCGTAGATGAGCCCGAGCGCCTGGAAGTCAACGAAGTTGGTGACTACGTCCGGGTCGAGTTTCTGGACGCCCGAAGTGCTCGCGACGACGAACGGGCTGGCAGAGGACGAATGGATAGCCTGGACCCGCGGAGCCGCGCCTACCGACGAGCACAGCGCCCCCGCGAGACCCACGCTCGCGGCAAGCACGACGACGTTACGAATAACTTTTGTGTACCTCACAAACCCACCTCCACATTGTTAGTGCGGAGAAGATAACACCTTATTGCGGTTATGTTAAGCATCGAGCTGGACTTTTCTTCGACATTTCCCACGTCTCCGTACAGAAAGCCAGGAACCGTGAAGCGCGACAGCCAGCAGCTGGATGACGCCGAACAGGCGGAGGACGGGCAAGACGTTGTCCGGCTGCGGAGCGCTCTGGCGCAGGATGCGGCTGGGCTGGCGACGGTTTTCGTGTCCGCCTGGCGGCACGCTTACCACGGTGTCGTCTCCGAGGACAGGCTCGACGGGCTCGACGAGCACGAGATCGCCTCTTGGCTCGAAACCCTGATCGGAGAGGGCAGCTCGACGATGACGGTGGCCGAGTCAGCCAACCACGAGCTGCTCGGGTTCTGCCGCCACGGCCGGGAACCTGAAGACGCCCGGATGGGCCACGTGTTCTCCCTCTACGTGAGACCTTCATCCTCCGGGCGCGGGCTCGGGCGTCGGTTGCTCGCCCACGCACTCGAGGACCTCGCGCTGCGTCAACTCGATCCGGTCACGATCTGGGTCTTTGAGAAGAACGCGCCGGCACGGCGGCTCTACGCCGGCTTCGGCTTCGTGCCGGACGGAGCGCGGCGTGTCGAAACCGAGTACGGGGCCGAGGAGATTCGTCTCCGTCTCCCGCCACCGAGCACCTCATGAACCTCCCGACCCAACCGGAGACCTTTCAGGTGACCGTCGAGCGCGCGAGGCCTGATCTGACCGCGCTCAAGGGATTGCTCGGGGACTTCGTCTGCGCCTCGTTCCCGTCCGGGTTCTCACTTGCGGTCCTCGACGCCGAAGGACCCGTCTTCTCCGCCTACGGCGGACAGGCCTGCCGGATCGGCACACCGTGCCCCATCACGCCTGACACCTCCTACGACCTCGCCTCGCTGACCAAGGTCGTCTGCAGCGTGACCTTGACGCTCGTGTTCGCGGCACGCGACATGCTGAGCCTCGAGGACAGGGTCGAGCGATGGCTCCCGCGCTTTCCGCGTTCGGATACGACCCTGACCCATCTCCTCACCCACACCTCGGGGCTCATCGCGCACAGGCCCTTCTTCGAGTCTGTGAGCGGCCGGTCGGCCATCGAGGCGGCGGTCTGCGACGAAGCCACGGGTTCGGCGCCGACAGGGGAGGTTCTGTACTCGGACCTGAACTTCATGCTCCTCGGATGGGTGCTCGAGGCCTGCGGCGGGGCTCCGCTCGATGACTTGTTCGCGAGAGAGGTTGCAGGTCCGCTGGCAATGTCTCGCACGGGCTTCGGGCCCGGTCCCGGAGCCGAGACGGCCGCGACCGAACTCGACGGGGACCAGCGGCTCACTCCTGGACTGCTGTGGGGTGAGGTGCACGATGGCAACGCCCATGCGCTCGGCGGCGTCGGGGGCCACGCCGGGCTTTTCGGACCGCTCGACGATCTCGTCGCCTTCACCCGACACTTGCTCGTTCCTGACGGCAGGGTGCTCACCCCCGCGTGGTTCGCCGCGATGGCCGCGAAGAGGGCCGGCACTGGCGACGACGTTCGCGGCCTCTCCTGGCGGCTCGCTCCACAGGACTGGGGCGGTTGGCCGGAGGCCACCTTGTGGCACACCGGTTTCACAGGGACCTCGTTGCTCGTCTCACCACCGCTCGGTCTCGGAGTCGTACTGCTCTCGAACGCAATCCACCCCGTTCGACGCCTTGGCGAGCAAGCCGAGATGCGCGCCGTGATCCACCGTTGCGTGAGCGAGGCGTTCGCGTGAGCCGCGACGACAAGCTCGCACGTCTCGGGGCTCTCGACACCGAGTCAGTTCGCCCGGAGCTCGCCGAGCTCGACATCCTGGATGTCCCTGATCTCGTCGCGCTCATGACCTCAGAGTCGGCCCGAGCCTGCGATGCCGTTGGGGCCGCCACTTCACAGATTGCAGGCGCGGTCGCCGGGGTGGCGCAACGGCTCTCAGAAGGCGGCCGCCTGATCTACGTCGGGGCAGGCACGGCGGGCCGGCTCGGTGTGCTCGACGCGGCGGAGGCCGGGCCTACATTCGGCGTACCCGACGGCCTCGTGCTCGCCGTCTTCGCCGGAGGCAGTGACGCCATGACGCGTCCCCGCGAAGGAGCCGAGGATGACAGCGAGGCTGGCGCGGTCGAGCTCCGCGCGTTGGAGTGCTCGCCTCGAGATGCGGTGGTCGGGATCTCGGCGAGCGGCCGGACTCCCTTTGTCGTCGGCGCGATCACCTACGCACGCGCCGTGGGGGCCCTCACCGTCGGGGTCGTCTGCAACCGACGAAGCGCGGTGGCGAGAGCCGCTGAGCTCCCGATAGAGCTCCTTGTGGGCGGTGAGGTGATCGCGGGCTCCACGAGGCTCAACGCCGGCACCGCGCAGAAGATCACCCTCAACATCCTCTCGACTGCGGTGATGATCCAACTCGGCAAGACGTACGGGAACCTCATGGTCGACGTCCGGGCGACCAACGAGAAGCTGCGGGACAGGGCCACGAGGATCGTGGCAACGGTCGCGAAGACAACGCCGGCGCGGGCAAGGATGGCGCTCGAGGCGTGTGGGTGGCGAACGAAACCCGCCTGTCTCGTCGCCGCCTCGACGATGGATGCCGAACGAGCGGCCGAGCTGCTGGCGGAGAGCGGGGGAAGGCTGCGCGTCGCGCTCGAGGCGGTCGACACAAGCCATCGCGCGGCCGTGACCGTGCCCGGCCGCCACCCGGGAAACCAGCGGCGGCTCGGCGTCTCTGCCTTCCTCCAACACGGTCGGCTCGTGCGGGGCGACGTCGCGGTCGAGGACGGCAAGGTGGTCGCGCTTGGCCTGACAGCTGGCAGGGGCGGGATCGCCATTCCCGGGCTCGTTGATCTGCAGGTGAACGGTTACGCCGGCGTCGACGCCCTCGGTGCGTCTGTGGAAGAGCTCCGGGCTCTCTCGAGGGCGCTTTGTCACGACGGGGTCCTCGCCTACCAGCCGACACTGATAAGCAGTGAAACCGACCGCACGAAGACGGCCGCCGGGCACATAGCCGAGCTATCCAAGCAAGGGCTCGACGGGGCGCGCATAGTCGGCATCCACCTCGAAGGGCCCTTCCTCTCACCGCTGCGGGCCGGAACTCACCCAGCCGAACGCCTTGCAAGACCCAACCTCGAACGCCTGGCGTCACTGTGCGACGCAGGTCCGGTCACGATGGTCACCCTTGCCCCCGAGCTGCCCGGTGCCCTCGATCTCGTGGCGGAATGCCGGCGGCGTGGGATCGTGGTCTCCTTCGGCCACAGCGATGCCGACGCTTGCGAGGCGCGGCGCGGATTCGAGTCGGGCGGGCAAGCCGTCACCCACATCTTCAACGCGATGCCTCCGATTTCTGCCCGCGCGCCCGGCTTGGCGGGAACGGCGCTGGCGGATCCACGCGTGACGGTCCAGATGATCGGCGACGGGGTGCACGTCGCCGACGACCTGCTCCGACTCGTGCTGGCAGCGGCACGGGGGCGCTGGACCTTGGTGAGCGACGCCACGGCCGCCTCAGGACGCGGTGACGGGGAACTTCTTCTCGGGGAGGTGCGTGTGGTCGCCGAACGCGGAGTCGTGCGCCGCCTGGACGGGACCATCGCCGGCTCGGCCGCCAAGCTGCTTGACGGCGTGCGACGCGTCGCCGGCACCGGTGCTGCGCTCGGCGACGTCCTTGCCGCGGCGAGCGAGCGCCCGGCGGCCTTGCTCGGCCGTCAGGACATCGGGCGGATCCGCCTCGGCGCCCGGGCGGACCTCGTCGTGCTGAGAGACGACCTCGAGGTCCACGAGGTTCTCCTAGAAGGTCGATCCTTCAGTTGACCGGACGCCGGATTCCTTGCACGGGGAGCTCGGAATGACCCCTGCACTCGCTTCTGGTCGGGCCGGCACCGGGGATCGCCTGATCGTGGGCCTGATGACCGGTAACTCCCTCGACGGCGTCAGCGCCGCGCTGGCGACGACGCGCGGCCACGGGAGCGACCGGAGCGTCACGGTGGCCGCCCACCTCAACTACCCGATAACCCCCGAGATGCGCCAGAGATTGTTCGGGTTCCACGTCCCCAACACGTTCCGCGCCGACGAGTTCGTGGCGATCCACACCGAGTTCGGCGAACATCTCGCTCTCGCGGCAAACGCTGTCATGGAGCTCGGTGGCGTCCGGGCAGACGACGTGTCGGTCATCGGCGTGCAGGCCGCGAACCTCATCCACGCGATCGCCGGGAGCCAAGGCCAGCCCGCCAACGGTCACATCGAGATCGGCGAGCTGGCTGTGGTCGCCGAACGGACCGGATGCCTGGTTGTCGGTGACCTCCGCCCGAGCGACATCGCACTGGGCGGTGAAGGTGCGCCGCTCAGCTCGTTCCTGGACTTCGTGCTGTTCGCGCGACTCGACGATCGATCTCGCGCGATCCAGAACCTGGGTGGCATCGCCAACGTGACGTTCCTCCCTCGCCATTGCACGGCCCGCGATGTGATCTCCTTCGACTGCGGGCCGGCGAACATGGTGATCGACAGGCTCGTCTCCAGGCTCACCCACGGCCGTGAGCTGTTCGATGAGGACGGCCGTCGCGCGGCGCGGGGCGATGTCAGCCCGGAGCTCCTCGCTGCGCTGTCGACGCATCCGTACCTCAGGCGCGAACCCCCGAAGACCTCACGAGGGCCGGAGGATTTCGGGGAGGAATTCGTCGACCAACTCATCGCGTCCGCCGCCGCGCTCTCGCTGACCGACGACTCTATGGTCTCCACCGCCACCCAATTCACCATTGAGTGCATCGCCGGCCATTACGAGCGGTACTTCCCCTACCTGCCTGACGAGGTCGTCCTTACGGGCGGCGGCGCCCATAACCTCGAGATCCGGCGGCGTCTCCAGTCAAGGCTGCCAACCTGTGCGATCCGCCTCCATGATGAGTACGGCGTTCCCGGCGACGCCCGCGAGGCCACGGCGTGGGCCGTTCTCGCGGACGAAACCCTCCAGGGAAACCCCGCTACCCTTCCGAGGGTGACCGGAGCGGCGGGCGCCGCGCTCCTCGGCAAGATCGTCCTGCCCTCCCGGTTAGCCCACGGCTTTCACCTCCTCGTCGACCGAGCCGAGGTCCCAGGATGACGCCGGACCACCAAACCACTGGCCGCGCTGCTCAGGACTATCTGCAACGCGTCGGGCAGCTCATCGGCGAGCTGATAGACACCCAGGGAACCGCCATCTCGGCCGCGGCAGACCTGCTGGCGTCTGCCATCGAGAAGGGCGGGCTGGTCCACGTCTTCGGGCCGGGCCACTCTCACATAATCGCCGAAGAGGCCTTCAACCGCACCGGTGGGCTTGCCTGCATCAATCCGATCGTCGATCGCACCGGAGGTCGTGCAGAGCTCGTCGAGGGTTATGCGGCAGCAATCCTGGAGGGCCACGATCTCCGCCAGGGCGAGGTCATGGTGATCTCCTCGAACTCCGGCATCAACCCGCTGCCGGTCGAGATGGGCTTGCTCTCGCGCGCAAGAGGTCTGGGGGTGGTCGCCATCACTTCGCTCGCGTTCTCACGGAGCCTCACCCCGCGCCACTCAAGCGGGTCCCGGTTGTTCGAGATCGCCGACGTCGTGCTCGACAACCGCTGTCCGGCCGGCGATGCCCTGGTGGAGGTGCCCGGTGTGACGGCGAGAGTCGGGCCAGGATCCTCGATCGCCTCAATGACGCTGCTGAATGCGATGATCGCCGCGACGATCGAGCGTCTGAGCGCTGCAGGTCTCGAGGTTCCCGTGCTGCTGAGTGAGCGGCATCCGGGCGAATTCGAGCATAACAACGAGCTCAAGAGCCGCTACGCGAGCCGAGTCCGTGCGCAGTTCACGGCGATGCTCTTCTACTGAACCACGCGTCAAGCCTCCTTGAGATCCGAGCGACGGAGGGGTCTTGCCGGTCCGGAACGGAGGCGAGCCGATCAGCGCGAAGGGACGGCCTCGAGCAGTTCGTCCAACATGGGACCGATTGCGCCCAGGGCGATCGAGAGATGACCCTCGCCCTGTTCGAGATGGACCGTGGCGTGTGCAAGCCGCGAGGAAAGCCACCGGCCGTGCGCGAACGGCACCATCAAGTCAGCGCTCCCTTGCCAGATCATGGTCGGGATCGAGACCTCCTGCAGATCGAAGCCCCACGGTTTGACGAAGGCCAGGTCATCGTCGAGCCAGCCGTCCACGCCTACCCGCAGGGCCTCGCGGAAGGAAGAGCTCATGTCCTCCCCGAACTCGTCGGTGAGCACGGCCCTGTCCACGTCGGGTAGCACCGACCCGAACGACGCCACGATGCCAGCTGCGGTGACTTCAACCAGGTGCTCCCGCACTTGCTCGAGGTAGGGTCGCAGACTCCCCTCACCTCGGATCGCGGCCCCGAACTCGGTCACGTTCTCCTCGCCCATGCCGGCCAGCCAGTCGAGACCGTCCGCCTCATAGGGGGCGACACTGCCGATCAACAACACCGCGGCGGCCCGTTCGAGCCTCGCGGCACAAGCAAGCGCGTGAGGGCCGCCGCCAGACCAGCCCGAGACCACGCAGCGCTCGGCACCGATCGCGGCGAGGACTGCCCGGGTGTCCGCCACGACATCGACGACGCCCCGGCCCTCTTGACGGCTCGAGTCCCCATACCCGGGTCGCGAGGTCGTGACAAAGCGCAGCCCTCGCTCGTGAGCCGCTCTTTCCATGGTGCGGAACGGCGTGACCGCACCGGGTGTCCCGTGATGGAAGATGAAGGGCAGGCCATCCGATGGCCCGCTCACGCGAACGCGGAGGCGTCGCCCCTCAGGCAGCTCAAGGAATTCAGTGACAATCATGCGACAGCCTCCGCCGTTGTTGTGGTGGTCACTCCAGCGGGCCCACGACACCCTCGACTGCCTCGAGGATCTCCCCCGACTGGACTAGGGCCGCCATGGCGTTGTGGTCTGGGTACAGCGGGCGGTCCTCGCCAAGATGCTCGACGTGTCTGCGCACGACCTCGTGAGCGACCCGTACTCCCTTGCCGGGCGTGAAGTCACGAAAGTCGAGCGCTTGGGCGGCGGCCATGAACTCGATACCTATCACGGCCCAGGCGTTCTGGAGGATCTGGCGGTTCTTGAGCGCCGTGTTCATGCCCATGGAGACGAAGTCCTCCTGGTCGGCTGCGGCCGGGATGGACATGGTCGAGGCCGGAGCGGCGAGTATGCGCTGCTCTGTGATCAACGCGTCGGCTGTGTACTGGCTGAGCATGAGACCGCTGTAGAAACCCGGCTCGGCGGTCAGAAAAGCGGGTAGACCCTGACTCAGGGCCGGATTCTCGAGCCGGTTCATCCGCCGCTCCGACAGGACGCTCACCAAGGTGATCGCCTGGCCGACCATCTCCATGGGCAGCGATACCGGCGTGCCTTGGAAGTTTGCGCCGGTGAGAGTGAGCCTGCTTTCCGGGATGAAGATCGGGTTGTCTCCGACTCCGTTCAACTCGATCTCGACCTGGCGGGCCGCCCATGCGACGGCATCGTGGGCGGCACCGATCACCTGTGGAGACGAGCGCATGGAATAGGCATCCTGCACCTTGGTCTTGATCTTGCCCGTCGCCAGGTCGCTGCCCTCGATGCACCGGCGAATCGCGGCGGCACTGCGCACCGCCCCGGGAAAGCCGCGGAGCTCATGGAGTCGCTTGTCGTAGGGCTTGAGGTTGGCGAGCAACGCTTCGAGCGACATGGCACAGGCGATCTCGGCCTGCCGCAGCAGGTGGTCGGAGTCGTACAGCAACAGGGCGCTCATGGCCGTGAGCACGTTGGAGCCGTTGATCGTGCCCAATCCGTCTCGGGCCTGCAGGCCCGGGACGGGGATACCCGCGCGCTCCATTGCGACGCTCGTGGCCATGCGTTCCCCCTGGTAAAACGACTCACCTTCGCCCATCAACGCGAGCGCGAGCTGGGCCATCGGGGCAAGGTCGCCCGATGCGCCCACCGAGCCTTTCTCGCACATGATCGGGGTTACGCCCCGGTTGAGCATCGAGACAAGGGTCAGGGTGATCTCGGGTCGGATGCCCGTGTTGCCGTGGGCGTGGACGTTGACGCGGCCGGCCATGGCCGCGCGCACTACCTCCGGGGGGGCCGGCTCGCCGATACCGGCCGCGTGGTTGTAGACAAGCGACCGCTGAAACAGCCTGACCTGCTCGTCGGTGAGCACAACTTCCGAGAACTCGCCTATGCCCGTGTTGGTGCCATACATGATCTCGTGGGCGGCGAGCTTGTCTTCGAGCATCGCGCGGCACACACGGATCCGCTCCAGCGCTCGCGCGTCGAGCTCGACTGCCTCCCCACCGCGCGCGATGCGTACGAGTCGCTCGATCGTCAACGAGCTGCCGTCAACAACGATGGTCACTCTGTCTTCTTCCCCTACGGGGTAATCGACTTCCGTCAGCGCCCCAGGAAACGGAACTCATCACTTAGACCATAGGCCCGTGGAGGCTCCCGGTACCCATGGTCCCGAGGGATTGCTCGTCGCAACACTGAGCGCGTGATTCGAAACAAGGCTCAAGCGCCCAGTACTTCTGGACGATGCGGTGTTCCTGACGCCCGATCATCTGTCCCATCCGTAGTCAGAGGCACGCCGATCAGGACAACACACCTCGGGCGGCAGCTTAGGCGCTGAGTCGCTCAACGATGTAGCGGAGGGCGAGAGGATACCCGGTGCTCAATACCCGCGTGCGGTGCGTCAAAGAGCTCAAAGTGATGCTCGACACCGAAAGATCGCAGCCGCGCCGAAAAAGCCTGGGCGCCGAGATCCATGTAGTAATCATCTCGATTTCCCGCGTCGACCCAGATCGCACGAAGAGATCGCAGCGCGTTGCCAAGCTGATTCCTGACCAGTCCTGACGCTTAACATCGGCCAACTCAATCCGAATCACGGGGAAGGAGTTCGAACCGCCCTCTCGGCGGCCTTCTTCGCAGAGTTGGAGCACGGCTTCCTGTCGGCCCGTGACCACAAGAACCGACCGAGGTTTTCCATGGCTTGGCAGACGTTGAGCGCGCCCCGGGGATTCCGGCGGTCAGGGGTAGGCCGTCCGAGTTAGCACCTCAGCGACCGGGCCCGGACGTGCGATCACGTAGCCCTGTGCACGATCAACACCGAGCTGTTTGAGGAGCTCAAGCGTTGCCTCGTCCTCCGCTCCCTCTCCGACGGTCTGCATGGCGAAGGCTTTGGCAAGACTCACGACTGCCGACACGACGTGGCGACCGGAGGCTTCCTGCGTCAGGTCACGAATGAACTCGCGCTCGATCTTGAGATAAGAGACGGGGAGCCTCTTCAGATGGGCGAAACCGCTGTACCCAGAGCCGAAGTCGTCAAGGGCGACTTCGCAGCCGATGTCGTTGAGACCGTGCACGAACGCCTCCGCGGCTGCGGCATCTTGCAGCAGTGCCGTCTCGGTGATCTCGCACACGATCAATTCTGGCGAAGCACCATGGGTTTCGAGGGCGTTTCGCACGATGGTCAGCATCTTCGGGTTCACGACTGACTTGGCCGACAGATTGAACTCCACTCGATAACCCTGCGCCGCCAGCCGGGCCGTCTCGTTGACCACCCAACGGTCGATCTCGGAGATCAGTCCGAATTCTTCAGCCGTGGGAAGGAAACGATCGGGAGCCACGATCTCACCGTCGAGGCTCACCATCCTGATGAGCAGTTCGTGCTGGACGACCGCGTTCGTCTCGAGGTCGATGATCGGCTGCGCGTAGAGGACAAAGCGGTCCTGGTCCAGAGCATCGCGAATGCGCCCGACCCAGTTGAGCTTCTCAAGCTCGCGCTCGACCCGAAGCCGCTCGGCTGCTCGCTCGGTGATGTCGTCGAAGACCATCACTGAAGTCCCACCCTCGTCCATGTGCGGCGGGGAGACGCTGTAGGCGACGGGAATCAGGGTTCCGTCGCGGCGGGTGAACGTGTCGTGGTCGACGTGAAGCGTCTCGCCGCGTCGCTAAGCGTTGATTATCGGGCACTGCTCCACAGGGCAGCGCGAGCCATCGGACCGCTGGAAGTGGAAGGTGCTGTGAGCAGATCTGCCGAGCACTTCGTCACTCCTCCATCCGAGGAGCCGCTCGCCAGCAGCGTTGATGAAGGTCACGTTACCCTCGTTGTCGGTTGCGATCATGCCCTCCGCCATGTTCTCGGTGATGGCCGCCAGGAAGCGGCGGGAATGCTCGATCTCCCGCTCCACAGCCTTTTGCTCGGTGACGTCGACGAAGACTGCCCCGACACCGATGATCTCCCCGTGCACTCGCACCGGATAGAGGCTCTCCAGCCAGAAGTGGAGCCGTCCGGGGTCCTCGGCTGTCTCGGAGGCCACCTCC